>Ga0310811_10000605_pt1 | contig 46152 bp, 68 predicted proteins | sample YCmetagenome_FD_207642 | JGI IMG/M metagenome (GOLD analysis project Ga0310811, IMG submission 207642) | Soil microbial communities from experimental microcosm in Duke University, North Carolina, United States - YC | ecosystem: Engineered > Artificial ecosystem > Soil microcosm > Unclassified ...
ACCCCGGTCTATTTAGAGCCGCGGAAGCAATGATGTTGCTAGTAGCATAGCAGCATTTGATAGATAATTGCTCATTGCCGGGTAATGGGTGTTATGGGAAATATTGAACAAATGGTAAACATGAGTGATGATGCCGCGCGGCTTCAACATCGGTGTAGCAATTACAACGGCGCAATAGCTCTTTCGTGGTTTGCTGCGATCAATGATCGAGATCGAGGGAGCTTGCCGAATGTTGCGCAAATTGGCTAATCTTCGCAATTGCATTGCTGGCAATCTGTGCTATGTTCATGGCTCGAAAGCGAGGGGATTAGCAAATGTTCAACGCGCCAAACTATCAGCGTCGCAAGGTCGGAGGCATTTGGTTTGTTAGGGTTTGGCGCATTCGGGTTAGCTTTTGTCTTTCACGCAAAGGAGAATAGCAAATGCGTTATAATGCACACGTTATCGACCGCTTTGTCGCTATCAATGATACAGTGATTAGCTATGTGGCCGAGCTTAGGGCAAGCCGCAACACTGCCATTGATACTGATTGGAAGTCGCTAGCCGATGGGCTCGAAAGTGCTAGCGCACACTTCCTCATGCCGCTCATTGCGAGCGAAATGGGATTGTGGGAGCCCGAGCTTGCTGTATTCACTGGCTAACTAGGAGGAAAGAAAATGTCGCGCACCTTTGACTATCTCGCTGGCCTGTCGTGTGTCACTGACATGGATTGCCAGCAATTGAGCATGATCTATGCTATCAGCGCCGCTCTGTTCTTCATTGGCGTTTGCATGATCGTGGGAGGCGAGATTTACGCCTATCAGGCTCGCAAGTCTTGGCGCAATGCATGGCGGCCATTGCCGCCTCTCGACCGCGACCCTGGCTGCGATGGGCGTTGCTAACATGCGCTTCGAGATCACATCACAGGATAACGCATTGCTCGTCAATGCATTGCGTTACAAGGCCGAGGCAAACCGCGAAGCCGTCAAGGCCGCGGAGTTGCCTGAAACTAGCGGAGTGGGCGGACAATTGCTCTCGGATGCACGGCGCATGGATGACATTGCCGATGCTATCGAGGGGGAAAGCATCGCCATTCTAATCAACGAATAGCCAACGTTTCGGGATGCACGCGACGCAATATTGTTGCGTGCATCACAAAACGCTAGGTGCAATGATGGATGTTGAAATATTCTTACACGCTTGGCTATTCATGATAGAGCTTGCCGAATATTGCTTGCGATGTGCGCGCCTCTGGCTGTTAGCGGCTCTTGATGTGTGCACATGGGCCATTCGACAGGTATTGACTTTCGCTTTCCGCAAATGGTATGCTAAACGTTGTCCGCGTTGCGCGGCCCCGCAGGGAGCGGGCGCACACGACGGCAATCGTTAGCACCATACGGATTTGGGCGTTAACTAGGAGAGGGGCCAATCTATGAAGCTATGGCAATTCACGCTTCCCAATTATGCGAACGATGGCGCGAGCTATGCCACCGCTCGGGCCGAATGGGAGCGCAAAGCGCGCGAACGAGCGGGCGGCCTAACACATATCGGAATGACGGTCGGGCAATGGGTGGACGCTGGCAAGCTCTATTACGAGCCCATGCAAACCTATCAGGTTGCAGCGTCGAGTGACATTGCGGATGAATTGCTGGCCGACGCATTCGAGTTGTTCCCTGACCAGCAAGCGCTTTTTCGCGCGGAAATAGGCACGGCCAGCATTGTTGAACGGCCGCGTACGAAGATTGCGCAAATAGCCTAATCTTTGCAATTGTGTTTTCAGGAGATATTGCTATATTCACGGCCAGTCGCGTAGCATTGCGTAACCATTCCACAACCATTTGAGAGCGAGACGAGACAATGCGGACTAACGTTGATGATACTCTGGCCCTGGCGACGCTGCAAATCGCGCCGTTGGTTACACCGGGCTGGAATGTGCGCGACAATGCGCCCGAAACTCTGGAGGCTTGCACCGCGGCCTATCAGGAGAGCGGCAAAGTTATCGTGTTCCCTGGTGACTATCAGGGCGCGCTCTTTGCCGACGCACACTGCAACGAGGCTTTCAACGCTTGGCACGATTGGTGTCACATCAAGGGGCAATACTCCTTCGATTTGGAGGGGGAAAAGCTCGTGCATTCGTGCATGGAAAGCGATTTGTGCAATTGGTGGCAGAATAGCCGAGTGCCGGTCATTCGCCCCGCTTACGAGCGCGCACGCGCGTTGCTGCGTCAGCACAACGTCGGCCGCCTCGAATACTGGCTCGCGACGAATGAGCCTCCCAAGAGCCCGCGCGATTTCGCGCACGGCTACCTTGCCGCGGTCGGGATGGCTGCTAAGGTCCCGATGTGCAAGCTCCCTCGCGTGGATCAAAACGAGTGGACTAACTACGATGTTTGATCCTATCAATTTGCTGGCCGCTATCACCATAGTGGCCAGCATCGCGGGATGGCTCGCAGCCACGCGCGGCAACGATCTCGACCATTTTTAGGGGAATGCGCAAATGATCACTCCCGAATACTTAGAGGCTTTGCTAGTCGCAGCCAGCGAAGCACATCACGACTTCGAGGCGGCCAGCGGCAAGCCTGATGAAAATTGGGCTAATTGGTACGCGGCATGGATGCACGACGCTATCGTTGCAGGCATGTCACTGGAAAGCCTGCGAGGCTTGGCGCGTCGTTCGAAAGAAGCGCGCGAACGCTATACGAAGCTAGTCGAGGCTTCAAACGCCAAGACTGCAAAGACGGTTTATCGTGGATCGCGGCGCAAGCCACGTTAGGAGGCAACAATGACTATCAATTGGTCTAAGATCGTGGGAGACACGATCAAATACGAGGCTGGAGAGTTTGACCACGATGAAACGGTCGCGTTTTTCCAGACGCTCATTGACACCGGCTATGCGTGGAAGCTGCAAGGCTCGTATGGTCGAGAGGCACAGCGCCTCATTGACGCGGGCGAGCTTTCCCCACCACGTCGTGAATGCTATGCGGGAGGCTGCTAAAATGTTTCCCGAGCTTGCAATCGCAATTTGGCTAGAAGCCACATACCGCGATTTTCTTGCGGAGTTTGGTTTCAGCGACATTCCGGGCCGACGTTACTATTTCGTCGGCCATGTGGTGGCCGCCATCGAACGCGGCGACGATGCACGAGGCGCTAGGCTGTACGAGCCCGGTGTTTCAGAGGAAGATAACGAGGAGGAGGAGAATTAGCGCCATGCGTCAATTTATTGTGATCTTTGTGTGGCTAGTCACTTATTCGCTTGCAATCGTGCTAGCCACGCGCCACAATCGACGGGTCGAAAGGAGAGCAGCCAATGCGCAACTATAAAACCTCCGCGTTTCAAAAGCGACACTACGAAGCCGTAGCCGAGCTTTTGAGAATTGCATTCAAACGCGAGGCTTGCGACGTTGCAGGTATAGCCGCGGTCGAGGCAATCCGCGATGACTTCATTGCGACGTTCAAGGCGGATAACTCGAAGTTTGATCCTGGGCGGTTCCGCGAAGCCTGCAAGCCCAAGAGCTAGCACATCGCGATAGACGCTCGTTTAGAGCGGGCGAGCGTCTATCACCATGGTCTAGCGCCATGCTACAGAGGAGAGGGAAAATGCAGTCGGTTAATATAAATGCGCATTCTACTAACGCTGACATTGAGAAGACGATTGCGAATTTCGTCGAGAGCGGCGAGTTTCGGCCAGTAGGGCGCGACGTGCAACACGCTGTGAAGCTGATCAAGCGCGAATTGCTGGAGCCACTCGGGCTGAAGCCTCCCGAATTGCCCATTTACTATATTTCACCTTGGCTCATGTCGCCCGACACTTCCGCGACAACGAAATTCAGCCATGACGAAAAGCCGCACTATAAACGACCACTCATGATTGGCATAAATACGCTAACGCTGATGACATACGATTTCGCAGAGCTTGTCGCGACATTGGCGCATGAACTGGTACACGCGAGCATTCCGTTTGACGCGGACCCTATCACTGGCCCGATGGCAGGACATGGGCCAGTATTCCAACACTATAACGAAGCAATAGGGCTCGAAGGCGATCCACGCATGAACCATGCCGGCCCCTGGTTCCGCAATTGGGTAGAAACTCGCGTCAAGCCGAGCCTTGACGGCATTGCGACGCAGCCCTATATGCCGCCATTGTATGGAAACCCGCAGCTATCGGCTTATGCCGCGGGAATGCACACGAAGAAAACGAAGGAAACGAAAGAGAAGGACACCATGTAGCGGGATAGCCTTTATTTTCCCCTTGTTGACGTTTTACGTTTGACACTGTGAGCCCGCCGGTCGGCTCTTGCATAGGCCGGCACCACTTCAGGAGAGGACAATGCGTGATCTGGAATATCTGCGGCGAGTGAATAACCCGCGCAAACGTGAGCCGAAGGAGCGCGAGGGCGACAAGCTCGGCCCCAATGCTGGCAATCCCGACGCCCTGGCCCTGGAACGCTGGCACGCCAAACAGGCAGTGCGAGATTTCTTCGAGAACAATGTACCACCGGGCCGCAATGTGTTCGTACGCGAGAGCGATTGCGGACTGGTGCGCGAAGTGGCGGCCGTTCTCGACGCAGCGCACGAGGAAACCGCGGACAACGATGCAGACCCCTACACGGAGGCTCGCCGTGCAGCGCCGTGACTATGACGCGATGCGCGCCGGGCTCATTGCTGGCTATCGTGCCGGTGTCGAGCCCTGGCGTAGCAACCCCGCGCAATTCGGCATTCGCCGTGATGCGTGGGAGGAGAACGTAGCAGCGGTCGGCGCAATGATCAAGACGCGGGCCAGCAGCTTCGATTATGCGAAGTGGCGAGCCGAGATCGCGGAGGCTGTAAAATGACAGCCTTCAACGTGCGCGGTCGCACGGCACAGACCGCCAATCCGAGAGCAGCACAGAAGTTTGTGCCGCTCTCTCGCCCCTTGCCGCGTCACTATCGCGCGGGAGAGTTCGCTAGCGAGGAAGTCAAGAAATACGAATATCGTCGAGATCACGAGGCGCGCATTCAACATGCGAAGCGGTGCATTGACGGCGAGCAGTTTCGAGACAACGCCCACCACAGACGAACGATATGGTGATGCCATGAACTACGACTATAGCTATGATTTGCGCCGTTGGGTGGCCCGCAAGCTCGAAGCGAAGGATCGCGAGATCGAGGAACTGCGACGGAGGCTAGCACAGTTCGAGGAGCAGCAATTGGTCGAGATCGCGAAGCTAGGGACGTAATAAAGTTTCAATCTGGGCCTGATCTTCGCAAGGACATTCTGGCTCTAGTTTGATATACTGGTTTCAAGGTAGATGAAAGTTTATGTTGAGCGAAAGGTTCATCTACTCCCTGGGAAGGGTAACTACTAGAGCGGGCATCCATTCGCACAAACATTAGGAGCGAACAATGCCTATCAATCGTGTTGAACTTGTGAAGGGTATGCTGCCCGACGCGATCCGACAGACCCCGAGGGATACCTTCGTGTTCCCCCTCGACGGCGAGGATCAAATCTATCCCTCTTATCGGGAGGCAGCTACGGCACTGGCGAAAGAGCTTGGCTTAGGCGAGCGCAATGTAACCAGTGATGAAGTGCACCGTCGCATGGGTGGGAATGTGAAGGTGCTGTACACGAACGTCGAGGCGATGAACCGGCACACGAAGCCGGCCCCTGCCAAGACGGTCGAGCAGGACAACCGCGCGGCTCTCAACGAGCTACGCGAGGAAGTGACTGCACGAGAGGCACGAGGAAAGCGAGGCGCGCGAGGACGACAGCAGCGATCAATTGCCGTCGAGCTTCCGCAGTCTGCGATCTCCGAGCTTTTGCGAAGCGGTCGCGCCAAGGTGATGCTGCGCGTCAAGGCGCGCTAGCGTGCGAGGCAGGGCTCGGGGTTTTGCGCATTTTCCCCCGAGCCCCGCCGAGCGCACAGAGGAGGATACTATGGGCAATAACAGCGGGATAGGTAAGGCAGTTGCCAAGACGAGTACGACCGCAAAGACGGCTAAAGCCAAGGTCGAGTACGTTCGGCAAACCATCGTTCCCAAGTGGGCTCGCAAGTATCGGGAGTTCTAGCCATGGAAACCAACACAGCCTTCTACATCGCGTTGTGGCTCTGCGGTGTCATGATAGGCTTCGCTCTGGGCTTGATGCTCGGTGCGGGTCCCTGCACCGGACTGTGGTAGGCCGCCATGACCCCACTGCACGAGCAAGCCCGAGCCCTGGCCGAAGCTGGCATTAAGGTTTTCCCTTGCCACGAGAACGGCAAGACGCCGGCTACGGAACATGGCTTCAAGGACGCTAGCTCTGATCTCGCCGTGATCGACGCATGGTGGACAGAGAACCCCAACTACAATATCGGACTGTCCCCCGAAGATGCAGGGTGGGCAGTCATTGACATTGATCCCGGCGGAGAGGCGTCGTGGATCGAGGCGCTGAAGGACAGCGAGGGCTATGAGCCCACCTACGAAGTTACAACGCCGCGCGGGGGCCGGCATATCTACTTCACTGGCTCGTTACCGAGTACAGCAGGGAAGATCGGTTCCCACGTTGACACGCGCGGCGTCGGCGGGTACGTTCTCGTACCGCCGAGCGTAGTCAACGGTAAAGCGTACGAGGTGGCCTATGACCGACCAATCGTTGAACTCCCTCGCTGGATCGAAAGTTGCCTTGCGGCAAAATCTAGTGCCGTTGAGGGAGGAACTGCAATCGCACTCGACGCCCCTGCCAACGTGGCTAGAGGACGTGATTATCTCCGCGATCTGGCAGAGCGAGGCGATATTGCAGTCAGCGGACGAGGCGGCAATCTACGCACATACCGAGTTTTTGCGTTCCTTAAAAGTATGGGCATCTCACAGCAGGTATCACTCGGGCTCGTGTTAGAGCCCGGTGGCTGGAATGATCATTGCATTCCGCCCTGGAGCCCGAGCGAGATCGAGACGCCAGCGACGAACGCCTACAAATATGGGCAGAACGTCCCTGGCACCGATGGCGTCGAGGGCACTGCAGTCGATAGCTTCGGCAACACGGAAGCGTTCCGCGAGGCTATGAAGGCAGCGAACAAGGCGCAATCGCGCTATCGCGTTCGCACGGCCAAGGACTTTGACGAGCAACCCGAGCCGACGTGGATCGTGAAGGACTTGATCCCGGCCGACAGTATCGTTCTGTGGATCGGCCCGCCGCAGAGTTTCAAGAGCTTCCTGCTCCTCGACGTGATGCTCGGCGTAGCCGCTGGCAAGTTGACGTTTGGCGACGTGCCGGAAGCTGGCGCTGTGCTGTACGGCGCACGCGAGGACTTGCTAAACATCGGCAAGGGTCGGCGGCGCGCGTGGCAAACCGCCCGCGAGATCACGGACGATCCTATGGCCAATTTCGGTGGCAGCGATGTGCCTATTCTCGGGATGCCCAACGACTTCACCGAATGGCTGGCGCAAATCAAGACGTGGCTCGGGACGCGCAAGCTGAAGATGATCGCAATCGACACGGCGGGCAAGACGCTCGGGCCGCTAAGTGAGAATGATAGCTCGACCGTGCGCGTGTTCTATCAGATGTGCGAGCGGCTGCAGGAAGAGTTCGGCTGCACTGTTATTGCCGTGCACCACAGCGGCAAAAACTCCGAGAACGGTGCGCGCGGGTCGAGCGCGTGGCTTGGCGATTTTGACAGCGTGATCGAGACTATACGTCCTGACAAATCGCTGCTCAACGTCGAGGTAGTGGTGCGCAAGCACAAGAACTCCGAGGACGGCAAGCGTTGGACCTTCAAAGGCAACAAGCTGGCGGGCTCCCTGGTATTTAGCCCTAGCACTCCGGCCGAGCACAAGGAGGCGGAGGAAAATAGTGACTTCTTCGCGCCGAGCAAAATCGGCCGCGCGCTGATTGCAGCGGGAGCGACGGAGGCTCGAAAGAAGATCACCACCACAGAGCTTTGGAACAAGCTCGGCGGCGCACTCGGGGACGAGACGGGAGTTCGCAAGCTGGAGAAGCTATCGAAAAATGTGCTCCGCGCCTATTGCGACAATGACGACGGAATACTATACTGGTGGTACAATCCGGTTCCGGGGGGCACGGCATGAAAGCGACCGCGGACGATGCAGCACTGTTCCGAGACGAAGTGCTGAAGTGGCAGAAGAAGCTCGGGCTGCTGGACTGGACAATAACGGTCACGGCAGAGGTGAACCCCGATAGCGAGGTGGAAGCATTGTGCGACTACGATTGCGAGACGCGCGAGGCAACCATGACCTATTACATTGGTGTCGAGAACGTCACGCATCCGCGGGACAACGCCAAACACGAGATACTTCATCTTCTGTTTGCCGACCCCCTTCTGGCTGCAATTGAGGCGTCGAGTGAGGAGGACAAGCTCGTGGCCCGCGAGGAGCATAAGGCAATCGCGCGTCTCGAAAAAGTATTGTGAGGGCACCATGGCAAAATACGAAAGCAAGCGGTGGGGCTTCGATGCGGACGGGCCAGCCCTGGTTCGGGTCGAGGAGAAAACCGAGGACGTAACAGCGCTGGTCGCAGCGGCGCAAGCGGCGCGAGACACGCTGGACAGTCTGCGACGGGGAGCGAAGTTCTCGCGTCCCGCTTACGAAGCCGGCTACGCCAAGCTGCGCGAGGCGTTGCTGCCATTTGCCGAGGAGGGCACTGACAATGACGAGCAAATACAGTAAATACGAGAAGGTGAACAATTGGCTACACGCGGGCTACCGGCCTAGCAAGGCTCCTGCCAACACGGTGTATGTCGGTCACAACGGCAACTATCATGTGGCCGTGACGGCGTTTAACGGCCGCGCCTACATCGTTGCGGGTTGCCGCATGTTCACATTCGAGGAGGCCCTGCAGCATTGGGGCGAACGATATCATGCGTATCGCGCCTTTAAGGACCATCCAAATTTCGAGGACAGGATAGGTGACGCCTACAATCGCGCGCTAGCCATGATGAAAGGCGACAGCATGGAGAGTTTCAATCGCTATTCTCGTCTCAATCGCGGCGGCCTGCTCGGCAAAGCTCGCCGCATCGCGACCGCCCGCGGTTGGAAGATTTGGGAAGATTAAGGAGGGTAACATGACAACTGACGAGCAGAAGCCGGCGATCCCGGCCACGATGACGGTGCCGAACGGTGAGCCGAAGGTATTCACCGAAGTCAAGGTGCGGCAGTTCTTCCGCGCTTTGGATGGCGGAGCCGAGGCGATCCCTGCCACGGTGTTCTATGTCGAGGGGACCGAAATCCCCGCAGACTTGGCCGCCCTGGTCGCGCAAATGACTGACGCGATCAAGACGAACCTGGGCGGCAGCGTGCGGCCCATGTCGCTCGAAGAGGTGCGTTCGTTCGTGATGACGGAGATCACGGCGCATAGCATCGCCGCTGCGCAGGCGAAGGGCTCATTGATGGCGATCAATGCGGCGGGTCCACAGCCACTCGCTGGCGCTGACGGAGGCGACGCATGATCGTCGTCCGCGTCGAGCTTCACTCTGCGATCAACGGGCGGGTCACGGAACTCGCCCGGATGGAGATCGCAAACGACGGGCAAGCGTCCGTCGAGAACCCAAACCGCGGTGACTACGCGGTGCGGACGCTTCGAGGCAGATCACGCGAGCAACTTGATAAGCGCTCGACGCAACGCTCGGGCTTCGTGCGCAACCACGCACGACTGGCCGAGCATGTGTGGAACTTGGTCGCGAAGGCGCTGAAGGCACTGAAGTATGGAGAGCCCGAATGCAACTCGATTTCAACCCCTCCAATGGTGCCTACGTCCTCCGCGTCCCGCGAGGGCAGCGCGAGCTAATCAAAGAACTTGTCGAGAGCCATGGGCTTGACTTCAGCACGACGGCCAGCACCCCGCAGACCGCCGTGCTGTTTACGAAAGAGCCATATGCGGCGGCGTCGTTCCGAGAGGCAGCGACGCCCCGCGCTCTGGCTACGATGGAAGGAATGCTCCATGAGATTGACCTATCTTGGGCGAAGGATAGTGGCTCTCATTTCTGGTGCCCGCCGGATCACGAGCTATGGGGCTTTCAGCGTGCGGACCTTGACTACGCCCTGCGGCGTAAGAATTGCCTTGTTGGCGATCAACCTGGGCTCGGCAAGACGCCAGTGGGCATTTGCTATGCCAACGAGATCAAAGCTCGCAACGTGCTGGTTGTCTGCCCGGCTTCTATCCGTCGCCAATGGGAGCGCCGCATCCGCGAATGGTCGCGCATGTCCTGGGAGTTCGGTCGCGGCTGCATCGTGCATACCATTCTTACAGGCCGTCGCGGTGTCGCGCCGACTGATGGAACCTACTCCGCAACGTGGAACGTCGTGTCCTATGATCTGGCACGCACACCTGCCATCGGAGCCGCGCTTGCTAGGCAGCGCTACGATCTCATTATCTTCGACGAAGCTCACTATCTCAAAACCATCGACAGCAAGCGTACTCGCGCGTTCTTCGGAGGCGGCGAGACGAGACACTTTGACGCGATTGCTACGCAAGCGGAGCACATCCTGGCGCTCACTGGAACGCCACTTCCAAATCGCCCGAGGGAAATCTACACGCTAGCTCGCGCGCTCTGTTGGGATAGCATTGATTGGGCCAGCGAAGATACATTCAAAGAGCGCTTCAATCCTAGCATCCGGCAGACTGGCACGCGCGCTGACGGAAGTTCGTTCATTTGGGTAGACGAACGCTCTGGCCGCCACTTCGAGTTACAGAACCGGTTGCGCGGCAACTTCATGGTGCGGCACCTGAAGCGCGAGGTGATGACACAGCTTCAGCTTCCAGTGTTTGACGTGATCCAACTGGAGGAGACGCAGGCGATCAAGCAAGCGCTCGCAGCGGAGAAGCTGCTCGATCTCGATCCTGGCATGTTCCTCGACAGCGACTTCGAGGTGATGGGTCAAGTCGCTGTGGTTCGCCACCAGATGGGCGTCGCAATGGCTCCGCAGATAGCCGAGTACGTTGACATGCTGATCGACGGCGGCGAGGACAAGCTGGTCGTGTTCGCCCACCATGTGGACGTGCTCGATATCCTGCAGAAAAGCCTCGCGCGGCACGGAGTTGTTCGGATCGACGGCCGCGACAGCGGTGCCGACAAGGATCGCAAGGTCCAGCAGTTCATCAAGGATCGCAGCATCGGCATTTGCTTGGGCAACATGCTAGCGATGGGCACCGGCACCGATGGCTTGCAGGAAGTCGCGTATCACGCACTGATCGCAGAGCCCGATTGGACGCCGGGCAACAACATTCAAGCATTCGACCGCCTCGACCGCGGTGGCCAAACTCGCAAGGTGCAGGGGGATATCTTCGTTGCGCCGGGCTCGATAGCGGAGTACATTCTCGGTACTGCCTTGACGAAGCTACAGACTACTGATAAAGCCCTGGACAAGAGGATCATAGCATGAAGGACCACAACATCGTGAGACTTCTGGCGAGTTTGATACTCGCCGTGTGCACCTTGATCGGTGCCTGCTCGACAATCGCCATACGCAACATTGTTGCGCCGCCCGAGCCAACTTCGCAAGGACATTAATGGCGAGACGTGCTACTATAAGAGCATAGGAATTGTCATTTAGAGGAGAGGGCAAACATGAACACTTCAAAGGAACTGCGCAGTGCGATGAACGAAGTTATCGTGTCGCACGCGACGCTTACCGAGTATGAAGTCACGTCGCACAAGGGTCGCAAGTCCCCGGTGCGCGTCACCGTCAATGGTTCCGAGGGCGAAGTCCTAGCGGCGTTCACTGCCCCGGTTGGCGCGCTCTCGACCTTCACGAAGGCCGCCGTGGATGCCTATCAGCAGATGGAGCCGGTCATTCGTCTGCTCGAAAACGTCGAGGCGGAAGCCGAGGCGGTCGCGGAGGGTCGCGAGTTCTCGCGGCTCGACGAACAGCATGGCGATATCATCGCCTAGAGGAGGGTTTCAATGAGCGAACAGTTGAACGGCACCGTCCGCGTCAAGGACGGTAACAAGGCACCGGTGGACTACGGTGTCAATCGCGAAGTCGAGGCTTCGATCTCGTTCTTCGTGGATGACGCCGCTCGTCTTGACGCGGTGGCTCGTCTGGCCGCTAACGTGGCCGACAGCATTGTGAACGAGAAGCTCGGCCGCGCGGCCGACAAGGCAGTTTCGAGCAAGGCTGTGGTCGAGGTGAGCCCCGAGAAGCCCGAGCGGCGCACTCGCGTCCCGAAGGCGGAGACGAAGGAGACGAAGCCGGCGACGGACCCCGCGGCCATGCCGGGCGCGGAGCCACAGCAGGCGATCCAGACCGGCGGCGAGCGGGTCAATCCCGAGAGCAAGGCTGACGCGGCCGACATGGCAGGGCTCGACGATGTGCTGACTGGCTCGGTGCCGGTGATCACTGACAACGATCTCATGGCGACGATCACGCAGCACAACGCCAAGACGAAGAACGCGGCGGCGATCCGCGCGTTGATTGGCAAGTACGTCCCGCAGGACGGCAAGCCGCATCAGGCCGCGGAGATCGAGCAGTCCAAGCGGCAGGCGTTCAAGGACGAACTTGCCAAGATCGGGGCTCCTTCGTGAGCACGATCACTCGACGGAGCGTGCGGCGCGCGGGCGTTTTCAAGTCCGACGTGCCGACGCTCGGCCAGTTGATGGCAAACGCTCGCAAGGCTGGCATCAACTACGCCGTTCGTGGCCGCAATCCGCACGGCAAGATCGCGCACACGGTGGCACATCTGGGCTCTCGATCCCAGATGATCACCGGTATTCATCCGACGAAGAAGGCTACGCCCGGCCGTATGGCAACGGTGTCGCTGTTCCTGTAGGAGAGCCGCATGGACAAACCGGCGCATCTTCCTGCTCATTCCCCGCTCGGCGCATCTGGTGCCGAGCGGTGGATGAACTGCCCTGGTAGCGTGACGATGATCTCGCTGCTGAAGATGGAACAGAGTGACGAGCCCGAGTATAGGGAGGATGGCACGCGCGCCCACGCAGTTGCGGCGAAGTGCCTGACTGAAGGCTCCGACGCATGGGAGCACATGGATGACAAGTTCACGGCCGAGCATTCGCTCGCGGTCCAAGTCTACTTGGACGCTGTTCGCCCACTCATTGCAAGTGCAACGGTGGTACGAGTGGAGGAAGGCTTCTACCGCCCCGACTTACACAAGCATTACCACGGTACAGCCGATCTCGCGCTCTACTTCGAGCAAGCGCAAACGCTCGACATTACGGACTACAAACACGGCGAGGGCATCGAAGTTGACGTTGAGTGGAACCCGCAGATTATGTACTACGCCTTTGGTCTGCTCGACAGTTTCCCTGAAGCCCGGCGCATTAAACTTCGTATCGTGCAGCCGCGCGTCGTTCGGGAGGACTACCAGCCGATCCGCGAGTGGGAAATAGATGCAAACGAGCTTCGCACCTGGGCCAAGGAGACGTTGTTGCCTGCGATGGATCGTACGGCAATCGACAAGACGCTCGACCCTGGCGATCACTGCCGGTTCTGCCCGGCGAAGCTAATTTGCCCGATGTTGTCTGGGCTGTTCGAGGCAGCGTGCAAAGCCGATCCCCTCAATGTGAAGGAAATGACGGACGAGCAGTTGGCCCGCGACTACACGCTGATCTCCGCCGTGAAATTCCGCATCAAGGCGCTCGAAATCGAGGCGCACGCACGATTGCAGAAGGGCAGGGGCATGGGCGGCGTCATCAAACTCGTGGCGAAGAAGGCGAACCGCGTGCTGAAGTCAGGCGCGGAAGCGATCTTCAAAGCCCGGTTTGGTGATGCCGCCTATACAAAGCCGGGATTGAAATCCCCGCCTGAACTGGAGAAGCTAGGCAGTGACGCGAAGGAACTCGTGAAGGAGTGGGCATACACGCCGCTCACTGGCACGACGGTCGCGCTCGCCAGCGACAAGCGTGCGGCGATCCCGGTGCGCAGTGCAACCGAAGCATTCGCTGGCTATATCGAGAAGGAGCTTGCAGATGAATAAGCAACGATACTTCAGCAGCGCCGAGGTGTACGACCGCGCTCGCTCATGGCAGTTCCGCGTTCTCCTGGCCGCGTTCCCCGCCGATCCGATGGGACTGATCGTGCGTGCTGTGCTTGGCGTCAACTCGCGCGTAGGCGCGGCGCTCGGGCTTGAAGCCACGATCCGCAAGGACGGCGTTGTTACTGCGGCGCTGCGCAGTCCGCGCGGTCGCAAGGTGACGAACGCGCATCCACTCGGCACTGTGATTGCGCTTCGAGACGAGTTCCGCCGACTGGCGGACCATTGCCGCCTCCCTGACAATGAGCGTCTTGCTCTGTTCGAGGAAGTGCGGAAGTGGGCTGGCCGCGATCTGCGCGAGGTTGACAATCGCCGCGTGTAGAGGTAAGATTGTGGCATAGGTAGGTTATCAAGGAGATTACCAATGAGCACGGAAAAAGACCGCAGTTTGGGCCTGTACGACATGACGAAGCCGGCCCGTTTCCTCCACCCCGCGCTGCTGGAGGCGAAGCCGTACATTGACCCCAAGACGAAGAAGCCGAAGGGCGATCCGAAGTTCGGCGGCGTCTGGACCTTCGAGCCCGACCATCCCGATCTCGATCCGATGAAGCGCAAGGCTATTGCCGTTGCTCGCGCGGAGTGGGGCGAGAGCGTCGATCTGAAGTCCATCGAATGGCCGTTCAAGAGCGGTGACAAGATGGCGGCCGAGCGCGAGCAAGCCGGCAAGAAGGCCGATCTCTACAAGGGCAAGGCTGTACTGAAGTCGCGCTCCATCTTCGAGCCGATGTGTTCGTGGATCGAGAACGGCGTGGTGCGCGAAGTCCCGAGTAAGGAGCTTGGACCGGCGGCCAGCAAGTTCTTCAACGGCGTCGATGCCCTGGCCACGTTCAAGTTCGTACCGGTCGAAATGGACGGGAAGCGCTACATCACCGCCTATCTCAACAAGCTGTTCTCAACAGGGAAGGGCGAGCGCGTACAGGGCGGCCGGTCTGCTGCTGAAGCCTTCAAGGGCTACATCGGCAAATCGACCACGGAGAACCCCACCGCTGGTGGTAGCGATCTCGACGACGACATTCCGTTCTAGGCTGCAGCCGCTACAAGAACGGAACTTGGACCCCGACGCAGGCTACCGAAAGGCAAGTCCGGTCGGGGTCCCTCTTTTATTAGGAGGATCGCATGGCACGCTTCCGCAATCGCTGCGAGACATGCCCCTACTGCCACAAGCGCCGCGAGGTGACGGTGAACCTCGACGAGAAGCACGCTGTGGCCGCCATTCTCCCTGGCATGAATGGCGCGAGCTTCTGCATCAAAGGCGACACGTCGTGCATTGAGGAAATGCGCGACAAGGCGCTGCTCGCGCCGTTCGCTGATGGCAAGACGCGCGTGCGCTGATGTGGCACGCTGTTGTCCTCGACTTCGAGACGATGGGCTACCTCGATCTGCCCGAGGTGGGAGCATGGCGCTATGCCGAGGACCCCACGACCGATGTGATCTGCGCGAGCGTGACGGATATCAACAATGCTTGCCGTGACACGTTCCTCTGGAAACCGGGCGATCCTGAAACGACGGCGAGACTGCGCTCCCTGGCCGAGGACCCCGAGGTATTATTCGTTGCGCACAATGCTGGATTTGAAAAAGCGATTTGGCGCAAGATCATGGTGGCTGTGCTCGGCTTCCCTGATATCGTGAACTCGCGTTGGCACGACACGATGGCGACGTGCGCAATGCGCCGCCTTCCCATGGAACTCGAAATGGTGGCGAAGGTTCTGGGCCTGCCACAGCAGAAGGACACTGAAGGCAGCAAGATCACGTTGCAGCTATCGAAGCTGAATAAGAAGGGTTTCTATGAACGCACACCTGATAAGATCGCGCGCTCTGGCGCTTACTGCCTGCAGGACAGCCATACAGAAGTTGCCCTTTTGGATGAAGTTGGGTTCCTGCCTCCTGGCGAACGTAACGTGTGGCTACTTGATCAACGCATTAACGAACGCGGCGTTCGCATTGATCTTGACTTCGTTGAGAAGTGCCAGCGAGTAGTCGCAGGCTCGACCGCGCCGCTGTTGCAGGAGTTCCGCAAGATCACTGGTGCTGGTGATCCCGCGCTCGGGCTCAACCCGACGCAGCGTGACAAAGTTCTCAATTGGGTAAACTCGAATGGCTACTGGCTCCCTGACTTGAAGAAGGCTACGCTCGAAAAGGTAGCAGGATCGCAGGAGGCCAAGGAAGCGCAGGCGACAGCGGACGATCTTCCCGAACTGCCGAGTATGCCTACGAACGTCGCGAGAGCGATGCAGATACGTACGCTCCTGGGCAGCGCCTCGATCAAGAAGCTCGGGCGTATGCAGGCGTGCACGAGCCTCGACGGCCGTGCCCGCGGACTGTTGCAGTATCATGCCGCTGGCCCTGGCCGATGGGGCGGCCGGCTACTGCAGCCGCAGAACTTCCCGCGTGGCAGCGTTGACAGCCTTCACGAACTCGATCCCGAGTACATTGTGCAAGGGCTCATGACTGGTGATCATGAGTACGTGCAGATGATGTTCGGTGCAGAGCCGATCAACGTCGTATCAAGCTCATTGCGCCACGCGCTCATTGCCGAGAAGGATCGCGTGTTCGAGGTGGGCGACTTCAGCGGTATCGAGGCGCGCATTGTCCTGGCACTCGCCGGCCAGCACGACAAGACGGCTCTCATGGCATCGGGCGCGGATGTTTACATTGACATGGCGCTCAATATCTACAAGCAACCGAAATTCGATGTGAGCGACAAGGCGCTGACGAGCAAGTTCAAGGTCGAGCATTTGGAATGGAGGCAGACCGGGAAGAACACGATCCTGGGCTGTGGCTTCCAGATGGGTGATCGCACGTTCCGCGCTCGCTATTGCCCCGAACAACCGCCCGAGTTCGCCAAGGAAGTGATCCATACCTATCGCTACGAATGGGCTCCCGAGGTGCCGAAGCTGTGGCGTGGCTTCGAGGATGCAGCCCTGGAGACGGTTCTCACCGGCCAGCCGCATGACTACGCGGGCGTTGAGTTCCGAATTGACGGTCGCTGGCTGACGGCATTGCTGCCATCAGGGCGAAAGCTCTGGTACTTCAATCCGAAGTGCGTGCGCAAAACTATGCCCTGGAGCACGCCCGAGAAGCCTGACGTGCGGCTGGCTTGGACATTCCAGACGTTGAAGAACAAGCATTGGATCACAGTAGATGCCTATGGCGGCATTATCACGGAGAACATCGTGCAGGCGCTCGCGCGTGATCTCCTCGTCGTGGCCGCCTTCAAGTGCGAGCGCGAGAACATGCCTATCGTGCTTACTGTGCACGACGAGATTGTGTCGGAACCGTTGCATCGGTATGCTAACCGTGGTACACTGAAGCAAATCATGGAAGATAGCCCCGATTGGGCGCGAGCCATCAAGGTCCCGGTACAGATTGAGGATTGGGTTGGAGAGAGGTATCGCAAATGACCGACAATGCTTTGCTCCCCGTCTATGTCGCGGCCCGAGCCGTGATCGACTACATGGACAAGAACAGCGGCGCGTGCACTGGCCAGTTGCTCAACGGATTGCGCAATGCGCTCGCGGAGACGGACGATCTCGCGATCCCCGAGTTCCTGCGACGCAAGCGGCCGGCGGCCGAACATTGGGACCACGCGCCCGAGACGAGCAATGAGGGACTGGAGGACTTGCTATGAATAGCCGCAAAAAAGGCAAGCACGGCGAATTGGAGCTTGCTGCATTCCTGCGCGAACGGGGGGTTGAGGCGCGTCGCGGGCAACAGTTCCACGGTGGGGCCGGTAGCCCTGACGTGGTAAGCGCGTTCCCCCATGTTCATTTCGAGGGCAAGCGGGTTGAAGCTGGCAACCCGTACGATTGGCTCGATCAATGCCAGCGCGACGGAGGCGAGGGCAAGATACACGTCGTTGCACATCGGCGTAACAATCGGAAATGGATCGCGATCATGCCGCTTGACGAATTGATCGAACTGCTGAAGCGCGATGTAACCTTTGTGATGGAGACAAAACATGAGGATCAATGAGAACCTGAAGGCGTTCGTGACCCCGCGGCAGTGGGATTGCTATTGCGCGTACTGCACGGAAGGCAGCTTTGGCAAGGCGGCCAAGCTGCTGAACTCGAAGAAGGCGACGGTTGCCGAGCACGTCAAGCGTGCGCAGGCGAAGGGTCAGGCCGCTGGCCTTCCTGTGTTCGAATACGAGGCGGGCGCGCTGCCGTGATTGACGTTGAGCGACGGCGCGCTCGCGACCGCCTGTATCGCGCGAGCGAACGTGGGCGTGCTGCGCGCCGTCGCTACAATCACAGCGAAAAAGGGCTGGCGGTCTATAGGAAGTACAATAGTAAGCGGAGTATGAGCCATGACGAACCCATTCCAAGCCGAGCGTGACGCCCTGGTCGCTGACAAAAAGTTCCTGCGGCGCGAGCTTCGAGAAGCACAGCGTGCGCTGAAACAACGTGAGGCGAAAGAACTCTCCGCTGCCGAGATCAGGAAGGAACTCTATTCCCTGGCCGAGCGTCCGCCCGCGCCGCCGACATGGATTGATCCGCCCGAGCGGCAGCACAATCCCACGTCGGTCCCGGTGACATTCTGGTCTGATTGGCACTTCGGGGAGATCGTCCGCAAGAGCGAGGTGGGCGGGCTCAACAAGTTCAACCGCGCCATCGGCGTCGAGCGCATCCACAAGCTGGTGGACATTACCATCGAACTGTGCCGTAAGCACATGGGGCCGCTGCAGTATCCTGGCATCGTGGTCGCGCTCGGCGGCGACATGATTTCGGGCAATATTCACGAGGAACTGCGCGAGACGAATGACGGTACTGTGCAGCAGTGTTTGTTCGAGCTTCAGGACGAGATCGCGGCCGGGCTGACGCGGCTGGCCGACGAGTTCGGCCGCGTGTTCGTGCCGTGTGTTTGCGGGAACCACGGCCGTATCAAGCTGAAGCCCCACGCGAAGCATCGTGTGTTCGAGAACTACGAGTGGTCGCTGTACTGCCAATTGGAACGCCACTTCCGCAACGATCCGCGCGTGCAGTTCTACATTCCCGAGGGACCGGATGCCTTCTTCACTGTCCTGGGCCATCGGTTCCTGCTCACGCACGGCGACGCTCTGGGCGTGAAGGGCGGCGACGGCATCATTGGCGCTATCGGCCCCATCGCTCGCGGTGCAGTGAAGATTGGGCGGTCGGAAGCGGCAGTCGGCCGCGACTTCGATACGCTGATGATCGGCCACTGGCATATGTATGTCCCGCGTGGCGAAGGCTCGCCGGTGACGGTGAACGGGACGCTGAAGGGCTATGACGAGTTCGCGCACACGATCCTGCGCGTACCATACTCGCGGCCGAGCCAAGCCCTGTTCTTCGTCCATCAAGATCACGGCATCACTGCGCAGTGGCAGGTATTCCTCGACCACAAGCGGCGTGCCGCGAAGGCCAAGGAGTGGGTGACATTCAGCAACTTGGAGGCAACCAATGGCTAAGATTTTGACAGTGACGATGCGGCTGCACGACAGCGACAAGCGGCGCGAGGAGGTGGCGGTGTCCCGCGCCTTCGATCTCGACGATTTGCGCGCGACCGACCTGGGCTACGGCATCGTTGCGGAGACTGCTCGCGAGCAACTTCGCGCGATCATCAAGTCCGATTACTTCAAGGAGAAGCCCGATGGCACAGTTTGATTGGAACATGCTGTCCGCTGAAGATCGTGAGATCGCGAAGCGCTATCTCCATGAGTTGCGCGAGCCTGATCTTGTGATCGCACCGGACGGCAATCCCTATCTCTATCGCTGGCATCTACAGAGCGGCGACAAGGGACCGGGCATGTACTTCCATGTGCAGGTTGCCAGTGATCCCGAGCGACCGCTGCACACGCATCCGTGGGACAACATGAGCGTGATCCTGGCGGGCGCGTATCTGGAGGAGTTGCAGCACGCGCCGCCAAGCTCGATCAAGCTCACGCTGCCACGCTTGAAGGGCGACGTGATCTTTCGTCTAGCAACCGAGGCACATCGTTTGGTCCTGCCCGGCGGCGTGCCGTACACGATGACGCAGTTCGCGTTCGGCCCCAAGATCAATCATTGGGGTTTCTGGTATTCCGATGGCTTTCGACGGTGGGAAACGGTGACGAGCCTGCAAGGCAATGTCAGCGTGCACGTCAAGGACAGCGACGCACAGTTGCAGGCCCACGTCGAGGAATTGCTCAACGATAGCAAAGGAGGCTGACATGATTGCTGATGATGGATGGGAGCCGATCCGCAAGGTCGCGCCGGCCGGTGGCATCAACGGGCTTACCGACTACAAGGCCCGCAAGGAGACGCCAATCGGGACGGGCGTGATCGACTACTTCCCCGACGCTCTGGCCGAGGTGAGCAAGGCATCGCTCGCCGGCAACAAACAGCATGTCCCTGGCACTCCGCTGCATTGGGATAAGAGCAAGTCCGCTGACGAGTGGGACGCCCTAGTGCGGCATGGTATCGAGCGTGGCAAGTTCGATATCGACGGCGTTCGCCACTCGGCCAAGATGGCGTGGCGAGCCCTGGCGCTCTTGCAGCGCGAGATCGACGCGGAGCGTGAAACGCCGAGTGTTTTGAACGAACATTCGGTGAAGAAGCTCGTTCTCGGCAACGGCCGCGAAGTGCCGGCCATTGAGATCGAGGACTACAGTAGTGACGATTTCCTGTTTCCAACCGTGTGAAGGAGAATGACATGAACAGTGTGATGAAAGTTCTGGGCATCCTGGGCATTATCTTCGCCGCTGCGTATGCCTGCAGTCAGACCACGGCTAGCGCCGCCGAGGACCCCGAGATCAAGGTGGGCGATACCGTGGGCGTCGCGTTCATCTGCAAGGAGCGCGCGACTGTCGAGGCGCAAATCGACGCGATCTACAAGAACGGCGGCGACACTGCTGAAGCGATGGCGATGCTTGAGCGCGACGTGGAGAACAGCGCTTGTGCGCCGCTCCCTGGCGTGCCGGGCACTGTGACGGCTATCAGCGATACCGAGCGCGCCGAGTTCGTCGATCATGAAAACGACCGGGTTCGGTATCGAGCCTACGAAGTGACGGGCGACGGCGAGCACAAGTATTGGACCGGCGGCGTCGTAGTGTACGGCAAGGGAACCTGATTGTCCCGTATCTGAAGTACGAGAAAAGTGGAAAGGCCCCTAGTTCGGGGCCTTTTTGCTGGCTGCAATGATCTTGTTTACCCAATCCTGCAAGCCACCTAGTTGCTCGGCGTTTCCGGCTGCAGCGGCGTAGTTGGCGACGATGTTGAGGGCGAGGGTACGGGGGTCAGTGTCCGCGCAGGCGTCATCAGGTTGGCCGGCGGCGTAGGAAAGGTCGGCGGTGCCGTTACCGAGAATTGCCCCGTTGAGCACGCGGACAAAACCAACAGTAATGCAGCCGTGAGCAGTGGCTTGGACATGGGACGGAACCTCCCTGGTAATAGTGTTCGTCACGGTGACAATCTTCTGCTGCGCTGCAGCTTCGGCCACAGCCGCGTCGAGCGATACCTTGTCCTGGGCGGCCTGCAGTGCCTTGGCTTCCTCGACCGCTTTGGTCTGGGCCATTTGCCAATCCTTCTGTTGCTGCAGAAGCGCGGCGCTGTCCACCTTGTGTGTGATAACGGCAGTACCGACAACGAGCAGCAAAGCCAGCAGGCCCGCGCCGATCAGCTTAATCGTGTCGAGGCTCGGCATCGGTGCCTCCCTTGGCTGTGAGCCATTCCCGCACTCCCTGGCCGCCGCCGATGGCTGTGAGAACTGCGGCAGAAGCGCCGCCGAACTCCCCGAGCGAGAAGGGATTGCGGAGAATGACCACGTTGTAGATCGCGAGGAACAGGAACGTCAGCAGCACCGCGAACCCGCACAGAACGATCTCGTCCTTGTAGTTGAGGGGGCGGAGCTTGATCATGTTACTTCAACTTCGCCTGAAGTTCGTGCCAGTTGTTGATATATTCGTCCACCGTGGCCGCGCCGAGCGGCGTGTTGTACCACTTCTTGTAGTACGCAGCCTGCGCGCCAAGGTTGCCGGCGGCGGGCAGCGGCTCGGGGACGCGCATGTAGTGCATACGGCACATCGCTGCAGCGTAGTAGAGGTTGCCTTCCAACTGTGCCAAGCGATCCATGCCGCTCGCGGCGAGGCCAGCAACGATGCGAGAGTAGTCGGCGTGGAACCCAATGTAGTTCGCCCACAAGTCGTTGTGCGTGGCAGGCTCCATCTGGAATGGGCCAAGCGCCGGGCCTGCTCCCAACTGATGGATGTACTCCAGATGGCTCTCCTGCATGGCAGTGCCCATCAGAAGCTCGGTAGCCGCCTCGACGGCGGTGTCGCCCTGGTCGTGCTGCAGCGGAACGAACAGCTTGCAAACAGGACGGACGATATCATTCTGGAACTGTTTGGGATTGATCATGACGCCCTCTTAGCTTTGCGACGGCGACGGCTGCGTAGCCAGCGTTGCACCGTCTTGGTTTCGTAGATGCTGATCGCGTACCAGACCACAGCACCGAATGCGGCGATGACTGGCAATAGACCAGCGAGAACCGCCAGTACAGAGCCTAGTGACACGACGTGTCCCGCAATGTGCCCGAGATCGAGCCCGTTCACTAGATCGCGGTGTGCCTCCCCGATGCTGTGGTCGGACATGGCACGATCCTACATGAAGAAGTGGATGTACGCGATACCAGCGGCAGCGACGATCAGCGCGCCAGCGCCAACCCACACATACCACGGCACCTTGGCCTTCGGCCCATTGACGGCGAGATTAGCGGCATCGGTGACACCATTCACCAGCGCAGCCTTCGCGTGCGCGGCAACCTGCTCTTTGACGGCAGCGGCGAGTGCGCTCTCGGCAGACTTCACCGCGGCGTCTGCTGCCTTCATGCGTGCGCCGGCCGAGGCCGAGGCAGCATTCGCAGCGTTGAGAACGGTTTCGAGATCGTCAGCAACGACGGCGGCAACCTGCGCCATCGGGGTTGTCATGTCGGCCATGGGAGCCTCCGAGGGATAGAAAATTTCGATACCCTCGAATTATAGGACTTTTTCGTATCCCGGTCAACGGGCCTACCAGCCCAATTTCCACGTCAAAACGCGGGTTGACGGTATGGAATACAGGGTTTCCCGAGCCACTCCAGCCACGACAAGAGGGGGCGGCGGCGGGGCCAGCAATGTCTCGCGAGCCACGCCTGCGACCATGGCCGACACTGGCGATCCGGGGGCGAGCAGCGTCTCACGCACAACGGTCGCAACGTGCGTAATGGCTGTTGCGGTGAGCAGCGTCTCACGCGCTTCGCCCGAGATCAGGGTGTCAACCATGGCTACGCCGTGATCTTGAAGCCCATGAGCGCGGCATTAAGCCCACTCTGCGTCCAAGCCGCGGCAGTGTTAGGGTCCGTCAGCCAATATGAAGAGAACCAGCCATACGTCGTGATCGGCGTGACACCAGTGTTTGTGCCGGGGCTGTCGGTCGTATTCGACTTTGTGTTAATGGTCACTGTTCGAGAACCGGCCGCGCTGTCCTTCATATAGGCCGACACCTTCACGGCGTAGATCGTCGAGGGCGTTGTGGCAAGCGGGGCCACGCCGTACAAGTCCTCATGCCCGACCGTGTTGTCCGTGACGTATGAATAGTCACCGAACACGCCGAAATTGATGTTCTGGCTTATGTCACGCCAGTTCACAGCGATGCCACTCATGTTGCCCCATACCATGAATGATCCGCCCGCGCCAATCGTTGGCGATCCCGCCGGGTTCGGCGCACCACTGGCATAGGTGTTGTTCTTGTACCAGCCGAGCGAAGTCGTCTGGTTTTCCTGCCCGACAGCAACCGATGTATCCCCGATGTACCCAATCCAATAGGACGTGCTTGCAGTCAGAGCTTGGCCCGAGGCAAACGGCATGTCCCGCGGCGTATTCGCGGTCGTGCCAATGACTTCCGTACCAGTTGCTACGAGCGCGCCGGGGGAACCTGCGCTATCAGCATACAGTACAGCCTTGAACTTTGCGCTCGCACTCGTGGCAGTTGGAACGATTGTTACACTATTGAGCGTGCAATTGACTGGCGGCGTTATTTTACGTAGTTGCAGACCATTGGCTCCCACTGTAATAGTGCCAGTAGAATTACTGTTCTGATAGCCAACAGCAAAGCCGCCGTTCGTGAATTGCACAGCACTATCACTCGTTGCGAACTCCGTGTCCACAATCGGGTTCGTGTTGAGTGCCGATCCGGTGCCGTCATCCACATAGAGATCGTCGAATGCAACAGCAGGGCCACCGACGTTGACGCCATTTCCGGCAGATTGAAGCACAATCTGATTGTAGAAGTTATTTGCTGTCGTGTGGAAGCTGCCAGTGCCCGAGCCTAGCGACACACCGTCGAGCCATATTTGATACGCGCCCGAACTCGACATGGTGATGTTCCACTCGATATAGTGCGTCGTGTTTGGCGCTATGACGCCACTAAACGTCGCGATCACCGAACTGTTGTTCGAGAGGAAAAGCGTGCTCGTGGTCGCGTTGTATTGAAGTTGCGCCTGAATGGTGCCGCCATCTTTGAACAATACGATCCCGGTATTGACGTTGCCTCCAATCTGATTGCACTGAAATCGAACGCCCCCAATGGCCTTCGAGAAGTTCGTAGTGAACGTGTGGGTAAGCAATATTCCGCCGTTGCCAACACCGTCGATCCCGAGTGACGCGCCGTTCAATGACAATGGAGGCCCGATATACGGAATCCCGCCGCCGGTGATGCCAGTGGTTGAAACTGCCCATTCGTTCGTAAATTCTTTCCCGATTGTCACAAACGACTGCACGCTCGCAGTTTGGAACGTCGTAAAGCCAGGGCCATACTTGTCGAACCCTTCGATGTAAGCAATAGCCATGACGCACCTATATGAACAGGCCAGCAAAGTTGAAGCTGATATCTTGTATACCAGCGTCGGGCGCTACTGGTCCTTGGATCGAGAACGTGTCGCCAATGGAGAACGTCGAGGCGAGTGCAACGCTTACGCTCGGGATGCCAGTGCTAGCAGCGAACGTTATTGTACCAATAGACGAGCCATTTTGCAACAATGTTACCGTGTAGTCCGCCACTGGCGGGCTGTCGGCCACGAACTCGCTACCAACTAGGCTCGCCGGCAATCTCATTGCTTTGGTGAACTTGATCGTCGCGAGGATCATGTTCGAGAACGCAGGTTTACCCTGGAAAAAGAAGCCGAAGTCCGAATTGGTCCCGGTAATTGGGCTCAACTGGCGACTAGGCATGACCGATTGCTGCGCGATTGTGAGATCACGCAGACTTATCAGTTCGGCCGGGCCATCCTGTGAGGAGACACGGCCGACTATATAGCCACTCGGGAGGCTGTCACGGATACCGCGAATGCGGCGAGGGAGCGGTGCCATTACTTATCTCCCTCGCGTGCGCTCTCTTTGGCTCGGGCCTTGTCGCGCTTCTTTACCGCAGTCTTGTCATCGCGGTTCTTGTACTTCTCCGCGCGCTCGGGCTCGCGAACCTCATACGGCGCAGGCTGAATGCCCATCCATCGCAGGGCCGGATCGAGCTTGTTCTGTGCGTCCGTGGGATGAAGCTGTTGCTGGATCGAGATCGGCAGGAGTTGCCGCCCGAACCATTTGGCCCAATCCTCGAACTTCGTGATCGGCTCGTCCTTCGGGTCCCAAATCGCAGCGTCGTTCCAATCGCGATTGCGCCACGTCCGCATCAGCATCGGCCACAGCGGATTGAACTTATCCGTCACCCACTTCTCTGTGTGGTGCGTGAAGCCAAATACTTCCTTGGCATACGTCGGAAGCTGAATGCGGTCGGTGTCGTTGATCTTGGGAAACAAATAGTCAATCGGCTTCATGTCCTCCGACCACGTTCCTGCGATGTAAGAGATCACAGCGCCGAGCATGATCGTGCCAGCCGTGTAGCCCATCACCGAACCTGTGCGCGTCGTCACCTGACGCATATCGCCCACTGTCATCGTGCGTAGTCGAGCGGCATCATAGATACCGCCGCCTAGCTCGGCCACGTCGCCAGCGTTCCACCCCACCGCGCGCAGTGTGAGGTGCGCAATATCCTTGCCAGTTCGGTTCCAGAACCGATTGTCATAGACCATTTCACCGAGCTTGTTGTCGATTGACTTGTTTAACGTGTGAGCGAGGTGCCTGATCTCTAGTGGCCCCATGTCGGGCGCGGCCTTCATGTAGCTCTGCATCGAACGATAGAACACACCCATCTTCATCGTCGGAACGTACTTCTCCATCAATGGCGCGGCGATAGTATCCATTGTGCGAGCGAACAGCGTGAACATCCCGCGCACAGCGCCAGGAGCAACCGTCCGTCCCCACGCGCGGATCGGCTGCGCGTTGCGGAAAATCTCGCCCAAGTCCTGCATGAAGGTCTGATGCCCGTATTCTTGGCCGAGCATGGCGTCGATTGAGCCCTTGAAGCTGCCGAGGAATGAGCCCATAGCACTACCTCGATATTCGGGCGTGATCGACGCACGGCCGCCGCCTTCGATGAATGCCTGCGCGATATCTCGAACTTCCTGCGTCATGCGTGTCGCCGGCATTTCGCCAACGAGCGCCTTGTAGAGCTTGCGCCCGGCCATGAAGTCGAGCGCCGGGCTCACTGGCGAGAAGATCGCGCGACGTACACCGCGAGCGCCTTCCGTCAGTGTGGCAGCGGACGGCGGGTTGAGCAGCATACGGCTGATTTGCTCGCTCGCACGACCAAGATCGCTGAACATGCTGTCCAGTGTGACGAACGATAAGTGGAAGCCAGGGCCGGCAAGCTGCAGGCCGATCAGCCCATTCGCGGCGCTGCGGATCGTGCGATATAGCGGATTGTGCGACAGCCCTGGATCGACCATCGCGTCGAGCAGGTTTGCCACCGGGCGCGAGGCGAAGAACTCGCCTTCACCGCGGAGGCCGAAGCGCTGATTTACGCGCGTCCAGTCCGTCGAGCCAAGCGGTGGCTCGGGCTGGACAATACCGGCTTCGCGGAACTCGCGCAGCGTCTCGTGCGCCGCGATGTAGCGGAACATCTGGTGCAGCGCCGTCAATGTCATATGCAGCGGGTTGTCAGTGATCGGCGTCAGGCCAGCCTCGCGCGCCTCGGCGTAGCTGCCGAATACACGGCCCCTGGTGAAGAACTTCGAGCCCGACACCGGCCGCTTCGAGGCATAGAACTGCCGATATCCGGCGGGGTCGCCGTACATATGCGGCAGGTAATTCTCGACATATTCGGGCGCGATCCCGAGACTATCCATGCGGTCGTAGGCGTAGTCCAGCCAACGGCGCAACTGCCCGGCGGCGCGGCCGAGCACAGTGCCGCGGTAGGCGTCGAGATTGCCGCTCTCGATAGCGTCGATATAGCCCCATCGTTCCGTTGAAGACATATCACCGATGGCGCGGCCGAACCTGTTGAGTTGCCGCGTCGCGCGCTCCAGTTCGATAGCCGTGCGTGCCATGTGCGCGCCAGCGCTCTCGGCTGCATTCGGGGCCAGGGAGTAGGGCGACAAGGCGCTGCGGATCGCGGTGCCAATGCCATCTGCGACTTCAGGATCGGGACGGAATAGTAGCGCCGGGTCGATATCAGTGCGCGGCCCGATGCGCATCGCACCGTCCTCGCTGTCCATCAGCGCCTTCCAATCAGCCTTCCACTTATTGACCGAACGGCTGATATCCAGCGGGGATTTTTCCGCCTCGGGCGGCACTATCTTGGCCTTCGCCGCTTCGTCCTGGGCGAAGTGCGTGTTCTCGTTGGCGGGCTTCGCGCCACTGTCGCGCTGGATAGCCTCCTTGCGCGTCTGCTCCTTCGGCGGCGCGTTATCCTGCATCCACGGATCGTCAGGATGATCGAGAATATCGAACCGGTCGTGAGCCGCATCGTGGCCCAACGGCGTGTTGTCCTGTTCGTCCGCAATCTTCTTCCACCATTCCTGCGGGCGGTACTTTTCCATTACGTCCACTGGCGGCTCGCCCGTCTTGGCGTAATGCTCGCCAAGCTGTTTCAGAGTAGCGTTGAACGTGTTGTCATTCAAACCCTCGGGATGCTCACGCGCGATGTACGTGGCCGCATCCATGAACTGTGACGGCTGCGGGAAGTTGAACGTGGTCGGATGCTCGGCTACAGTCGCGCCACTGCTCTCTCCCACGCCAACGGGCGGCTTGATCTTCATGCCCTCGCCAGCCTTCATCACCTTGCCGATTGCCGACCGGCCGACGCCGGCTACAAGCCCGAGGAACGCGCTGGCTTCCCACCCGAGTTTGATCCATTCGAGATCAGTGCGGTCCTTGCCATCGAACATTTCGGCCGTTGCGCCGGCACCATCAACGACGCTGGCGGGCAACGTCTTGGCGAAATCAACGACATTCCAGCCGAGGTGTTGCAGGATCGAGCCAGCAGTATGCGTCATCCCTGGTTCGGGAAGACCGAGCCACGTAAACGGCTCGTGCGCGCCGAATACCTTTTCCGAGAACTGGCGGATCGTAGAGCCAATCTGATCAGGCAGGTTGGCAGGAACCTGCGGAGGTGCCTCCTTTGAATGGTCCTGCAGCGGCGCACCAAGGAAGAACTTGTTGATATCGTCATTGGAATATCCGGCCTTCTTCGCTTCGTCCTTCTGTTGGGCGATGTACTGGTTGATCTCGTCCCACGAATAGCCGGCAGCGCGCGCCTCCGCCATGTGACGAAACACCGGCGGCAGTTCTTGATTGGGGTCCCAATGCGCCGCGCCGCGCCACTTCGCGAGCGTCGCACTGGCATCGGCCGCGCCAGGGCCTTCGAGCTTCAGGTTCGGTTCCTCCATGCCAATGCCCTTCTGTCGAGCAATGGCTTCCTCCATGTGTTGCTTGCGCGCCTCGGCTTGCTTCGCGATCAGGTCACGGCCGGCGGCGGCCGAGCCCGCTTCATCAAGCTGGCTGTTGGGGTCATTGTCCTGTAGGTACTTCTCCGTCAGGCTCGCGCCATTGCGGCGCTCTGTCGGCCCGAGCGTGAACTTCCAATGATCACCGTCAACTTGCTCCCAATGGCCGCCTTCCTCGCCGTTCTTGCCGCTATACATGCTCTCGTCAGAGAACGTTGGATGGTTCGGCTTTTTGAACGTATCAGGATAGTGCCCGTTGTCGGCCTGCGCTTCGCCCGACTTCCAGAAGCCGCGCATGTCATAGTCAGAGGTGCCGGGGTTGCCGTGCTCCTGCGACCATGCCTGATACTGTTTCTCCTCCTCGTCAGTGAGAGGAGTATCGTACTTGTCGGTCATTACTTCCCTCCAAGGCCCTTGAAGAACTCACCGATTGACTTACGCCCCTGTTCCGGTCGGCCAGGGGTTTGCGGCGGAACCTCGGGCTTTTGCTTGCCCTTCAGGAACATGCTGTCATTGGGGTTCTGCATCACTGTCGGCGGCCGGTTCAACACGCCGCTGCTACGTTCCTTGTCGCTCGGCCGGTATTGCTGAATGCGCTCGGGTACGAACAGATACTTGGGGTTCTTCGGATCGAGGTATTCACGGATGTTCTCTCCACGCGAGAGCGCGTCCTGCAAAGTGCGCATCGTCTCCAGCCGAAAATCGTCTATCTTGCCCTTGATAGCCGGATTGGTTTTCGGATCACCCTGCGCATTGCCGCTGATGATCGTGTCGGCGCGGTCGAGTTCGCCCTTCAGGATCGGATCATCCATCAGCTTCTTCAGGTCCATCGCTTTCGTCGGCTTGATCATCTTCGCGATAGCCATTGCCTTCGCCGGGCTCACTCCATGGTTAGGATTGCGCCCGTATTGCTCCAGCGCGTCGGTAATCTGGTCGATTGTCGTGGGATTGTTGGGGTCCGCGAGCCGATGGCGGAGATCAAGCTCCGCGGCGGCGTCGCCCTGCGGCACACCGCGGCCCTTTACCTTGTGCTCCTGCATCCACGTCTGGATATGGTTCATCGTAACGCCGAAGCGCTGAATGCTTTGCTTGTCCTCGGGCAACACATTCGGGTTATTGATGATCGAGCCAATATCTTGTGGAGTAATTTCGCGATCTTGGCCGCTTTCGCTATCGTACTTGCCGTTGATCCAGTCGGCTACCGTGCCGGTGCTGTTGCCTTTGGCGATGCGGCCTTGACGTTTCTGTGTGTACTGCGCGTAGTGGTGCAGCGCGTCGCGATGCTGCTCGTCGAGCACGCCCTTACCCCAACCTGCGTCCAAATCTTTCATGAACTGCGTCGGGTTTTGGTCAGCCAGCGCGTGGCCGGCGCTGATCGTGAGTTGCTGCGACACCTTATTGCGGTGAAGCTCGACTTGCGCCTGTTGCGCGGGCGTCAACGTGCCTTTCATGCCGTCGATCAAGCTATTGCCCTGGTCGATATAGCTCTGAAGATTGTGCGGATCGTTGCGCGCCGCTTCGGCAAGGTTGTTCACGCTCGTATTGAAGCTCTCGATTGCGCGAGCGCCGGCAACTGTTGCAGCCTCGGCCAAGCCGGTTCGCATGAAGGCTTGTGCACCAGCCTGCGAATGCTCGGCCGCCCACATACGACCGCGCTTCGTGCTCATGTTGTCGTTGATCTTCTGCACGGCCGGCGCGTACGTGTTGTCGTAGTAGTCCTGCACCGCCTTAACAGGGTCCTTCGAGTTCGCGATTAGGCCGGGCAAGTCCTTCGAGGCTTGCGCGGTGATGCGAGTGTGCTCCTGCGCTGCGCTGCTGATATCGCTCTGCGTCACGTAGTCATCAACCAGATTGCCGGCCTTCGCGATGCCAGCGGCAAGCTGCCTCGCGCCCTGCAACTGCATGTCGCCAACAGAACGCGCTGTTTCCTGAAGAATGCGGCCGGCGCGCATTGTCGCCGTCGCACCTTCCGAGCGTGGAACAACGCGCGACTGTTCTGCGGGGAGATCGTAGGAGGGAATATTTGGCATGGTTCACTCCTAGAGGAACGCCATCATTGCCATAGAGCCAACCGCGCCCATGATGCCGGTGATGCCTGCCATGGTATCGGCTCCAGATTTCGCGCCGGCCGCGTTGCCCTGCAGCGTGGCCTGATCGGCTTCTGCATAGTAAGCGGTGGACTGCGCGTTGTGCGAGTTGATATCGGTCTGTTCCTGGGCCGCAGTGAGAGCTTGGCGCAACATGCCCTGCGACGTGCTCGACCGCAGGATATCCCTCATACTGCCGGCCGTCGAAAGGCCCGCTCCGCCCGCGGCGGCCACGGTGGCGCTGTTCACCTTGTATAGCTCGCGAGCTTCCTGCAGCTTTTGGATTTCGCCACTGGCGCGCGAGATACGCGCGTTCGCAGCTTCCATGTTACCAGCTTGCGTGTACTTCCGCGCCGATTGGTAGTAGCCCTGCTGCATCCCGAGATCAGCGGATGCAGCGGCGAAGTCTCCAATGGCGCTGCCAATGGAGCCGAAATCGGGCATGGGAAAACCGGCCATGTTAGCGATCCTGCGTGTTGATGAAGCCGCCGACCGACGAGATCGACGCCGGGAGTGGGCGCGTAATCTCCCACGCTAGCCCGCCCTCGAAGCTGTAATTATCTTCCAGTGTACCCCAATGCACGCCGGAAAACAAGGTCTTAGTGTCGTATGGCTGCTCATTCGGCTGTTTGAAGTTGACGGGCCGCAACTTTCCGAACACGGTTCCCATAGAGATCGAGCCATAAATTGCGGCTGCAGCGAGCAGGGAGAACATATGTGACCGGCGCGTCTTGCCCTGCGCAGGGCCATTCTGCGCGCCCGCTTCCGCTGGCAGCGCTGGCCGCACGATCTGGCCCTGCGATGTGTAGGTGAAACCGAGAACGGCCGGGACCGTCATGCTCGACGTGCTCGTAGTAGAACCCTGGAAAATATTGCCAGCGGTGAGCGCAGCGAAGCCCGAGAATGTAGCAGGCGTGTTCGGCCCAACGTTGGGGCTGTTGGCGTCGCCCGTCTTGGCATAGCTGGCGAAGGCATAGACGATGCCAGTCGTATCGTCGCTCAACGAATTACCGCTCGTGTTGTTGACGATGAACCGCGTGTAGCTGCCGTCCACCGTGTTGAGCGAATAGATGTAGCGATTGCCCGGCGACGAACTTTCGCCAATCCACGATAGAACACTATGTGCGGCGCGGCTCGAATTTATGAGCGCAGGGACCGACCCTAGCGCAACCTTCCACACGATGGAGAAGTCACTCGCGCGCAGCTTGGCGATGTAGTTCGGATGATTGAGTGCCCTGACAGGGAACGAGCCCGAGGTGAACGTCACTAGCAGATTGCCGTCCTTTTCATCGAACGCAAAACTGATGCCGTTGATGTTCGTCCACTGCGGGTCAATGTCGCTCGCGTGGATTACGCCGACCGCGCTCGTGGTAGCTTCGCCGTTCCCATTGATCGAGGACTGATAGATCGTTACATGGTCGGGGCCGGAATTGAGGGTCTGTGGCGCACTGACGCAATACACGGTCGCGCTAGACGGACCACTCGGGCCACGAACGATGATGCCGCCCCATCCTTCCTCGATATCGAAGCGACCGCCATTCGCGTCACCGATGTACTGCATCGTGTCGGCGTTTAGCCAGTTGATCGTGCGCTGGAAAGCCGCCACTTCGTTGAGCGCGACCACATAGTTCACGCCGCCAACTTGCACGCTACTCATGGAGTGCGGGCGGCCGAACCCGGTCGAGCCACCGCTCCAGAATGTCGAGTTGACACCATAGCTGGCGACAATGGTTGATGTGCTAGGGTTGATCTTGATCCACGGCGACTGATTGGAACCAACCTGCGCGCTGTAGATAAAGCCGTCAAGGCCAACGAGCCAGTCCGCCGTCGTGATATCCATGCCGGCACCGCCGCCGCTGGCCGCTACGGTCGCGTAATTCACAAATGCCGTTTCAGTGAAGTTCTGCAAGCTCACCTTGTGGAGGCCGGCGCTGCTACCCTGCATCCATCCCGAGAAGTTCGCGAAGTCCATTTTGATGATGTTCGGGTTCACCGTATCGCCGTGGCTCGGGTCCTGAAATTTCGTGATCGTCATCGGGCGCGTGACGGAACCCGCGGCAGTCGTGGCCGTTGTATTGACAGTGGTGGCGAGATCGCCGTAGTCCCCGCCGTTGAGGCTCTGCAAGAAGTCGAATGTAAAGAAGCCCTGGTACGGGATATGAACCTGCCCATTCGCAATCTGATAATCGCCAAGATCGAGGCCGCCCACGACGGCGCTGATCGTCTTACCGTTGAGGTGCCACAAGCCAGTGAACGTGACGCCAGTGCTGTCAGTGATCATGCCGCTCGGCGTCACGGCGTCATCCACGAACCACGATGCCGTCAGCGGGTCCTCGGGATCGAGCAGCCGCGTCAGTTGCTCAACGTGGTGCACGCCATTCACGTCTACCGTCACCATGAGAGCGGCATCGCTGGTCGTGCTCGGCGTCGAGCTAACGCACACGCTGGTAAGTGTGCGACCGCTGCCGAGGGTTACACGGAAGCCGCCCACCATTTCCGGCGGGGCCGCGGACTGCGCGGTCGTGCGTCGATAAGTCCAACCGATCAGCGAGCCGTCATTCTTGCGACCCCACACGATAGGCGCGAGTTCCGACTGGTAAGCGAGTTCGGCCACGCCAGCCGTCGTCAGATGCTTGCTATCCTTGTTGAGGTTCGGCGCGGTGAGCTTGCCCGAGAACAAGTCAGGGAAAAGCTCGAACATCAAGCGCTGAAACCGCTGCACGACAACGAGCGTCAGCGGAGTATGCGCCGGCAGAACGTTCGCGCACCCAACTTGCGTCACACGATCCGCCTGCACGCTAGTCGGCGTGATTGGGTCCTTCAGATTACTGGCCGCGATCAGCCATTCGCCCTTTTTGGTCCCGCACAAAAGGCCACTTCCCGTAGGCTCCATCCAGTAGATCGTGTTCTTCTCGTCGCTGTTGAAGTATTCAGCAATAGCATTCGCGTCACCAATCGCGCCGTCGCCAGCGGTCGGGGCGAAATTGAATGGATCATTCGATACGCTCGCATCGAAACGGTTCGGCACCACGCCACCGAGCCACAAGCGGCCCTGATAGTACGCGCCGCACGCGGGCCAGCCAGTCGTGTTGCTGTAAACGCCCACGCGGAATGTGTTGATCGGGATGTTGTAGAGGAGCGATTGCTGCGATCCGAGCAGCGTCACTACCGCTTGATTGCTGGCGTTTACCGCACTGATGCGACCCCACACCCACGTCGCGATTGTCGTGCTCGTGGTCGGTATCCAGCTATCGAGGCTTACGTCAGGCTGCGCTCCCGCATTGCTCTGCTGCGCATAGTAATAGACGCCATTGTACTTCACCGCTTGGCCAGGGCTGTAGCCAGCGCCAGGGTTCCAATCCGAAGGTTCCGACAGCATACGCATGATGCGGCCCACGTCGGTAGACTGGAAACCATTCGGCCCAACGGCCGCGCCGTTGTTCACCTGCGTCCAGTTGGCAGGGCTCGTATTCGGCGTGTTGTTGATGTTCCCTTCAGTCTGCGACTGATAGATCGCGCCGCTGAATGTCACGAAGTCACCGATCAGGTACGCGGTCGTGCTGCTCCACGCCTGATAGCCGATAGTGACAGTCACCGGGCTTGTCGTGCCACTGATCGTCAGCGATGCGCCGCTCGGAGGATCGAGATAGGGACCGTCCTGAAAGGCCAGGGGGCTGTAACTGAAGGTAGAGAACGTCGGGGAGTTCGCGTTTACAGTGGCAACGAGCAGGTTCGGCTCGTACTTCGGGCTAAGGAGGATCGCTACGTCAGATTGGTTCACGCCCACGCCCGCCGCCTGCACCCGGCGCACGAGTGGCAGGTCGCCGCTCTGGTACGCTGTGGTAAAGTCGAGAACGCGCGCCACTTGCGCCTGCACCTGCGACGGGTCCCAATCAACGTCAGCGCCATTGACAGCGATGCCGGTGATCGGGTCCGTGAGCGTGAATTGGTTGTCATTGAGGATGGTGATCGCGAGCACGCGATTGCGCAGGACCGCGCCATTGGAGACGCCCGCGCCCGCGGAGAACAAGAACTGCACCTGATCGCCAGTTGCCCACGAGACACCGCCGCTGATCGAGACGATAGCGGGGTTCTGGTCGCTGACATTCACAACGTCGCTGACGCTATCGAACACGAGACTGCGGCCGGCGAACAGGCGAAGATGGTCTTGTGTAATTTCGATGTTGAAAGGCGTCGTGTCGTTGAAGTCGAATGGCAGCACGCGCCCGTATGCGCCGCTGCGCGTGGTCTGGAGAAACGCAGTTCCAGGGCGACGTGCCCAAGCGCCTTCCTCCATCGGCACACCGTTGAGGCACACCTGCATGGCAGTGCGATAGCGCTGGTCGGTGATCCGCCCTTGCGAGAACTTGGACCACTCTCCACCAGTGAACCGATCTTGAACGAAAGATGCGTCAGCCATGGCCCACCTATATCCGGCAGGTAATGTAGTCGTCCTCGGGAGCTTCCGTTGGACCCTGCTCGATACCATTTGTCGTCTTGGCGCGATCCATGAAGCGCTTGTACTGGCGCTCAATAGTCGCGATCTTCGCCGTCGCCTGCGTCAGCGGTTCGCACACTTCGAGGCCGATGCGCGCCGCCCACGCTTCCTTGAACATCGCGTCCATCTGCGGAACCTGCGATACGTCCGCGACGAAACGATAGATGATCGGAAACGGCGACTGGCTGATTATGAAATTACCGTTGAACTCCCAATCGTCGTACATGCGGCCAGTAGGAGCGCCGAGGAACGAGACACTGCCCGCCTTCGGCTCCTGCGGCGCTTCGCGCAGATGCCCGTTTGGCAGGAAGAAGATGTTCTTGTTCTGCGTTTGAATGCTCGGGCCGGTGCCAATGGGGTACATGATGTTGATCGGGTCGAGCGAAGCGTCAATGCCGAGCCATGCGCCGTTGCTCGCGCCCGCACCGAAGTTCGCGTACCACGGCACGGTGATGCCCACCGGAACCCACCAGTTCGTGGCTGGCGTGTTCGGATTGTAGGTCGCGCCGACAGGCTGATGGTTCGTGTTGCTGCCCTGGACCGCCTGATACACCTGTCCATCGGTGCCAGCGACGTAATCGTTCTCCGCGTACGTGCGTGCATTTTCCCACAGCGGCCAAGAACCGGGAGCGCCAACTGCGCTCCATTGTGTCGGGCTCGCGCCACTAGCGGGATTGTGGTTCGAGTTCGAGACGAGCGCCTTATAGAGCACACGGTCGCTGCCGATAACGTACGATCCAACACTGTAGGTTGGCGCACTCGACCACATGCCATAGACACCGGGTTGCGCACCGATGTTGTTGTTCGTGAACGAGCGCCATTCCCATCCATCGGCATCCGCGACGGTTTGCCCCTCACTGTAAACGACTGTGCTCGACCACGCATCAGGATCGAGCGGCGAGGCCACATTGCTATTCTGCAGGGACACGAACACCTGCGATCCGACGTACACGAGATCGCCCACGAAATAGCCAATGGTGGTGACGCCATCGGGCGGAACATCGCCAGTAGGATCGCCCCAAGCATTCACGCAAACGCTGCCAAAGTACACATCCCAATTCGTAGTTGCGTCGAGGCCGGGCTCTTGCCCCACGCTGGACAGCGCATTGTTGCACCAGTAGGTGCCATTGTGCTGTACGATGTAGCCGAACGGGTACTGTCGGCCTGCGTTCCATTCACTCGGGTTGAGCAGAAGCGTCGGCTGCGCGGTGGTGCCGAATGGAGCGCCGCTGATCGGCGTGTTGATTGGGTACAGGACTGCGCGCTTACACGCGAACGTCCACACGTTGTCTCGAAGCTCGGCCTGACGCAAGCTATCGAGGCATTTCTTGACTTCAGCCGCGTTCTTGTCATTGTCGTCGAGGCTCGTGATGCCAGTTGCGCCGCAATGCTGAAGCGCACGGTTCGCGATATCGACGTTGGTTTTCAGGGCGGGGCTCGTGCTCATAATCGGCTCCTACTGCGGGCCGCTACGGCAGCACCCGCGCAATCACAGCGTAAACGGCAGTGGCAGTCGCCACGTTCACCCGATACTGCCCGGCTGGCAAATCGAGCGCCTGCGAACCCGCGGCAGTGAAGCTGTTGGCATTGCCCGCGATGTTCATGGGCGTCACCCACGACGCTCCGTCGCCGGCCAGCATTTCGAGCTTCACCGTGCCGCCGCCAAACGTGGCTGTCACGTTCATCACGTACCGACCGCCCTTCAGCGGAAAGGCCGCGGTGGTGGCGCTGACATTCGACGCCAAGTAGGCATCAGTTCCGGTAGCCATCGTCGCCTCCTTAGTTGACAGGGAGATCGACGCCGGGGCCGGTCGTGGTTCCAACGCCGTTTGAGAGGATGAAGTTCTTGATCGCCTCGATAGCAATCAGAACGTCCTTTCGCGTCACGCTGTTCGTGGTCGAGACGTGGAGTTCCACGTCGCTGCTCGCGGTCGAGGTGCCGACAACAACGTCCTGGGGACGTGCGCCCTTGCCTCGTGCCACTGCGTAGAAATAGTCAGCCATGGGATAATCTCCTACGTCGGAATAATAGCGCTGTCACGCACGAAAGTCAAAGCGCTGACGAGCGCGCCATTGAGGAGCGCGACGTTCGTAACGACAGAGCCGTCGCTTTGGATGAACACATTGGCGCTCGCGATGATCGCCTGCGCAGCCGTATGGTCTGCAGCAATGGTGGCGGTCGAGAGCGGAGTTGCGTCGGTCACTGTCAATGCAGTAGCCGTCTTGGCAGTTCCGGCCGCAGTAACAGCAGCAGCGGTCGCGGTCTTGGCCGTCGCGGCGGCTGTGGCAGCGGCCACGATGGCAGCGCCAATCGCGTTGAGATCAGTGCCGAGCGCGCCGGCAATCTGCGCGTGGGTGAGGCCCGTAGCGCCGCCGTACGTGAACTGTTTGGTCGTGCTGTTGTACGTGTCGCCAGTGATAGCGATCAGCGCAGCCGCGAACGTGTCGAAATCGGTGCCGGTGGTGGCTATGTCCGTGACAACGGTGCCGGCGTCCGTGTCCGCGTTGGTCGTGTCAGTAACGACAGTCGCCGCGTCGGTATCAGCCGTTGCGGCGTCAGTCTGTACCGTGGTGATCACAGCCGCCAGGGCGGTCGTATCTGTCACCGCCTGCGCGATCTCCGCTGCAAGGTCCGAGACGGTGATTGGCACCTGTCCGGCCGAGTTGGGAGTTCCGAGTGTAACAGCGATTGCGATCAGAGCCATTTGACCCTCCAAAAGAGAGGCCCGCGGCGCGAGCGAGGTGTCGAGCGTCTTGGAGGGAGGGCTGGCCGATCCGCCCGAGACGCTCGCGCCGCGAGTTCGCTACATCACGTAATCGACTTCGGTGCCGATGTTACCGGTTGCCGCAGTCGCCGCGGTCGCGGCAACCACCACCAGCATGTCCCAGAAACCCGGAGGGGCGTCCTTCTGGCCAGTGGACTGTTGGTTGAAGCCGCCGCCAGCGGTGTACGGCGCAGCCGTGGCCGCACCAGTGCCGCCGAGCACAGCCCACATCGGCTGGAGAGCGAACGCCGGGGTGTAGGTGTTGCTGTAGGTGACTTCGGTGTACTTCACCGCGCCCGAGTTCGAGCAGGCGTAGCCCGAGCCGAACATCTTGTTCGCGCTCGAATACGTCGAGGGCGTAGTAATCGCGCCGTCGAGCGAGGACGCCGGGATGTTGCCCTGCGCGGCGCTCTGCGTGCCGTCCGTGGTGCTGTCGGAGAAGGCCACGTTGATATCCAGCGTCAGGGTCGCGCTCGCATTGCTGTCGAGGCCCTTCGTGTAGATATAGACGTGCTTCACTTTGGCCGCCATCGGAAAGCGCGACTGGCGAGACGAGTTTTTCAGGGCCGAACCGAAGGCGCTGGTATGCGCCACCTGATCCTGCTGGCCCATGCTGTCGCCGCACGCGCCCTCGCCCGACGTGGGAACCACAATTGGCTGCGCGTCGAGGTTGGTAACGGCGTTCGAGGAAAGAACTTCTGCGGTCATTGGAAACTCCTGTGATCTCTGGGGATGTGCTGGCCGGGGAAACTGCGGGAGTTTCCCCGGTCTACGTGACTTCGCAGTCGCCCGCGAGGCCCTTGCTACCTCCGTGTTAGGCGGTGATATCCGCACCGGTGCTGTCGGAGCACAGGATTTGCAGAACCTTGCCGGCCTGCAGGCGGGTCACGCCATAGCCGACAGCGGTATGCAGGTCCCACGGCTCGCTCGACAAGTCGTTGCGGATTGAAACGCGGTTCTCCGTGTCCTTCCACATGCCGAGGTACAGCCCCGACTTGACGAAGGCCAGGACGCCGCGCTGGTTCGATGCGCCGACGTTGTAGGGCAGGCGCTCCGAGGCGACGATATCGAAGCCGAGGAAGCGCTTCACGCGACCATCCACAAGGACGGGCCGCTCATTGTACTCGGTGGACACCACTTCCACCTGATTGAGCAGGTCGGAGTGCTGCTGCGAGCCGATCACCAGCGTCAGCGCGTCGGCGTCGAGATCGTTGTGGTAGTGCAGGAAAAGCCGCTGCGCCTCGATCAGCTTGGCGACGGACAGACCATTCGCAGCCGAAGCTCCGAACGAAACGCTGATCTGGAACTTCGAGGTATCGAAGCTCTCGGTAGTCAGCGAGCCCGCGTCTTGGCCGATGCTGGCGTTCGCCGTGGCGTTGAGGATGATGCAGTCATCCCACGCGCGGCCGACCGCGTTGCCGGCATTGGTCACGTACTGCGACTTCGGGTCCACGATGGTCTGCAGTTCGTCGAAGCTGTCGATCAACTGGTCGATCTCACCGAACTGTGGGAACACCCACCGACGAACGAACTCGGCGTCCGTGCGGTTCTTGGGAGCGAAGCGGCCGGCGGGGGCCTTCAGCGCGATAGAGCCAACCTGATTGACAGGCGACGCCATCTTGCCGACGTGGTAGCCCTCGCGCGTGCGACCGCGAAGCTTGGAACCCATCTGCTGAAGCAGGAGTTCGAGAGCGGTCGAGAACTGCGTGGTATAGAGCGGGACGAGGCCCGCGTCAACGGAACCGGTAGCCATGATGGCACCTATCTCAAATGGGTTGAGGGTCTGGTGCCTTGTCCTTACGGGGGCCGGGTTCCTTCCGCCCACGAATGGGTTGTGAAAGGATAGGTGCATCCCCGGCGCGGCCCGCGCCCCGCCGCCGCGGGGGGCTGACGGAAGGTCGCGCTCGCCGTGGCCTGCCCGCGACCGCCCCCTGCGCGAGCCGGGGGCGAAGCCTGCGAGCGGGGCGGGGGCCAACGCCGAGGATGCAAACGCAGTATATGCTGGAAATAATGTTGCTGTCAAGTGCCCCGTTTTTGGAACTTCTTACACCAGTATTCGGGGTCGATATCGCCCGCTACAAGCTCGCACACATGGTTGCCCATGTAGTGTGTGCAATTCTTGCAGCGGGTTTCTCCCATGCCGCGGCTGTAGTCAACCTCGGCCTTCGAGAATTTGCCGCGAGCGTGCTTCGAGTTGATCATGGCTTTCGCTCGCGGCAAGGTAGTGGTCTAGCGCTGGTTCGCGGCGACGATGATCTGATCGAGGCTCGCCATTTCGCGTCGAGCTTCGGCATCACCAGACAAGAACTTCGTCACCCACGCCGGGTCCGCCTTCAGAGTGGACTTGCGCGCGATAGCCTGTTCGGTAGTGAGCACACCGTTGAGCCCCTGGCCCGACTTGTCGCCCGAGAACCATTTGTCCTCACCGATCTTGCCGGCGATGTTGCGGAACATTCGCATGACAGCGGCATAGCCCACGCCCTTTTCGAGCGCGTTCACAGCTTCCACATCCACGCCGAGCGCGGCTGCGGCTTGTTTTGCCATCGTCATGTGCGGAGATTGCGTCAAGCCTTCCGGCGTTGTGCCCCAATCCTTGGCGAGCGCAGCACGCTCCTCCTTGATCTTGTCCGCGACAGCGCCAGCATCACGACTGTCCTGACCATCCATGAAGCCGACGAACGCCTTGACCATTTCGGTCGCTGCACCCTTCGGCAGATTGGCCTTGTACGCTGCAGTCCGCATTGATTGCACGAAGTTGTCGTCCAACTTCGTGCCATTCGCGAAGTTCACCGACGCAAAATCGTACTCGTCCTCCTTCGCGGGCTTGCCGAGTTTCGTCCACACGGCATTCCAGTCGCCCTTGTCAGGAGCCTTCGGCACCGGCAAGAGATCGTGGTCTGCGCGAACGCCGATCAGCTTCTCAGCGTCACGATGGAACTTGGACATTGCGACCGCGATCTTCTTCGGATCACTCGCATCCACGCCCTTGTTCTGCCAGTGGCCAATCATTTCGGCATCGACGCCTTCATAGCCCTGATGCCAGGGGGTGCCTCCACTCTGCGGGCCACCCTTGTCGCCGTCACCGGCGGGGATGTTGTCAGCCATGTTACTCTCCTACTTCTCTGCGTTGATCTCTGGCCCTGCGTACAGCACCATTAGCTGCTCGGGGGTCAGGTTGAGGTGGTTCTGGATACGGAGCCACACTTCGCGGCGTCCTTCCAAAACCAACGAGCGGTCCCGATCACCGGGCACCACGCACGTTTCGTTGGCGCGGCAGAACCGCGCGAGATCGTCGAGCCACAAACGTCCATCTGCCATCTGCAGGTTCACCTGATAGCTCTGTTTGCGCCACTTCATGAAGTCAAGCGCACGCTGCCACCTATCGCTTGCCATTCTTGCCCTCCTTGATGTTCACATAGCCCGCGATCAAGTCCATTCCTTCCTTGACCACCAGCACGCCAGCCGTTGTCACCACTCGGGTTTCGTTTGCCTGCGGCTCCATCCACACGATTTGGTCCGTGTTGACAGTGCGCTGGCGACTGTCGCTTACAGCCGTGAGCTTTACGAACATGCTACCCTCCTAAGACTTGATCCTGCAGCGGCTTGCCTCCCTCGGCCGGCAACTGGCCGGGAGCGCCGCCTTGCTTCTGCGCCATGGCAGTCGCCTTGATCATGGCGGCCTTCGCCGGGGCTTCCTGTATCTGCTGTTGACGTTCCATCATCGCCGCGCGCTGCTGGCGCTTTGCCGCGATCTTCTTGTCATCAGCCATCCACGAAGCCGGCGTGCCGTTGATCTCCGCGATAGCGGGCATCGCCGTATCGAAATCGAAGGGGTCGAGATAGCTCGGGTCACTCGTGATGTTCACGATCTCCTTCGCAACCTCGACGCTACGGATGAAACCGGCCGCTTCCTGGGCGCGCATCGCTCGGGAAATCGGGCTCGTGTAGACCACGTTGTACTCGCCCTGCGCTTCGTGCAGCACATCTGGCATTGGCGGAATGAGGCGCTGCTCGGCCAGGAGTGCGATCTCACGGTCGATCATCGGGCCGAGGTATTCGCTCTGTTGGCGGCCGACAGTCGGCGCGAGCAGGATGCCCTTCTCATTCGTGCGCTCGATCACTTCAGTCGCCGTCATCTGCGGCGTCTCCGTGAGGATTTGGAACAGCGTGACGAGGAAAGCGTCGTTGATCAGCGCCTTCTCCTCTTGCATCATTTCCTCGGTAATTTGAATGTTGCCAGTGGGCAGCGCGGCCACGAGCAGCTTGCCGTCACTGTTAACACCGCCCTTGTTGAGCGCGCCCGGTCGCAGGCTCGCATCCACAACGCCATCGTCGCTGGTGAACAGCACAGGATCGGCGGCGCGGTGGCCTTGCTTCAGGAATGTGCGCTTCTCCGCGTTGAGGGTTTTCAGCGCTGGCAGCACGAACATCGCCGGGCCGCGCCCGTAGATTTCGCCGGCAGTCTGGACGTAGCGCGAGATCGCCATCGGCATCGTGCGGAAGCCGCCTTCGCCCATGAGGCATTTCGCGTCGAGACTGATATAGTAGCTCGCCCACGGCATACCGCGGTGATCGAGGCGCTGCGGATCGTAGTCCGTGCGCGGCACGACGCGGTGGATGAAATCGAAGTACATGCGCGACTTCTGCTCCAGCGAAGTGCGCATCATATCGGGGAACTTGTCGGGCCACTTCTGGTAAATCTGTTCGGCAGTCAAGCGGAACCAGCGAATGAAGCCATCCACGAGGCCCTGATGGTTCTCGCGCAGGAAGATTTCCCCGAGCGGCACGTTCTTGTAGCGCAGGCCCGGCGAGCCGCCGAGGCTCGTATCGAACTTGTCAATGAACACGCCGCCGGTGCCGTACGCGCCGAGGCTCTGGTACTGGCCCTGGTTCTGCGCGCTGAAGTTCGCGGCCGGGCGATAGCGATGCTTGAACAAGGCTTTCGTCACCTGCTCGAAGTAGAGCTTCACGCCGCGTTGCTTGTTCACGTAATCATTGTCGGCTTCGAGGCCGTGCCAAAACATATTGCGTGGTGTCAGTAGGCTATCCATGATCGCGCCGAACCGCTGGTTCGCCATCATGCCGGTGCTGTCGATCTGGCGGTCGGTTTTCTTCTGGCCGGGCCAGTTGAAGTTGCCGAAGTAGAACGTGTTGCGCGACGGCGGGTCGATCAACTCCGCGCATTCCTCCCAATGGCTCGCGAACGTCGCGCGCCAAGTTTGCATTTGGGAGAACTCGCGCAAGCTCTCCTCAACGATCATTACCTCGCGCGGGTCCTGTTGGATCAAGCCGCCGACGTTGAAGCTGCCAGGGTCGTTAGCCATTGATGCCTCCGCCCAAGCCAAGGGCTGATGCCGCCTGTCCCATTACGCCGCTCGGGGCCATGCCAAGCCCGGCGGTCTGCATCAGCTTCTTCTTGCGCTGCTGCACTTCGCTTTCAACCTGGGCTTTTAGCTGGTCGCCCAACCCCAAGTCCTGCCCGCTTTGGGACAGCATCGCGTTTTTGCTCGATAGCATGGTTTCCAATCCCTAATAGGGGCCGAGTTGAAATTATATTGCTAAGAGAGATCGAAGTCAACATCCCGGCACATCGCAGGGCCGACGCGCTTTGCCTCGGGTTTCGCGTCTCCGAGCGCGACTGCCTTGGCGCTACGTATCTGCATAACGCCGACGCGCGTAGCCGACATGATATCGTCGTACTCTTTCACAACGAGGCCCTTCTCTCGGTAGTAGCTGTGGAACTCGTCCCACCACTCGACAAGGTGATCAGCTACCTTGAAACGCTCACTGCGCATCCTCACGAGCATTTCCATCAGGCCCGCCTCGAAGCTGTAGCCGCCATCGGGGAACGTGGCGTGCTCCGCGAGCATGTTTAGCCCTTCCTTCTTGTAGATTTTCGCAAGCTGCTCACCCGAGCCCTTGTCTCGTTGCTGGCCGTCGTGCGGCCAAGCGATAGGAACGCGAGCAGCGCGGCGCTTGATCTCGGGCGCGTGTGTCTTAGGGATGCCGCCCTTTTGCTTCACAGCGTCGAGCACATAGATCACGTCGTACTCGCGATCCCACGCCAGGAGCACAGCGGCCCATGGATGCCCGATGCCGAAGTCCATGCCCCACAGCTTCACCCAATGGCTTGTGTTGAGCGGGCCGAGTTCCTTGTGATGCACAACGCCATCAATCACGCGCAGCGGAACCTCGATCATCTTCTTCGTCACTTCCTCGAACACTGCGTTGCTGCCGAGGAACGGCATTCCCATTGCGCGCGCTTCGCGCTCGTGCTCGGGCCAAGCCTTGATCTTTGCGTCGCGATCCTCTGGCTTGATGTGCAGCGCGTCGTAGATCGTCATGTGCACTTCGCCAGTTGTCGGCGGCTTCTCCTTCATGAAGCGGCGCGTCAGCGGCGTCATGCCTTTCAGCGGTGTGTACGTTAGGAGGATGATGCCGTTCGTCGCGGTAGTGCGCGTCAGGCACTCCGAGTAGATATCTTCGTCGGGCTCCTCGTCTAGCCACAGGAGATCAACGGGCTCGGACTGGAATTTCTCGCGGCCCTGCTCGTACGACTTGAAGGTTGCGGTGCTGATGCCGCCGCTGACGTGTTTCACCTTGAACGTGTCAACAGCGTTCGTGGCCGAGCGCGAGGCGGTCGGCTTGCCGTCGATCAGTTCCTTTGGAACGAAACCGGTGCCGAGCGCTTCGTCGCCCTTCGCTGCGTCACCGAGTAACAACGATTGCGGAGCATCGCGCACTAGCGGCGCGGTCACGCCTGCGATCCATACGCGGATCGGCTTGTGAAAGCGATAGCCTTCCCACCACGGCGGGTAGATGCCCGTCATGTGCACGGCGACTTCGTAAGCCGCCGCGTACGTCTTGCCCTCTTGGTTGCCGGCGCGCAGCATCCGCTCGGGCTTCAGTAGATTGAAGAACTCTCGTTGCTTCGGATACGGCGTGAAGGTGTAGAGCTTACCAGTGTCGCGAAATATCGCGGCGAGCTTCAGCGTCTCCGCGATCTGCCCAATGGTCTGTCCGTCCGTGCTTTGCTCGAAGCTCATCGCCAGTCTCCAGCTTGTAGAAGCCAGGACTGCGCGCAAGCTCGATTGCTTGTCGAGCGCGTATCTCGCTGGCTGTCATGGGAGCATAGTTGTCATTGAACCACCATGTCAGCAGCTTGCCGTAAATGTCAGGACACGTCATCGTCAGATGGTCGTTATTGCTCATAGCAAATCCTCCAGCCCTTCGCTCGAACTCTCGGGTTCCGCAACTGCCTTCACCACGTCGGCCGTCAGTTGCTTCATCGCGGCGCGTTTCACGCCTTCAGCTTTATCAACCACTTCGTAGTCCGCGTCAATAAAGTCCACTGCGCCGCCGATCAACTTGCGCGGATCGAGGCCCTGCAGCTTCGCGAGGCGCACAATCTCCTTGATCTGATCTTCGCGCGTCTGCGTTCCCTTGCTGGTGATAACCTCCGACTTCGCGTGGAAGCCGGTGCGGTCCATCACGATCTTGGCCGCGGTGATCTTGTCTTTGTTGTCGCCAAGTTGCAGCGCACTTTCGAGCGCCGCAAACGCCAGCGGTACGAGCCCGGCCAGGACGCTCTGCTCGCCAAACTCCTTGATGGCGGTCTGGACCTTCGGATTGTGCCACACGCTATAAGCCGACACCCCGATCAGGTTCGAATTGAGTTCGCCAGCATAGCCCGCGATGTATGCGGCCTTCTCGCGCGAGCCAGTGTGGAAGTAAGCCACTACGAATTTGCGCTGGCGTTCGTTGAGCGCGCGCATTGCTGGCCCTAAGTCGGAAGTCTCGGGCATGGGGATGTTGAGGCCGGTGTCGGTCATGGAGCCCTCGGATGCAGTGTCCTAATCAGGGTATAGGGTTCTTATCCGCAAGTCAAGCCCTCTATGCGCAATCATCTTGCGTATAGGACCCCGGCCGGCTTTCCAGTTGTTGCGTTTTCTAATCCGCGCTTAGGGTCAGGTGTTCGAGAGTAGCCGGCTATATGGAAATGGCGAAAAAATTCCTGGGGGATTTGAGCCTGCGGGGGGGGCGGGGCCGGGC
>Ga0310811_10000606_pt1 | contig 46102 bp, 49 predicted proteins | sample YCmetagenome_FD_207642 | JGI IMG/M metagenome (GOLD analysis project Ga0310811, IMG submission 207642) | Soil microbial communities from experimental microcosm in Duke University, North Carolina, United States - YC | ecosystem: Engineered > Artificial ecosystem > Soil microcosm > Unclassified ...
GTTCTGAAAATTAGCAATATATCTAGACAAAATTTTCATAGGAGCACTTTCTGCATCCTGATCGAATCCTCTGCTGTCTGTTGTAAGATTATAAAAACCTGTTTCTGAATTGAGTTCAACGCAGATGCCGATAGATTTTGCATCAGATATAATAGTGTCAATGATTTTCTGGTATCCTTCTCCATCTAATCCTCTGCTGATGGAGAAGGACTGCCTTAAAAGGAAACTATTCAATTTCGAGATTACTTGTTTTCCTGCTGACTGTGTCATGGTGTTCCTCAATTCTATAAAATGGCCAATATCAAAATGCCGATAAACGAAACTAAAAAAACAACAATTGCAAGCAAAATTTGCCTATTTCTCTCATGAATCACTTGATGAATATTATATTTGAGTTTTATTGTTTGTTTCCAATATTCATCATAATATCCATTTGGTGCTGCTTTTCTTGTGATTGTATAAACTACTTGCAATGCGACTACGTTGTACAGTCTAAATAAACTATGACATAATGTAATGAACAAGATTGCTGTTTCTGCGATTTGCATCATGATCCTTTCATTTTATTTTTCAATTCTTGTAATGACTTAGAATTTGCTGAAGACAAGAGAAGAGACGTTTGAAATATTCTCTTCGACATCGGCAAGTCTCCGAATTTTTCATTGATTATTTCACTCGAGAGTGCCCATGCTTTGTCGATCACAGATGCAGCAGAGAATCCGACTTCTACTAACATTGCAGTAAAATCGTAGACTGTGTCTATATCGTTCTGATCGAACAAAATGCCTGTAGCATGTTCTGTGTCTGCCATTTTTTTTATTTTTCCCTTCTTCGTTTAACATTGTAGGTATTTTTCCTATCACCCAGATGACATTTGGGGACATAGGTGCAAAAAGCTATATGAATATATGTTAAATGTGCAGCGGTCATCTGTGATGATGTCCGTATAACTCTTTCAGAATATTTACTCTATAGCATTCGATTCCTACAATGCCTAAAAACTCCATTTGATTAGAGACATTATACAACTTGCACTTTTCGTCTGTATAATCATGAGCATATACAACTTTTTGAATCTTTGCATTAATAACAAATTTGCAACATTCGAAACAGCAGAGATGGGTCGTGTATAACGTTGAACCTTTTGCGCTCTTACCAGCCTGAATGATAGCATTCTGCTCTGCGTGAACTGTTGAAATACAATGCCCATCAATGACTATGCATCCAATTTCACTACAATGAGGCATACCGGATGGTGAACCATTGTATCCTGTAGAGATGAGTTGGCCATCGTTAACAATAACGGCTCCGACCATTGCTCTAGTGCAAGTAGATCTGAAACTCGCAGCCAAAGCAATGGTCATATAATAAGAATCCAATTTATATTCCATCGATGATATCACTTAATGTTTGATTGTGTCTACTATCTGGAGTTGATATTTTACCAAGTCTTCTTCGTATAGTTTCTTGATCTATACGATTCATAGTAAATTTTGGCGTTTTATCTGATCGCAAAAGATGTGCACCATAATCGACACCTGTAGCTATCTTAATATTAAAAACCAGAGGCTCGCCAATAACTTCACATGCTTCTTTTATAATTTCATTTGCATGAGTTGGATGATAGGAATCGATTATTTTCTTAAATGCGATGATATTATTAAAGAGGTCATCAGAGCTTGCTCTTGAAAGAAAATCATAAGCTTGCAGTCTCGCTTCTTTCGAAACTAGCATCGTGGCGGCTGTAACTTTATTTTCTGGCAAAAAACCAACACTCTTGAACATGACAACTGAGATTTTCTCAACAGGCATATCTAAACGATTGAGGTAGTGACAACTCGTATCATCAGCAACATGATAATAAATGATGAGACCTAGTGAGTTTTTAGCTATAATCTCTTTATCACAAGGACACTTAATTAACATTTTAATTTAACCTTCCAATCAGAAATTCAGCAACTTTAATATGAAAATTCTCAATTGTTGCTGGTATCACCTTTTCTTGTGGATTATGGTATGAGTCATACATCGGCTCGCCCTTTTCATAATCCTTAGATGAAACGATGTTGAACTTTACAAATTCTAGATTGAAATTTGCTCTTAAAGCTTGCTCAATTTTGCTATACTCTGAATAGTCGTTGATGACCCCATCAGTTATTACAATCACGACACGCTTACGAGCTGTCCACTTCATATTGAAAAGTGTGTTGTAGCCGCTTATGATATCTGTGCCACCACCGGCTCTTGGCTCCAACTTCGCTCCTGTGAGTTTATCATCAAAGTTCAGATTTACAAGGTGGCTATCACTAAAATCTATCTCTGCGCTTCTTACTCCCTGAAGCTCAGAAATGGCCGCTAATAGGCACACAACCAATTCTGCATATGGCACCTTTACGCCGCCTGTAGAACCTGAAATGTCTTTGAATACTACCACATCAATTTTACTATCGATTCTCTTATTGACTGTATATGCGAGTGCTGGCTCTCCTGTGAATGATGCAACATATGCCTGCATCTGCTTCATGAAGTTCATGTCACCTTCTACGGTGTTTGCACGGACGATATCATTCAGGCGAAGTTTAAATGCAGTTCTGATGTTTTTGATCACATCGAGATACTTATCGACTGTGGCTCTATAGAATGAATTATCATCCTGACCCTCATTGATTTTACCAGAAGGTAAACCAGCCTGATTTCCTTTGCTTGTCTTGAGATTGCTCAATGTATCAGAGAGTGAGTTTGATATCGCCTGCTCTCCATTCTGAGCCTTTTCAATATCTGCATTTGTCATACCTGAAATGAGACTAACAGAGCTTTCAATAGCTTTCATTGTATCATCACTTACACCTGATACGATGTATTGGTATATTACATAACTTGCAATGAGCACGTTTTTCGAGTCATTTCTCGTTGCACTCAATACCATTGGCAAACAGAAACTTATGAAATTTTCATCGGCATTTTTGACGATCACTCCAAATCTTGCTAAGTAGAAAAGTGCATCAACTTTTTTATCGATCTCTATAATCTCTGGCGTTTTTGGTGGTCGATTTTTGCTGTTCGAGCTCTTTGAAGTGCTGATGATTGTGTCTCTCTTCAGAACAGTCAAGATCAATCGAATATATGGTGTTGTTCCTGGGAACTGGCTCGTCAGACTATATTCGCCATTGTTATCGAGCAAAATGTTCCAGATCGTCTTAAACAAGCCATTGTGAATCACTGGTGAATATTTGAACGCTTCGTATTTGATGTGGCTGATCTCATGTAATAAGAGACCAGCCTTGAACATTGAGAAAGGAATGTTTTGAGAGAAGTCTTTCTTAATCCACGATTGATTGTAGATTTCAAGAGCCTTATCAGGATTGATCCTAATATTGTATGTTGGCTTTCCTTTGACCCTGTCATCTACATCTACGCAGGCTATTCCATCGAGTTTGACATCTTTATCGTCGAGATCGACAGAAACTCCAGGTATAATGTAAAATGGACGAATCTCATTAATATCTTGCATTTCGCATTGCTCCTAAATGATTCCGTTCATGATTTTCTGTCGTGTTGACTGCGCACCCAACTCAGTGCCGTCAATGTCGATGTAGAATCCAGTCGAGATTTTCACAATTTCACGAAATGTTGGAACGCCAATTCGTGAAACGTATCGCACAAACTCTTGAATTTCTGGTTTCTGCATCACTGAAATGTCTACAATCTGCTTTTGTAAGATACGTTCTGTGATCGTCTTACGAAGTGATTCCAAGTTTGTGCCGCGAGTGAAGTAATCATCAATAGTACCATCTGGTTTCTTTGGTTCTAAATGCATCATGATCATTGCGTGTGCAATGTTACGAGTGCTCAACGGCCAGTCAGAGCTACGATTTGTACTCATGTACGATACTAAATATCGTACTACAGAATCAGGAATGTCCAATTGCGACTTACCAGAGTATTGTGTTGCAGCTGTTGCCTTTGCAATTACTACTTCATCGTTGAAACTAGGATAATCAAATGGAACTCCAATGACACGATTGGCAAACGATGGTGGAACACGGATGTTACCACTATGATTTACACGGTTAGATCCGTAGATCACTTTCAACCCAGAAGCATCGATTGACTTATCACCAATAGAAATGACAGAGTTACCAGAAGCATCAATACTATTGAGCATCAGCAACATCTGCATCGTCGAGTGTGTGATCTCATCGATTCCAACTATCGCGTTCTCTCGTGCTGCTTTGGCCATAACACCATCAAATGGTACCAGTGAACCATCCATAAGACGGAGACCAATAAAAACGGAAGTTTTTGTATCTTCTGGACTCAGTTGAAAGTAGTATGCAGGGACATTGTACTGCTTTGCATATGCTTTTAAAAGGTTCTGCATGGTCAATGTCTTGCCCGTACCTGAATCGCCAATGAGATACAACGGAATATTTGTCTCTGTGAGGTACAGGTAAAGTTTTTTCATCCTCTCCCTCGGACCTTCGCCAACGACACGTGGTACCTTGTTCACATCTAGTAATGCTGCATTTGTGTCCACTGCAGTGACTTTCTTATTAGAATTTCCATTTAAACCAGCGGTTGACATATTTTTTCCTTCCATTTTGCATTTACATATTCAATTTATATGGATATTATACTACATTTTTTGCAAATTGTACATATTTTTTTATCACAAAGTTGAAATTCGTTGAGTCTAAACTAAACATAAAAATTGGCTAATAAGAGAAACTTATTAGCCAAAGTCTTGTTCTCATTTATTAATGTTTCTTACGATGTTTTTCGTAATTGTTTCTTGCTTCTTCGAAAAGGCCCCTTGCAGCAGGATCGTTAGATGCATTATACCAGAGTGTGTAAAGCGTTGTTAGAGTTTGATATTCATTTTTACACTGTTCGCATTGTGGAAAAGGTGCATCTATTGGTTTCTCTGTGAATACAATCTCTATTTTTGCTCCTGGATATTGTTGAAGAAATTCAAGATTTTTTGTGACAAGATCTATTACCGACTGTGTATCTGATATTCCTGTGACTTCGCTTCGTTTACCTTTGTCCTCAATAAATTTTATGTTAAACATTCTTATTTTCCTTTATAAACTCAGCGGATAGAGATTATCGCAATGATGTGAGAAATTTATCCGCTGTGTCCTTCGCCGATTAGAAGCATTATCTTATACCGGTTTGTCGTATCCCAATATAAAACTTTGCTTCTAGAGGCTACGGCAGGACTCGAACCGGCTCACGATATCAGTGTCAACCAACAAAGATAACCGCTCTTCCTGGCAAGTAATGTTCACGGAAACCACCTGCTCTCTGAGACGTACGTAGCCAAAAACTTCTGCTATTATTAATAAGTTCTGGCAAGAACCACACGAAAGGGATCAAATATCAACAATAACAAAAGCGGCGATCACGGTAGGATTCGAACCGTACTACCTCCGACTTGGGGGTCATCGGTGCTCTCCATGAGCTTCGTGATCTTAGTAAACAGAAAAAATGCCACTAATTTCTGTTTACTTTTAGTCAGTAGCATCCGACTAGTGAATGCAGCAGGATTCGAACCCGCATCTCGTCGACCTGGTATCGACGGCTCTTCCTCTTAAGCTACACATTCTCAATAAGCAGGATAGACGCCATCAAATCCTGCTTACGCGCTGTCGTGGTAATCCAACAGCTGGCGACTCGTGCGGGATTTGAACCCGCGCTACAAGATCGACAATCTTGTGTCTTAACCGCTAGACCAACGAGCCAAGTGTGGAGCATTTTTTACCCTGTTATACGGTATACAACAAATGCCCCAAGGTTATTAAAATGGTCATCAGTGGATTATTCCACTGGCTCCTCGAGTAGGAGTCGAACCTACATTGCTCAGTTAATAGCCGAGTGATTTACCATTAATCGACCGAGGAAAATGGAAGGCATTTGTTAAAGGTTAGTGGATGGAACCCACCAGAAAAACAGTAATGCCTTCATATGTATGCAACAGTAATAAAACTGTTGGTTCCTCAGGTAGGATTCGAACCTACAATATGCTGATCCAAGGTCAGCCGCAATACCATTATGCCACTGAGGAATGTGAAGGGAATGAAGAACTTCAATTCCCTCCGTCAAGAAGAAAAGGAGCCTTTCCTATAGACATTCCTATGGGTGCTGGCACGATACCGGCTACTCGCCGGGGGAGGTTCTACGAGGAATTGAACCTCGATACCCGATTTACAAGATCGGTGTTTTACCGTTAAACTATAGAACCTCGATAACTAGATCAATAACGTGAATGCATCAAAAGCTTCTTGATCTACAGTAGAGTAGATTCCTCTGATGCCTTGAGATGAAGCTTCTAATGTCAAGTACCCGTGTTTACTGCTATTGAATGCTTCTAATGTTACATTGTCTTCTTTGATATAGAATGGCGTTTTTGTGTTTTTTACCATTGGATGCAGATGATGATATCCGCCTGATCCTGCAACGATGTACTGAACGCTCTTGCCGTGGAGTTTGCGGCTAAACCTTTGATAATTATGAACGTGTCCCGCGAGAACAACATCTGGCGTTCTACCAGAAGATGTAATCGCATAATCTAACACATCAGACATTGCTTTACTGCCACTGTGCATTATGTCAAATGAGTAAATCGGATGGTGCATTGCAATGATTAGCACCTTTTCTTTCGGAGCAGAATAGAGCTCTTGCTTCAACCATGAGATTTGTGTTTTGTCCAGGTACCCACCTTCAGGTACATTGGTATACAGACCAATGATCGTTGCAAATGGCGTCTCTAATGTCCAATAAACATTAGGTTGTGTCATCGCATCACGACTAGAATCACCTGATTCGTGTGTCGGTTGTGGATACGGAGAGCAAAAATTTTCTGTAAATCCATGGAGTGACGCATCGTCATTATGTTGCACTTCACCATCATGATTCCCAGGGATAGCAAATATTGGAGCTGCATAATGTACGTATGGATCATAAAACTGGCCGTAGTAATCAGTACTCTGACCGTAGAAATAAACAACGTCACCAAGATGGTAGAAGAAACGGATATTTTTTGACGGAATATCATTCGCCATTAGTTCTGCAACTTGCATCTGATAATGAGGATCAAGAACTCCACCTGTGTCACCTACTGCATGAAATCGCATATATCCATTCTGAATAATTTCTTTGATTTCATCAGTAGGAAGTACATTTGCAAGATCAAGATGATATGGAGCATTTCCTTCTGGTCTTGGCAATGGTTGTGGCTTCTGTGATGTGACATGAAATGTCTGGGCTTTTATTTCAGCGTGTCTTATTCTACCAAAATTTCTTAACATTATAGTGCTTTCAATATGTTTTTAAGTAGTTTTATATAAAAATATGGCCCGATATGGCAGGAGTCGAACCTACTCTCCACAATAGATAGGAAATTAACCAATCTAGGATCACGTACGAGTATACTCTAGATGAAGCTAAAATATGCTATTGAAGTGTGTTCCGTACACTATTATCGGCATGGTGTTATTGAAATGAATTAGAAATTGAGTTTAAAGGAAAAACCATATTTTTTCATTTCAATAACTTGTTAATATTATATATTATTTTGCTTATAAAGTACATACTTTTAGTACATTTTTTTATCACGTTCAAAAGTTCATTGAGTCTTTGCTATGTATAAAGCACAAATTGTTATCACCAGGATTAAAATTGGGGCCTTTAAACAAAAAAGATGTATATTTATATAACTACGGAGCAGCTGTCATCTGGATGATAGTGATAAAAAATCACAAAAAAAATGGAGAGATGTTACTCTCTCCACCTTTATTTTGAAAGTTTTTTTACTCTGCTACGGGCTACTCGTCTTCAAAAAGATCAGAAACGTCTACATTTCCTGGATTAGACGCGGGTGCACCTGCGGCAACTGGCGCTTTCTCCTTGGAAGTTTTTGGAGCTTTTGGAGCCTTCACTGGTTTTGCAGCAACTACAGGAGTTTCTTCAACAGTATCTTCTGGAGCCTCATCTTCACCTTCATCACCATCTTCATCACCCGTAAGTGCCTGGATTGCTGAGCGGAGCTCCTTTTTATCATAGGTGATGACACCATCATTGGTCTTGCGGAGAGTCATATAAAATGGCTGGCCTTCCACCAAGATGTCATGGCGTCCTGCAGCCAAAAGCATCATTGCGATGGGATATCGGCGTGTGGCATCAACAATTTTAACTTGCAACTCTGGATCCGCTGGGTTCTCGAAAAATTCACGTGTTAATTTGCTTGCATCAGCGATGCTCAATGCTTGTGCCATGATTGTTTTTTACCTTTCTTTTTTTTGTGCAACTTTTTAATGTATGTAATTTGTTTTTGATAATGTTATTCAACTTCTAATAACATTATACACCATTTTAGCGTATTTGTACATACTTTTTTAATGAACTTTGAAAAAGGTTAACGACCTCGCTGAAACTCTTCCTCTTGAGGATAAGAGTAGTAATTCTGACCAGTAAATGGTGTTGGAGGAAACCCAATTCTGATCATTTCATCCTCAAAATCAGACTGTGGTCCTACTGAGATCTGCTTTAATTTATGCATGTAATCTTTATATTCTTCTGGTATATCAGATTCATCGTGCAGAATTGCCCATGTCAGAAGTTGATGAAATGGGATTAAGTCTTTTCGGTCAAATCGAATACCACCTGGTATCGGTACTGACAAAATTTGGTTCTCTTCAGTTCTACCGATTCTGAATTGTGTGAGAGTAAATGTATTATTTGATGCGAGGCTCAATACAAGGTGTCGGCTTCCACTGATTGCACCACGTACTATTCGCTTAAATTTTATCGTTGTAGATTCTCTATCATTTCGGTTAAACATTTATTTTATTCTCCTTCTTCGTTTTCGTTTTCATCTTCGTCTTCTTCGTTGGCAGTCACAATCATTACTTTCAGGATGAGTAATGTACCCTTGAATTTCTTCTGTTGAGCAGGAGATACCTGCCAATCATCCAATGTAGATTGAAATGTTATAATGCCATCGCCTTCTTTTTTCCCATTTAAATGAAGAAATCGGCAAGGACCAACGTTGATTTTTTCCTTCTCACCTCCTCCGTTATCAATGTAAACTGTCATCTCAAGAGGCGTTCTATTTGTGAGAGCGTATATATAAGCCAACGCGCCTTGCTCTGTTTCAGAGGCTTCGAACCTAAAATTTATTGAATCGTCTTTCTTGTCATTCTTTCCTTCCCAAGTTGCGAAGAAAACGACTTTGCCTTCTTTAATTGTTGCCACTTTTTTCTTCCTTTTCTAGAATATATTATAATATATATTTTTGATAATGTAAATTGTGAAAATGTTACATTTTTTCATTGACAATTGTAAAAATTATCTTTGTTTTAACTTGCATCTATCGTATTGTTTTGTATCTCTCTTTGTTTTTCTAGTTCTAATATGATGTCATGAACATCTTCTTCTTTAAAACAAACTAATCGGGGGCCTTTTACGAAATTAATTACAAACACTGGGATTTTGTTGCTGATAATTGCGTTTTTTATGAGTATTAAGATGTCGAGAAGCTTTAGAGAATATGATTCTTTCTCTGTGGATTTTAACTGATAAAGAAAAATTGGTGACTCACCATCTTCTTTAAACACATCTCCAGCACCAGAAAGAGGCTGAGGCCTTGCCCCTAAATTTCTCATTATCTTTTTCTCATCTTTTCTATGATCTTTTTGGCTTCTCATATCTCTCCTTTCTCATTGATGTTATCGCTGCCGTGAGCGAGGCAGCGATAGTTTCTATTCTACTCTTCTTCTATGACTTTCACGTTTTTGATAAATGCGATGCCCATGCCAAATGCATCAGCCTCGTTGTCAGTTAATGCTGTTTTTCTCTTTGCTGCAATTTCTTTAGGTAAATTTGCTTGAGCCCATGTGATAGTCTCTTTTTTCTTATCTTCTTTTGCAGCTTTAGAGATACCAATGCGCGCTTTCCATGCTCGCGTATCAACACTAACAACTGGTATATCATCAGGAACAGAATCGATAATGGTAGCAATCAATTCTGAAAGGGCACTAATTGCATTTGTTGAGATGAAACCAGCACTGAATGTTCGCACTCTCTCAACGACAACAAGTTGAACTCCTTCATCTACAAGCATCTTTACTGCTTTTTGAATCAGTTGACGTTTGTGCTTCTTTTTGAGTTTAACTTTGTTTTTCACTTCGATGCTTCTGAAATTCAAACGAGTGAGTTTCACGATTTGACCTTTTTCGAATACAGCAATACCGCATTCTGTATACGATTGATCGATTGTCGCGAATTTCATCTCTGTTCTCGGTGATTTTACTTCGAATTCTCTTTTTATCATATCTCTCCTTTACCTTCGTGAATTAATGATGAGTTTATCTGTTCTCCATTTTCCGTTATATATCTGTATTGTTCTCTTTCCTCCTTTTTAGTGAAGCAGACATGTCGCATAGGACAGTTAACTGCCCGTTCTGAATCTTTTGACTCACATACACGTTTTGGTGTTCCGATTCCTTGCTCATATGATACATGTAATTGAGCGAGGATGTTCATTCTATGAACATATGGGGCAACAAAATTAGGATCAAAATCAAAGCAAACTTCCCTATGCTGCTGATTTGCTTTATTTTCAAGAAGCAACATCGCTCTTTTGTACCCTGTAAGGTACATGTACATCTGCGCTTGTTTAAATCCGTCTGGATGAACTCTTTTTGGATCATTCTCTTCTACAATTGCTTCATACGCTCTTGGACTCATACTTTTTATTTCTACGATCCAGAGATCTTCACCAGTTATTTCAGGAAATTTTGCAATAATGTCAGGTGTGTGGAATACACCAAACGCTGGGTTGTATCTTGTTTTTTCTATTTCAACAGCATATCCTGCCGATTGAAATAATCGCTGCCATTTTAAATGAACATACCATCCTTCAAGGAATACTCTCAATGTCGAAACAGATGTTGTCGTATCATGCTGTTGAATAGGTTTATAGTTTTTAGAGAAAACGTGTTGACGATAACAAAGTTGATTTTTCTCTTTGACTTTAAATCCTTTTGTTAATTCAGAGAGGTGTATTCCGAAGCGTTCTGCTTTTTCCTTGTCCCATAATACGAAGGTGCCATCTAGCAGTTTATTCACTCTTATGTCTAGCGTGTTACCGTTCTGCATTGCCATCATCATTTGGTCGATTGTTGTTGACATTCGAATATCCCTTTCACTTTTAGTATTACTTCAAGAGTGACCGCAGGTGACTTTTTCCTCTTGAAATAATTATATACTATTTCTTGATAAAAAAGTCACCTGCGGTCATCAACTATTCGGTTTTAGTTATGAATATTTTTTTAATTCGAATTGTATACTTCCACTAGATGTTGAGATTACAATATACATTGTTATCACGGCGTTCAGAGAAAAGAAATTCATAAAATCTACATCAGCCAGTGTTTTATCACCAAAAGACAAAGAAATACACTCTCCATCTTCATAAACAGGAATCGTGATATAATTCTCTTTTAACTGGTTTATGATTTTTCCCTTGTCTTCTTGTGTTATTGGCTTAAATTTAACCTTTAATTCATTGGAAGTTGTTTTGATCATTTATTCTTCTTCACCTTCTGAATATCCTGCTATTTGTTTTAAATTGTTTTTATTCGCTTCAATGTATCTTTTTCTCGCAGCCTTTGCTTCTGCAGTCATATTTTCATGTGATACAAATTTCCCTTCATCGAATATAAAGGGTGCTTCTGCTTCCTGATACGGAGATGCCGATCTATTTTTTATTCCTGTATTGAATCTAACAATCATTCCGACTTGCTGACCTGCAACTCTAATGGCTTCTTTTCTTTTTACACTTAAAATCACATGACAAGCATGTCGTAATGCTCTACCGCCAGGAGTGTGCGTTTGTGGCCCGAAAGCCATTGCGTTCATATTGTCTCGCTCCTGATTGATGAACAATACAGTAGAGCCATAGTCATCACAGAGATTATTCAAACCGAAGATTTTTCTTGATAGTAAACCAGCAGTCATAGAAATGCCGGCTGTTTTTTCAGTATTGCTTTCTAGCTCAAATTCTTTTTTAGGAACTAATGCGGCAACTGAATCAACAACAATAAATGGAACACCCTCTTTTGCAAATTTCATCGCTGCTGACAGCGCTTGCTCTCCTGTTTCTGGATTGACAACGATCAATTTTGATGAATCGATGCCGAATTGCTTTGCTCTATCTTCTGTCAGAGCTCGTTCTGCATTAACATAAACTGCTAAAGGATTTTGTTTCAAGTATTGTGATAGCATATGAAACGCGAATGATGTCTTGCCAGCACCTTCAGGACCATAAATCATTGTAACTTTGCCGATGGGCATTCCGCCGCCAAGAATTTTATCCAGATCAGGTATTCCTGTTGACATAAATTCGACAGGAGGAAGATTTTTAGCGAGAATAACTGTATCCTCGCCATATTCTTTGTTAATCTCTGATATAGCATTTTTGATGCTCGCGAGATCCATTCCCTTTCTTTTCTTTGTTGCCATACTATCTGCTCCTTATCGTTCTTGAGAGCAACGTGCTGTTGTACTCTATAGTACGTTGCTTTACGATATTAAAATCAAATTCGAGTGCTCCAGCACCTTCTAATGCTGTTAATACTCGAGAAGTTACTGTTGTACGTTTTCCTTTCGCTTTTGTCATCATTCTTTTTGTAAAATCTTGTCTCGATTCAAATGGACCGTTCTTTTTATTTTCTATTTCAATATCTCTTGCAGCAACGCCACCGACATTTGGAATTGTCAATAGGCCTGATCTGATAGCTTTCTCACCAAAAACATCATAGATGTGATAATTTACCTCACCATTTACATGAGGCAAAAAAATTGGCAATCTATTAAGAACTGAATCTGCCTCAAGATCTTTGATACTCTTCTTCATAATATTATTTCTCAGACTATGAAGAAAGAATATTTCTTTATGATTCACTTTTAACCACATCATCCAGTATGACAAAACGGCATATGCAACAGAGTGACCCGCATTAAACGTATAACTGGTCAAATTATGAAACAACTCAATGGCCGTATTTTTATCGATACCTGATACCTTCTTTGCACCCTCGACAAATTGAATTGTCAATGGGTGATCTGCAGGGAGAGCAACAAGATTTTTCATGACTTTACTTGCGTCTCCCCAAGACATTCCTGCAAGCCCTCGGCAGGCTTGCATTATTTGTTCTTGATATAAGAGAGCACCATGAGTTCGTTGACAATATGGATACAGAAGTGATTTTGTATCAAGGTCACCTGCTTTTCCTCGTTCGTATACGTCAACTTGATCCATCTGAAGAGCACCTGGTCGATCAAGTGATGTGGCGTCTGATAACTCAAAGATGCTTGTTGGCTGAACACGGCGTAAGATTTCTATACCGCCATACGAGTCAAATTGGAATATACCCTTTACGTTTAAATTTCTGTATGATTCGAATGTCTTTTGATCATCTAAAGGGATATCTGTTGGCTTAATTCCTAGGATATCGCAGCATTCTTTCACTGTATCGATTGCGTCCACCCTAAGAACATCGATCTTTACCACGTTCATATGAATAAGAGAATCCATATCATATTGGGTATTGATCTTACGGTCGCCTTCTTTACCTCTTACGAATAATGGTACATAATCATCAATTGCTCCTGGCGTAATAGCAACTCCAGAAGCATGCTGGCCAAAAGCTTTAGGATTTCCCCAAATCTTACAGAAGTGGCTAATAATACCATATTTATCGTTAATAGCTTTTGCTCGTTTGTTGTAGATGATTTTACTAAGAATTGGTTCATTTTCTTTGAAGCCCATAACTCCCATGACTTTCTTTAAGTAATCAAGATCATCATCTGGAACATTAAGAGCTTTTGCAAGGTCATTTAAGAGGTTATCACCTTTGTAATAGAGAACGTTTGCAATTTGAGCGACTTGACCCTGATATTTTTGCATAAGGTACTCTACAACGAGACCGTATTTTTTTGCTGAGAAGTCAATATCAAAGTCAGGAATCGTCTTGCGCTCTTCCGTCATGAAGCGTTCAAACATCAAATCGAAGTAGATCGGATCGATCTTTGTAATCCCAAGTGCATAGGCGATCAAAGAAGCAACACCAGATCCTCTGCCTGGTCCTACGACGACATCATTTCTATTTGCAAATTCGATCATGTCTCCTACCATCAGGTAGTAATCAGCTTTGCCCTTTTTGATGCTGATAACTCGCATCTCTTCCATAGCTCTTGCAATATATGGTTCTTTCCAGAGGCCCATGGCTTCAAGACCTTTTTTTGCTTTGATGGCAAGAGCTTTTTCTGCGCTAATTCGTTCTCCTTTTTTATTATAACCAATGAATTCGGGAACCTTCTCTTCGAAGACTAATTGATAGCTTTCAAATGTATCGGCAATTTGCTGTGATGCTTCTACATATTTAGAACCATCTGTCCCCATGAGTGATTTCCATCTGGCATTCATTTCATCGCCATCAGAGATGTAGAGGTATTGATACTGCTTTCTGATGTTTCCTATCTGAATGTCATCGACATTTCTGCCCATCTGTCTAAAGAGAAGATATGTATCCAAATCTCCTGGATCAGAATAATGGCTGTCGTTTGTCATAACAGCAGGTCGTTTATATTTCTGTGATAATTTAATAAGTCCTTCATTTGCCTTCTTTTGATCATCAAAATCCTGAGGTTGAACTTCAAAGTAGAAGTTGTCGCCATAGATTTCTAGAAACTTATCCGTCATTCTGAGCGCTTCATCCCACTTATTCTGAATGATCATCTGTGGGATCTCGCCAAGAACGCAACCAGAAAAGCAAACAACGCCTTCATTAAATCGCTCTAAGATATCAAAATCAGCGATCGGCTTCATATAGAAGTTATTGAGATTTGCCGATGTCATGATCTTACACAGATTTGCATATCCAGAAAGATTTTTCGCTACGAGCGTTAGATGCCGGCGCTCAGGCAGGAACTCTTTTCCTGCCTTGAACTCTCTCATGAAGTATGCTTCTACACCATTAATTGGAATAATTCCAGCTTTGTGACATTCTGAAGTGTGTTGCTCGTTCATACACATCGTCCCATGATCTGTGATCGCAAGATGTGTCATGCCAAGAGATTTTGCTCTTCGAATGCTTTTCACAGGTGCACCAAAACCATCGTACAAAGATCCGCCTGTGTGTGTATGAAAAGGCACAAATCTTAATTTTGACATTTTACATTTCCTCCAAGAATGGCGCTGCCCACTGCATAAATGAAGGGAGAGATTTTCTTTCTATGTGTCTCTTTTTCATTTCAAATTGCTGAACGATGAAACCAATATCACTGTGCTTTTCCAAGATGCTGATATCGTCTATGTATCTGAGATACTTTATGATATCAGCAAGATCCATCATATCTTTTACTCTTTGAGTAACAGTGAATTCCTTTGGATCTAATGTTTCTACAACAGAGAGCATCTTCTCATGTCTTTTTGTATAAACATGCATTGATGTTGCACGATGAACATATGAGCCTAAATCTACGTCTAGCTCATTAGAGATTATTTCTTGTAACATCGTGAATTGAAAAAGATCGTAAGGAAGACCCCAATAAAGATCGTTAGATCGCATTGTCGTATAGAGATCTAACTTTCCTTTTCTAATGAGGAATTGAAGGGCAATTGTGCATGGTGTATCTTTTGTAGCGACCTTCAAATCGCTTGCAGAGTAAATCTGAAGCACAGCCTGACGACTAGATGGATCTTTCTTTAGCTTATTGACAATTTCAGAAATGTTTTGTGCGATACGATGGCCATACATTCCGTGTAGAATTATGCCATCGTCACTGAAATTCATCAACCTTTTGTTGAAGTATGCAAGGTATCTTACTGCGTTTGTGCTATCGAATAACATCGTCGATTCTGCACAAGCAAAAGGCAATGAAAAATGCCTATCTGGATGATATCCCAATCTACTCATTGGATTTGTCAGTACAAGAGAGACGTTTGTTAATTCGAGTGTATCTTCACCCTTCGGTGAAACTAATTCACCTTGAGAAAGAAGTCTACGTCTCAGCTCAGCATAAAGGTCTGCAAAGGAGTTCTCAACGATTTCCATTTCTATTTTCCTTTCACAATTTGTTCTATTTTCCTCACGAAGTAATGAGGGCTGTGTATCTGAACATTTTGGATCAATTTTCTACGAATTGCCGTGCGCTCCTGAGAAAAAAGCTTATTTTCTTTAATCGCAGACAGCATATCATACTCGTCATCAATCACGAGATTTTTAGGAACATATGTGATCGGTGATTTGAAGTCTGAAGGAAGTAGAGGAATTGATCCGAATAAGAGTGTTTCTATGATGCGAACTGTCATGAAACCGTGCTCGTTGTATTCATCTTTGAGTATCAATGGTGTTGCTACAGAATTTTTGTAGAGAGTGTGAAATTCTTTTGGCTGAGCACGATGATGGAATCGAATGTGTGGCCAACGAATTTTGCTATCTTTTTCTCCTTCTAGCCAGTTACCGTAAATGTCGTAGAATATCTTCTCTCTGCCTGATGTACCGTATCCTGTGCCAAAGAATTTCTGAAATGCATCATCTCGATCATAACGATTTCCGACATAGACAATCTTACGCTCTGGTTGTTCTTGTTGAAACTGATTGAGCTCTGTGACGTCAAAAGGAATATCATAATGATGCTCTTCTCCTCGTTTGAAACCAAGTTCTAAAACATAGTCTACACGAGCATCATCTTCTGGTGTCATCTTATAATCAAGATCTAGTGCTATGATCGGCACGCCTTTTCGAGAATAATGGTCTATCAACATATCTTGAATCATTAGATCTGGATCAAAATCAGGATCAGACATCGGAAGGACATTTCGCTTTGTTTGCATTCGCCATTCTAGAAGAACTATGTCGACATCTGGCAAGTCTACTTCGATACTGTTATCGCCGAATGTATATTGTGTGTCAATAAAATTTTTGTATGCTCGATATCGTTTTTCTTGAGAGAATGATTTAAACGCTTCTTTTTCAGAAGTATTCATTTTTGCTAGATGATCGAGAAATGGTTTATCACGATTTGGGAATAATTTATGAACTTGGTAGTCATTATTAAGAAACTCATTAACGATGCTGAATACGTGTAATGAAGATCCATCTGGAGAACTGACCTGAGCACCATTCTTCCAACGCTCATCGGCCATAAATCCATAAAAGCCATAGCCAATTCTTGTTTTCATTTCATTTCGCTTTCTATTGCTTTAATGATCACTTCAAAATTGAGTCAGGGATAAAATACTGATCACCTGGGTGACATTTGGGGACCTCTTTGACCTCTAGATGTATATTTATATAGCTCATAATTAAAGTCCCCAAATGGCATCTGGTTAACTAATCTAACTTTTTGTCACTGCTAAGTGCAATTGCTGCATTTATTGCCATAGACGCTTCATGAAGCTTTCGTATTGCGATTGTTTGTTCTGGAATGTTATCGGTGTTCTTGTGAACGAGTAGTGCTGCATTTTTCATTGCTTCTCTTACTTCTTCATATATTTTTTGTTTTGCTGGCGTTGGCGCGTGATACGTGAACAAATTAATAATATCTTCTGGTTTCATGCCATCTCCTCTGCAATCTTCCTTGCTTTTTCGATAGCCACATGCATATCTTGATAGGCAAATGAACCCAATCGTCCTACAAGATTAATTCCATTGTCTGTTGCTAATTTTGCATAATTTTTATGCATCTCAATTGCTTCAAGTGTTCTTACAGGATAGAGATCTTCACCTGTTCCTGGATGTTCAAAAACTGTCACAGGAGTGGTAGTCTTGTACATTCGATGATATGCAGTAGCACGTGTAGTCTGCATGCCAATAAATGCATGGTTAATGACCGGAGAAGGCCAGTTTTCAGCGCTATGTAATGCAGTGTCTCCAACAAACTTTTCAAATTTTACCTTCAAGTAATCGAGCATACCAAGTGTATAGCCGAATATTTCATCAACAGCAGCACTACAAAATGTGATATGATACTCATTAATGACTTTTTGGATACCTTCGAGTGCGACATTGAAATTTAATTGAAGATTGATATTCTTATGATCAAGCATGTTACTGATCCACTCTGTATAACCTTTTCGTGGCAGAGCGACATACTCATCGGCAAAGAAATCAATGTCATAATCTTCCTTGAAACGAATACGGCCAAACACTTCTGCTGGAATATTTGCTGCTGGACGTTGCCATTGAAGTTCAGAGTAATTCTTGATCATTGTACGATACATTGTTTCGCCAATTGCTTGAATTGCCCTTGTCTCGAAATTCTCTGGCTGTCCAGCATATTTCTTACGAGCCTGATCAATCTCATAATGAAAGCAATCAATCGCACCGTCATATTCGATATCATGCTCTGCCTTGAAGATCATCTCTATTGAGCGTTTGTTTATAGGCCATGGCATCCAGTTATGATTCGTAAGAGAATAAACTGTATGAGCAAATCTCTGAAATTCAGCAAATCGAGTAGCAAATTGCCATGTTTCTTTATTGTCAGTATGGAATATATGAGGTCCGTAGATGCTCACGGGAGTATCACCAATAATTTCATCAGCAGCATGACCACCGACATGATCGTGTTTCTCTAAAACGAGAACCTCATTACCCTTTTCTGCAAATTCTCTAGCAAGCGTTGCACCTGTAATCCCTGCGCCGATTATTAGTATTTTCACTTTTATATGATTCCTTTCATTAATCTTTCCAATTGTTTCGCGTATTCTTGCGGTGTCTTACCTGTTTTATTCATATAAGATGGATGATATGCTAAACGAACTTCAATGTCATGCGGCGCATTATCAGCAGTGAAATAATGTGCCTTGAACATCTCTTGTACATGCTTTCCAAGAATGATGATTCCTTTTGGTTTCATAAGATCAATCTCTTTCATGAGATATTGCTTATGAAGTTCTACTTCACTGGAAAGAGATGGACGATTGTTTGGCGTTGAAAGTTTGAGCAAATTTGTGAAAAAGCACTGATAGTAAAGACCATTTGCGAGTAGCGCTTTTCTAAGAATATGCGACGACTGACCGTAAACGAACACTCTATCAAAACGTGAGTAAAGAGCACCATCTCCAACTCCAGGTGCATCACCTATGAGAAAAAAGTCTGGCTTCAAATTCCCAGTGGGAACAGTTGGTCTGCGTACTAAACCGTCAATTTCTTTCTGCATTGGCCACTCAGTTGGCCAGATTTCCTCTAAAGAAAATGAAGGCTGAGCATCGACGATATAAGGAATCGACCCTAAAGCCAGGTACCGCTTCACTTCATTTGACTCGAAAGATGCTTGGGAGAAGAGTAAATACTTCTTCTCCTTCACAATCTCATCCTCTTTCTTCGTCAACATTCGCTGATTTGTCCATTTTACAGATTTTGCGATTTCTATTAATGAATTTTGCGTTTCTTGATTTAGAGCCATGAATTTTCCTCAATGCACTGCTTTATTTTTTGAACAGCCTTATCAGTATTTTCATCCGTCGTATTTAGAAAAACAACCCTAGACAAAGATGTCCACTTGAGAAACCCTATGTATTTTTCTGCAATTTCAGGGATAATCTCTGCCTTGATAAGATTATCTTTATCGACAATTTTGCTGTAGTCGTTTTTCATGCAAAGAACCAAGATCACGCCTGCTTTCTCAAACAGATCATCGATCTCTCTCATCACAGTCATATCAAATGGTCGTTTCAGTACCTGTGCATACACCCACTCTGACATGTAGTGACGATCGATAATGACATCCATGGGGACGACTTGAATGAGGTTCGCAAAGTACATACCTGCGTATCTTGTGAGGACGTTCAATTCGCCTTCTAGCATCTGCTGATGTTCGCGTGGATTTTTGAAGTAGGGATATTTTATCTCTTCAGAGAGAGCTTTTGCGATGGTAGACTTGCCCGATCCGTCCGGTCCTTCAAAAACTATGATTGGCATAATTATTCTCCTAGTTTAGTAATTTTTGTAAAAAATTTTATAGAAAATTTTTAGTATATATTTTAAAATAAGTGTGGCGCTTTTTCAAGAGAGCGCCACTGATATATTATTTATTGACTTCCCAGTCTGATCTTGTTTGATTTTTCAATGTTTTCTTTTCTACGTATGCAATAAATTCTTCATAACTTTCAAAGACTGTGCTCGCTGTTGCTTGTGCATATATGAACACATCTACGATTTCTTCTTTTAGAGCTTCTTTATTGACTTCCTTAATCGGTTTGTGCAGTCTAAAATTCACTTCCATCAGCATCTCTGTGACTTCAACCTGCAAAAGCTTTGCATACTCTTGAATCGTCTGGTTGATGTCCCGGCCCCAGGCAGCTCCAAAGATTTTTCTCTGGAGCCGTGCAATTGTGTTGTAAATCTCTTTCTCTTGTTTGCTTGTCGTTATTTCTAAGGCTTCTGTTGCCATCTTCTCACTACTCCATTATTTAGGAAGAAAGCTATCATCATCTTCATCATCAGGAACGTCAATAGTAGTTTCTTCGTCGTCATCATCATCATCAAATGGATCAGAAGAAGAAACTGTGATTTCTTTGAGATGTTGTGGTGGAATTTCAGGTGGATTTTTCAAAACGCCTGGACAATTAGAGGTCGCATACGATTCTTTGATGAATGTCCATACTGAAGGCTGATCATTTAGATCTACAGGAACACTTATCTGTGTCTTTTTGCCTGTTGCCTTTTCTGTTCTTGTCTTTTTCATGACAGCCTGAGTTTTAACTTCTTCGGCATACTCTTTTTTGAACGATGATGGATCAAGAGGTGTCAAAATGTAACGGATTTCGAAGCCATCTTTATTGTTTCGTTTGATTACGAAATCTCGTGATGTTAATGTTCCATAATTGGAAAATGCTTCGCCGACCTGCTCGAGTGGGCTCATATTATTCGGCTTGAACACGAAGAGCTTTACTTTACTGTCTCTGTAGTCCCAGATAACGAACGCATAATTCGTTTTCGTATTACGAGCGTTCTCTTCTGATTCTTCAAGACCGCAGAACGGACAATCTTCATGGCCATATAGTTTCAAGCAGGGTACAGTGTAGCCCTTAGAACGATCGCTGTTCACAAAACGGCCATGAACAACCATCTTAAGAACGTTTTGACCATCAGAAAGAAAACGGATATTTGCTTTCTCACCTTTTTTCAGGCCAAACACGATACTTTTGCTTGATGATGCGGCCTGAATGTCGCCCATCATCTCATCCATGAAACTCATTTTATCTTTCTCCTTGCTTTATGCAACTACCAAATCTACAACGCTATGAATATTGTACAACGATATCAAAAAATCATTTTTTCTTTTCATTTCGCCAATATCTTTCTTTCCTCGCATTGGAAAACGATACATTGGCAAATCTTCAAATTTTTCTTGTAACCTTCTACCACCATCTCTTCCTGCAGTATCCTCATCCAAACCATCTATGATTGATGTCGCAAATTGGCGTATAAATGCTATTTGCTGATCAGAGATGTACCAACCGAATAAGCAACACACATTTTCAAATCCATGCTGCCATGCCATCATCATGTCTGTATACCCTTCCACCACAAGCACTGATCCTTTTGTGATATTCCCTCCCACACACGCATCCTTGTCAAAACCTGGGTTAAATTTATATTTCGGCTTTACCTTTTTATCTGTGGCCCTCGCAGTGTAGCCTTTTAACTCAGACTGCTGATATATCGGTATCACTGTTGAGTAAATGCTTGACTGATTAATTTTTACATCAAAATGGCGAAGAACTTCAGGTGTATACCCACGTTTTAAAAAGGAGTGATCAAGCTTCTCCCAACAAGGATTACCTAGTGTATCGAGGAACATAGAACAAAAGAGGATTGCTTCTTTTTCATTTAACTTTATTTTCGGTTTCTCAATTATCTTTTTACTTTTCTTGTTTGCATTCTTTTTCAATTGTGCGATTATGAGAATCGCTTGCCATTCATCGATCTCATTATCATTGAAATATTTTTCACAATGAACAACAAAATCAATGATCGTACCTCTTGCTCTACAAGCCCAACATCTATAGACTTCGCGATTCATCGATAAAGACGGGTCATGATCGTCATGGAATAAGCAAATGATTTTGTTTTCTTCAGAAAATGTTTGGTCTTCTTCTATAAGGCCATAATGCTGTAATACCTCATACATTTTGCGCTCCAAGCCTATCAAGAGTTTTTGGAGAGCTTTATCCGAGCTCTCCAGCAACATTTTCTCATTTTTCTTTTTATCTTGAGTATTTTCTTTGAAAATTTGGTCGTCTCTGCTGCTGCTGGAATGAGCTACGCGGCGGATACTTTTTTATGACTGGTTTCTTCTCTACGATGACATCTTCAGGTTGATCTTGCTCTTCTTGGCTGTCATCAAACTCGTCATTATCAGAAACCTCGATAGAAGATGCGATTTTATCAACTTCATCAAGGAGTTCTGATAAACGAGCAAGTTGACTCATATCGAGCTTCCCCAACGCAGTGTCATGATGTCCATGCTTTCTTAATGCAGCTGTTGCAGTTGGCGTAACGTCTTTTAGACTACGCATTTTTTTTACCTCCTTATGCAATTTACCTTACACTTTGTGTACTCACATTTTTATTATATCACAAAAAATAAAAAAAGTACATACTTTAATGAAATAATTTCCAATATTTGCTAATTATTGTCAACTTTGTTGTTTCAAGAAAAAACATAACTTTAAAAGATTCTAGGATGTTTCTGCTGTCATCTAAATCATTATTCGGAGCTTTTTTCATATATAGATGTATATTTTTATTACTCATAGTGAAAAGTCCCCAAAGGCAATCTGGATGACAGCAGAAAAAGTACACTTATCCCTGATTATTTATGATTCCTAATTTAGCATCTAATGCGATTTCTTGCATTAATGACATACCACCTTCGTTCTGATTTCTCAACCGTAAACCTTTGTGTCCTCTTTTTGTACTTCCTCCTGCCTTTAATATATGGCGCGAATATCCCTTTTGTTCTACTGAATCTCCTAAATTATATGGACCAAACGGTTTTGTATTCGAACTAAACGACCAGGCTTTATGAATCTTCATAAGCTGTTCATTAGTGACGAATCCGTTTGGGTCATCGATAAAACACTCATCGAGCATCAGTTTTATCTGATCGTAACTCTCTCTGTGCTTTTCTTTTTCATCGGAAAACTGTTGTGGCGGTACTAATCTACGATCAGAGTTGTACCACATATGTGCACCATCAATGAATGCAGTAAGTGCAGCTTCGAGATTGTCACTCTTATTTAGAAGGTTCTGTTTCACTTTTGGGTCAAATGTTTTCGATCGATCGTGAGGGAAATTGATGATTACGAGTCGTTCCCAAAAAGCGTTGTCGTTTGATCTTCCTCTGACCATGTGATTCGAAAGAATAAAGATTTTCGATCGTACAATAAAAGAGAACTGATCTTTGAATTTCTTCGATGTCGTGATTCTGTCGCCATCGCCTGTGAATTTCTTCATCTGTTCACTATTAAGAGCAGATCCTTCTTCTGGCTCTGAACAAAATGCTGCTCTTGTTGTCGACAAAGAAAAAAGGTCGAAATTTGAAGTGTTATTCGACCTTTTTGCTGATAAAACATTGTAATCAATCTCTATTGTTGATGATCCAGTAACCTTCATAAAGAGATCCTTAAATGTTCCCTTACCTGAATTCGTTGGGCCATAGAGATTGCAGAATTTTTTTGCATCAGTACAATCAGTAAGTGCATATCCTGCATACATTAGCAGGTAATCTATTCCATCTTTGCCACCACCAACACTAGAAGTTAAGAAGGCATCAAAATCTTTCGATTTTTTACCAGGAATATATTCTGTTGGTAGAATGTATGTAAACATGAATCGCTTATCATGCTTATACGTCTTCTTTGTTCTAATGTCTACAACAACGTTTTTACAAGGAACTAAGTACTTACCTATTTCTTCGCCTTTATCATTGATGTACTCATTAAATCTTATCTCATTTCCGCTTTCGTCATTTCCTAGCCACAACATGTCTTTCAACATGTTTTCGCAATCAGCGATTGCTCTGTGCGTTATTTTTATCGCTTTTTCTAACTTATCTAATCCTAAACGCCTTGCCAATTTTCTTCGCATCTCCATGACTTCAGAAATGACGATTCTAACATGAACTTGATCATCTTCCCACATCTTCCCATTCCACAATCTCCATCCCGATGATCTACTATACACTGCTCGTCCTTTTAACATAAAAGAGCAGCATAACGCTGTCCCTTTGCTGTCTCCAGGATGTTTTATCATCTCTCTTTCTGCTTCCGTTAAATCGCCGCTTTCCTCTATTTGTTCTTCTTGTGTTTCTTTTTTAGCAGTAGTGCTAATTAAGGATAACGAATCCTTAGACAGCATACTCTTTTTCAATTCGACTTTTCCCCCGAATTTTCCATTTATCTTTTCTCTTTTTCTTCTTGATTCTGTGCAAATTGCTGGTTTATCAATGGTCTGCCAAACTCAATAATTTGCATCCTTACTTCTTCTGCATACGTTTTTGAATAGAATGATCTGTTTCCGTCTTTTAGTGAAACCCTAATCCTCCCTTGCTTTTTCCACAAAATAATCGTTGGCGGAGTTACTCCCAATAAATTTGAAAATTCATTTAGATTCATATATTTTCTTGAATCGAGCTCTTCCTTTGTTGGCTTTACAGCTGCCAGCATTCTTTTTTTCATATTTTTCTCCTATTTTATATACAATTCATAATAAATTATATACATATTATACAACAAAAAAATTTAAAAGTAAATAGTAAGTTAAAAAAATTATATTCTTTGATTCACTTTGAAAAAAGGTTACACTTACTATGTCGGGTTACACTTTGGATACACTTACTTTTTGTAAGTGTAACCTAGAATCGAGTATTACTGCTATAAGAACGAAGTGCAATTTTAGTATTTATCGCAATTTTTAGTACTCAAAAAAAGTGAGGTTACACTTACTGCTCGTAGAGTATATATATATATATTCACTATAGCAAGGATTACAGCATAGTAAGTGTAACCTATATATAAATATTACTATTACTATAATGATTCTTATTAGTATAAATATAATATATAATAAAATAATGGCGCAGTTTGGTTTTTAGTTTCAAAAGTAAGTGTAAACCCAAGTGTAACCCAAGTGTAACCGTCATAGTAAGTGTAACCCCAAGTGAGATTAGAACAAATATTTTACTATCATGATACACTAATACATTGGTTGCCTAACTACAAATATCAGAATGAATAACAAGATAAATAGAAAGAAAACAAGAAGAAAAACTAACGTTTTTTTTACAAGTGAGGTTACACTTACTAAAAACTTGTGAATCGATATTTTATTCATTAGTATAATCTTTCTATTATTTAGGATAAGTGCAAATCTTAGAAACGATGAAAAAAGGCTAGTACCATAGTTTGAGGCTTTAGTACTTTTGGTCACTTTTATGATACTAGCCACTATCTAGACGATGTTAATGAGTTTCGTTAGAATTTGAATTTGGTTGAACAGGATTCACAGGACGTTTTAGGCCGAAGAGAGCAAAATTTGTCAAAAGGTATTTTTGAAGAGCCGCAAAGGCTTCTGATTGCAGAGCAATAGAAGTCGAGGCGATCAACATGGCATCTCCATATACGTTTCCAGTCAATTTTCCTTGTAAAAAGAGACCAAGAGCAGTTGCTAAAATGACAGTAGCACCAGCAATGCTAGTGTTTACTGTTGCGCTGAAATTGAGATGCTGCAAAGAATAACTGACGACCATGGCGATTAGTGGCAAGAGTAACTTGACGAGAGCTCCAGTATCCATAAATGATTTCTCCTTTGGCATGATATCTTTGTAGAAAATTTAATGACAAATTTTTATTTGCGAATCTTATTTCGTTACTCATAGACTAGATGCAATTTGATCTAAAGACGTTTTTAATGTGGTAGCATTGTTTGCAATCAAATCTGCTTCAGTTGCTGCAGACTTGATTGTCGAAACGATGGTTGACACATTAGAAAATGCTGCTAATTGTTTTTCTAATGTTACAATTTGATTTTGTAAACTTGTAATCTGACTTTGTAAATCACTCCTTTCTTTATAAAGTGCAATGTATTCCTGCCCTATCCACATCTCATAGACGTTTGTTTTTGGCGTCCATCCCAGTACCGTTTTACGAAAAGGCTGAACTGTTCCTGATCCTAGAGAAGGATTTCCCAGTTCAACAGGATTGAGTCCCACTGCACTTGAAAGTGGATAATTATTAGGATCCCAATTGTTATTAAGAATCCATTGACAAAACCCATCAGTAACTGTAAGATTATTTGGAGCAGTGAGTTTTTTATTTACAGAATCGTACGTCCAACCTTTTGGAATAACCAATTGTGCCTCCTCATACGCTGTTACAATTTGTCTCACAAGCGGTGAATATATAGAAGAAATCGCCGATTGATATTCCCACATTGCAAGAACAGTGCTACTTGCCGATGTAACGATGTTAGAAATGTTATTCGCACCAAAATCTGTTCCAAGATTGATCACAGGGTACGAGACGACATGATATTTAGGAAATTGATTAATGTATAGACTATAAAGCGAATCAGAATATGTTTGTGCTAACCAGAAATTTGTACAAGGTGCTAATGCAGGAATTACTTTTTGCCAGTTTTGATAATCAGGATCAGCCCATGTAACGACACCGAACAAACCTGAGATTGGTTTTAGTGATGATGTTATCTGATTTGCCCATGCGATCTGACCATTGAACTCTACTTCAAGATCAGCGATCACGATGTGATACTTCATCATAAGCGTAATCAGAATGTTTATTTCTGATGTCAGACTGCCAAATTTGTTGCCATAATTGTACATATACGGTACTGCATTTATACCTTGATCTTTTATTGCTGATATCACAGCAGAATAACTTCCAATACCGCTATACCAGATGTTCACTCCGTCTGCAACTTTGACAAGAAGAGAAGTGACACCAAGATTTTTTGCATTGATCGCAGCCTGCTTAAATTGTGCTATCGACCAATTTTCAGTTTCTACACCTAAAAACAGCGGTAAATTTCCAAGGTATGACAACTCTTCTTGTGCCATGTTTTACTCCATGTTACTGAACTTTTCGAATTGTCCAGAAATCGCTTGCCAAATCAGAGCTCAGGATATATGCATATGGCAACGTAAAGTAACCCTGAATTCCCCATGATGTTCCCCAAGAATTTCTGCAGATGAATCTCTGAGAAGCATCATCATATCCAACTGCAACAACGCAGTGACCGCCAAGAATCGACTCATCAGTACCTGGCATAGGAGCATTGCCAGTTTGAGCTACTTCTTCGCTCTCAAAGCTCTCATAGACAGTAAAACCAAACACGACAGGGTATCCAGATGCCAAGCATGATTTCAACTGAGCAGCACTCTGCGTTACTTTTGCATAACTGATTGCTTTATGATTAACAGCATCAGTATAACATTTTGCAGAAGGTTTCATTGTAAATTTGTTAATATCATATGGCCATTCAACTTCATCACATGCACCTTGACGCGCGACAGATTTAATTCCATCACGTACCTCGGCTCCAGAATCGTAATCAACACTTCCTTCCATATCCCTTTCATTGTAGTAGATGAATAATCGAGAAGGGACAAATGGTTTTTCTCCCTGAAGCATCTGATCAAATTCGAGTGCACCAGCAATGCCATTTGCTGTGCAAGAACCAAGTGCGCCCTGATCATAAACAGGCGGACATTTTGATCGCAAGTCGACACTTTTAGGCAAATTTTTTGTGATATGTAAAGGTGCAGAATATAAGAGGTCTCTGTGATCTGGCTTACTAGGACGCCATCCATATTTATACTTTGCCATAGTTTTTGAAAATCCCTTCATAATTGATACTATTCATAATCGTGAATATATAAAAGAAGTATGTGTATACCTGAGCATCACCTCCTTTACTTGAGTAATAGTCCACTTGCGACCAATTTTGCCCAACTGCTCAATTTTGGCAGTTCACTTGCTGTTACTTTATACCACCACACTTGTGTATCATTAAGACCCTTTTTGAGAGTGATTTCTATCTGGGTAATCTCAAACTGACCATCCCAGATGCCGTGTTCAGGTAAAAATATTGTTAAATTCTGACCAAGTGCTAATCCATTTCTTGTTGTATCGAATATAAGTGTTCTTCCTGCAATTGCATATCGTTCAAGTAATTGATTTGCCAACGTCACAGCAGCCTCTCTTGTCATATTTTCACCGCTATGATCTTCTACAGCTTCAACGATACCTGTTCCACCTTCAATTGCAGCCCTTGAATTCTGTTCTACCTCATTATCGACAATAACAGTGACTTCAAAATAGCCGCTGTAGAAGATTTCGAGCTGATCACCATCTTCAAGAGCTTGTAAACTGCTATCTTGAACTATGACCGGATCATTTAATGCATAGTAAAAATCGAAACCGGTCATACCTTTGAGCCCAACACTAGTGTTTTCTGTTCCATTTAGAATAATGATTGGAGTACCGGCAAGAGGATATCCAAGTGTAAATGTTCGTGTGTTACCATCTCCTTTTTGTGTTTCAAAAAATGCTCCCGTTTCAAGTGCACCTAAAATGATCTGCCGATTTCTGTAAAGATCATTTTCGACATCTAACTCAAAATTGCTTGTAATCTCAAGATCAACAGAAGGGACTAACCCATCAGGCGCACTTTGAAGTATCCACGGTGATACAACGCTATCAGAAGCTCTAAAGATTGTTTCCTTTGTTTCACTATTAAAATACCATGAATAGTTTGATTGTTTTGCAAGATCGTCAAAATTTGCACTGACAAATGTTGCATTATATGTGACAGCAGGAATAGAGACACCAATACCAATACTCGGAGAGAGTGCATTGACAGTAATATCTTCAACTTGCGGTGTCTCAGTAGGATCAGTTGTCGCAAGACGTAATCGTGTATACACAAATTGGCTCGTGACAATATCACCAGATGGTGTTCCTGCAACATTATCACCTAATGGCGTCATTCTTAATTGATAGAATCGACTTCCAGTATCTCCACCATTTGTATAAAGTCCCATATATCCAGATGAAAGAGGAGCAGAATCAACACATGAGAATAGTTGATTATCATCAACAAAAACAGTGATAGTATCATCAGCCATTATTACTCTGAATCTTCTGAATGTTCCTCTTGTGAATTTTACTGTGTAACTGCTTCCTGTCGATGTTCCGACATCATATGCGATTACTTCACTACCTAGTGAAGTTTTAGTGTTTCCAGAAACTTTATAAACAGTCGCTGTATTTTTTGTGCCATTACTTGTTAATGTATCACTAACGAGCAGATAGTAAAAATTAGAATTGTCGATATATCTCCATATAATTCCGCCCGAATCAGCGCGGTCTAAATCAGAGGACATATCGATATCATCATGAAAGATTTCTTGATAAACATACACTGCATCTGATCCACCTGTTGCTATTAGTCGACTATAGTTTGTATCATAGCTCCATACCGCATCACTTCCACCAGTTTTAAATGTTTGAATATAATTATCACTTGTGATTGTATCAAAGCCATCGAACGTTGGATTCGGTTGAGAGAATATTCCAGGAATGCTTTCACCGCTATTATTTGTAACGTCAGTCCAGTTGACACCATCAAGTGAAATATCTACACCTAATGTTGTATTCGAAGGAACAAGTGCATTATATGAGATACTCGTTGCACCAACTCTTGGCGTTACAGTAGAGAGATTCATACTTGGATCAGGATACTTTGTAACACGGAAGCTATCGAAGCTGGCTGTTCCTGTGCCATTTGCAGAGAGAGCAAATCCACCACTGAGTATTTCTATACTCAAAGATGCGGTAACTGGAATCGCTCTACTGATCGTCGATAAGAGCGCTGCATTAGCCCCGATAAAATGTTCAGAATGGAATGTTAGTGATGCATTTGCCGGAATCACTTTACTAAGTTTTGATAAGAGCGCTCCAGTCGTGGGAACATTTCGCAGATTCGTGCTAGAAAGTGCAACATTTGCTGGAATTGATTGGTTTCTTGTTAACAATAATGCCGCTATTGATGAAATTGAACGATTGATTTGTGTTCTTAAGAGTGCAGCTACTGACTGTATATCTCTTTCTCGAGTTCCTAATAATGCTGCTGTTGCAGGAACACTTCTATCGACAGGTTGACTGAAAATAGCAGTCGTGCTAATTGATCTGTTGAATGTATTTCCGATCGACGCTTTAGCGGTAATATTCCTAGCAGTTGTTGCCAATAATGCTGCTGACAAAGCAATCGATTTATTATTCGTTGACTGAAGAGCTGCTGCTCCTGAAATTGCTCTTGTATTTGTCGATAGAAGTGCAGAGCTAGCAGTAATCGAGCGAGAATTTGTGATAGCAACAATTGGCATGAATGTGACGACACATCCTGCCCAAAATTGTGCGCTTGATATTGTGTACTGACACGATGCTGTTCCTATACTTGTTGTTACTCTCGACAACATTGTCATCGTGTTATTTGCTGCAAGTGTAGACTCTAGATCACTCGTCCAACCAGTCGTAACAGCGTTTTCAGTTTGAGCACTGTTTTTATATGCTAATGAGGCAATCCATAACTCATTAGCTTGCACAGTCGTCGCTGTTGTACCAGAAGTAATTGTTGTTGATGTTATTGGCGTCGCAGCAGTATCACCAATCGCTGATTGATCAACAGGATTTGTTGGCCAACCGTGTGTTGCATTCCATTCTTCAATACAGGCATAAGCACTATGGGAAGCATTTAGCGTCCATGTCCAAGATGTTTGACCTGCTTGGCCCGCACCAACAACAAGATACCAAATACTAGTTTGTATCGTTGCACTTGCACCAGCAGGTTGATTAACTCTTACTTGTGTCCATCCTGTTGGACCAGTAACAGTTGTATTATTGCTTCCTACAGCGATTGACGCAACGACAAGATTATTTTGCGAAATGCCACTAGGAAGTGTTATTGTCTGACTTGTTACTGTTGTTGTTGAATTAGTTTCATTGCTTTGAATTTTTATGATTGCAAATGGTGGAGGACCACCGCCACCGCCGCTGAAAGTACTCGTTGTAATTTGAACATCATTAATGACACCAGCAGTACTAGAACTCGCAGTATAAATAACAGGATTGTCATTAGTAATATTAGAGTTGCTGTCAAACCAAAATAAATCGACGTAGATACCATCATTGGCTCCGAGAGTGACACTACTCATCGCAGTTGGAGCATAAGAATATGTTGTTTTTGCTGTCGTTGTCGTTGTAGCGGTAATAGATCCTATTGCGGTGTACACGCCGCCAGAATATTTAAAGAAACGAACGACTGTGTTAATGCCTTTAATTGCAGATGATAATGTGATCGAGGCAGACCAGTTTCCTGTTGCATATGTACCTGCGCCAGGCCAAAAAATCCACCCCTTTCCAGTCGGAGCAGGAAGTGAAGCAAATGGTGTTCCTGTTCCACCTCTTGGAAGAATTTCTCCATATTGACTGGAAGTCGATGAAAATGTTGTTGTTGCAGACGTCTCAGTACCGCCTGTCGTTATGGTCATTTGACAGGCGGTAACTAATAACGAATCTAAAACTGATGTCCCATATAATGTAGGCACTCTTTTAAAGCCTTCGTTTAGAGAAAGTTATTATAAAATGCCAAGAACAGCAGTACAATCAAAGAGCATATCATCAGCAACTGCCGGCATCGTTCCAGATGCAAAAGAGTAGGCACGATTTAAGTCTGCAATAAATGCAAGAATTATATTTTGATTATCAGTAGAAATTCCTACAGCATTCATAGCATCTACAGTTAAATTTTGATTATAACTTTTACAGCGTTGTTCAAGCCATAGAATTGTATTTCGCCATTGTTGTGCATCACTTTGAAGCATTAATTGAATATTTTGGTCGCTCATAGGAATAAAGGTCATGCGGTTTCTTCCTTTCAAACTGTTTGTAAATCGTCACTTAGTATTGTTGATCCATCGCTAAAAACAAAGAGGTACACTGCCGTGTTTTCTTTTTTCCAACCAATACAATGTGCAGTTAGCAGATTTTCTACTTTTTCAGGCGCAAATGCAATTTGCGTTCTCCTGAAAAATATTGGCTCTGCTCCCTCAGGAATATTCACAAAATGCGTCTGGAGGCCTATTTCCATTGGATCAAGTCTAAGATGTTTAACATCTTTAATATCAATATCTGAAAATTTCCTTTTGCCAGCACAATCATATTCGTTGAAAAAATTGCCATTTTTGTAAATTATTGTCCATGAATATGAATTAGTAATATATTCTACTGTCATGTTCTCACCTATGCTTCGTCATAAGATAATATGATGGTCGGAAGAGAAGTTGCACTTCCTGCACCGCCTGTGTATGTATTATCGATACTAAGAACACACACAACCATGCTTCCATTTGGTCCCGTACTTGCAGTTGATACTGTCGTGTTATCGTATTGTGATGCTGTAGTAGTCATGAGTGTATATCCAGAAGGTACAGCTCCATTTGAACCACTCGATGCTGGTCTATTGCCACTAGATGCTTGAGCATATGACGCAACAGCAACAGCTTTCCAGTAAAGTGCAAGGCCTGTTACAGCACTAGCTGACATTTTTACAGTTCTATTTGATATTGACGTGGTTCCTACAACTGTTACTGCAATTACAAGATTTTTAATCCATGAAAAATTAGTTCCCGTGGTATTTGGAATAGCGACCGGCGTCACGGCAGTTTGGCTATCAGCAAGATTGAATGTAATTCCTGTTTCTGCATTTGCCCATGTGACAGCCGCTCCTGTTCCTATTTGCCCCTGGCATGTCGCAGCGCTCATTAGTGTATCCTTTCATTTAATCGATGGCTTTAATTGTCCATAAATTGTTGTTCCATCTTTTTGTAGTTGGATCGATCGTATTTTCAAGATCACCATCACTCCACACATTGCCAAATAGCAATACTGGATTATATCCGACAATTCTGAATCGCATTCTATAAAGTGTATTAACATTTAGTGAAACATTTACAGATGCTAGTGTTAGTGTTGTTCCTGCTAATTTCTTGACGATACTCACAGTAGTTGAATTTACTCGCAACTGATAGAAATTGTTAGTATCAACATATCTCAATGATATTCCTGCAAGAATCGTGCTAGTAGAGAGTGAGAATCGAACTGTTCCATCTTCATTTGTATCAGCAAGTGTACCAAGTTGCATTGAAACGTCGCCAGCAGTATTTGAGATAAGCGCTTTATTACTGGTAATACTTGTTGTTCCTGTGCCAGATTTGACATATATTTGTGAATCAAATGCAGTTCCCCATCCATTTGCGACATTTCCTCTTATCATTGTGTCAATACAAAGAGGTGCTGTTGATCTTATTCCAGATGAACCTGGATATGCTCCACACACTCTTACGTATAAACCATCGATAATAGGACTATTTAAAAAGCTTGTTGCTGAAAGAATTACTTGTAAAATAAGTGTTTTGCCTACAGTACTTGTTCCTGGAGTTAATCCAGGAATAAATGCTCCAGGTGTAATACCACCATTTGTGCATTGCTGCCATGTTAATCCGTTGTTTAATGATGCCATGACAATTGCTGTTGCTTGAATAGCACCTTGAGAATTTACTTCTGACCAAGAAATTTGTGTATTTCCGCACGTGCCAATGCTGTTCAAATTGATTGGTGGTGATGTCCAAATTCCAGCAAATGTATTCGTTACACTGAAATTTGATATTCTATTTGTTGTTGCATCTGCTGTTTGAATATATGTTCTGACACCAATATTTCCTGGCTGAGTATATGTATTGTCAAGTACATCAATAATTGGTGTAGTACCATTATTCCAGTAGATAGTATGACGATTATCACCAACAACTAATTTTACATGATATGATGTGTTATTCGATACAGTGAGATTCACTTTTGCGATCACAGTAATTGTCGCAGCAGCAGGACTACCGTCACCACTATCTGGAGGACTATTTTGTCCATAACAAAGTGAAACAGAAGTTCCTCCAGCAGTACCACCTGGATTTTGCATAATTCTCACATAGTATGCAAAACTATTATTTGGTGCTCCCCAATACGTTTGCCGATACACAAAGCCAATTTCGTTTTGTATCGGGCTAGAACCACCATTAAGTGTGAAATCACCCTGTGCCGTGAAATTCTGCGCAGCTGAAATGAAATTGAATCGAGTTGAAGACCATGACGTCGCATCACTGTCACCATCTGAGTGTATGACAAGTGCTCCACCTGATACTGATGGCACAGGATCATTAACATCTGCATCATCAGTATGCCCAGGAACAAACGTGATATTTGAAAGATTTGACCAAGAATATACTGTCGTTCCTAGTGCTAAATCACCTTCACTATTAGGTGCGACACCAAGAAGTGTTCCTGAGTTCCATGCAGTCGTTGAACCAAATAAAGACACTAAATCTGTTGTTGTTGCATGAGCCGCAGAAGTAATGGAGATATTTACTTGTAGTAATGCAGGAATTGCAGACGGATCCTGTCCGCCTGAAAATGTTTCTAAAATATAGAGTAATCCACCACTGACATTTGCACCAGCAGGCAATCCAGGAAGTGCCTGGTTATTCACACAAGGAAGCCAGGTTGTCCCATCATAACTTGCAAATATTGCCATAGTTGAAGCAACAGTCGCGACGCCAGGTGAATCTGGGACAACACTTGGGCCAATTGTTGGTAAAGCTGCTGTCCACGTAATTAATGAGTCCTTTACTAATTTTACAGAATCTATGTTATATGCAGGTGAGATGCGAAAACTGCTTGAAGGATCATAGACAGAAACTGCTGTTACGATCGTTGCTGCTGTCACATATGCACCCACTGATGATAATACAGGCGGATTTACTTCAGGTGCTGTTTGTGTTGTTCCAAAGAATGGAGTTGTCGATTTACTTCCTAAAAAGCAGTTTTTAATGTAAATATCAAAAACGCCGGCGACGTTTGCGGCATTGAACATTGAAACGCCAACAATTGTCTTTCCTGCAAGAATAGAAAGATCTATTTGACGAGTATACCAACAGTCCTTTGCATAATCTTGAAGATCTTGGATAGGAGAAGCTGAAACACGATTTTGATCCCATAACCCAACGTCTGTATTTGTTCCTATTGAGCCGAGATATTCAGTCATAAATGTTCCATCACTGAGAAGAAGATCAATACCACCTTCTTGTGATGGTGACGTTGATGAAATCCAAAGATCATAGTTTAACGTATCATGAGAAGCAATAACAAAACTCCCTGTCCATATGATTGCATCTACACGATTATCAGCTACTGCTGCATCTACTGTTACAACGTCATAATGTTTATTATCGACTTTTACTTTACTTTTTGTCTTTGGTTGATATACTTTAGAAACTCTCGCACTCACGGAACCTGAAACTGGAAGAATAAGAGTATCAGAATAAGTACCAGAAACATTAACTGTTGTGAAACTACCGCTAAATGATGCAGATTCTCCAGGTGCACCACCAGAAATATATACATATCCACTTGGAGTAAAGTATCCACTTGAATTAACAGTGCCTGACGTTCCTCCTATTGCTGAACCACTCATACTTCCCGCGGCTGTTTGTTGTGCTTGTACAAATTCAGTTCCGTATGCAAATGAGAGTGTCGACTGCATTTTTAATGCATTAACTGTCGTTGGTAGAAGAGAACTTCCAACAATATGTGTTTTTGTGAGCGTTCCAGAAGAAAAATCTCCTGCAGTATCTTCAACAATAGTTATGTCAGAACCGGCTGGCGATAACTCGAGATTACCATCAGTGATGCTTAATTTTCCTACTACTCCATTTAATTCTCCGTTATTAAAATCATTTTGTGTGTTATCTGATTGTTGAGCATAATTTTTTGCAATTCCTTCTGCATCAAGAACATTTTGGAGTTGATCGACAACAAGTTTTCCTGCTAATTGCGGTGTATCATAAAGTTTGGTATATGTTCTTTTATCAGCAAGATACCTTAGATCAATGCAATCGATTGTATGTAGAATTGCTCTCGATGGATATTGAGGAACTTCTTTATCATCATTAAGAAACCCATTAAAGACAATTCCTAGGTTAGGATCAGTAACAATAACACGCTCACCTTTTACAAAATGAGCTGTACCTGAGTAATCAATAACGTCACAACGAAGTCTTTGCCGCTCATCGACAGTATTCGTTTGATCATACTGATCCTCGATCATTGTATATTCATTACCACCAATTGTTAGAATTGCGCTCATATGATATTTTCCTTATCTATTCCTTATCGATCCCTGGACTCGCAATTCTTTCGCTTGATAATTTGCTGCTACTTTTCCGACTTGTTTTCCATCAATATTCATTGTTATGATCATTGGTTGTGTGTTTGTAAGACTACTCGAGCTATTTGGTAGCGAAAGCGTCGTATTCGTTGATAGTTTTCCATTAAGAAACGCGTTAGCTATTGCACTATTTCCATTTGTGAATACATCATTGACTGAATTTGCTGCTACTTGTGCAGTTTTAGTAAGTTGCGGGATACCGTTTTGTATTCCTGTTGTGAAATTCTCTACGAGATGTTGTCCCCATTTATCATCACCATGTAATGGTCCCTTTTTCGGTGTACTGTGCATAAGAAAATCTGCCGCGCTCTGAGCTAAACCTGAGACAGTCATTAACAAATCAGCAGCTCCTTTTTTGACGCCATCTACTAATTTGCTAAAATTATTTTGAAAATCAGTAAGAGCATTACCTGTATGACTGAGAGAAAGATCAACGCCTTTTGTCATATCATCTGTTGATTTTTGAACTGTTTTGTTCGAATCTTGAATGTTATTTGACATTGTGGCAGTTGCTTTTGATAAATCTTGTTGTGTTTTATCTACACTTTTAGATAGATCTTGCAACATCGATTGAGCTTTCTGAACAGCTTGATTCACACTATCAGTTATTGCAGCAGCAGCAACAGTGACTTGTTGAGAAACTTGTGTAATCATTGGACCAATCGGTGTTACTGTTGCTTGAACTTGACTTTGCAACATTGCTAGCTGTTGCGTAATTTGTTGAGTAGTTTGTGTAACTTGTGTACCGAGCTGAGAAATGTCCGTATTAATTTGTGCTGATGCAGTCTTTATTTGACCAGATAATGTACTAAGTGTGTTATTAATCGTCGATGACTGAGATTGCAATTGTGTTGCCATCGTTCTGATTGATGTACTTATCTGTGTTGTTTGCTGTTGAACTTGCTGATTTAACTGCTGTATTTGTTGCGTTACTGTTGTGGCAAGCACGGTAACTGCATTTTTCATTGCAGGTTCACCTTGATTGATACCTTGAACAAACATATCAACCATATTAGGCATCCACTGATTTGACGTTGATAGAGGGCCCGTCTCAGCAGGCGAATGGATGCCTAAAATACTCTTCACAGTGTTTGCGACATTTGTTGCCGCTGTTTTGACATCATTAATTCCATTTGTGATCCCGTCAGTGAACATTTTCATTAAATTTGTTGTCCATTGGCTGAAATTCTTGGAAAGTCCAGTGAACCATGTTCCAAACCATGTTGATACATTACCCATAATTTTCTGGATGCCAGTAAGAAGACCATTCCAAATTTTTTGGCCATCAGTGATAATGTTTTGAAACCATGTTGTGACATTTTTATAAATTGTTTGAACACTTGCTAGCAGATCTGTTCCTAATTTTGTAAAGAAATCAACAATTGCTTTTGTTAGATCGGGAATAATTGAGTGGCCAACAAGGTCGTCATATAATCCTTGAAAAAGAGCTATGACACCATCAATCATTGCTGAAACAATGGCTTTGAGTGTTTCCCATGCTCCACTGAAGTATGTAACAATTCCATCCCAGATACCCTTAAACATATCTTGGATATCTATCCAGGCTTGAGACCAGTTTCCACTCATGAGATCTAAGCCTACTTTTATAAGACCTGCGACAATTGCCCAGGCAATTTTGACAATTCCGACGACTTCATCCCAGACGCCCTGCAAAATTGGTGCAATATGTGGCCATATTTCTTGCCATACTTTTGCAAAATCATTAATATTGCTAATCCACTGCATAATAATTGGTACAACACGCTGAACAATCGCAGTTACAAATTCGCCAATTGCTTTTATCGCATCATTTAGATACGGCGTTAAGAATTTAATTGCACTGCCTAATCCATTTGCGATGTACCCTGCTAGTTGAATGACAAGCGGTACTACTTTCTCAAATACAGGGAGAAGTGCAGTAAACGCTGCTTGGAATGTATTTTTAACAACTCCACCAATAGTTACTAAGACAGGCATTAGCCCACCGATTGCCTGAATCAAATTTTTGAAGCCTGGCTCAGCTTGTTTTAGCGCAGGAACAACACTTGTTTGGAACCATCTTCCTAACTCTTGTGCATGAGTTGAAAGTGCCTGGAATATGTTTACTGCAGGACTGACATTCATCATCATTGGAATTATTTGACTTAATGCCGGCTTAACGTTAGAAAGAAATGATTTTCCGATGTCTTGCGCTACTTTTGCAATTTGCGATATTTGATCTATCACAGGCTTTATATTAGTGCCAATTTGACTTCCAAGTTGTTGTGCTGACTTTATGATCGAAGTAAAATCTATGTTTTTCAAGTATTGCGTGAATTTATTTACGGTGTTGCTCACGTTAAATAACACAGAGCTTAGTTTATTCAAACCGTTAGATATAAATGATGTAACTGATGATCCTGTTACGTGTATTGAACCTACAATTCTATTGAAAATATCAATTCCAATGCCACCTATGACACTGAATAGAGCACTAAAATTATTTTTTAAATCAGCAATGTTTACAGCAACAACTGAAATTGGTCCCTTCAGATTAGAAAGAACATCAGCAATAGCTTTTATGCCAGAATCAATTAATATAGATATACTATTTCTTAGAGTAGTTAAGGCAGGTGAGAGTGATGCTGCACTCGATTTTACTTCATTAAATGGAGCTGTCATTTTGTGAACAGCATTTGTTAATTGATTCCATTGATATGTTATTGCACTTAGATCAAATAGCGAGAAGTATCTCACAACGGATGAAATAGCAGTACTAACAGTTTTAAACGCGTTACTTATTATAGATATTGCACCATTGAGAGCATTTGATTGTGTAATCCATTTTGTGAAAGCAGTAATAACTGGTGTAATTGCGCCTACAACTGAACCTACCATAGGTAACAATTTTTGTCCAAGACTAATCATGAAAGCGCTCAGAGCTTCTTTTGCTTGATCAATCTTGAAATTGAAGTTATCTTGGACGAGATTCCAGTCTTGAATATCACTTCCACCTTTTTTCATTGCTGCCGAAATGTTTGTGATATTCTTTTCATATGTTGCCATATTTTTGCCGCCCAGCATAAGAGCGACATTATAACCAGTAGCACCTCCCATGATATCTTTGAATGCTGTTACCGCTTCCACAGAACCAGCAGGGAATTTTTTGCCAACGTGATCTTCAATGAGTTGAATTGCCGCTGCAAGACCTTTATTAGACAGTGTATCTTTCAGATCTTGAGCTTTCAAATCAACTGAATTCATTGCGTCCATTGCAACATTGCTAGGTGCAGAGAGAGATCTCATTGCATTTGCTAAATTTTGTGATGCTCTTTGTGCATTCATACCAGAGTTCGTCATTGTAGAAAGAGCGCCGGCAACTTGTGCAAATGGAATATTAAGAGAAGAAGCAAGAGGAAGAACACTACCCATCGCCGATGATAATGCTTCAAGATTTGTTTTACCTGAAGATACGGCGGTGATCAGACCATTCATTGCATTTGATGCTTGATTAGAACTCATTCCGTAGTCATGCATCACTGTTGTCAACGCATCTGAAACAGTTCCAAGACTTGCTTGTTCTGCTTTCGCTCCTTCAGCAGCAGCTTTTAAGACATTGAGTCCATCTGCCCCATGGAAGCCAGCACTTTCAATAAGATACATACCATCACTCAACTCTTTTGTTGAAGTGGCAGTATCAACAGATAATTGCAGAATACCATCGCCAACTGCTTTGATGTTTGATTCTGTCTCACCTGCTGTTGTGACAAGACGCGTCATTCCAACTTGAAAATCGCCAGCAGCTTTTGTTGCAGCAACTCCAATTCCTACTAGGGCAGCACCAGCTGCGAGCCCTGCAGTGACGATACCGCCAAGATGGCCGCCAGCGAATTTTGATAATATACTGCTTGCATTATCTTGTGCATCGATTAGAATATGTAGTGCAGCATCACCCGCAGCCATAATTTATCTTTCATACTGAAGACGTTGTTTTTCGTACATATCTTCTTGTTTTTTATAAATTTTGTCTTGAGCAGATTTTTTTGCTATAAGAACAAGACGCTGTTCAATTACTTCGTTTGCCGGTGCTTGATTATATCCCCAATATCCTCCAAAAATTGGATAAAGTTCAGATTTTATAATAGATTCAGGAGCTGATTCTCCTTCGGCGAGCTCTCCAAGAAAGGCTCTTTCACAGAGTCGAAAAAATCTTCTTGCTCATCTTCTGTTAATGTTGACGCCAATTCATCACACTTTTCTAGTAATGGTGTTGTGTAATTATGTGGCAAACGTTTAATAGAGGCAGGTGTGACAGGAATTTTTTGTCCATTTCTTGTAAATGTCCAATCAATAATCATACGTTCAAGTAATTTTGTTCGAGCACTTCCTGCTTGATAGGAAATTTTTCCGTCTTTATTTGATGTAACAGCGGCGTTACTTACTGATTCCATATCACCTGCTGTGTATGTACCGCGAATAATTGCTTGTTCATGAGCATCCCAACCCCACTTGCTTCGAAATTGATCTGCAACAATAGGATCAGAAGGATCAGGTATGTAAATGTTATTAGAATCATCAAATGCAGCCATTAAAATTCTCCTTTTTATGATGCGTATGTCGGTGGCATTCTTGTGATAACAACAAGTTTATAAGAACCACCAATTCCTTGATCGTATTCACATCTCCACATTGCTTTTGCTGTGACAGTTCCTTTTGATGGATCAGATGTTGGTTCAAAATCACCATCAGAACGGACTGGAAGTACCCATGTCCAACTCTCATAGAAAGCATTGCCAGCAGCCGTTCCGAGGTATTGCCCTAAGAATTGAAAGCTTAAGTATTGTTTTAAATTCTGTCTGAACTGCTCCCACTGATACATATCATTGAAGAGTAATGTGCAGTCTGCAGTCGCTTCTCTTTTTCCTGCATATACTCTATTGAAATTTTGTGAATTTGTGAATGTATATGAATCTTCATCTGGAACTTTTAATGAAACTTTTAGTTCCTGCATATCACCATATTGTGTTGTCAATGGTGATCCTGTAATTGGATCCATGTACACTGCAGTTTGCCATCCAACCATAGGAAGATCAGACAAATTTGTTCCTAGTGATGAAATTCTGTTAATACCAGAAAGAGGAGATGTTGTTCGATCACCAATTGGAAGTTTGTCTTGCGCTTTTCCTTTAATTGTGATCGTGGCTTCTGTTGCAACTTTGATATCAAAGTCGCCTTCAGTTGCAAACGAGAATGGATGTGTCCATGAACCTGTGCCATCAAACCACTCGATTGCAGCGCTGTATTTATTGCCACTAGAAAGAAATGATAGCTGCCACCCATAAACGCCGGTAATTGCCATTGTTCCAACAACACCAGTATTCGAAACAGAAGCTACACTACTATAGACATTACTTGAATAGTATGTTCCATTTGCTGAAACGATTATTGTTTCGTTTACAGCTTGACCATATGATGTGCCATTAATAGTTATCGATCCTGGCGTTGTAAATGCTGTGATTGCAATGATTAACTTCATTCCTGGCGCAGTTGGCTGTGTTGTGAGTGTTTGTGTTTCGCTCAATGCTGTTGCTGCGAATAATGATACTGGAGATGCTGGAACAGTCGTAACACTCGTAGGCGCGCCCATCATCATGTACGGCCACCAGAGAGAAAGATCACCATACACATCTTGTTTGACTTCATCAATTGATGTTTCATTTGTCAACTGAAGAATTTTCTTATCACGTTCGATTAAGCTGTTATGCTCATTTGGTGAGTATGTTTTTGGCGTTCTTTTTGACTTCATAGTCGAAGGCAACTGAAATTTACCAGATTGAATGCCATAAACAGTAATGAGCGCATTAGTAAGGCCTGTTGTTGTGATGTTTGTCACTACAGTATACGCACTCGTCGAAACGTATTCAAACGATGCCATTTGTGCAGATTGAACCTGTTGAACTGTCTGAGAAGCAACATTTACTGTTTCAGTATTATTCGGATTACCAGTTCCGTTGATTGTCAACGTTCCTGAAGTTCCCCAGTTAATAATTTTGATATGCAGACGTGTCCCAGCAAGACTGGCTGGGACAGTAATACCAGTCATTGTTGGACTAACAGCAGTCGTAGCAAGTAACAGTTGCTCGCCATTTGTTGCTTCAAGAGCAATATTAATTACTCCTTTTGCAGCTGTGGCTGTAATTGGCATTGTGATTATTTCTCCTTCTTGGGTACCAGCAGCACTTTCACTTCCTGCGAATTAAGCTCTGGCTGCACTATTGAATCATCTAAAAGAGACGTTTTTATTATTTTTGAACGGTCTTGATCGACAATAACTCGCTGACCTGCATGAAATTGACCAGGTATACCAGGAATGCATCCAGATTCGAAAAATGTATATACTGTCTTATTCATAGTTTTCTCCAATTACGAGATCACACCAGGAGGAACAGGTACATTCCATTCTTGTCTTGTGAGTATCTGAACACGATAACCACGTAGCCATTGCTGGTTCCTGATTACGTCGATATATGCTCCAGTTCCTGGTTTGATTTGCGAATGATATACAGTGCCGGCGTTTCCCAACGTTGCATGCGCTTGAAAAGGAACAACAATTGCATCTCTAATGGCATAAATTTGTTGTGCGTACTCGACTTTATCTTTACTGACAAGTGCCATGAGAAGAAACGATTGCTGATCCGTGATCTTACCTCCAAAAGCAAGGTGCTGACTATCGTCTGATGTACCATAAATTTCTAAGCAAGCACTTCCTTTTGAGACGTAATTTGTTACATCTTTGATTTCTTCGACTTGAACCAATGAGAATTGCTGATTATTGCCCCAAATGATATTTTGCATATAACCTTGAATTGCCGACATAATTGCCGGTGTATTTGGTGTATTACTCATATACGTATTCCCATTAGTGCAAATGCATCAGTTACAGCATTCATCATTTCTTGCATTGCTAAATCAGAATTTTCATCTAAAGCTGGCGTTAAATATGGTTCTGCAGGATTGTTATATGTTCTACCAAGTGAATCAGTTCCGTTAAATCCAAGTTCTAATCTTCGTGCATATGGACTATCAGAGCCAATTTCAATTGATAGCGACGAAGTTCTAATAATTTCTATCGTACTTGCAAGTAATCCTGTTGGATTTTGAAATGCTGACCACGTGTTTGTTACTGCTGCATTTGATATAATTTCAGCAATAGCTTGCAATTTTTCTGAGAGCATAGGGTCAAGAAACGTTTGAAATCTTGCAAGATCTTTCACAAACGAAATCGATGATTGATCAAGTGAAACAGATACAAATTCACCCATGAATTATGTTCCCCTTATTCGTGTACAAACGAATTGCCAATGACCATCCATAATATGCATTTCAGGATCATTTACAATAAGATATCTTCTAGGTTGACCGGTAAGAGCATCTGTTATAAATTGATCAATGATATAGTCTCTATACTGTATAAGTTGTGAGTCATTTGTTGGCAACATGACAGTATACGCATTATATGTAAAGTGTGGATCACTTCCTTGATATGATGCCGCCTCTGAAGAACTGATCTTATCAATCTGAATCAGAACATTTTCTACGATGACATCATCATCTCTTTTAAATTGTGCATATATATCTTCACTCATTAGAATGCCTGCATCATATAATTATCAAGAATCTTTTTTGCTCGTTTTGAAAGTAAACTGTCTCCTGAATTATCACCTCTCACTGCTGCGCTAATATGTCTACCGCCACTTGATAAATCTGGAGCCCCAATAGGATTTTGTCGTTTTGCAAGAACATCACTTGCTAATAAGATTGCCGCTTCTGTAACATCATTTGGTATAGTAGGAAAACCAGCTGTATAGGTAATCACAACTTGAGCTTTTCTGTTTCTGCTAGGGACATTCCAAATAGGATATGGACTTTGCCCTGATCCAGCAACAGGAAGAGCAAGCATATTTGGCATGCTGCAGACTTGACGATCCGAATCGATAATCACTTGAGCAGGGTCAAATGCAATTGAATCACCAGCTGTAACATTTATCGCAACATTTGTAATACTTTGTACAGGCCAATGTCTAGGTCTGAAAAACAAATCATAATTTTCATCAATCGACGCTCTCATCGTTGGCAGCGATAGTTTTTCATTAACGTATGTTGTGTTATACAATGATTGCCTGCAGATCGTTTCTAACAATTGACCCGATGAGAATATTGCATCTGCGAGGCTACCAACAATACCATCACCGCATACCGGTGTTCCAACAAAATGAGAGAATTGTAAATCACTACATTGAACTGTTTGAGAACCAGCTGTTGCAGCGGACGTAATCGTGATTATTTCTGAATTTGGCCCATCGAATATTGCTAGACGCCCATATTCCGCAATATCAGCAGTAAGACCAGGTGCAAGTATATTCAATGTCTGAGCTCCCGAAACAGCACCAGAGCCGCCGATTCGAACTTGATTCGAAATGAGCGTTGTAAACTCTAGTCCAGTAGGAGCTCTTACAAAGTCATAACATGATATATACGTGCTTGCCATATCTGCCTCTATGGTTTATAAGTAATCGTTTGATCGGTTGTTGTATTTAGATCAATTTGACGAAATTGATTTGTATGGACAGGCATGAAATTGCCATAATAACTGTATCCACCTACATAACCAGGATTTGCAAGTGTCTGATATCCAGGAACTGGAATATAGTTATATCCAGAAGCTGTAATTCCATGATTTTGCGGCATATTTGCAGGGTTAACTGGATCTCCAGGATTTCTTACCACTGCATCCATTTCATGATCCATTTGAATTCTCCTAATCAAGAGGAATAGAAAGCTTTTCTGTTGAAACAGGATACGATTTTGAGTAATTACTTTCCATTGAGACAGACATCTTTTTGGGAGTGTTCGAATTTTGACCTGCAATTGCAGTAGAATCAACTGTAGCACCATTCATTGCACTGCTGGGTAAGCCACAGGCATTAGATGGGATGTTTTTCGCATTTAAAGGCGTAGAAAATGGTCGATCAGAGCCACCTTTTGCAACACTTGGATTATCCATATATTTAACCTCTTTGATGCCCAGGTCATATTCCCTGGGGGATGTATATTTATATGACTAAAGTTGTTTTATGTCACCCACTGTCCTCTGGGTGATGATAATTTTAACTTTGAGCGTTATAAGAGACTTAACTTTTGATTTTGAGTAAGCTATCTGCAATTTGAAGACAATAAAAAACGGACTCTACTACATCGTGTGATATAATAGAGTCCGCTTAGTTTGTTAGTTTTGCGGGATTAGTTAGTCAGCTGCTGGCTCGTCATTCTGTTGCTGTTCGAGCTTCTTCTGTCTTCTTTTATCCCAGGATTTTCTTGTGCTTTCTGACAGCTTTTTTCTTGTTTCGTCGGAAGTTCCTTTTTCTTCTTTGGCAAGTCTGGCATTTTCAAGTTGCTGTTCTTGTTTCTCAGTGAGAGGTTTTCCTTTTCTAGAAGCATTAAGTTTTAGAAAGTTGTTTCTTCCAACTTCTCCAAACTTTCTGTTCCTCTCATCTTTAAATTCTTGAGAAACCTTTTGAGCAGTTCTTTTCGCTGCTTCAGACATCCTTTTCTTTGTTTCTGGAGAATATTTCATTCCAAGATTGCTCTCTGCGATGACTCGAAGATTATATGTTGGACGATATTTA
>Ga0310811_10000607_pt1 | contig 46021 bp, 67 predicted proteins | sample YCmetagenome_FD_207642 | JGI IMG/M metagenome (GOLD analysis project Ga0310811, IMG submission 207642) | Soil microbial communities from experimental microcosm in Duke University, North Carolina, United States - YC | ecosystem: Engineered > Artificial ecosystem > Soil microcosm > Unclassified ...
GCCGGTAGCGAGATCAAGATGGTTTACTGCCGCCATGTATCGCCGCCGCCATTCCTTCCCGCTGCCGAGTACGAGACGTTGCGGATATGCCGCCAGAAGTTTCTGTCTGTCGTGGAGCAGCGCGCCATCGCCGACGAGGTCGCGGGCTTCGGTCGCACGCTTTGGCAACAGCATTATTCTTCGTACAACAAGCGCGAAAGCTGGACCGCTTTCGCGTTGCGTGGTTACGTCAAGGAAGATCCCGGCTTCATTATCAAACCAGCCGAAATGTCCAAGGCGTGGAAGGATGAGCACCCCGCGCTTCTCAAGCAGCGGTGCGTAGACGTTAGCGTCCGCTCCGCTTTTCCCGCGACAAACCACGCACTTCGGCGAATTCCGGCCGAGTTCGAGCGCGTCCGCTTCATGCGGCTGGCGCCGAAGGATGGCGAGCTTTCCCGGCACGCCGACATTACGGATCGCTGGGCGGGTACGCGCGACGGCTACATCATGCGACTGCATATTCCTATTGTCACCAACCCCGCTGTGCGCTTCTCGGCGTGGAACGTGCTTGGTGATCGAATCGATCTGAACTTCCCGCCGCGAAGCCTGTGCTACCTCGATGTCCGTAAACCCCATACCGTTGTGAATGCGGGCGAGACCGAGCGAATCCACCTTGTGGTCGATGCTATCGCCAACCCAAATCTCCGGCGCTGGTTTGGCATGGACTGAGGGTATGACTGGGGTGCCAGCTAAAGGAGGGCACCCTAATGGCAACCAAGCGACGACGCTCGGCTACGGCGCTTCCTCTGGGTACGCGCCGTGTTTGTCGCAGCGGCTACATCCGAATCAAGGTAGGCGCTGACCACCACCTCGCCATGATTGGCAACGGGTGGGCTTACGAGCATATGGTCGTTATGGAGAAGAAGTTGGGGCGACGCTTGCGCCTCGGCGAGCTAGTTCATCATCGTGATGACAATAAGGGCAACAACAGTCCTCGAAATCTTATGCTGACTTCTCGGCCCGACCATACGCGGGCACACAACCCGCGCGCCGGAACCGCCTCGTTGTTTTGTGGTCGTGGGCATCGCAAGAGAGTTACCGCGTCGGGAAAGCGCGTGTGCCGGGTATGTGAGAATCGGAACGAACGCGCACGTTATAGGAGAAAACGCGATGGCCACTAAGAATAACCCCGGGGCTTGGGACTGTTACGCTAACGCGCACCCGGACGAACCGATGTTCATTCTTCTTGGTCGCGACAAGCACGCGCCGATACTTGTCCACCTCTGGTCCCTCCTCCGCGAACTGGACGGCGAGGACCCCGCGAAGATAGCCGAGGCGCACAAGTGTCTTCGCGACATGCTCGCGTGGCTCCGTGACCTCGGTAAGGCTCCGGCGCACAGGGGCGTGTTGATGCACGCGCTCGCGGTGGATACCATTCGGTTGGAGCGCATAGCGACGCGCATGTTTTCGAGCCACAGCACCGAAGAGGCCGACGTTACCGGCGCGCTGGAGATCATGCGCGCCTTCGACAACGCGCCGCCACGCGAAGTTATCAACGCCGCGCCGACTTCGGAGTATCACCGACTGGCGGGTATCGCCGCGATCATCGAGGCGGTCGACCAGCGGTGCCTAGCGGCGGACGGTTCAGTTACGCCGACTCGGTGTGAGATCACCGGCGACGAGCTGCGCCAAATCTACAAGCTCGCGAAGGGCGAATCGTGAAGACGATTATCGCCGGAGGTCGCGATGTTCGTCTTTCGGCGCGCGACTTCTTCCGCCTTAGTTGTCTTAAGCGCGAGCTTCCTATCACCGAGGTGGTGTGTGGCACGGCTCACGGCGTCGATACAGACGGCGAGAAGTGGGCGAAGCGCCGAGGTCTCCCCGTCAGGAAATTCTACCCGGACTGGAACAAGCACGGGCGTTCCGCCGGGCCGATCCGTAACACTGAGATGGCGGCATACGCCGAAGCGCTTGTCGCTTTCCCCGGTGGTGTGGGTACGAACCACATGGTCGAGGTCGCGACGCGCCTCGGCCTGAAAGTCATCGACTTCAGGAGATCAAGACAGTGAAGATACAACGCGATGTGTTTCTTGCCACGCTTCGGTTCTTGCGTCCGGCGTTGGCGGTCAACTCTCAGGTGGAGGGTTTGAACCAGATCTGGTTCAACGGCGAGCGCGCCACCGCCTTCAACGACATCATCGGCATCGAGGTGCCGGTACCCGACTGCGACTTCGCGGGCGGCGTCAACGGCGCGGCCCTCCTCGGCATGCTGGAGGCCAGCACCGCGAAGGAGGTCGAGGTCGGAGTTAGCACCAAGGACGGCGAGAGTCTTACGCTAAAGGCCCCGGGCCTCAAGGCAGAGCTTCCAATTGTCCCGGCTGATCGTGCTTTGTTCACTTTCCCCCAGACGGTTCCGACCGGCTTCGCCATCGACAACGACCTCTTCGACGCTTTCAAGCACGTCGGCATAGCGCTGTCGAGTGCCGGGGAGAACATGGGTGTGACGCTGGCGCCGGAGGACGATGTACTCGCGCTCTACGCCAGCGACGGTGCGACGATCGCGTGGGCGCGGGTGCAGAAGCCGAAGAAGGGCTACAAGGCAAAACGGATCGTGCTGTCGCCCGCTTTCTGCGAGCAACTCGCCGCGCTCAACGCGGGTGGCATGACCTTGTCGATCATCGAGCACAAGGGGTTGGATGACGACGACAGGTCGATGACGTACTCCGAAGCGATCGCCTGTGACAACCAGAGCGGCGCCCGGCTCTTCGGTCGACTGGTCGAGGCCAAAGAACTGGACTTCGCGTCGGTGATTGAAGCCAACGTCGGCAACGCCAAGAAGGCGGTGACCGTGCCGGAAAAGCTCACCGGCGCGCTGGCTCGCGCCGAGGTTCTGGTGAACGGGGTTCAGCGCAAACCGCTGGAGGTCGCGACGAAGGACGGGGTGCTTCGGCTTCACCTCAAGTCCGATCTGGGCGAACTCAGCGAAGCGATCAAGCTCGACGGTAAGCCCGCGAATGTCGACGGGCTCTTCAACACTGCGCACCTTCAGCGCGGCGTCGGCCGGGCCGAGCGCATGATCGTCGGCGCGGAGTGCTTCGCCTTCCTCGGCAAAGGCGATAGCGGTTATCTCGTCGCGGTCTGGGTCGGCGCCTGAAGCGAGCACGCGTTGCGTGGGGAACAGTACGTCATGGGTTTCTTTGCTGACGGTGATGTTCGTGTGGCGCCCCGGGGAAAATCCGGGGTGCCCTCCACGCGCCTCCTTCACGAGCTTGGGTGCCGGGCGTGCCCGCTGAACCACGCCAAGGCGCACCACCCGAAGATGGCGCCTGTCGGCGCGCATTCGCCGCTGATCTACATTCTCGGTGGTCAGCCCAGCGAGGAGGACGACCTTAAGGGCGCACCCTTCGCTGGCCCGGCCGGTCAATACCTCCGCGCCAAAATTCCCGGCTCCTATCGCGACAAGATCACATGGGACAATGTGACGCGGGACCGCTCGCCCGGCTTCGCGCCGGATCAGGTTGTTGTCGAGTGCTGTCGCCCCAACATCATTGCCAGCATCGAAGCGATGAAGCCCAAGGTGATCTTCGGCTTCGGCGACGCGGTGCTCCGCTGGGCCACCGGCAAATTCGGGATCGCCAACTGGCGTGGCCGAGTACTCCCGGTCAAGATTGGTTCGCACGAGTGCTGGTTCTTCCCGTTCGAGCACCCCGCCGACCTTCTCCGCATGCGGGCTACGCTCAACCGCAAATACACCGAGGACGAACGGATGTTCGACCTCGACCTCAAGCGCGCGTTCGCGATGATCCCAACGCTCCCGGCGGCGCATGTCCATACGCTTGAGGAGGCGATGACCGGCATCGAGTGCATTTACGACTGCACCGAGGAGGACGTTACCTACATTGAGGACTTCCTAGCGTGGGCCGGAGAGCAACCGACCGCTGGTTACGACTACGAAACCAACGGCCTCCGCCCTTATGCTGAGGGCACAAAGCTTCTGTCGGTCGCCATAAGCTCCGCCGGGAAGACGCTGTCCTTTCCGCTGGAGCACCCCGGCGCCAAATGGACCCCGGACCAACTGGAGCGCGTCTACCTCGCGCTTATTGTTTTCCTCCAGTCGCGCGCGGTGCGGAAGCGGGTGCACAACCTCGCGTTCGAGCTTGAGTGGACCGGGGTGAAGCTCGGGCGCGAACTCATACGCGCCGGGCGCTGGGACGACACCATGTCCCAAGCCTTCATCCTCGATCAGCGCGTCGGCGGCAAGGCGGGTAACCGCGACGACGACGATGGCGTCATGGAATGCTTCGGCCTCGGCTTCCTCACGCAGCTTTACTTCGGCGTCGACATCAAGACATGGACGCCGATCGACAAGGACAATATGGAGCGTGTGCCGCTCCGCACGTTGCTTCCCTACAACGGCATGGACGCCAAATACCACGACCTGCTCGGCGCCGCACAAGAGCGCGCCCTGAAGGCGGAGCGGTTGTGGAACGTCTACGAGAAGAACCACCTTCCGCGCGTCGCCACAACCGTGCTGACCCAGATGAAGGGCATCCCGGTCAACTTCGACGTCGCCAACGAGTTAGCGGCGAAGTACGACAGCGAGATCGAGCGGTTGGCGAAGGAGATCGCCGCCAGCGCGGCGGCCAAGGACTTCTTCCGGAAGACCGGTAAGCATTTCAACCCGGCGTCCAACCCGGACATGATTATTATGGTCCGTGACATTCTTCAGGAGGCGGTCGGGGAGAAAAAGCGGCGCGACAAAACCGGCAAGGAGCGCACGACGATCAGCGTCGACGAAAAGACGCTCACGAAGATCAACAACCACGTCATGCCGCTGACCCTCGACTGGCGCGGCAACAACAAGCTCAGGTCGACCTACTGCTTTACCCCGGACAACCCGGCGGTGTGGCCCGACCTCATGCTTCACCCGCTCTTCAATACGGTGCGGGCGCGCACCGCCCGGCTCACCTCCAGCGATCCCAACTTCCAGAACATTCCCAAGCGTGACGTTGAGGCCAAGCGCGTCCGCGAACAATTCGCCGCGTACCTTATGCGGAAGTTCCTCGCCGCCGACTATGGCCAAATCGAAGCGCGAGTCTTCGCCATGGCGTCGAAGGACAAGGTCTTCACCAAGATGTTGTGGGAGGACTATGACGTCCACGCGGAATGGGCGCGGCGACTCGCGTTAGCCTACCCCGGTGTTGTCGGCGGCCCGCACGGCTTGAACGACAAGGCGGAGATGAAGAAGCTTCGCGATGCGGTGAAGAGCGCGTGGGTTTTCGCACTCTTCTTCGGCGCCTCGCTGGCCACGTGCTCTAACTATCTCAGCATTCCAGAGCATGTACTGGAACCGGTCGAGCGCGAGTTCTGGAGGGTCTTTAGCGGCCTGAAGGACTGGCAAGAGCGCAACGGCGCCTTCTACAAGCAGCACGGGTACGTCCAAGGGCTCACGGGGCGCCGCCGGTGCGGCCCGCTCAGCATGAACCAGCAGATCAACACTCCTATTCAGCTAACGGCGGCTGAGATCGTTATGGACGGTATGTGCCGCATCTCCGAGTTGGATGACTGGGAGTTGCAGCCGGTATGGAACATCCACGATGACCTCGGCTTCCATTTCCTCGACAGTGAGATCGAGCAGCGCATGGAGGTTGTCGCGCGGGAAATGGTGAAGGTCACTTTCGACTTCGTGAACGTGCCGCTGGTGGCGGAGATCAGCGTGGGCGACACCATGTACGGGCTCACCGAGATCGGCAAGATCTCATCCAAGGACTTTGGCCACCGGCCGCCGCCGGGCCTCTAGGAGACAAGATAATGGCTGAGTACAAAGACTTCTTCAGCGAGGGCACCATCAAGCACGCTGAAGGCGGCGCGCTCCTCGAAAAGTTCGGTGCGCCTCCCTTCTCGGTGTTCGACGCGCGCTCCGGGTTCTGGCAAGCGCGCAAGGCGACGTGGCTCGCGCTCGGGATCAAGTCGGAGATCGGGCGCGGGGAGAACCTGTTGAAGATGTCCGACACGGTGCTCCAGCCCGACCCGAAGAAGCGCGCAAAGAAGGGTCCCAACAAGGCGATCCCCGGCGGTGGCGGGCTCGGAAAGAACAGCGCCTACAAGCTCAAGACCGACGCGGGCTACAAGAGCGTCAAGGAACTTCAGAACAGGCAAACCGCCAGCCTCAGCAACGGGTCGCTGACGTTCAAGACCACGATCCACCCCTATGACGGACAAGACGGCGGCACCGCGTCGGCCTCTGGCACTTCGATCTTCGACCCGGTGCTGTGCGACCTCTTCTACAACTGGTTCGTGCCCTATGGCGGGCACATACTCGATCCTTACGCGGGCGGCTCGGTGCGCGGTGTTGTCGCTGGGCGCCTCGGCTATCGCTACACCGGCTTCGACCTCCGGCCGGAGCAGGTCGAGGCCAATCGCGAGCAAGGCAAGGCGCTGTGCTCGCCCCGGAAGCTCCGGCGCGGCGAGGTGCCGCCACAGGTGCCGAAGTGGATCGAGGGCGACAGCCTCGGCCTCGACAAGCACATCAAGCCGGAAAGCGTGGACGCGGTCTTTTCATGCCCGCCCTACCTTTGGTTGGAGCGCTACAGCGACGATCCGCGCGATCTGAGCACCATGGACCTCGACGGTTTCATCGACGTCTACAGCCAGACGATCGCCAAGGCCGCCGAAGCCCTGAAGGACGACCGCTTCGCGTGCTTCGTCGTTGGAGAGGTTCGCGACAAGGACGGCTACTGCACCGCCTTCAGCGACATTACCAACACGTGCTTCGAAGCGGCCGGGCTCCGACTCTACAACCGAGCGGCGCTTATCACCGCCGTCGGATCGCTGTCTATTCGCGCGGCCCGCATTTTCAACGCGGCGTCGAAGCTGGGCAACGCGCACCAAGAGGTACTGATCTACGTCAAGGGCGACCCCAAGAAGGCCACCCGCGCAATCGAGGAAGCAGACAAGAAGCGAGACCATGACAGCCAGCGATAACCTCATTACCAAATACCGCCCGCAAGCTCTGGAAGAGATCATCGGGCAGGAGGCGTTGGTCGCGTCGCTTCGCGGCGTGATCGAGAAGCGGAGCGCGAGCGCCTTTCTGTTCATCGGCCCGAGCGGGTGCGGCAAGACCACGCTGGCGCGCATTGTCGCCGCCATGCTGGGGTGCACCGAGGTCAAGGAGGAGGACGCGGCGACCAACACCGGCATCGACGCGATGCGTCTCATTACCTCCGCACTCCAGTACAAGCCGATTGGTGGCGGCGCGAAAGGAATCTTGATCGACGAGGCCCACATGCTTAGCAAGGGCGCGTGGAACTCGCTGCTCAAGAATCTAGAGGAGCCGCCCGACTGGGCGTTCTGGTTCATTTGCACAACGGACGCCGACAAGGTGCCGAAGACGGTTCTGACGCGGTGCGTGCGGTACGAGGTAAAGCCGGTCAAGTGGGACGTGCTGGCGAACGACCTCCTCATTCCAATCGCCAACGCGGAACAGATGCAGGCGCCGGATCCGGTGGTGCATGTATGCGCCCGCATGGCCGAGGGCTCGCCCCGGCAGGCGCTCGCCAACCTCGCGCAATGCGCCGACATTCTCGACCCGACGGAAGCCTCGCGGCTCCTCAGCAAGACAGTCGACGATGAGAAGGCCGGAATCGACCTCGCTCGGGCGCTGATGAAGGGTCTGAACTGGACGGGTGCGATGCAAATGGTTGCCGCGCTTCAGGAGGCCGAGGAGAACCCGGAAGGTGTGCGCCGCGTGATATGCGCCTACGCTATGAAGGCGGCCACCGGCGCTAAGGACGCGGCGGCCGCGCAGAAGCCGCTCGCCCTTCTCCACGCCTTCTCGCAGCCCTTCGCTACCGCTGATGGGTACGCGCCGCTTGTCCTCGCTCTCGGCGGTTTGCTCGCGCGCCGGGGGGTATGATTAGGCTAGAGGAGAATTCAGCACATGCCCCCACTGACACGCAACCGACCAGCGCCGCCCGCGCGCCCCGCCGCCGAGACCCCGTACAACAGGTCGCAGCGACTGCTTTCTGAGTATCGAACAAAGGTGGAGTTCGATCTGAGTGCGCTTGACGATGCGTGGCTTGGACACTCCGGACTGGTTATCGATGTCGGTAATGAGTACTCGTTGGCCCAGTCCTACCGCGATGACGCCGAGGCGAACGCCAAGGCGGCCGAAGCCGAGGCTGACGCCAAGTGGCGCACCAAGCTGAAGGACGACAAGCCGACCGAGGCGGTTATTCGTAGCAAGATCGCCTTGGACAGCGAAGTACAGAGGCTACAGTCCGCGCACCGCGAGTGGAAGCTGCTCGCCAGCTTGTGGGGCAACCTTGTAAAAGGGTTCGACTCACGACAGTACGCGCTTCGGTCCACATCTTCGCTGTGGCAGTCGGGCTACTGGGCCGACAATTCCAGCAAGGCGGGGCGTCGCGAGGCTGAGGGGCGAATCGCCGCGCAGGTCCGCTCAGCGAGGAACGACGAGTAATGCACACACTGTATTGGGTTCTGGTGGCGCTTTTGTTTCTTTTCGTCGCCACGTACGCGTGCACGCATATCGCGGCGCGGGTATGGTTCAAGAAGAAGCGCGAGTTCGTAAACAACCTTCGCTTCCCCACCTAAACTAGAAGGAGCTTTCTTACATGCCACCGCTTCGTCCTCCCGCGCGTCCCGCCGCTTCGGCGGCGCGTCCCGCACCGGCCGCCCGCCCGGCGACCGCTCCCGCTCCACGCGCTGCCGTCCCGGCTGCGCGCCCGGCGGCTCCCGCTCGCGCACTGACTCCGCGCGCTCCGCTTCGTGGTTCCTCGCAGCCCTTCGAGTTCGAGTACGAGGAGATCGACAGCGAAACCGCGTCCAAGCATGCGAATGCTTCGACCGGCAACTACGACTCGTACATCGACCGGCAGTTTCAGATGTACAAGGTCCGCGACGGTCAGAACAGCCTTCGCATTCTTCCGTGCACGTTCGACTGGAAGGGTCTCGGCATCGATAATCACTGGGCCTTCCCGGTGAGCGTCCATTACGGGATCGGCCCGGACGAAGCGGCCTATCTTTGCCCGCACGAGATGAAGGGCGAGGATTGTTCGCTGTGCAACGAGCGTCGCACCCTCGCCGCCGATGACCCGGAAGCTGCCAAGGCCCTGAAGGCCAGCAAGCGGTGGCTGGTGTGGGTGCTTGATCGTCTCAACCCGACGGAAGGCCCGCGCATCTGGGCCATGCCGAGCACGGTTGAGAAGTCGCTTAATGTGCTCAGCAAGACCGCGAAGGGCATCGTGCAGCTTTCGCACCCGGTCAACGGCTACGACATCAGCTTCATCGCCGAGGGCAAGGCGGTGCAGCGGAAGTACAACGCGCTCCAGATCGACCGCGACCCCTCGCCGCTGTCGGACGACGCCGCCAAGGCTCAGGAGTGGTACAACTTCGTCAAGGCCAACCCGCTGTCGCAGGTCCTCCAGTGGTACGAGGACAGCTATGTCGCCGAGGTGCGGAGCGGTCAGGTCGAACGAGCCCCGGAGGGTGAAGAGCCCACCGCCGACGAAGCCCCGGCACGCACCACTCGGCGCAGCGTCCGCGCGGCGGCGGCCGAGCCCGAGCCCGAGCCCGAGGAAACGGTCGAGGAGGAAACGACCGACGAAGCGGGTGTCGAGCCGCCGACGCCGGAGGAGATCATGGCGATGGGCGAGGACGAGTTGTTCGCCCTCATCGACACATGGCAGATCGAGATCAACACCGAGGACTACAGCACGGTGGAAGACCTCGCGTCGGCTTTGTGCGATGTCTTTGCCTCGATGCACGAAGCCGAAGAAGCCGCCGACGCGGTCGACGAGCCCGCCGAGGAGGAGCCCGAGCCCGAGCCCGAGCCCGCCCCGGCGCCGCGCAGGCTCGGTATCAAGGCGGCACCGGCGGCCAAGGCTCCGGCCGCCCGCCCGGCGGCGAAGCCCGCCGCTGCCCCCGCGCGAACGGCTCCAGCGAAGCCCACCGCTCCTGCCGCCGGGATGTCCCCGGCGGATCGGGCGAAGGCCCGCTTGGCTGGCATGCGGAAGTAGCGCGGCATGCCCCGGCTCAACGCCAAGAAGGAGCCGAAGCAGGAAAAGGCGGGTGCCTATTTCAAGGCACCCGCTTCTTCTTCATCGCTCCAGCGCTTTTCATCCGGGTGTGCGTTGCTCGACAACGTGCTCGGCGGCGGCTGGGTGCTCGGCCGCATGGAGAACATAATCGGCGACAAGAGCACGTCGAAGACCGGGCTTGCTGTAGAAGCCATGGCTAACTTTGCGCGCGCGTATCCGAAGGGTTGGATCAAGTACCGCGAAGCCGAAGCGGCGTTCGATGTCGACTACGCGGTGAACAAGCTCGGCTTGCCGCGCGCGCGGGTCGGGTTCTGGGCGGATGACTACGACCCGGAGCGGCACTTCGATACTATCGAGGACATGTACGAGGATGTGCAAAAGGTTCTCGACAAGGCGAAGCCGGGACAGCCCGGGCTCTACATAGTCGATAGCCTCGACGCGCTGACGGATCGCGAGGAGCAGAAGCGCAAGATCGATCAAGGCTCCTATGGCGGTAACAAGGCGAAGAAGCTCGGTGAGTTCTTCCGGCGATTGGTGCGCCCGTTGGAGGAGAAACAGGTGTGCCTGATGATTATTTCTCAGGTGCGCGCGAACATCGGCGCCATGTTCGGTGAGAAGTACACGCGTACCGGCGGCAAGGCGATGGACTTCTACGCCACGCACTGCCTCTGGCTGGCGCACCTCAAGACTCTCAAGAAGACCCGCAACAAGGTCGACCGCGCCGTCGGAATCCACATCAAGGCGAAGTGCAAGAAGAACAAGGCCGGGCGACCGTTCCGCGAGGCCGAGTTTGACTACATGTTCGACTACGGAATCGACGACCTCGGCGCCTCGCTGGCATGGCTCCACCAGATCGGGCGGCTTAAAGAAACGCTCGGCGTCAGCACCCCTGACGAGCTTTTGAAGCAGCTAGGCGACGTCAGCGATGACGACTATCGGGGCATGGTCAGCGACGTCAGCGGCGCGGTCAAAGCGCTCTGGGAGGAGATCGAACGCGACTTCGATCCCCAGCGGAAAAAGTACGCCTAGCCATGGCGAAGGGGAAGGGGAAGGGTGCCCAGTTTGAACGGGAGGTGTCGCGGCGCCTCTCGCTCTGGCTTACATGCGGGGAGCGGGACGATCTGTTCTGGCGATCCGCCATGTCTGGAGGCCGCGCCACCGTTCAATTCAAGAAGGGGATCACCAACCGGGCACAGGCGGGCGATCTGTGCGCTATCGACTCGGCGGGCGAAGCGCTCCTGCAACACGTGGTCGTCGAGTGTAAATTCCACGCGGATCTAGTCATTGTGAACAGCTTCTTGGGCGACGGGCATTTGCGCCGCCTCTGGGACAAGCATGTCGACGAGGCCAAACGCACGGATCGTGAGCCCTTCATGGTGGCAAAGGAGAACCGCACTCCGGCGCTCCTCATTACCACGCCAAAGGCGGTGCGGCTGCTCGGCATCACGGACGCGCCGCCGATCACGCTCGACTGGTTGCGCCCCAGCCTCGCCCGCGCCGCTGTGTTCGAGTTCGACAAGATCGTTCCCCGCGAAAAGGAGTGGGAAGATGCAGCAGTCGCCGACGACTAGACAGTATGTGCGCTGGATACCTGTGCGCGGTGCGAACGCGGTGCTTGGCTTTCTACGCGTGGTGGAGCGCGCGCTCGACTCGGACTTCTTGGCTGTCTACAATTCCGGGCGTAACCGCGAACCCGTAACGCTTGACCTCTACAAGACCACGTTTCTTCTTGGCCGCTTTGACCGGGGCGACAACACCTTTGAGGTGGCCGTGGACTCGCACAGCTACGGCGTGGAGTTCTGGCGGTCGGTGCACGGCTTCGTAGAGGTTGTACGCGAATGACCATGTTGGCCGTCAGCGACATTCACATGTCGGTCAATCCCCGCGACTGGTATCGTTGGGGCCTCTTTGACTGGTTGGAGGAGGAGGTCGCCAAGCGGAAGGTCGAGTGCCTTCTGCTTAACGGTGACCTGACCGAGGTCAAGGACCGGCACCCGGCCGCGCTGGTCGACCGCATGGCGACGTCGCTGGCGCGGCTCGGACAGCTTTGTATGGTGATTATCAACAAGGGCAATCACGACTACCTCGACCCGGCGGTGCCCTTCTTCGGTTTCGCGGACCTCATTCTCGGCGTGACATTCGTGCGCGAGCCGACCGAGTTGGAGCTACCGATTGTGGGCGCGCACGATCGGTGCCTGTTTCTTCCCAGCAGCACCGCCCCGGAGGAGGAGTGGAAAGAGCTGCGACCGGCGTTGCGTGACTATGCCTTCATATTTTGTCACCAGACATTCAAGGGGTGCATACTTGACAACGGAACCAAGTCGCCCAACGGAGTCGGCACCGATTTCTTCAAGGGCTACCGGGGCCGTGTCTACAGCGGCGACATTCACGTGCCGCAGGATGTTGGCACAGTCCGCTACATTGGCGCTCCCTATCGGATTGACTTTGGGGACAGCTACACGCCTAGGGCGCTACTTATCGGGGACAAGGATGTGTCGCTTCGTTACCCGTGCCCAAACAAGCACTTGCTGGAGGCGACTTACCCCGAGCCGGTGAGCACGCTTGTCGGCCGCGAGAAGATCGCCAAGGGCGATCAGGTGAAGGTGCGGGTCAACATGCGCCGGGCCGACTACCCGCTCTGGCCGAAGCTTCGGAAGGCGATTCAAACGTTGGCCGCGCAGGAGGGCTGGGAGCTTTACGGGCCGGAGTTGCGGGCGTTGCCCGAGGACGGCTCGTCCGACGCTCCTGCCCCCCCAAAACGGGCGTCGCCGGAGGAGTTGGTGCGAGCTTTCGGGGAGGCTTCCGGGGCCGACGCGGACCTCGTTGCCGTTGGACTTGAGATCGCAAAGGCCGCCCAGCTATGACCGCCGCTCTCCGCTTCCATTCGCTCAAACTGAGAAACTACAAAGCGTATCGCGGCGACCACACGGTGAGCCTCGACCGCGCGCCGGGGGTTTACCTCCTTCGCGGCGACAACAAGCTGAACCCGTCGCTCGACTCCAATGGTGCGGGAAAGTCGAGCCTCGCGGACGCTATCACGTGGTGCTTTTACGGAAAGACGCTGCGCGACGAGAAGCCCGGCGCCAGCGTAGAACCGTGGACCGGTGAGAAGCCGGTCGCGGTCTCGGTTACTTTCAGCGTTCATGGCAAAAAGTATTCGGTTACTCGCGGACGCAAACCCAACAGCCTCCACATCGACTTGCGCGAGGCGACGCAGGAACAGGTCGACAAGTTGGTCGGGCTGAGCTACACCGCCTTCCTGTGCACGGTGATCCTTCCGCAATTCGGCGAGCGCTTCCTTGACCTCAGCGCCGAGCAACAGGCGCGGTTGTTCTCGGAAACGCTCGACCTCGACCTGTGGCTCCGCGCCGCCGACACCGCCGGGAAGCTGGCGCGCGACGCCGATAAGGAAGCGGACGACGCGCGGCTGCAGGTTGCCACGCAAGAGGGCGCGTTGGCCGAGCTTGTCGATCAACAGGCGCGTGAGGAAAAGCGCGCGGCTGATTTCGATGCGGAGGCGGCGCAGCGCGACGTCATCCTTCGAGTGGACATCGCCGCCGCGTACGAAGAGCTTTACTGTGCGGAGGAGGCGTTGAAGACTGCCGGGCTCGGGGTCCCGACCGAAGCTGAGTTACGGGCCGGAGAGGATACCATCGCGCACCTTGAGGCGGACATCGAACGCCTCGCCACCGAGCATGCGGACTACCTTCGGATGTTTGACTCCATTGAGTCCGAAATGGACCGCTTGGAGGCGGAGATTGCCAAACTGAAGGAGCGGCCCGAGCAGTGCCCGACGTGTGGGCACAAGGTAAAGCCGGGGCATTTCGACAAGGAGATCGCCAAGCTGGAGACGGAGCACTTCAACACCAACGAGGAGCGCGACGTTACCAAAGCGACGATCAAGGACATGGACGACGATCTGGAACGCATGCGCCAACAAGTGCGTGACAAGCGCACGTCGGTACAGATGGGGCGCGACAAGGTACGTGATGCCGCCCGCGATCTTGCGAAGAAGGAAAAAGATGTAGCGGACTGGAAGGCGACCATAACCGCGTTCGAGCGGTGCGTGGGCAAGGCGGAGGTAAACCCTTTCCGTGCCAGCATGGCCGAGGTCAGCGGGCGCATAGAAGTAACCCTAGCCGAGCTTGAAACCAGCGACGCCGCGCGCGCCGAGGCTGAGTACTCCGCCCAATGCTACAAGTTCTGGGCCGAGGGCTACCGTACCATTCGCCTCAACCAGATCGACGACCTCCTCCGGAGCTTGGAGGAGGCGGTGAACAATAACGCCGCCGAGCTTGGCCTGTCCGGCTGGCGCATGGAGTTTGCGACCGAGAAGGAGACCAGCACCGGCAAGGTATCGCGTTCCTTCCAGACCTTGCTGTACCCGCCGGGGCACACCAAGCCGGTGCGTTGGGAAAGTTTCTGTGGCGTAGAGGTACAGATCTGGCAGTTGGCGGTACGCTTCGCGCTGGCGGAGCTTTTGCTTGCACACGCTGGTGTCGAGCCCAACATCGAAATTCTGGACGAGCCTACACAGCATTTGTCGCCCGGGGTTATTGACGCGCTGTTGTCTTCACTGCACCAACGCGCACAGAGACTCGGCCGACAGGTGTGGCTTGTAGAACATCACATTTTTGATACCGGGCAGTTTGCGGGTATGATTACTGTAACGCATGATTCTTCGGGGTCGCACGTTACAGGAGGAGACAACACGTGACCGAGCAGACCGTAAACGCGTTGGTGAAGGAGGCGCGAAACGCCATAGTCACACTCACGAATGGCGAGTGGCGACTGCCGCTGGATGTTCCGGGCTTGCTCGACCGCCTTTGCGCCGCTCTCGCGTTGCCAGCGTCGGGCGCCACATGGTGTTTCGACATGAGTAAGGCACCGTTCGACGCTTCCATAGACATCTGGACGAAGGTTGGGGTGCGCCTCGCTGACTGCACGTTCGACCGTCGCAGCAAGTGCTGGAACTGGAAAGGCGAAGCCGTCCCGCAAGATCAGGCTATCGCATGGACGGTTGTGCCCCTCCCACCCGCAGCCCATCCCACGCCTCCGGCCGAGGCGGGAGAGACGAAGCCGGGGGAGTTATTGCCGATGCCGGATGTGACGGCGCTGCGCCGGGAGGCAGAGGAAACAGCGAAGGGGTTCGACAAGTTTCCCCAGTACGGCTCGGTGGCCAAGCTGCTGCGTAGCCTTGCTAAGGCGCTTCCGAACAACCCTGACGTGGCGCTCCCCTCGACGGGGCGGACGGAACAGGAGGATGAGTGGCCCGATGTCGACCCTAACGATCCCAAAGATTACGGAGATGGCTATGGTGGCTGAGATTTGCGCCGCCCCGTCGCCAGAGGGAGAGCGGTGATGTTTAGCCTTTGCATCCACCGATGGCGCTATCGCGACGGTGACGGGACCGTAGGGTGCGAGAACACGGTCAGAGAGTGTGCGAAGTGTCACAAAGTCCAACACTGGGGACAGCCTTACTACTGGTCAATGAACGCCGACAAAGGCTCCGGTATTGGCTTCGGCCTCGCGGCCAAGGAGCGGACACCATGACCTCGAAACCCCACGCAAAGGCGAACGCCGTGAAGCCGCAGGTGCACACGCTCCGGGTGCAACTCACTGACCGCTCTGGGCGACTCACGACCGCACAGGTGCAGAGTTACATCTACGACGCGCTGGAGCATCTAAGCATTATCGACCAGGACCCCATCGAGCATGCGTGGGAAAAGCGCAACCCGCTGTTTGCGCATTTCTGGGTGATTCCCATCAACCGCAAGGCCAAGCCATGAGCACGGACACCACCGACGAACTGGCCGCGCGGCTGTATGAGTTGGCCGAAGACGAGCGAGACGAGAAGTGCGTCAACGGCCATGACGCCTGTGACCAGATGGTTGACCGAAGCCAGTGTCCATACTGCGAACCGAGCATTAGCAAACTCGGCCAACTCGCCCTTGACGCCGCCGCCCGTATCGACGCCCTCGATGCCGAGGTGGCGCGGCTGCGTAGCGAGCTAGGGAAGGCGCGGTAATGCCAAGGATCAACAAAGCCTACATGGACCGGGCGGTCACCCAAGGTGGCTGTCCACACATGCGTGCTGGCGTATGCTCGGCGTGCCGCACTTACTATGAGCGCGTTGTACGAGCCTATCTGTTCGAGATGCACTCGGCGCTTGGGCGCCAGAATGGTCAGAAGATGCGCGACGAGGGGCGCATGCCCAGCGGTATACGATTTGCCAAAGGCGACGAGCGCACCAAGGTGATCGGGAGTCGGGGAGCCTACGCGCTCAATGCTCTGCGTACCCCGGCCGAAGCGTACGAGCATAGCCGAAAAGGTGGACTCACCACTGCCGCGCGACGCCGCGCGCGACTCGCGGCACAGGCGTCCGAATGAAGAAGCGGCGCGAGCGCCCGGCCGGGCTTCTCCTCGACGTTCCGGATTCGCGCCCTTCGCCAGTGCTGGGCGCCGCTCGCGCTATCCTCAGCAAGGCTGTGGCACGCCTTCCACAGGCTCAGGGGGTGGTGATTCGCGCCCGCTATGGGATAGGCGCCGACGGCCGCTGGGGCGCACCCACACGCACCTTCGCGTCGCTAGGCCGCGAGTACGGGGTGAGCGCTCAGAACATTGCCTATATGGAAGAAGCGGCGATCAAACGTCTCCGGCGCATGTCGATAATGCGACGGTTGCGACCTTTGCTGTCTTGTTACTGAAGCGTACGCACTCAGAACAACGCTATTGCGAAGTCGAAGTTTTTTCGTAGGGTGGGTTCCCAAGCACCCCTGTCTTCGCAAAAAGCGAATTTGCCCCCGCTGTACTCGCACGCGGGGGTATGTCGTCTCTGCCGGTCATTGGCATGAAGCAAGCGCCGCGAGGTTCTAGATCTTCGCGGAGGTGCGGCTGCCAGCGCCCCGCTTGGCCCGAGGGCGAATCCTTCTTCGGCGTTACGACTTCCAGATGGGGTCCACGCGTCGGGGTGAATATCGGGCAGGGAGACAAGGAAAGCGGCGTTCGTGTCGCTCCGGCATTCGACGCGTCGAAACGGTAGCGGGAGCAGGGTGCATCCTCTCCCGCTACTTTCGTTTCCGCTACATGGAATTCCCCGCCACGCTCGGCTGGGTTACGGGACCGCGCGGCCCGGATAGCTCCGCGCGCATATGCTCTCAGGGGAAAACAGATGAGCAAAGTTACCGGCGTCGTTAAGTGGTTCAACGCGGACAAGGGTTACGGCTTCATTAAGCGCGACAACGGCGACACCGACGTTTTCGTGCACATCAGCGCTGTCCGTCAGTCGCGACTGGACAACCTGAATGAAGGCGACAAGGTCGGCTTCATCGTCGACAACAACCCGCGTACCGGTAAGCCGTGCGCGACGCAGCTCGAACTCGTGGCGTAGGCGCGCCAGCAATGGCAATGCCTCGTCCGAATTGGGACAACCAGCCCACAGCCTCCCTCCAGCAAAAGGAGAGGCTGTGGGTGTCGGTGTATGAGCGCCAGCCCGCGAGCGGCGCCCGCGTCGAGATCGTCCGCGTTGGTCAGGAGAAGCGCGTGACCCCCGGGGAGAATGGAGCCCCCGACAAGGAAGAATTCGTACAGGTGACCCTCATCGAGACGGTGCTGTGGTGCTCGGCCTACAAGCGCGACCAGCAAGTGAAGAAATGGCGTTACGCGCTGTCGGTTGTACCGCCCAAGGCGCACTACAGCGGGCCGATCCTCAATCCTCGGCCCGCAGCGGTAGCGCGCCCGAGCGTCTTTCATCGGGTATGTCTGCGCTGCGCGGCGGAGTTCTTCACCAGCGAGCCCCACATTCGTACATGTGACTCGTGCCGAAGCTACGCCAACGCGCGCGAGGCTGGAGCGGTAGGAGGCTGAGAATGTCGGTGCTGGGGCGGAAACCGGACCTAATTGTGATCGACGACAACATCATAGTCGACGATCCCAACGGGTACGTGTTCGTGAATACGGACTTCGGCGACACCGAGGCCCGGACCATGGCGGTCATGACCGCGCCCCGCTTCGGCATGTCGGAGATTGCCAGTCGCTACTACCCGATCGTGGTAGGGGACAGGACGGTCGGCGGCACAATTTGCGGCCCGTGGCATGAAGACCACATCCTCAAGGACATCGTGTCCATGGGATACATCGACATCCCCGAAGCCAACAACCGGCACGAGCGCCGCAAGGCCCGCGCGCTGAAGTACCGGCGCAAGAAGCCGGGGAAGCGGAGGCACTGACATGCCGACAGTCGGCGGTGGCTACAATAAGACGAGGGCCGAGGCCGAGCGCGCCAAGCGCCAGCGCCGGGAAGCCCGCAAGCAGGCACGACGCGACAAGATGTTCGCGGACTGCCGGAGGGCGAAGGGATGGACCGCATAACGTTGGCCGAGCTATTCCGGCACGACTATCTTTCTCCGGCACTCGACTGGTTACAGAAATCGGAGTTTTGGGCGGGAGACGAGGTGGTTGTGCGCCGCAGCGTCTATGTATGTGTTCAGGCGGGCGGATTTACCGACGCGATCTTCGTAAAGGAATGTGACAAGGCTGTTCCGATGTCCCACGACATTTCCAGCGCCGACCCGAGCACAGCGAAGTGCCCGCATTGTGGTCTATCTCACGACACCACATGCCCGAGGATTCGCGCCATCGAGTACTACCCCGACGGCACCACCAAGCGGGTCGAATTCCACGGCGCGGCACCAATAGCGGCGCCCAGCCCGGGAGACATGACGGTCACATGCGGCTTTGCTGGCTACAGCCCCGATGGTCTTCAGACCTATGTCGGCGGCTACATGCCCGACGCGGAGGAATTCAAGCGCCGCCACGGCCAAAGGCCCCAAGTACGGACTTCGTTAGTACGCTTACCCAGCAGACAGAAGATAGAAGCCAGACAGGAGACAGCAGATATGTTCACCCTCAAGGTATTACGGGACCACCCCATGGGCGGCCAGACCAAGATCGTCGAAGCCGAGAGTTTCACGATCAACAAGTGCTATGGCGGAGCCATTGTCGAGATCACCGCGCACCGCCCCCTCGGGCAGGAAGATATCCGGTTCGACATTGGCCAGCTTGTCAGCATTCCCAGCGACTCGCTTGGCGCCCACAACGAATTGTGGGACCGCGCGATCATCGAGAACAGCGCCGGGAAGACCAGCGAGATCTTCCACCCCCTGCCGCGCCATCCCGAGCGCAGCCGGTATGAGGAAGAGGTGTCGGTGCACGTCCACAAAGGACCGCCTGAGATCATGGATCCGCGCGGCCGGGGCAGCGCCAACTAGACAACGAATCAGCACCGCAATGCTGGCAGAAGTACCCGGGTAGAGGGTATGGGACTCCCTCTCGCGCACATGTGGTCTCCCCCGCAACGTGCTGTCCTCTATCCGGGTACGCTTTCTCGGTACGTCAATAGCTTAGAGAGCAGAAATTATGCCCCCACTCCCCGCAACTGTACCGGCGCAGCAGAACGGCAAACGGCCGGTGGGCCGACCCAAGCATACGGGGCCGGTCGGATACACGAATCGACTCAGCCGTGGTATCAGCAACGAGATCATTCGGTCTGGTAACCACCCCGTCGCGGTCATGCTCGACAACATGACCTTTTGGCACGAGCGCGCCGACGAGATACGCGCTGTTGTTGAGGACATGCTGAAGCGCCCGCGCAGCCTCAAGGAGCGCGACCGGCTTGTAGCCTTGCTGGAGCTTTACGGCCCGGCCCGGCACAACGCGCAGCGCTGCGCAAAGGATCTTGCGCCCTACATTCACCCGCGCCTCGCCAATGTCGAGGTTGTCCAAGACGCCGACAACGGCCCGCTGGGCGACCTCCCCGACGATGTACTCTCGGAGATCGCGGTGATGGGTCTGGCGCTGAAGGAGCGGCGCAAGGCGATGGCGGTCAAGGCCCGCGAAGGTGTCGACGAGGAATAGGGGCGCTAATGGTCACTCCCCGACAACAGGACAACATCGGCATCAACGGTGCCGCGCGCGTTGTCTTCAGCACCGACGCCGATGAAATGTCGGCCTTCGATGCGCTACCGCAGCCAATCCGCGCGGTGCTGTCATCCTCGCCGATCAAGTTGTCGGCGGTGGAAGCGATGACGGCGCTGCGCCAGACCGGGATGATCGCTACGCTCCGCCTGATACAGGAGAGCGTGTGCGTCATTGTCGCCGAGCTTCAGGCGCAAGAGGCGCGCGAGCTACAACAGATGCAGTGGCGCATGCTGGCCCGGAGCCGGGGCAGGAGGGCGGCGTGATCTTTCAACATTTTGTCGCGCGCTGGGGCGCTGACGTTGGAGAAAAGGTGCGCGCGGCTGCGACCCGTATCCATACCGGGCGGGGCAACCCGCTGGATATGGAAGAGCGCCTAGCGGCTGCTTTGGGAGAACAGTGCCTACCGTTGTGCTACCGCCTTTCAGTCGAGCAAGCGAGCCCGGCTACGCACCACCCGCTGATCGAGAAGCTTTAGCACAACAAGTACGGGTGCCTCACGGGGGCGTGGGGAGGCACGGCCGCCAGCACATAGACGGGCCGCTTACTCGTAGGCAGCGATGTGCTGGAGCACGGTACGGAGGGACGGCCCCCATTCTTTGTTCTTAGAGGTGATGCATGCCGCGCCTACATCTAGCGCAGGCGACGGCGCCCAAGAAGTTGTCGCAGGAAGAACTGGAGCGCTCGGCTCTCGCCGCGCAGGAGCTTCTGCGGCGCCGGGCGGCCCGCCAGCGCACCATCGACTTCGTGCAGTACGTAAAGCCGAAGTATCGCCCCGGCGCTCCGCACTATCAGATCGCGGACGCGCTCGACGAGGTACTCAGGGGCGAGAACGACCGGCTTATGATATTCGCCGCCCCGCGTCATGGTAAGAGCGAGCTTGGTACGCGAACCTTCCCGGCGCTGTACCTCGGCACCTATCCTGACCGCGAGGTCATGACCGCCAGCTTCGACAGCCCGCTGGCGGAAGAATTCGGCCGCGATGTCCGCAACATTGTAGCCAGCAACCGTTATCACGTGCTTTTTCCGCGCGTGAGCCTTGCGGCCGATAGTCAAGCCAAGGGGCGGTGGAAGACCAACGAGGAAGGTGGTTTCCTTTCGGCTGGCATTGGCGACAGCGCGGGCGGCGGCTCGGGCATGACCGGTCGCGGCGCCCACCTCTTGTGTATTGACGATCCCTTCAAGGACCGCAGCAGTGCCGAGAGCGAAGCGCGCCGCAAACACGTCAAGGACTGGTATACGAGCACCGCGTATACCCGCCTCGCGCCGGGCGGCGCTATTGTCATTATCAACACGCGGTGGCACCAAGACGACTTGTGTGGTTGGCTTTTAGAGGAAGCCAAGAAGGGCGGCGACCAGTGGAAGGTGGTCAGCCTTAGCTGCGCGGACGAGGAGACAGGTCAGCCGATCAGCGTATGGCCCGAGCGCTACCCGGTACAAGCCTTGCGCCGTATCATGATGGCGATGGGTGGCCCGGACTCGCGCGACTGGGTCTCGCTGTATGGACAGCGCCCTTCCAACAAGAAGGGCACGATGTTCAAGGTGCCGATGATTATGGTACTCCCGGCCGCTCCGGCGGACGGCGACACCGTGCGCGCGTGGGACCTTGCGGCAACCGAAGACCTCGGCACCAACGACCCGTCATGGACGGTCGGCGTGCGGATGACCAAGCTCCGCAACAACCGCTATGTAATCGAGGACGTTGTGCGCTTTCGCGGCGGGCCTGAGGAGGTCGAAGCCTCGATCATCCGCACCGCCCAGCAGGATGGGTATGACGTCCGTATCGGACTCCCGCAGGACCCCGGTCAGGCGGGCAAGAGCCAAGCCCAGAACTTCGTGGCCAAGCTTGCTGGCTACAAGGTCGAGGCGACGCCGGAGAGCGGCGACAAGCTGACGCGCGCCAGCCCCTACGCGGCGCAGGTGAATGTCGGCAACGTAGCCCTTGTAGAGGGTTCTTGGAACAAGGCGTACCTTGAGGAGCTAGCGGGCGTGCCTTCGATCAAGCACATGGACCAGATGGACGCCTCCTCGCGGGCCTTCTCCATGCTGGTGGGCAACAGCACGCTGGCGATCTGGGAAAAGCTAGGGGAGATGGCATGACTTCGATCAATACACCGTGCCCGGTTGAGCCTTTCGGTCTGTGCTCCTCGCCGGAGTGCATTGCTGGCGGGTGCCACAAGTGGTCCGCGTCCAACCCGGTTCAGCGAACGCGGGCGAGCCCCTCGCTTTGGTACAAGGCGTACATTGTGGCGCTCAGGAAGGTGCAGAGCTTCTTCGGCATTCGGCCGCCATGGGCGCAGCACAACCCGGACTACCTCGAACGGCTCCACGGGCGCCGGGGGTTCTGGTGCGGGGTGCTCACGTCGGCCGCACTCTGCGCCGCGTATTGGGTGCTCCGGTGAGGGCGGCGGTTCTTGCGGTGCTCGCGGTTTGGGTGTTGTTTTCTCTGACGGCATTCGGCGTTGTGGTCGCTCGGGCGATCTTCGGTTGATGGGGCTGACGATGACAACGGCAGTTATTGTATGCGTGGCGGTTGGCGCGCTCATTGTTGTCGTAGCTTTCGTGCACCACTAATGCCCCGCGTCCTCCGACATGTGCCCCAGCGCGGCAAGAACGACTGTGGTGTAGCATGCGTCGCCATTCTCGCGGGCTGTTCCTACGACAAGGCGCTCGCGGCCTTCGGACCGATCAGCCTTGTTAAGAACGGCACCACGACGCGGCAAGTCGCTGCGGCGCTTCGGCGACTTGGGCTTGACGCCGAGGATCGGTTGCGCCCCATGCCGCGCGACTGGGGTCCGCTCTTCGCCGGGCGCACTCTTGTAAAGGTCGAGCTATACCCGACATCGACCCGGCGCTGGCACTGGTCCGTCATAGGGCTGTGCGACGGGCGCAGCGTTTTCTTCGATCCGCTGTACGCCGAGCCGCAAAGCGGCCTCATGGGACGCATTACCAGCTACCTAAAGGTCCGCTGATGCCCCGCGTACAATTCACCAGCCCGAGCAAGGACTACCATGTGCGCGCCGCTGTAGTGCGCCGGCTCCTCGATGAGGGCGTGTCGCGCGGCAGCATTCGGCACGAACTGACCCTCGATACCGCGAGCAGCGGCGGTCGGGTCGACATGGCGCTCCTCCTCGACCGGATCATCGGCATCGAGCTAAAGAGCGCGTCCGATACGTTGCATCGCCTACAGGAACAGATCCGCGCGATGCGGCTCGCCTTCGACGGGGTTTGGGCTGTAGCCGACATCTGGCATGAGAAGTCGTTTGACAAGGCGCACTTCGCGCACGCGCACCGCTTGCTCTTCGACCGCACGGTCGACGGTATGCTGTCCGAAGCTTACGGCTATCCGCTCCGCCAACTGGTGCCGAGCTTCGCCAGTACGTGGGGCTGGGGCGGCTCGCGCGAGACCTCGCTGTACCACATGGCGTCGCTCCTCTGGCGCACCGAGGCGTGCGCCATTGCTGAACAGCTATTCGGCCGGAAGTTCCGCACCCGGGAGGCCGCACTGGGCGAAATCCGCGAGGCAGGAAGCTTGAAGGCGCTCCGGCCGCTCCTGCTGGCCCAGCTTCGCAATCGCCCACCCTCGCGCTGGGAAACGGCGTTCTGGGCGCGCTTCGACAGCGCCCCGGGTATGGACGGAGCAGAGCCGGGGCTAGGGGAGCAAAAGCTGTGACGAAGATCGGGTATCGAACGAACATCACGATCGGCCAATTCGATTGGAATCGTCGTGACGGGGAAGCGCGCGATGTATTCCAAGAAACCAATCAGCGGTCTAAGCTGATCTTCCACGCGATCGCTGGCTATTACGCCAAGATGCACAACGACTGCGAGCCGGTGCATCAGACCATCTGGTTCTTGCTGGGCGAAATGATCAACGAGAACCGGTCGCTTCGCGACGTCAAGCAGGCGCTCGGGCTGATGACCCACTACTCGCGTATCGAGCTTCCCTACATGGGCGGGGTACTCCCGACCATGATCACGCTCATCAAGAAGGGCGAGCGGCGCAAGGCGCGCGACCTTCTCGCGAAGATGGGTGGTGGTCGGATTCTCGCCATGCAGGAGGCCAAGCGTCAGCGCACCGAGGAAATGGCGCGGGCCTTCGAATCGCTGGGCGCGTTCGAGGAGGCCCGGCTGCTGCGGGGCGACCAGCCGCCCCAGTCGAAGCCGACGGTGCACTGATGGAAACGGTCACGCAACGGCACAACCACGATTGCTTCTTGTGCTGTCTGGCGATGGCGCTGGAGCTACCGTACGAGGAGATCGTGCGGCGCCTTCCGGCCGACCGCGCCGCCCGCATGCAGCAAACCGGCGCCGACAGCGCCGACATGCGTGAGGTGCCGGAGCTACTCGGCTTCAAGCTCGGCTATTCCGCGTGCTGGCTCCTGATCGCGGGTCGCACGGTGGAGCAGCGCGACGCCAAGGTGCGGGCCTACAAGGCGACCCTCTGGGGGCGCCGCGCTATTGTTCAGGTTGAAAGCATCAACTACCCCGGCGACGCACATTTGGTATTCTGGGACGGGCACGAGTTGCACGACCCCACGACCAAGAAGGCGTATGTCTGGGAGGACGTCGTGCCGCAACATGTGTGGCTCGTCGATGAGCGGCCCGCGCGGGCCTAGAGGGGACGACCGATGGGGATCGGGGAAATCATTGCGTGGATCGCCTTCGCCTATCTGACGACGACGGCGATCTTTCTCGGAGCGCTGGCGCTGTACTGCCGCTACTCTGAGGACAAGCTGGATTGGAAGCTGGTGATCGTCGCGCTGGAATGGCCGCTGCTGATTACCATTCTCTGGGAGAAGGACTAGTGCCCGCGCTCTCGCGACGCTCCTTCCTCGGCGCCATGCTCGCCGCCAGCGCTGGCCCGGCCATTGTACGCGCCGCCTCGCTGATGCCGATACAGCCGGTGCTGGAAACCTTCACGCTGAGCGCTCAGTTGGTATCACCGCTCCCCGGCATGTCGGTGCTGGAAGCCTTGCGGCACCAGATGGACGAAGCGCTGGCGCGCGTAGGCGCCATGGTACAGGAGCCGGTCATCAATGTGCAGTCGGTCTATAACGCCAACAAGCGCGTTGTAGAACTCATGGTGCGGATGGAGCCCTACTTTCTTCCGCCCACCACTGGCATGACGGTCGAGCCCGGCGTCCTGAACAAGCTGGAACAGGACGCGGTCGACTACATAGAGCGCGAGGCGCTGCGTACATTTGAACGAGCTTGTGGGGCAGGTCGCGGGTTCGAATCCCGTCCGCTGGAAAAACCGGCGGTGGCGCAGCTAGGCAGCGCAGCCCAGTGGGGAGGTGCGGGTTCGACCCCCGCCACCGAGCGTAGCCGTGAGGCGGGACTGCCCGCTGTAGCACAATTGGTAGTGCGCCCCGACCCTTTGTCCTAAGAGACGCGACATGGCCACGAACACCCCGCGCACCAAAGAGGATATGGAGCGCGCCAAGAACCTGTACGAGAAGTTGATCGATCCGCTGACAGCATGTGCCCGGGCTCATGGCTACGCGCTCGCGACGCACGGCTCGCTGGCGCGGGACATCGACCTCATAGCGGTGCCTTGGCGAAGCTGGGCGTGCGCCCCGAAGGAGCTAGTGGTCGCCATACAGGCGACGATCAAGCGCGTTCATGGTATCGCGCTCCTCGCTGATGTGCTGGGCGCGGCCAATCCCGGCTACTTCTACGAGGGCTCACCGTTCCACGCGCACGGCCGGTTGTGCTGGGCCTTCCACCTTGGAGGCGGCCCCTACATTGATCTCTCGGTCATGCCGCCGACCGGAGAATACACCAAAGAGGAATACGCCGCGCTGTGCGGAAAGCGCACCCTCCCCATGCTGGAGGAGGAAGCGGCCCGAGAAGCCCACGGTGAAAGCCCGTTAAGCGCCCCAAACGAAGGGGCGGCCGAGGCGGAAGAATCGCAGCCGACCGGCGCGGGGCCTGAGAGCCCTTAGCAAAGGCGGTGGCGCACGACATGCCCGATTCGTGCCGCTGGAGACAGCGCGAGGGCTCGGGCTCCACATGTAGCAATGGAGCTACCGAATCATGATAAAAGCACGCATGTACTGTCAGGAAATTCTTGTCACGACGGGACAGGAAAAGGTCGAGCTTCGCGCGGTCTACAGCAACAACCCGGAGTCGCCCAACCACAAGTGGGCGGTGGCCTCGCCGCAAGGCTCGCTGATGCTGGTTATCGCCAACCCGGCGGCGCGCGGGCACTTCAAGCCGGGACAGGAGTACGAGATCACCATCGAAGAAGCTGTGCCCTTCCCGTCGGTGTAGCCATGGGGCAACTGAGTCGGAAGCTCAGGACCATAGGCAAGGGTGGAAGCTTCGGCGGTGGGCTCGGTCATTGGTGCCCGGCGTGCGACTCCATGCACGCCTTCAGCACCATCGAGCGGCAAACCAACGGCGCGTTCTGGACATGGAACGGCGACGTGCTGAAGCCGACCTTTTCGCCCAGCATGAATGTCAGCACCGAGCCGATCATCGAGAACGGTGTGATGCTGGTGCCCGCTTCGCGTTGCCACTACATTCTGACGGACGGGATTATCTCGTACCTGAACGATTGCACGCATCGCTGGCGCAACCTGTGTGTTGTGCTTCCAGACCTCCCCGATTGGCTCCGCGATCCGGAACCTGCCTGACGCGGGGGTATGACTTTTGTGGAGCGGCGCGAAACGAAGCGCCCGGCGCTTGGCCCCCAAGATGGCCCCCAGATTACCACCCCGGGGGTTACAAACTGGCCAGCGCTCCCGGCTCTCTTTCCGGGGCTCCCTTTCTATTCCGCCGAAAGGCGGTACGGACTGCGGGGTAGAGCAGTAGCAGCTCGTCTGGCTCATAACCAGAAGGTCGGTAGGTGCAAATCCTCCCCCCGCAACCATTCAAGGGGGTCCAGCGCGCGGACTGTCATGTACGGCAGCGCAAACCTCTTCCCGGCGGTGCGGCTGGACAACCGGCCCGGGACTGAAGGCAGCAGTTTGACTTCCGCGAAAGCCCTGCGGGGGAACTGCCAGAAAGACCGCGAGGCGTACATCTTCGCGGGTAGGCTTGACAGCCGGGAGAGTACCGGCACCGAATGGACGCTTGCCGCGCCCCGACGCGGCAGTGGGGTCGGGGTGGTTGCTCGGCTGAAAGTCAGGCCAGCGCGGCTATAGATGGGAACGCGCCGGGCGGCCTCAGCCATAACCCCGCGACAGCACCGCTCCGGAGTCAGCCCCGGAGCGGTGCTTGTCTCGGGAGAAGGGAACAGGGGCATGCCTCACCAGTACCAAAACGAGCATGGTTACGACGCGCCAAAGAAGGCGTGCCCGTGCTGCGGCCAAGCACTGACGAATTTCAACGGCGTGCGGCTCTTTGCCGAGGCCAACAGCGTGGTCATTGATGACACCGCTTACTATCTTTGCCCGAAGAGCTTTGACCTCTTCCAAACGCTCTGGGAAGCCAACGGGCGCGCCTTGGACCGTGACTCCTTGATGCGCGTGTTGTACGGAGCGTATGGCTCGGGGAACCGGCTGGGGCGCTCGGTCGACAGCGTGGTGAAGCGAGCGCGCCGAAAGCTTCGCGGCGCCCGCGTCGAAATCGAGACAGTCTACGGCCGAGGCTACGCGCTTCGCATACATGAGAGGACCGACGATGCTCGAAACCCTGACAGCCGAGGAAATGGTGCCGCGCGCGGTGATGCAGCCGCTGGTGGACAACCTGAGCCGCACGATTCACAACCGACGACTGGACCAGTCGGCGCTTGACGAGATCGAGCGCGTGATCGCGGACCACACCGTACGAATTCGCCTCGCGGGTTACCTCCGGTTCCCGACGTTGAAGGTGGTCTACTTCGAAGAGGTCGGCCACATTACGGTCGTGCGCGCCGATCTGGAGCCCGCCGGGGTGCACCGCATGGTACAGAATGTCATTCGGCAATTCGGCGCCCGGCTGACGGTGCCCGGCCTCATTCGCGCGGTCAGCCGCGCCTTCCCGCACTTCAACAAGGACGATACCGGGGAGAAGAGCGAGAAGGCCCAGAAGGTGATCGCGGAGGGCAAGGACCACGTGACGTGGGGTACGTCATCGGAGAAGCCCAACTAAGAAAGGCTCTTCGCTATGCCGCGCCTCCCCAAGGTTTACAATAAGCATCACCGCGACGCCCCGCCCGATGCGGTGAACATCATGCGCCCCAACACTTGGGGCAACCCGTACACGTTCATGGATAACGCGCCTCGTGGCACGGTGCGGGTCGCTTCGCGCGCGGAGGCCATACAACGCTTCGAGAAGTACCTGCGCGATTGCCCGGATCTCATCGCGGCGGTCAAAAGCGAGCTTCGCGGCAAAAGCTTGGTGTGCTGTTGCAAGCCGCTACCATGCCACGGTGATGTGCTTTTACGCATAGCCAACGAGGGTTGACATGACGCACGACTACTGGCGCAAGCGCTACCCGCCGCCGAAGACATGGTGTGACCACGTCTACACCGCGCTCGCGGTGCTCGTCCTCGCCGGGCTGGTAGCGTTGGAACTTTGGTTCTTCAACGGATACCACTGATGCCGCGCCTCAAGCTCCCGCCAAAGAAGCCGGTGGCGCCAGAGGCCGAAGCTCCCAGCGCCGACGACTTCCTGAGTCAGCCCGCCGCGCCCACCGAGGCAGATATTGCCACGCGCTGGGCCGACCTCTTGCCGGGCGCCAAGACAACATCGCCGTTGGACACTCGTCAGAGCGCGGCGACATGCACATGGTTCGACGACGAGACCGGGGCTTGTACATGCGACGAACGTCGTCGCACCGGCCCGCTGGCCAAACTCTTCGGCCGCGCGCCGACATGCGAACTGGTCGGCGCCGCCGAGGGTACGGAATGCTCTGACTACAAACGAGCCACGGGCAACGCCAAGGACGTCGACCTCTACGAACAGGTGCAGTTGTACCGCGCCGCCAATCCCGAGGAGGATTGAATACAATTCGCCTCGGGAGGTATGGTGACCGCACTAGCAACAGATAAGCGAGCCTTAGCTATGGCACTCCCGAAGCACGTACAGGTGACGTTCCACAATTGGGAAGACCGCGAAGCTGGTACATGGGGCGTCGAGGCGAAGGCCATTGACCCCGGCGACGAGCTTCCGATTGTCACGCTTCCCATTGCGGAGATGCACAACTGGCTCCGCGCTCACGGCTACGAGCCTCAGCTTTGGTCGAGGTACAACCTATGGCACAAGTCGACACCGTCGTCCTCGCGGAGGGCGCGCTTTCTCCGGCTGGCAAAAGCTGGCACAGCGGTTATGTGCACCAGAGCCCGAGCGGCGTGGAAGTACATAGCCGGTATGATCTTCGTGGCGACGCCAGCTTCTACCCGTGGGAGCGGGTTGTCCGGATCGACCGGGCTACGGGCTGGAAGTAGGCGGGGACACTGACATGCTTACCGCTCGCCGGAAAGCGCGCCGCACGGTCAAGGAGTCCGCAAAGCGGAAAGAGCTTCGCGACCGACTCATGCGTGATATTGACAGGCTACTTTCCTGTTACGATGACTTCCGCGAATTGCCCGGTGTAACCGCAATGGCCGCCGATGACATCGCCGGGTACTTTTTGCGCCATCACGACGTGCGCTACGGCTTCAGGTTCGCGAAGAAACGTACCGTGAAGACCAAGAAACGGCGCCCGACGACAGCGGAGCGGGCGGCCAAAGTAACCGAGCGGGCCATCGACAGTGTGTGCGACAACGTTCTGGCGGGGAAGCCTCGCGCCGGAGCGGAGGAGGTCAAGAACCTCTCCGACATTGTCGCGCGCATGGCGGTCCGAAACCTTCGGCGTCACTTCTTGCTGTTGCCACGCAAAATTAAAATTGGGAGCGCGAAGTAACATGTTCGAGGTAGTGCGGAAGAAGGGACGACGCTGATGAAGCACAATCTTGTAAGAGGCACGCTGGTTGCGGATGACAAGGGCGTTGTCGCGACCTGTACCTGTGGCTGGAACAGCGGACACCGCTTCTCGGGCCTCATCGCCTCCGCTGCCTTCATGGACCACCAAGAAGAAGCCGAAGCGGCGGAGCGCGAGCGTGCCGACAAGGCGCAACGGACGGCTGGAGGAAACTGATGTTCGAGGTAGGCCAGAAGGTGGTGTGCATCGACGACAACTGGGTTCCGGATAGCGGCGACGCGTCGCTGGTGGTGAAGTACAAGCTGACGTTTCCGAAGAAGGACGAGGTCTACACGATCCGCCGGTTTGTTACTTACGAGGACGGGCTTTGGATCTTGCTGGAGGAGATTCACAACCCCAAGATCTACGTGCCGGGTCTTCGCTCCGAGCAGGAACCATGCTTCGCCGCCACTTGCTTTCGCCCGCTGGTCGAGGACAAGAAGGAAGACCCCATCGCGATCTTCCGCAAGATCGACGCCGATGTCTTCGCCAAGAAGCCGGAGCCGGTGACAATGCGGAACGGCGATACGCTGGACTTCACGTGGACGATCAGCGACTCCGAGGTGCTGAACTGCTGCCGGTGCGTGCTGACTCCCAAGAAGCCGTGGGGCTTGGCGGCGCTTCTCGTAGCGCTTGCACTCAGCTTCAGCGCCAGCGCGGCCGACCTTCCTACGCCGTCGCTGACTCCCGGGGTCGCCCTGAGCGGGGTCAGCGCGGAGCAAGTGTGCAAGCCGGGCTACGCAGGCTCGGTGCGCAACGTGCCGAGCGCGGAGAAGAACAAGGTCTACAAGGAATACGGAATCGCGCGACGCCAGCCCGGCGAGTACGAGGTCGACCACCTCATCAGCTTGGAGCTTGGCGGCAGCAACGAGATTACCAACCTGTGGCCCCAGAACTACAAGACGGCGCCATGGAACGCTCATGTCAAGGACCGGCTTGAAAACCACCTTCATTCGCTGGTGTGTGCCGGGAGTATGACACTGGAGGAAGCGCAGCGGCTGATCTCCACGGATTGGATCGCTGCGTACAGAACGCTTTTAGGAAACCCGTAACACATGCCGAGGCTTCCGATCATCGAGCGCCGCGCGCTCGCCGCAAGGCTCCCGCCCGGCCCGGCGCAGCTTTTCTACATGTGCCGCTACTTCGAAGACGCGAAGCCGGTCGAGGACAACGGGCAATGCACGTGCCGGGCTCGCGCCGAGACGCGGTGCATGCTGATCGGCAACAGCAAGGCGACGTGCCAGCATTTCAAGCGGAGGGCGGAGGACTAACATGTTTCCGGACATCAACCTGTGGCCGTTGGCCATCCTCGCCGGTATCGGGCTAGTCGCTACAATCGGCGGCACCCTCTGGGTTATCATCTGGGCGGTCGAACATCTGCGGCTGGTGCTGGTGTAACATGGTCGGCGTCAGTCCAAACTCCGGACTTCCCCGACCGCCTCGGCGCCGGGATCGCGCCGCGCTTGACCCGAAGGCGGTCGCCAACATGCGCCGCGCGGTGCTGGACGATATTGTGCGCGGATGGACGGACCATTCGGAATACAGGATTAGGCATCTTAAGCACCTGCTTGTGTGCGATGAGGGGTGCCTAGATGCTTTCGCAGTTTGGGTGCGCGCGACTTTCACGCGCCGTATGCAAGGACACTGACAATGGTCTGGTGGTTCGGTCTCTTCGGGATCTCGGTGCTCCTCGCGCACCTTTGCGCGCGCAAGCCCCGCCAGAATCCCCGTAGCTGGAACGACCGCCCGACGACCCCGCGTCCTCCGGCTCCCAAGGCACAGGCTGTGCCGAAGGGGCCGACTATGGTCGTGCACCGCTTCATCTGGCGCTAAGGCTCTAGCGCTACATCAGTGAACGAGGGACTGTTCTTGCGTTGTACCCACGAGGGGTACGCGCACTGGTGTCATGCGTGCCGCACCTTTCATGTGCTCCCGCACGACCTCTTCGGCTTCGACGGCGATCTCCAGCGGCCCACCTTCGCGCCCGAGGTCAGCCTGCTTGTGGCCGAGGACAACGCCTTCACCGTTTGCTGCTACAGCATAACCAAGGGCCTCATCCGCTACAGCGAGCGGTGCACCCATAACTGGGCGGGCCGCGCTCTCCGCATGACAGTACTTCCCCGGCTGGTGGTCGACAACACCTAGCCTCCACCCCTTTCCGGAATGGTAAACGCGAATGCCGAAGCTCCCGAAGCCCGTGCAGGGCAAGGTCAGCGTGCGCGGCGCCGCCCGCAAAGTCGCGCGAGACAACAACGCGCTGGCGCGCAAGCAGGCCGAAGCCAGCGCAGCCCGGCTCGCGGACAAGATCGAGAAGACCAGTGGAGTCACCGCGCTCGATGCGGCGACGTGGCTTACGAGCGACAGCTTTCAGAACTTCGCCCTCTCGCTGGGCATGGGCACCGACAACACCATGTCGGCCAGCACCTACGGGTTCAATCCGATCACGCGTCAGCGCATTCTGTTGGAGTGGCTGTATCGCGGCACGTGGCTCGGCGGCATGGCCATCGATCTTCCCGCCGATGACATGACCCGTGCGGGCGTCGACCTCCGGGGCGAAATGACCCCGGACGACATCGAGAAGATGCAAGAGCAGGCACAGGTGCTCGGCGTCTGGGAAGCGGTCAACGATACCATTCGGTGGTCGCGCCTGTATGGCGGGTGCCTCGGCGTGCTCCTGATCGAGGGCCAGCGCTACGACACCCCGCTCCGGATCGAGACGATCGGCAAAGGCGGCTTCAAGGGAATCGCGGTGCTCGACCGCTGGATGGTCGAGCCGACGATCGGCGATCTGGTGAAGGAGCCCGGCCCGTCCATGGGTCTCCCGAAGTACTACCGGATCACCGACGACGCGCCGATCCGCATTCAGGAGCGAATCCATTACAGCCGCGTCATTCGGCTGGAGGGCGTGCGCCTTCCCTACTATCAGCGCTTGATGGAGAACCTGTGGGGCATGAGCACGATCGAGCGGCTGTATGACCGCTTGACCATGTTCGACGCCGCGACGGCGGGCGCCTCCCAGCTTATCCACAAGAGCTTCCTTCGCACCCTCAAGATGAAGGGTCTCCGCGAAGCGCTGGCGGCGGGCGGTAAGGCGGCCAAGGGCGTGATCGCTCAGGTCTCGATGATGCGCCGCTTCCAGCAGAACGAGGGCATCAGCGTTGTCGACGGCGATGATGAATTTGACATCGCTCAGAGCAGCGGGATCGCGGGCATGGCCGACATGCTGGGCCGCTTCGGCGAACAGATCTCCGGCGCGCTCCAGATCCCGCTTGTGCGTCTCTTCGGTCAGTCCCCGGCGGGCTTCTCCTCCGGCGAGTCCGATCTACGCATGTACTATGACGGCATCCGCCAGCAACAGCGTCGCCACCTCCAGCTTCCGATGACCCGGGTGTTCCGGTGCATCGCGATGTCGGAAGGGATTAAAATTCCCTCCGGCTTCGGCGTGGAGTTCCGCCCGCTCTGGCAGCTGACCGAGAAGGAGCAAGCGGAGACGGCGGTGGTTGTCACCAACGCTATCAACGAAGCGATCCAGATGGGCGTGATCAGCAAGTCGACCGCGATGAAAGAGCTTCGTCAGTCGAGCGAGGTCACCGGTATCTTCACCAACATTACGGACGAAGACATCGAGGCGGCCGAGAAGGAAGACGCGGTCATGGAGCCCCCGGCTCCGGGTGAAGGCGTCGGCGCCGCTTTCGGGCTGAACCAGCCCGGCGCAGAAGCCCCGCCCAGCGGCGAACAGCCGGGAAAGCCCCCCGAGGCCAAACCCGCACCGTTCGCCTCCGCTGCGGCCTCCAAAACGCCGAAGTCGCCCGCCAAGGTGGCCAAGAAGGAAGAGGCCAGCGGCGTCCAGCCGACGCCGGGCGCCGCCGCCGAGAACAAGGCCGAGGAGACCGGCCCGGCGGAGCACCCGCCCGCCAATGTGCCCGGTGGAGAGATCGAGCACAAGAACGGCGCGCCGCCTGAGCCGAAGCCCGGCGAGAAGGCAAAGCCGAAGGGTGACGACCTGCCCCAGTTCGACGGCCTCGACTATTTCATCGAGACGCCGAAGGGACAGATCCGTCAGCCATGGGGTGTCACAATGCCCGCTCATTACGGGTACATTCGCGGCACCGGCTCGGCCGAAGGCTGGGGCGAAGGAATGGACTGCTACGTCGGTGACAACGCCAAGGCGAAGCACGTCTACGTGGTGCACCAGAAGGACCTCGACAGCGGAAAGTTCGACGAGCACAAGTGCTTGCTCGGATTCTCCGGCGCCGGAGCCGCGATGGACGCCTACATCAAAAGCTTCAACGACGGCAAAGGGCGCGACCGCATTATCAAGGTCGAGGCGTACAGCCCCGACGCGTTCAAGAAGTGGTTGCGTGACAACTGGCGCGTCGAGGCGCGCAAAGCTGAAGGGGAATAGCGCATGGCTCAGCATGAAGCGGGTGCCGCCGTCGGTTCGAAGCGGCGCCAGTCCTTGCACGCTATACGCGTGTATGCCTGTACCAACCCGGAGTGCCGAGCCCCGGGCGTCTACAAATCGGGGCGCGATGTCAACATCGCGTTCCTGCGGCGAGGGATCGAACAGCCTGACGGCTCCTTCAAGCCGGTCGGCGGCTGGCCCGCGATCATTGTTCCATTCAACGATCCGCGCGTCGATACACCGGTCGGCGATACATGTCCGTGCTGCGGCACGAAACGCACTCAACCGGACGAAGATCTCGGCGAGGTCTGGTCCCGAACTGTGGAGAATTAAGCACCATGGACATCAGCATGCAGGTCAGCCGCGTCTCCTCGGCACCGTTCAAGACGACGGCGACGATCGCTGGCGAGGCGGTCGCGGCGACGATCAACCGCGTCGAGGTCGAGCTTGTCGACCCGGCGGGCAAGCACGGCTCTTGGCTCCTCCGCTTTACGCGGACGGCCGACATCGACGCCGCCACGGCCACCTACATCGAGGGTGGTATGGTGACGGTGACGGTGCCCGATGCGCCCGTCGCCTAACACGCTCGCCTAGGGAGGGCTTAGCTTCATGTCAGCATCCGATACAATGACCCTTGCCTTGCCGGGCAAGGTCATGCTTCGCCCCACCGAGTGGGGCTTGATGTTCTTTCACGCCAACGATCGCTTCATTGGTCAGGCGCTTCTCCGCTACGGGCAGTACAGTCCGGGCGAGACGTTCCTGCTCAAGCAGATCATCGGCCCCGACACGGTGGTGGTCGAGGTCGGTGCGCACATCGGCACGCATACCGTGGCGATGTCCAAGCTTGGCGCGAAGAAGATCATCGCGCTGGAGCCGCAGCTAAAGCTCTTCGAGTACCTGTGCGCCAATCTCCTGATCAACGGCTGCGACAATGTGCAGCCGATCAACGCCGCTTTCGGCGCCAAGGCCGAGACCATGGAGTACCCGGTCGTCGACGAGAGCGTTGTGCATAACAGCGGTGGGGTGTCGTTGCACGTGTGCGCCGCCAGTCACGACGGCCCGGTGGCGACCACCCCGGTCGGCACGCTCGACTCGTTGGGTCTTTCCGCGCTCGGGCTGCTCAAGCTCGATTGTGAGGGTATGGAGCACGCCGTACTCATGGGCGGCGCGGAGACGATCAAGCGGTGCCGCCCGGCGATTTATTGCGAGAACGACCGGCGCGCCTTGTCTCATACGCTGATCTCCCGGCTCGACCTGCTGGGCTACGACTGTTGGTGGCACCTCCCGCCGCTGGTGGCTCCCAAAGCCTCGGCGCTCGCGGGCGAAGACCTTACCGGTTACATCAGTCAGAACATGTTGTGTCTGCCCAAGGAGCTTGGCGCGTCGGTGCCCGATATGGTACAGGTGACCGACGCACTCGATTGGCCGGAAGGTGTGCCGTGAGTGGTCCGACCTTCTACGGCACCGCTCCGGAAGCGGCGGTCAAGCCGGTCGTACCGCCCGAGGTCTACGAGGCGCACCGCGCGCGGTGCGAGCAGGCCACGCAGTTGAACGACCTCGGGGTACTACTCCGGAAGGAGCGCAAGCACCTCGCGTCGCGGGTTGCCTTTCAACGCGCGGTGCGACTCTCGCCTAGTGACGCGGTGATCTGGACCAACCTCGGTTCCGCGCACTGGAGCCTTGCGGAATACGACGATGCCTGCCGGGCGTTGGCTAACGCGCTAGCGCTGTCCCCGGACGAGCCCGCCGCCCTTCAGGACATGGGCCTCGCGCTGGGCTCAGCGGGCGAACTGGAGGGGGCGGAAGCCTTTCTGCGGCGCCTGATAGCGGCCAAGCCGGGGTCAGCGCTGGCACGCCTCGATTTGAGCTTCCTGCTCCTTGCCCACGGGCGCTGGAACGAGGGTCTAGGGCTTTACGAGGCCCGGTTGGAGGAGGAGATCGGTAACGGCTTTCGCTTTCCGAAGCTCAACATCCCGTACTGGCGCGGCGAGTCGCTGGAGGGAAAGACGATCGTCGTTCACGCCGAGCAAGGCGTGGGCGATACGATCTTGTTCTCGCGCTTCCTGTTTTGGCTGGCGTACACGCACAAGCCGCACAAACTTCTGGTGCACTGCGGCGCGAAGCTGGTTCCGCTGCTGTGGGGCTACCGACGCGTGGTCGACTTTCTCCACGAGGGCACGCCGTGGGATACGGTGCAGGCGGACTACTTTTGCTTCATGGGCTCGCTTCCGCTCCATGCGGGAGCAACTCCCTATTCGTTGTACCCGGACCCCGGCTTCATTCAGCAAGCAGCGGTCGATGCTTTGACGCGCGGTCAGTTCGTGCTGCCGCCCCCGAACCTCGCCGCGACCAAGCTGAAGATCGGGATCTGTTGGACCGGCAACTCCGAGCAGATCGTCAATCACGAGCGCTCGGTACCGCTTGAGCTTCTTCTGCCGCTGGCGAGCGACCCGGCGGTGACAGTCTATTCTCTACAAGTCGGTCCCGGCCAGAGCGACCTACGCGCGCTCGGGGGCGACTCGCTTGTCTGCGACCTCGGCCCCGAGTTGGGCGCCGGAGGATACGTGAGTACAGCGGCGGCGATACTTCAGCTTGACCTCGTGGTCACCTGTTGCACGTCCATCGCCCATCTTGCGGGAGTACTTGGAGTGCCGTGCCTGACCATGCTTTGCAGCCAGCCTTATTGGGTGTGGCTGCGCGATCGCGATACCACGCCGTGGTATCCGAAAACGAAGCTGATCCGACAGACCTCGCCGGGCGATTGGGGCTCCGTCATTGACGGTGTTCAAGCGCACATTCGGCGCCTCCTGTAATCCGAGAAGGAACAACCGCAAATGGCAAACGCTACCACCCCGACCTTCCCGGGTCGGTCAATCATCTGGTCCCGAATGAAAGGGCTGGGCACGGAGCCGCTGAATATCGGCTGGGGCATTGGCACCACGACGGGCTCGTCCAACTCCGACGTCAATCTGTTCTCTCCGGCCACCGAGACCCGCGTCGCGGGCGGCTCGACCGCCATTACCACCGCCCAGCTTGCCGACACCTATCAGGTGACCGGCACGCTGACGTGCGCGGTCGCCGCGAAGACCATCACCGAAGCCGGGCTGTTCAACACGACCACGTTGTCGCCGACAACCTCGCTGGCGGCGACCGTCTCATCGGCGGGTGCTACCTCGATCACGCTCGCGGCCGCGCGCGGCCCGACCACGCTGAACTTCTACATGCAGATCGAGAACGAGGTCGTGCTTGTTACCGGCGGCCAGAACACCACGCTGGTTACGGTGACGCGCGGTGCCCTCGGCTCGACGGCGACCACGCACCCACCGGCGGCGATCGTTACCGTCGGCGGCGACGGCGGCGCGAACGCCAACTTCGGTGTCGGCGGCCAGACCGCCACAGTGAACGCGGCGCAGGGCGGCGACATGTTCATTCACGCCGACTTCGCCGGAATCGCGCTGAATGTGAACGACTCCATCGCGTTCACGTTCAAGGACCAGCTTACGTAACAACTAAGGGAGTCCGGCGCGTTCCGGACTCCCTACTGCTTTGGGGGCGACCATGCGTATTCGGGCTTTTGCGGCTTACTACAAGGGCGGCCGCTATCAACAGCACGAAGCCGCGTCGGACGCCGAACTCCTCGCGTTGTGGGACAACCTCCCGGCCGATGGCGCGCTCGCCTTCAAGTTGTTCTTTGACAAGAAGGAAGGCGCGTACACGCTGGCTCAGAACATGGTTGGCAATGACTGGTATTGGCTGCGCGGTACGCCGGAGGGCGTTGAGTTTGGCCACTCCGACGACAGCAAGTCGGAGATCGAGGAGCGCTACCCCGGCGCGCTCCTGAAGCGCGGTCAGTGGACGTCTCCGGGTGAAATGGCAACCGTGGCCGCGTCCATCGCCAACCTGAAGTACTGGATGGATACGGACCCGGATATCGTGCTGGGGGGATGCGGTGCCTGTTAGCTACCAGCAGACCGATGCCAGCACCCTGTGCCCAAGCGCTGGCACTGCGAATAGAACGGCGGTGCTCAACGGTACGCCGGGTTCAACACCCGTAAACGTAACGGTACCGGCAAGCGGAACAGCATCCATTGTCATGGTGTTTGCCCCGGCCATCGCTAACTGGCCTGCTGGTAACTGGACGACGCGTCTGAATATCACCGGCGCGAACATGAATTTGAGCGTATCACAGTTCACCATCGGTGGCGTTACGAGCACATGTGGTGTCCCGTCCCCAATTGAGACTATCGTTTCAACTGTGGCTGGCAACTCGCTGGGATCAGTTGGTGTGATTAGCCGAACTGACTCAGGGGCCGCAGTACCAACCGCGCTCGCGACTGATCTCATTATGATTACGTACACCATTGGCAACAGTTCGATGTCCTCTCAGTTGTTCACATTCACGCCGAATCAGCTTATCGACTCACCGTTCCCGCTGACGATGTCGCAGGTCCTTGTTACCACTCAGGGGCAGGCCGCGATTGAGGGACGTTTGGTTCCTTTGGCGCTCACCGTGACCCAGAGTGAGAACGTCCCGATTGTTGCCCGCGTCGGCAAGGCGGTCATCGCCAACCAGAACGAGGCGGCCACCTCGACGGCGGTGAAGCCGGGCGGCGGTCCTATTACGCTCAGCACCGCTCAGGCCGAGATCGCCGGGATCGACTACAACATGGCGATCACCCGGGTTGCGAACCAGAGCGAGTCGACATCGCTGGTTAGGGCGACCAGCAAGCCGCTTTCCGCATCAAGCGCGGAGTCCGCGACTGTTGCCGCCTCGCGCGTGTTCCTGCGGACCTTCAGCGCTGTTCAGGCGGAAGGCGCAAACCTGCTTCGCCTCATGGGCAAGGTCATCGCGACCTCGCTGAAACAACAGGCCACCGACGTCGAACGCGTCGGCAAGGGTTTGGCGGTAACGCAAGGTCAGACTGTTACCGATAAGTCGGCGGTCAACAAACGCTTGTCCGCGTCTTCGGCCGAGACCGCTGCGGTCACCCGCCTCAAGGCGAAGAACCAAACGGTCACAGCCACGCAAGGCGAGACCGCAACTATCCGTCGCACCGTGGGCAAGCTTGCAGCGGTGGCTCAGGCGTCGACGGTCACGCTGGTGAACCGGGCCAGCAAGCTTGTTGTGGCCTCGTTGGTTCAAGCGGCTACCGCCCTGAAGTCAGTGGGCAAGAAGCTGTCGGTCTCCTCGGTCGAACTTGTTACGGTAGCGGCAGTCAAGTCGTCGGGAACGATCACCAAGGTTCTCACGGCTACGCAAGCCGAGACCGCTTCGGTAACGAAGAAGCTCGGCAAGCTGATCGCCGCCGCTCAGGCTCAGCTTGCGACCGAGCAGGACCGCACCGGCAAGAACCTTACGGCCTCCCTGCCGGAAAGCGCCTCGCTATTGAAGGGGCGCGCCGCGCTTCGCACGCTCTCCGCGACTCAGGCTCAGGCGGCGTCCGATCAGGAACAGGTCGGCAAGAACATCACGGCCTCGACCGCGCAAGTGGCGACCTTGAGTAAAAGGGTCGCCAAGGCGCTGACCGCCGCGATGCCCGAGCTTGTCGCCGTCGCGCGCCGCAGCAGCAAAACGCTATCGGCAACTCAGGCCGAGACCGCAACGCTGGTGCGGGGCCGGGCGTTCGCTCGGGTGCTCTCGGTGCAGAGCGCCGAGGCGGTAACGCTCAGCAAGCGCACGCAGAAGGCTCTTCTTGCCGCGCTTGGCGAGGCGGCGAGCCTAAGCAAGACGGTTCGCTCGACGTTGGTGGCCACCCAGCCCCAGCTTGTCACGCTCGACGCGCGGCGGCCGATCAATATACTGGTGCTCACGGCCGCCCATGGCCAGAGCGCGTCGGTATTCACAACGCTTATCGTTCCGCACCCGCTTCTGGTCTCGGTATCGGACCGGGCTCTTTTGTTTGTAGATGCGGCCGACCTCGCCTCGGTTCTGGCGACGGCTGACGACTCGATCATGATCGTGACCAATATACAGTCCGACTTCGCCGGGCTGGAGGTCGCGGTCACCGACTCGCCGCTGATGGTCGTCTCGGTAGACGACATCAAGAGCGCCCAATAGGAGACGGGGTGTGAACACCTACAACATCAACACGAGTATCACGCTTAAGGCCGCATTCACCGACGGGATCACCGGCCTGCCGGTCGATCCCTCGGCGGGCGTTACATGTTACGTCCTCGATCCAAATGGGCAGAAGACCACCTACTCCGTCGCGGGCGGCACGGTTATACGCGACGGGGTTGGCCTCTACCATTTGAACATCAACGTCTCGATCCCGGGGCACTGGTGGTACAAATTCGAGGGCGATGGTACGTCCGAAGTAACGTCTCCCGACACCGAGTTCACCGTCAACTCCTCGCGCCTCATCTGAGAAGGACCGGCACCCATGGCACGCAAGATTGTGGTTCATAACTACATTGTCCCGCGCCGGGCCAAGGCGAAGGACGCCGACAAACAGACCAAGGCGGAGGTTGGCTACAGCCGTGGTAAGGGTGACAGCAAGTGTGCGAATTGTGTCTTCTTCGCGGCTCCCAACGGGTGCAAGCGCGTCGAGGGCACCATCGACCCGAATGGTTGGTGCCGCTTGTTTGAACGTGGCGACGCTGCTCCTACGCACGAGCCGCCGAAGAGCCGGATTGAAGCGTATGGGGTGAAAGGCCCGAAGAGCACGCCGTGGCGAAAAGTGTTCGCTTCTCAGGAGGAGATGGAACGTTGGCTGGAGAAGAACAAGGGTGACGTGCAGGTCTACGGCACCCGCGCGGCCGACAAGGCGAAGGACGAGCGCGCCGCCGACGCTGTGTGGAAGGTGTTGGTTAACCACACGCACCCCGGCATGAAGCCGTCGGTCAACACGGTTATCGTTACTGCCGCAAACACGGAGGAAGCCGGGCGTAAAGCGATGCAGCAAGTCATGGGCGCGAAAGGAGAAGGCAAAGTCTCGCTCTATGATGTGCCGAAGAAAACCGACGACGCCTACAAGGCCAAGGACATCGGGTCGGCGCAGCTCACGAGCATCATCGGTGGAACCAGCGCCGAAGAGGCGTACAAAATTCTCACCCATCTTGGTTATAGGATGGTCACACACTACAAGAGCGACGGCGCGCCTTTCCCGAAATACAAGGCGTACGAGAAGGAAGGGTCGTACTCGTCCGAGTTTGTCGAGCTTAGCTACGCTAACGGCCGGGTGTCCAGCGTCTCGGTCCAGCAGCGGCGGCACAACGACTCCGCCATGAATACCGGGGACCGCGCTCGCGCGCGCGACGGCTTCGTCATGAAGTGGCGCGAGAAGAAGGGCGCCCCGGTCCAGACCAAGAAGTTCCGGGGCCGCGTCGACGCGGTCGAGTTCTGGGAACAGAAGGGTCGGAGCGCCGAAGCCGCCGTGCTGGAGGACGGAAACGGACAGGTCCAGTACACTAAGGGCGACATCAAGACGCTCGACGCCATGCCCACCAAAGAGACGACCGAGTACAAGGGATACAAGCTTGTCAAGCTGGACAACGGTTGGTGGCGGGTGGTCGGTCAGAGCAATCAGGAGCCGACGCTGCCGGAACTCAAAGCCTACATCGACAAGATGGTGGCGGCGATGTCCAAGGACGGTCCGGACCTCACCAAAATTCCCAGCTACGAGTTGATCGACATGCGCGCAAAAGCTCTCGCGCAGGATCCGAAGCTGGCGGACGCAATCAAGGCAGAGCTTGATCGCCGACGCTCGACGACGGCGGCGACTTTCAAGCGCCCCGGCGCAAAGGACGCTGGCGAGGTACGCCCGAAGCTTGTACGCATGCCCGCTAAAGGCTACCCGGATAAGTGGGTTCTCTACAACATGTACGGTATTGCCCTTGCGGAAGCGGACAGCAAGGAAAAGCTGCAGAAGCGGTTGGAGCGCGAGTTAGAAGCCTACAGCCGCGCCATGAACAGACAGCGCGGCGTGCCGGACTCCGCCAAGGACGACGACAACCCGGGTGTGCTTCGCGGCACCTACAGCGCTTTGTATACCGAACTGGAGCGGCTTAACCTCAAAGCCCCCGGCGCGGCAAAGCGTGCGGAACAGATCAAGCGTCAGATGGCGGGGATTAACAAGAAGCTCGCCGCGCTGAAGGACTCCGCCAAGGACACCGACTCCAAGGACCTCGCGCGGGCAAAGGCGGTGCTGACCCCGCTCGGGATCGAGATCACGCGCACCGAGTACGACGAGTACCGCGTGAACTTCAAGGGCGGCAAGGAAGCGACCGCCTACTATACCGACGACATCGATGACGCCATCGGCACGGGTAAAGCCATGGCCGCCGAAAACGCCAAGCGCTGAAGGAGCCATGAACTTGTCCAAGAAAGCCACCCCGAGCGCCTTTGATCGTTGGTATCGCGACGCGCGTAAGGCTCGCGACGCGGGCACCGGTATGTGGGAGGTCGAATACGTTTTGCTCCCGTCGGTGGCCAAGAAACAGAACGTGGCGCCGAAGCAAAGCGAGGCGTTCAGCGACCCAGCAGAAGCGCGCAAGCTCGTTGTCGATCTTAAACGCAGCGGTGAGGTATCAACCGTGACGCTAAAGAACCCGCAAGGAGTTGCAGTAAAGGATGGCCCGCTGGGCGAGTTCCTGTCGCGGCACGGCCTCCGGCTCCCGGCGCCGGACAGCGCCGAGGCTGTCAGCGACGCGCCGAAGGTCGCGCACCTCGTCGAAGAAGGCGACGGTAAATGGTACATCTGGGATCCAGTCGTGCGCGGCAAGTACGGTCCCTACGACGATCTGGAGACCGCAAAGCGCAAAGCCAAGGAGAGCCGCTACACCGACTTCTTCGTGGCCAAACGTCGCGGCGATAGCGCGAAAGACGCCGCCGCTGTTGCCCGTGCCTTCGACAAGGCCCACTGGGTCGCGGACAACGACACGAAAACCGCTTACACGGGCATGCGTGGTAACTGGTTCCTCACCGCCCGGCGCGTGCGCTCCAAGGACGGTACGTACTGGGTGAGCTATGCCCGGCACAAGGACACCAAGGAGCGGCGAATCGCCGGGAGCTTCAAGGGCCGTACCCCCGCCATGGACGCGGCGGTACGACTCGCGGTCGGAGACAAGACCATGGACAAGGAAGACCCTGCCGGGGTGAAGAAGCGGATCACCGAGCTTAAGGCCCGGCGCGCCCAGCTTCGCGGCAGCGACCCGGAAGAGATCCGGGCGATCAACGATCAGATCGAGGAGTTGGAGGACAAGCTGCGCGCGGCGTAATCAACGGAGTACCGAATGAACGCGACTCTCTACGATTGCGGCGCTTTCTTCGGAATTGAGTTTGCGAACGGCACCGAATTCTACATTCGGAAGGACAGCATTGAACCGCCGGTGCCGCTGGGAGAGGACGGTGCGCCGCTCGATCCCAACCTCCATCACCACCTGATGCAACGCTCGGCTTATGACTTCCGCCACAAGCGGACGAGGGGCGAATGTTGACCGTCTACGAGCAAATCCACAAGCGCTGGGGCATGAGCGACGCCGCCGCCCGGGGCGGGCGCTCGCAAGAAGACCTGTTCACCCGGGCGCGGAAGGTCGAGAAGAAGTACGCGATTGCCCTCCGCAAGATTGCCAGTCACGTGGGTCACATCATCGAGGCGTTCCCGACCGGCGACCCGGCGGTGCTGCCTCAACTTAACCAAGCGCTCCGGCGCTACTCCGACATCCTCGGGCCGTGGGCCAACAACGTGGCCCGCATGATGTTGCTTGAGGTAAATCACTGGGACAAACGCGCTTGGCAACAGCACAGCGCGAACATGTCCACGGCCATTCGCGAACAGATCGAGCGGATGGATGTCGGTCTTGTCTTTCGCCGCCTTCAGGCGGAACAGGTCGACCTCATTAAGTCGATCCCGCTTAGGGCCGCGCAACGCGTGCACGACCTTACCGAGGAAATTCTGGCCGACAGTAACCGGGCCTCCTCGCTGGTCGATGACATCATGCGCTCGGGCCATGTCGCCCGGTCGCACGCTACGCTTATCGCTCTTACCGAGGTCAGTCGCGCGACGACCTCGTTCACGCAGGCGCGGGCCACCAACCTCGGGGGCACGCACTACGTTTGGGAGACGGCGAAGGATAGCCGGGTCCGCTCGGAGCACCGCGCCCTCCAAGGCAAAGTGTTCTCGTGGGACGATCCTCCCATCGCTGGCAGCAAAGGGGAGCGTGCGCACCCCGGCTGCATCTACCGGTGCCGCTGCTGGCCCCGCGTCATTTTCGACGACTAATCCACCCCCAAGCTCCAAAGGAGTGAACATGTTCCGCAGGATTGCTGCACCGCTCTCGCTGTCTCTGGTTGGCCTTCTCTTCATGGCGGCCGCCGCTTTCGCTCAGGTCCCGACCGCGCCGACTCCGCCGTACAATCAGGACCTCGGCGCTCTGCTCACGAACACCAACCGCGCCGCTAGCACGGTCCGCTCGGCCACGCAGAACAACCTCGCCTTCACCGGTGTGATCTGCGTGCTCAACGAGACCGCGCACTCCGGCTCGCCCAGCACGACCATCGCGCTGGACGCGTTCGACGCTGCTTCGCAGACGTGGAACACTTTCGTGACCTCCACGATTGCGACCACGGGCAGCGCCGGTAGCCAGTCGCCGACGGCGATCATTGCCGTGAAGCCCGGCATCCAGACGTCGTCGCTTCCGACCGGTTGGACCGCGCTGAACATGCAGGTGCCGCGCACGTGGCGCATTACGCAGGTGATCACCGGCACCGGCTTCTCGCCGGGCTCGACGAGCACCGTCGGCTGCAACTACTTGCGCTAAGGAGCTTTCCCGTGAACGTAGGTCTCCTCGGGTTTGTTGTAACGGCTGCGTACTTGCCCGGCGTGATGGACTCTTCGGTTCTCCCACGCTGGGCTCTTCTCGCGGTGCTCGCGCCGATGCTCTTGTTCAATCGGCCGATCCGGCAAACCAGCGCGCATGTCTGGTGGGGGCTCTTCCTCGCCTACTGCGCCGCTTCCGCGCTCTGGGCGTTCTCGCCTTGGGACGCGCTTGGAGACCTCGCGCACTGGCTCATCGCGTTCGTTGTCTTCCTCGGCGCCGCCGAGGACGACGATCCGGGCTCAGCGTGGGACGGTATCGCCCTCGGGTTGATACCGTCCCTCATTATCAGCGTCTTCCAGCTTAGCGGCTTTCAGTACATCGTACAGTCCGCCTCCAGCATGCCGACGGGACTCTTCCTCAATCGCGACTTTATGGTTGAGGCGGCGACGATCGCCTTTGTTGGCACAGCATGGCGGCGACATTGGCTCCTCTCGCTGGTACCGCTCGCGATCATCGTGATGTCGGGCTATCGCGGCGCCTACGTCGAGCTTGGCGTTGTGGCGGCGATTCTTTGCCTCGCCCGGCTCCGGCAAACGGGCCACCGGAAGCTTCCAATCATTCTGGCGGCGCTGACCCCGCCCCTCATGCTCGCCGCGCTCTACGTCGACCTCTGGGCCAACCCGGGCCGGGCGCCGAGCATCAACAACCGCCTCGAAATGTGGCAGGTCGTGATCTTCAATTTCGTACCCTTCGGCTGGGGCCTCGGCACGATCGTCGATCAGATCGAATACGTCCACAGCGAGCCGCTACAGTTCATTCTGGAGCTAGGGATCGGCGCCCTCCTCCTCCTCGCCCTTTTCATCGCCGCGTTCCGGGGGAAAGACAATGGACTCCGACTTGTTCTCGCGGTGGTCGCGGTCGACGCACTCTTCTACTTCCCGCTTCACCTAC
>Ga0310811_10000608_pt1 | contig 46012 bp, 42 predicted proteins | sample YCmetagenome_FD_207642 | JGI IMG/M metagenome (GOLD analysis project Ga0310811, IMG submission 207642) | Soil microbial communities from experimental microcosm in Duke University, North Carolina, United States - YC | ecosystem: Engineered > Artificial ecosystem > Soil microcosm > Unclassified ...
CAGACGACCGAGGCCTGCCGCGAGGCACTGGCCCGTCCTCTCGGAGGGAAAATTTTCTTTGCCGGTGAGGCAACGAATACTCTCGGCGCCAGCGGCACGGTGCACGGGGCGATGGATACCGGCTGGCGAGCCGCCGCGGAAGTGGGCGAGACGCTGCGCACAGCCGGGAATTGAACGTTCCGCGAACCCACCGGGTCTACCCTACCGCTACCGTGGATTCCAAACCGATCGATTTCGAAGTGTTGCCGCCCAAGAAAGGCCGCGATGTCCCTGACCTCTCGCGCCTGATTGCCTGGCTGCTCGACGATTTGATCCCCATCCCGGGGACGAAGTTTCGCCTGGGTCTCGATCCGATTATCGGCCTGATTCCCGGCTTTGGCGACAGCTCCACGGCGGTCATTTCTTCGATGATCCTGCTCAACGCCCTGCGCTCCGGCGTGCCGCGCATCGTGCTGGTGCGCATGGCGATGAATGTCCTGATCAATTCCGTCGGAGGCGCGGTTCCCGTGATCGGCGATGTCTTCTCGGCTTTCTTCAAATCGAATCGCCGGAACGTCGAGCTCCTCGAGCGGCACGCCGGCACCAATACCCGCGCCTCCACGACGCAGGACTGGATCTTCGTCTGCGCGCTCATCGGCGGCATCCTGGCCGTAGGCATCGCCGCCTCGGTCGCCATTCTCTATATCTTCTACAAGATCCTCCAGCTCCTCGCTCACGCTCACGTGTGATCCGTCGTGCGACGAGGCCGCCCTTTTCTGCTCTTCAATCCTCAACCCGATCCCATGGATACCACCGCCCCCGTTCGCAGCTCCTTCTTCGAATCCGTCAGCGCCTACTTCGACCGCGCCGCGGACCTCACGAATTTTCCGCCTGGGCTTCTGGACCAGGTGAAATCCTGCAACGCGGTGTATCGCATCAAGTTCCCGGTGAAGGATGACGACGGCAACATCGTCGTCATCGAGGCCTACCGTGCGCAGCACAGCCATCATCGCCTGCCGTGCAAGGGCGGCATCCGCTTCTCCCCCCACGTCACGCAGGAAGAGACGATCGCCCTGGCTGCGCTCATGACCTACAAGTGTGCGCTCGTCGGCGTGCCTTTCGGCGGAGCCAAGGGCGCGGTGAAGTTCGACCCGCGCGCGACCTCGCCTGAGTTCCGCGAGCGGGTGACGCGCCGCTATACCGCCGAGCTCGTGAAGAAGAATTTCATCGGCCCCTCCATCGACGTTCCTGCGCCCGACTATGGGACGGGGGAGCAGGAGATGGCATGGATCGCGGATACCTATCGCGCGCTGAACTTCAGTGCCCCGGACACCTACGCGTGCGTCACCGGCAAGCCACTCGCCCTCCACGGTATCCCCGGGCGGCGCGAGGCCACGGGCCTCGGTGTACAACTGGGCATCAGCGAATGCCTGGCCCGCGAGGAGGACATGACGGAACTTGGGCTTGCTCCCGGGCTGACCGGCAAGCGCGTGATTGTCCAGGGGCTGGGAAATGTCGGCTCCTATTCCGCGCACTTTCTGCAGAAGAATGGCGCGGTCATCGTCGGCATCGCGGAGCTTGGCGGGGGGATCTACGATCCGGCGGGTATCGATCTCCGGCGGCTCTCCCACCACTTCAAGGAGAACGGATCCCTCGCCGGCTATGGCTCGGGTGAGTTTCACGAGAATCCCGGCACGATCCTCGAGCTGCCATGCGACATCCTGGTGCCTGCCGCGCTGGAGAACCAGATCACCGCGGAAAACGCTCCCCGCATTCAGGCGAAAATCGTCGCTGAAGCAGCGAACGGACCAGTCGATCACGAGGCCGAGAAAATCCTTCAGGAGCGGGGCATCCTGATCATCCCGGATCTGTATCTGAACGCCGGAGGGGTGACGGTCAGCTACTTTGAGTGGCTGCGGAATCTCTCGCACGTGGGATTCGACCGCATGAGCACGCGTCTCTCCGAGATCACGAAGACCCATATCATCGAGGCGGTCGAGCATCTCACCGGACGTACCCTGGAGTCCGCCGAGCGGGCCTCGGTCACGGCTGGTCCGCGGGAGGTGGACTTCGTGCATACGGCGCTCGCCGAGACCATGGCGGTGGCCTACCATAGCATCCACGACGCGTGGAAAACGAAGGATCTGCCCGACCTTCGCACGGCTGCGTACTATGTCGCGATCGATCGCGTGTGCCGTAGCTATCAGGCGCACGGGATTTTCCCGTAAGGGACGGCCAAACTTCAGGATAGGTCTTATAGAACGATCTATAAGCCTGCAGGATGTTAACGGGCGGTCCCTTGACACCCGGGCGATCCGGGCTTCCACTCCGTCTCCGCCATGCTCCCGGCCATCCTCACCGAAAACCGCAAAACGCTCGCCCTGGCTGCGCCGATCATCGCCGGCCAGCTCGGGCAGATGCTCATGGGTTGGGCGGATACCCTGATGGTCGGACGTGTCGGCGTGACCGCGCTCGCGGCGTGCGCTTTTGCGAACACTGTCCTCGCGGTTGCCCTGGTTTTTGGCTTCGGCATTCTGACCTCGGTCAGCGTTCGGACATCGCAGACTTTTGGGGCTGGTCGGAGTACAGGCAAAGTTTATCGGGCCGCGCTGACCCTTGGCATCCTGTTGGGGGCGGTGCTTTGCGTCGTCATGCTCGCTCTGCTACCCGTGCTGCCGTGGTTCGGGCAGCCGCATGAGGTAAATATCGCGGTCATTCCTTTCCTGATCCTCACGGCCATTTCGGTGATCCCGGTCATGGTCTTCACGGCGTCGAAGAGCTTTTCCGAGGCGCTCTCGCGTCCCTGGCCGGCCTTCTGGATCGTTCTGGGCGGAGTGGCTCTCAATGTGGGGCTGAATTTCATCTTCATCTTCGGCAATCTGGGCTCCCCAGCCCTGGGACTGACTGGCGCGGGGCTTGCCACTCTGATTGCGCGCATCTGCACCGTCATCGTGCTGCTGACCTATCTCCACCACTCGGCGTTTTTTCGGCCTTACCTGGCCCACGGGCCCGGGGAGAGATCCATCGGCCGGGAACTGCGCGACATGCTTCGCGTCGGGCTGCCCGCCGGCGGCCAGTATCTGGCCGAGGTCGGTGCCTTTGCCACCGCCTCGCTGATGATGGGCTGGATCAGCGTCCAGGCGCTCGCGGCGCATCAGATCGCCATCACCTGTGCGGCGACCACGTTCATGATTCCGCTCGGGCTGGGCATGGCCGTGACCGTGCGCATCGGGCAGGCCGTGGGGGCGCGGGATCTCGACCGGGTCCGGCCTATCGCCTTTGGCGGGCTCGGGCTGGCCCTGATCGTCGCGGCATGCACCGCCGTGGGCTTCATCCTGGGAGCGCACGTTATCGCCGGGCTCTTCATTTCCGATCCGATCGTGCTCGCCCTCGCCACTTCGCTGCTGGTGATCGCGGGTTTTTTCCAGCTCGTGGATGCGATGCAGATCGTCACCATGAATGCCTTGCGCGGACTGGCCGATGTGAGCGTGCCCATGGGTCTCGCCATCATCTCCTACTGGGGAGTCGCTCTTCCGCTCTCGTGGACGCTGGCCTTCAAGCTTGGCGTGGGTCCGGCCGGAATCTGGATCGGCCTGGCCATCGGACTGCTCTTTGCCGCAGGGCTGCTCACGTGGCGGTTCTTTTGGAAATCCTCGTCAGCCCGGCTGGCTGCGAACTATCGTTCGGCGCATGCCTGAGTTCGAAAAATTCCGCGCGCTGCTTTGCCAGCTCGGCGACGCCATCCGCGACGCCGTGCTGACCGGCCGACGGCATCAATCGCTCGAGCATCTCACCCTCGTCGCCGAGGAATCGGCCGCGGACACGATCTACGCCATCGACAAGTTGAGCGAGGGCGCGATTCTCGGCTGGTTCGAGGAGCACTGGCCGGCCGACGAGCCGGTCGAACTCATCTTCGAGGGGATCGACGATTCCCGCCCGCCCTGCTTCCCCGCCGGGACTGATGCCCTCGACACGAAGTGGAAGATCATCCTCGATCCCATCGATGGCACCCGCGGCCTCATGACCGACAAGCGCCCGGCGTGGGTACTGGCCGGTCTGGCTCCCCAACTGGGCGAGATCACGAGCCTCTCCGACATCAAGGTCGCCGCCATGACCGAGATCCCCCTCACCAAGCAGTGGCGGGCCGACCAGATCAGCGCCATCGAGGGCAACGGCATTGTCGCCGAATCGCTGAATGTCCTGGACGGCACCCGCGCCCCGCTCGAACTGCGCCCTTCCCGTGCGACCGATTTCCGCCATGGCTTTGCCTCCCTGGCGAAGTTCTTCCCGGAGGGCCGCACGCTGACCGCGCAGATCGAGGAACACGTCTGGGATGAACTGATCGGCCTCGGCGCCACGAAATCTCCCACCATCTTCGACGACCAGTACATCTCCACCGGCGGAGCCTTTTACGAACTCCTCGCCGGCCACGACCGCTTCGTGGGTGACCTGCGACCGCTGGTTCATCGGGTGCTGGATCTTGACTCCACCCTGGTTTGCCACCCCTACGATGTCGCCGCCGCGCTTATCCTGATCGAGGCCGGCATCGTCTATGAGGACCCGGAGGGGCACTTCCCCGACGCTCCGCTCGATACCACCTCGCCCGTGGCCTGGCTGGCTTTCGCAAACGAAACCCTCGCCGCGAAACTTCGCCCCGTCCTGCGCTCCACGCTCGATACCATGCTCGGATGACTCGCGAACGCCTTCTTGCCCTCGTCGGCTCCACCATCGCCCGCCTGCTCTTCCTGACGCTGCGCATCCGTATTCACGACGAGGCGGGGTTCCTGAAAAAATCGCCGGATTTCCCCCTCATCATCACTTTCTGGCACAACCGCATCCTCGCCATCACGGTGGCGCACCAGCGGCGCTATCACCATCGGATCCGCAAGGGCGTCTCCGTCCTCACCAGCCCGAGCCGCGATGGCGAAATCCTCGCCCAGCTCATGGCCTGCTTCCGCATGGGATCGATCCGTGGTTCCAGCTCCCGCCGGGGCTCGCGGGCCTTGCGCGAGTGCGCCGATCACCTCAAGTCCGGCGCAGATCTCGCGGTCACGCCCGATGGTCCGAAAGGCCCCCGCTACTCCCTCGGCCCCGGCTTGATCCTCCTGGCCCAGACGACCGGCGCCCGGATCATGCCCATGCATGTGAAATTCTCGAATGCCCTGACCGTGAAAAGTTGGGATGGCTTCCGCATCCCGTTGCCATTTTCGCGACTGGATATCACCATTGGCGGCTACGAAACCATCCCACCCACGCCGACTCCGGAAGCCTTCGAGGCGGAGCGGCTGCGGATCGAAACTCTCCTGAAAAATGAAGCTGATTAGCGGCACCGAAATCGCAAAGAAAGTCCACGAGGAAACCAAAGAACGCATCGCAGCGCTCGCAGCGCGCGGCGTCAAACCGGGTCTCGCTGTCGTGCTCGTCGGTTCCGACCCAGCCTCCCAGGCCTACGTCCGAGCGAAGGACAAGCGCGCCGCCGAGCTGGGCATTTACTCTCTCAAGCACGAGCTGCCCGCGGAAACCACGCAGGAGGAACTGCTCTCCCTCGTCGCGGCGCTGAATGCCGACCCCTCGATCCACGGCATCCTCGTCCAGTCTCCGCCGCCGCTACACATCGACGAGGCCGCGATCGTGCGAGCCATCGATCCGAACAAGGATGTCGACGGCTTTCACCCCATCAACGTCGCGAAGCTCGCGCTCGACGACTCCAGCGGCTTCGTCCCCTGCACCCCGCTCGGGTGCCAGCGCCTGCTCATCGAGGCCGGAGTGGAAACCTCCGGTGCCCGTGCGGTCGTCCTCGGCCGCAGCATGATCGTCGGCAAGCCGATGGCCCTCCTCCTGATGGCGAAGGGCAAGGGCGGCGACGCCACGGTCACGGTCGCCCACTCCCGTACGAAAGACATCGCCGCGGTCACCCGCGAGGCGGACATCCTGATCGCCGCCATCGGACGACCCGGCTACGTCACGGCCGATATGGTCAAGGAAGGCGCGGCGGTCATCGACGTCGGAATCAACCGCGTGGACGATCCATCCTCGCCCAAGGGCTACCGCATCGTGGGCGATGTCGATTTCGATGCCGTGGCGCCCAAGTGCTCGGCGATCACGCCCGTCCCGGGCGGAGTCGGGCCGATGACCATCGCCATGCTGATGGCCAATACGGTCACCGCGGCCGAGCGCCTCACCACCTGACCCGCTGCCTCCCGTTTTGGGAGGCGTCTCACGCCTGGGAAGTCACGTACCACTCGGCCAGGTAGTCGGCGAGGGCGGCGGCGTCGGGCTCATCACTGCGGAAGGCAATGATGCCGTCCGGCCGCACGAGGTAGATGGCGGGATTTTCGTGCACGGCGTAGACCTCGTGGGCATGGCCGTCGGGATCGATGACGACGCCCGGCGCGGGATCGCCCTCGCGAAGGATCCGGACCACATGGTAGTGCGGCGATGCCGGAAAGGCCGCGTCGCCGAAGACGAGCAACTGGTGGCGGGTGTCACCAGCCCATTGGGTGAAAAGGTGCTGCGGCTCTTTATGGCCATTCAACAGGACGCCGGGAGCATCCGGCGCACGGTCTCCAGCACGGGGACCACGGTTGAACCAGCTCCGCTTCGACTCCTTCACGGCGGGACTGTCGGGGTATCCCACGTCGAGCATGGTCGCAACCTGCGGCATCACGCGGGTAAGCCCGATATGGCCGAGGACACGGATGACATTGTTCCGCACGCCGATGGCGACAGGGCTGCGGAGGCTGGCCATTCTGGTGGCGGCGCCGATTTTCTGGAGGAGGCGTTTGGCATTGGCATGGCGCTCGGCATTGTAGCTCGCGAGCAGCCCGGGCTTCGCCTCGCCTTTGAGGACGAGGGCGAGCTTCCAGGTGAGATTGAGAGCATCCTGGATGCCGGTATTCATGCCCTGGCCGCCGACCGGGCTGTGGACGTGCGCGGCGTCGCCGGCGAGGAAGACACGGCCGGCATTCATCGTCGCGGCCATGCGGGTATTGATGCCGAAGGCGCTGATCCACACGGGATCGTAGAGCGGGATGTCGGTGCCGAAGCGATCGTTGACCAGGCGCTGCACGTCCTCGAGCGTAGCCGCCTCGGCCTCCTCACGCGTCATTTTCGAGTGCGTGACGATGACGCGCCAGCGGCCGTCATTCATGGCGGCGATGAAAGCGATGCCATCCTCGGCGAGAAAGGCGACGAACTCACCCGGATCGCGATCCCATTTGATCTTCACGTCGGCGGTGATCCAGGTCTGGTCGAGCGTCTCGCCCTCGAGCGTGAGGCCAAGACCGGCACGGACGGTACTGTGGCCGCCATCCGTACCGAGGACGTAGGCGAAATCGACGGCCTCACTGGTGCCGTCGGCATGCCGGAGGTTCACGGAAACGTGGCCGTCGTGATCGTGGAACCCGATAAGCTCCACGCCGCGCTCGATCGCGACCCCGGCCTCGGCCAGACGGGCGGTAAGCAGGGACTCGGTCTTGAACTGCTCAAGGCCCAGGAGAAAGGGATAGGGCGACGGGACATGATCGAACGAGGGGCGGACGAGCAGGGCATTGCCGCTGCCGTAGATCGATGCGCCATGCACCTTCACGCCGACGGCAAGGAAGTCCTCCACGATGCCGATGCGCTCGAAGTGCTCGAGCGTGCGCGCGTGGACGATGGCGGCGCGGGATTGATTCGCCGGCTCGGGGAGCTTGTCGATGATGCGGATGGGGATACCGGCACGAGACAGATCGACGGCGGCGCTCAGGCCGACCGGACCGGCTCCAACGATGAGAATTTGGGGGCGCTCATTCATGAGTCAGAGAAGTGGTTGGAGCCTCTTTGCTCCCGCGCGTGGGTAAAGGCAAGGAGAATGACCCGGCGTTCCCGACCCGGGGATCTTCCGAGCCTCCGAGGAGACGATCCGGCGTCTGAGCGATTGCAGGGCAGACGGGTTTTCTCCTACGGTGCGCTTTCCCCCACCATGAACTCTTCCTCCCCTTCCCGCGGCTGGCTGGTCGCCCTGGCTGGCTTCGGCATCAATCTCGCCCTCGGCGTGCTCTACACCTGGAGTCTCTTCAAGGCGGCGATCGAGAAGGAGTTCGGCTGGCAGGGCAGCCAGCTCAACGACCCCTATGCGGTCTGCTGCCTGACGTTTGCCTTCACGATGATCGTGGCGGGAAAGTGCCAGGACAAGATCGGCCCGCGGCTGACCGCGACGATCGGCGGACTGCTGGTCGGTGCAGGCATGGTGCTGATCTCGACCTCGAACAGTTATGGCGCGTGGCTGCTGGGCTTTGGAGTGCTCGTCGGCTTGGGGATCGGCTTCGGCTACTCGTCGGCGACTCCTCCGGCACTCAAGTGGTTTCCCCCGGCCAAGACGGGCCTGGTCGCCGGCTTCGTCGTGGCGGGCTTTGGACTCGCTCCGGTCTACCTCGCTCCTGCGTCGCAGATGCTGCTCGGGAATTTCGGACTCGAGAAATCGATGCTGATTCTCGGCTGCTTTTTCGCGATGGTGGTGATCTTACTGGCGCAATTTCTGAAAAATCCCCCGGCCGGATACCTCGCCGTCGCACCGGCGGCCTCACCAGCCATGGGAGCGGTCACGGCCCCGGCGGCCGGCGCGACCACCAGGGAAATGCTGCGCAGCCCCATATTCTATGTGCTGTGGCTGACCTATGCGATCGGCGCGGGCGCGGGACTGATGGTGATCAGCAGCGTGAGCGGGATGGCGAAAAAAAGCATGGGCGAGCATGCCTTCATTGCGGTGGCGGTAATGGCCATCGGCAACGCGGGCGGGCGCGTGATCGCGGGTCTGTTGTCCGACAAGATCGGACGCCGCTGGACGCTCATGCTGGTGCTGGCGTTGCAGGCGGCGCTGATGTTTGCGGCGATCCCGATCACGGCGGACAAGTCCACGCTGCCACTGGTGATCGTGCTCCTGGCCACGGCGATCGGCTTCAACTACGGCGCGAATCTAGCTCTCTTCCCAACGTTCGCGAAGGACTTCTGGGGACTGAAGAATTTCGGAATCAACTATGGAGTGCTTTTCACCGCGTGGGGCGTGGGAGGCTTCGTTTTCCCGAAGGTGCAGCAGATGCTCACCGCGGCCAGCGGTGGAAGCTTCCAGAGCTCGTTCATCGCCTCGGGGTCGCTGCTCGTGGTTGGAGCGTTGCTGACCCTGGCGATTCGGCGGCCACAGCAGATTGGTTGAGCGCTCGGGACGGAACTGACCTTATAAAAGTCGGCTTGGCGGGAGCCGCGCCCTCCCCTCCAACGATTGCAACGGAATGATTCCGTCGCTTGCAAATCGTCAGCTCTGGACGAAATGGATGCCGTGCGAGGTGGCGATTTCGATCACCCGGGGCATGTCCGGACCCTCCGGGCGGGCAAACTCGGCGGCGCATTTGGCGAAGAAATCCTCGAAGCCGGAGGGCATGGTGGTGAGCAACATGCGCGAGGGAGTCTCGCCGATATTCCTGAAGGTATGCACGCTGCCTTTCGGGCAATGCACGCGGGCGCCGGGGCCAACCTCGGTCCAGCCGCCCCCGGCCAGGAAACTGACCCGGCCCTCCAGCACGTGGAACCACTCGTCCTCGTGCTCGTGATAATGCGGGGGAGGCCCGCCGCCGGGCGGCGTGACCTCCAGCCATTGCGTGAAACAGCCACCGGTCTCTTCACCGGTGAGGTAAAGGTGCACCTCGTCGCCGAAGGCGCGCAGGACGCGCTCTCCGGCGAAGGGGTAGATGACAGCGATGGGTTCCACGTGGCCCTACCGATCCATTATGCAAGGTCGAAGCGGTCGAGGTTCATCACCTTGGTCCAGGCGGCGACGAAGTCCGTGACGAACTTCTGCTCGCTGTCGGCGCAGGCGTAGACCTCGGCGAGGGCGCGCAGGATGGAGTTCGAGCCGAAGACGAGGTCGGCGCGGGTGCCGGTGCCTTTCGGCGCGCCGGTCTTGCGGTCGAAGGCCGCGAAGGCATTGCCGCAGGGCGAGACCTGCTTCCACTCCGTCTCCATGTCGAGGAGGTTCACGAAGAAGTCGTTCGTGAGCGTCCCGGGCCGCGAGGTGAGGACGCCGTGCTTCGCGCCGTCGACATTCGCGCCAAGGACGCGTAGGCCGCCGACGAGGACGGTGAGCTCGGGTGCGGTGAGGGTGAGGAGCTGCGCCTTGTCGATGAGCAGTGCCTCGGCGGGCACGGTGTACTTGCCCTTGAGGTAGTTGCGGAAGCCGTCGGCGATGGGTTCGAGGACGGCGAAGGATTCGACATCGGTCTGCCCGGCCGAGGCATCCGTGCGACCGGGGGTGAAGGGGACGGACACGTCATGTCCGGCAGCCTTTGCGGCCTGCTCGACGCCCACGCCACCAGCGAGGACGATGAGATCGGCGAGCGAGACTTTTTTGCCACCGGTCGCAGAGCCGTTGAAATCACCCTGGATGGCCTCGAGTTTGCCAAGGACGTTGGCGAGCTGGGCGGGCTGGTTGACGGCCCAGTCCTTCTGCGGGGCGAGGCGGATGCGGGCGCCGTTGGCGCCGCCACGCTTGTCGCTGCCGCGGAAGGTCGAGGCCGAGGCCCAGGCGGTGGAGACGAGCTGCGAGACGGTCAGGCCGCTCGCCACGATCTTCTCCTTGAGCACGGCGATGTCACCCGCGTCGATGAGCGGGTGGTCGACGGCGGGAATGGGGTCCTGCCAGATGAGCTCTTCCGCGGGCACCTCGGGTCCGAGATAGCGGGAGCGCGGGCCCATGTCGCGGTGCGTGAGCTTGAACCAGGCGCGGGCGAAGGCTTCGGCAAATTCGCCGGGGTTCTCGTAAAAACGGCGCGAGATTTTCTCGTAGGCCGGATCGATCTTCAGCGCGAGATCCGTGGTGAGCATGGTGGGCAGGTGCTTCTTCGACGGATCGTGCGCGTCGGGAATCACGGCCTCCGCACCTTTGGCGACCCACTGATGGGCTCCGGCGGGGCTCTTCGTCAGTTCCCAGTCGTACTTGAAGAGGTTCTCGAAGAAGTAGTTGCTCCACTGGGCGGGGGTCTGAGTCCAGGTGACCTCGAGGCCGCTGGTGATGGTATCCGCGCCCTTGCCGATGCCGAATTTGTTCGCCCAGCCGAAGCCCTGCGCCTCGAGCGGAGCCGCCTCGGTGTCGGGGCCGACATTGTCGGCCGGACCGGCGCCGTGGGTCTTGCCGAAGGTGTGACCCCCGGCGATGAGGGCGACGGTTTCCTCGTCGTTCATGGCCATGCGGCCGAAGGTGTCGCGGATGTCGTAGGCGGCCTTGAGCGGATCGGGATTGCCGTCCGGCCCCTCGGGGTTCACGTAGATGAGGCCCATCTGCACGGCGGCGAGAGGGTTCTCGAGCTTGCGCGAATGGATGTCGCCGTCCGCGTCGTCATCGGACACGAGCACCGCCGGGCCGTCCTTCACGACGCCCTCGGATCCGTGCGCGTAACGGACATCGCCGCCGAGCCAGGTGGTCTCGCGGCCCCAGTAGACGTCCTGATCGGGCTCCCAGGTGTCCTCGCGACCGCCGGCGTAGCCAAAGGTCTTGAAGCCCATGGTCTCGAGCGCGACGTTGCCGGTGAGAATCAGGAGATCGGCCCAGGAGATCTTGCGGCCATACTTCTGCTTGATCGGCCAGAGGAGGCGGCGCGCCTTGTCGAGGCTCACGTTGTCCGGCCAGCTATTGAGTGGAGCGAAGCGCTGCTGTCCGCGACCACCGCCGCCACGGCCGTCGCCGGTGCGATAGGTTCCCGCACTATGCCAGGCCATGCGGATAAAGAGCGGGCCGTAGTGGCCGAAGTCGGCGGGCCACCAATCCTGCGAATCGGTCATGAGCTTCGCGAGATCGGCCTTCACGGCAGCGAGGTCGAGGCTCTTGAACTCCGCCGCGTAATCGAAATCCGCGCCCATCGGATCCGTCTTCGACGAATGCTGGCTGAGGAGTTCGACCTTCAGTCGATTCGGCCACCAGTCCTGGTTATTGGTGCCGCCGCCGACAGGGGCGGGAGCGGTGGGGTTGAAAGGGCATTTGGGTTCTTCGGACATGATTTTATCTGAGCTGAGTTGGACCAAAAGATTCCGGGCCTGCGATGCGAGCATCCGGCGCGCCGAAAAAGATAATCAGATTTGGCGGGAGAGAAGAAATAGTTGTTTCCTTTGCCACCGGAGGATTGGCAGGCAAACTTCAGGAGAGATCTGGGGCACAACGGTTACCGCAGTTCCCACATTCTCCCGAACCACCAAAAATCCTTTATGGAAATCATCCGAAACGGCACGCAACCCTCCGGCAAAGGTCCAGCCGACTGGTTCACGGGCACGGTGCGCATCGACCCGTTGTTTCAGCCCAACGACTCCCGCCGCGCGGCGGGTGCGAGCGTGACCTTCGAGCCCGGCGCTCGCACGGTCTGGCACACGCATCCACTGGGCAAAACCCTGGTGGTCACGGCAGGGTGCGGCCGCGTACAGCGGGAGGGCGGCCCCGTCGAAGAGATCCGCCCCGGCGATGTCGTCTGGATCGCAGCCGGTGAGAAACACTGGCATGGAGCGGCCCCGACCACGGCCATGACCCACATCGCGACGCAGGAGCAGCTCGACGGCAAACTCGTGGAGTGGCTGGAGCCGGTCAGCGACGAACAGTATCTCGCCTGACGGGAGGCTGCCTCCGTCACGTTCCACCCATTACCGAGCGACTTTTTCAGCCTGTCGGGTCTCGGGCATCGCAAAGGCGAAAAGAGCGAGCGCGACCGCCGCAATAGCGGCGAGCGCGAGGAACGCGGCATTGTAGCCGGCATGCTGGACAATAAATCCGGCCAGAAGGACGCTGAGTGAGGCACCGATGCCGAGGGCGGTAAAGATGGCACCTTGCGTAAGGTTGAACCGTCCAGTGCCGCGGGTCAGATCGGCAATGACGATGACCGCCACGACGCCGAAGATCCCGGCTCCGATGCCATCCAGCATTTGCACGGCGACGAGGTAGTAGCCGTTGTCGCTGAGCGTGTAGAGGAAGCCACGGACCGGCAGGACCGCGAAGCCGATCAGGAAGACAGGCTTGCGGCCCCACTTAGTCGCATAGCGCCCGGCGAAGAGCGCGACGGGGATCATGATGAGCTGCGCGGCGATAATGCAGATCGACATATAAACGGATGCGCCTTTGGTCACCCCGGCCGCGAGCTTCTGGCCCACGAGGGGAAGCATCGCGGCGTTCGCAAAATGGAAAAGGATGACCGAGGTCGAGAAAATGAGCATCCGCCGGTCGGCAAACATCGCGCCCAGGCTCTCGAGGTGGCCTGGGGCGGTGGGTTGCGGATCGCTGGAATCCCGGTCAGAACCGCGGGCGCGAGCGGGGTCGATCTCCTCGCTGCGAACCGCCAGCACGGAGAGGATGCTGCCCACGGACATGGCCGCGAGCAGGTAGAAAATCGCTTCGCGTCCGACAGCCCACGCCAGCAAGCCCGCAAGAGCCGCGGCGAGGACATTGCCGCCGTGGTTGAAGGCCTCGTTGCGACCCAGACGGGCGTCCATGCGGTTGCGCCCGACCAGACCGAGGGTGATCGCCGCCAGCGCGGGCTGGAAGACAGTCGAGGAAATGCCGGTGACTATCTGGGCGGCGATCACGGTGGGGAAGGAAGAGTTCCAGACCATGGCCAGTGAGGCCACGGCGATACCGATCGCGGCCGCGACGATGAAGGCTCGCTTTGACCGCAGGGCGTCCACCAGGGCTCCGGCGGGAGTCTGGGCGACAACGGCGGCGAAGCTGCTTGCCGATAGGGCAATGCCGATGCTCTGGGCATCCCAATGCGCGGTCGCGAGTAGATAGATCGCGAGATAGGGGCCGACGCCATCGCGCACGTCGGCGAGAAAGACATTGGTCCAATCGAGCGCACGCAGACTGCGCGGGGTGACGGTCGAGGGCATGCGCTGGGAATTCGCAAATCGACGGACATCCGTCCGCATTGGACGCACGTTTTACCCTGTTCAGTCCGCCCGCAAGGAAAACGCGTCAGTGGTCTTGGCCCGTTGGTGACGATGCGGGATGCGTGGCCTTGCGGTCGCCGCCGTGGTCATCCGGTATCTTTTTCGGAGGGATCGGGGCGTGAAAACGCCAACCTCCGGGATTGACGATATTCGCCGTGGCCACGACGACGAGCGCACGCTCGGGCATCCCGGAAATCGGCGAGACATGCACGATCGCCGGATAGCCCTCCCACCCCGTGTAGGAGGTGGCGAAGGATATTTCCGGCAGGAGCTTTTGATGCGGATCGCGAAAATGGAAGTGAACATCAGTCACAAAGGTGGCCCCGTCCGGCTCAAAGACACAGTCGATCTCCGCCTTGATACCGCCTTCCCCGGGACGAAACGACCAACGCTCGTCACCTGGACTTTCGGACTTCGTCGAGCTGGTTGCCCCGGAATCCTCAAAGGTCAATGGCTGGGTCTGCGAGACACTGGCATGATGGTTCGCTTCCATGTACGTGGAGACGCGAGCGAGACATGTGATGTCCCCTGGCGGAAGCGTTTGAAGGTCGCGATAGGTTGGTGGCTGGGATGCCTCCGGGCCGGCCATCGCGCCCGATTTGCACTCAAAGACAGAGAATTCCACCGAGAGGTTTGCCGCAACCAAGTCAGGGTAGCCGACGAACAGTGCCTCGAGACAATCAAGAGTCTTCGCTGTGCTGCGGGCGACCACCGAGTTCGAGGCTGGATCGTAATAGACCTCGCTTCCAGGGGGAAGGTCGATCCCGGCAGCTTTGACAAATCCCGAGGCATCGTAACGCACATCGCGAGCCCCGCTCTTCAGCTCGAATCCCGGCAAAGGTTTACGCTGCCCATCTTTTCGCGAGAGATCTGGAGCGGTAGCCAAATCAGGTCGCACCTGCCAACTATCGATCTCAAATTTCCCGGCGTCGTTTTTCTCTTCCGCCGCGACACCGGATAAAGCACTGACCAGAAAAATGGCGAGGGCGGAGGCCAGACGACTCATTGCGCTTCGGATCGTCGAACTTTCCCACAGAAAAAGGAACCTCGAACTCCCCCGACGAGGTCACAGCTGGCGGTCACCGGGATCGGCTGCTTGAATCGATCTGACCGGATATTTATCGGATCCATGAAATACCACCTCATCAAGCCGGAAGACCTCTCGTGGAGGCTATCGAACCTGATGCAAATCCCGAATGCGGACTACCTCGAGCGGACGGGCAGCGAAAAGATGGGGGCACGGCTCTGGAGGATGCCGCCCAGGAGCGCGAATACGCTGCACAAGCACATCCGCGCGGAGGAATTCTACTTTGTGCTGGAGGGCACGGGCCGGATGCGGGTGGGCGAGGAAACTCTGACCGTACCGAAGTACGGTGGCGTGCTGGTCGCTCCCGAGGAGCTGCGGCAGGTCTTCAACGACACCGACGAGGAGGTGCTCTGGCTCATCATCGGCGCGCCGGAAGAAGTGGAACTCCTCCAAGGCTCGAAATCGCCGATCGATCTCTCGCTCATCTACCCGATGGATCCGACCCGGCTCCCGCCGGAGCTCGATGGCGTGGACTGGCCTCCAAAACCCTAGGAACACGATGCGGCTGGCGACGCTCCTCCTGGCGGCAAATCTCACGACCGCGCCTTTCGGAGCGCTCGCGTCGGACGCGATCACCGGAGTTCAGCCCGGACACGTCCGCGTGCTTTTCGGCGGCGACACTTGCTACGGAGAGAGCTACCGACAGGGCGGTGCGAAGGTGGTGGCAGAGAAGGGCTATGCCTACTCGATCCAGAAACTCGCCCCGCTGCTGCGGTCCGCAGATTTGCGCGTGCTGAATCTGGAAACGCCGCTGACGACCCGCCGCGCGGAGGCCTTGCCCGGAAAGGACTATCTCCACCACAGCGACCCGGTAAGGCTGCCGGAGATTTTTGCGGCCTATCGTCCCCTCGCCTTTTCCCTCGCGAACAATCACTCGCTCGACCAGGGCACGAAGGGGTTGACGGACACGTTCGAAGCCCTGGATTCCGCCGGGATCGAATGGTTCGGCGCAGGCAAGGATCTCGCCCGGGCCAAACAGCCGTTGCTGAAGAAATTGCGGGTGGGAGACCGGACAGTCACCCTCGCGATCTTTGGCGGCTTCGAATACCGCGCGAAATACGATCGGAATTTCCACTTTTACGCCGGTGCCGATCACGCAGGGACGGCTCCCATCGACGCGAAAGCGGCGAAGGATGCCATCGCCGAATTGTGCCGACGTACACCGGAGGTCTTCGTCGTCTATTTCGCGCATTGGGGCGAAAATTATCGTTGGAAGAATGCGGCCCAGACCGCCATGGCACATGCCCTGCGCGCGGCAGGAGTAGATCTCGTCATCGGTGCGCATGCCCATGCGATGCAGGAGGTGGAATGGGACGGTCGCGGCTGGATCTTCTACGGACTTGGGAACTTTCTCTTCAACGCCCCCGGTCGCTACGCCGCGAATGAAGCCGCGCCTTTCAGTCTGCCGCTCGTGGTGGATTTCTCGATCAAGGACGGGCATTTGCAGACCGGCCTGCGAGCCTATCCGATCGTGAGCGACAACCAGCTCACCGCGTATCAGCCGCGGTTGGTGACCGGACCAGAACTGGCTGCCGTCGAGGCGTTGCTGGCGACAGAGAGCAGATGGGACGGACCGACCCACTCGGCCGTGAAACGGGGCACTGATAAGATCGGCCGCTATCTGGAATTCGCCAAGGATCGTCCGGCGGCCCGCTGATCCGATCAAGACTCCTCGTCCGCCAAAGCAAAATGCCCTGAAGGTTATTGGCCTCCAGGGCATTCGAATTCTTTAGCCGGTGTCATCCCGGCCAAACGGCCGCATCAAGGCGTCGTGAATTTCAGCTTCACGGACTTGGACTCATTTCCCTGACTGTCGACCGACTGGGCGGTGACGGTGATCTGGCGATCGAGCGGCAGGCCGCTCAACGTCACCTTCTTTTTGCCGCTGGCCGGGAGATTGATTTTCTTCGTGCCGCTCTTGCCGGTGTATTTGTATTTCACCTTCTCGACCGGGTAAGTGCCTGCCTTGGCGACGAACTCGATCCCTGCCTTCGCGCTGGTGGAAGTGGCGGAAAGGCTGTTGCGCTTGATCTTGAGCGTGGGCGAGACGGTCGAGAGCACGGCGGGGGCCGGCGTCGAGGTCTGGGGATTGAGGGTGATCACCCAACCGGTATTGATGGCGATGTCGGGGTTGTGCGTGTCCTGGAAGCGGTCGTCGTAGGGAGCGCTATAGGTATTCCCAGCCGGGAAGATGATGGAGGAGTAGGTGCTGTAAAACGGATCGGTGACACTGCTGCCGGGCTGAAGCGTGGAATACATGGAGCCGGTGTAGTTCGCCCACCACACCGCGCTGGGCACATCCTTCACCTGTTGGCCGTAGTAAGTGGCGTCGGAGCAATTCGCGGCACTGAGAGTGACGGTGCTTCCGACAAATCCGCAGAGCATGCCCTCCTGCAGGTCGCCGAGGATGAATTGCTGCGCGAGTGAGGCGTCGGTGGAATTGATGCCACCGGTGGTCCAGCCCGAGGCGTTGAAAACGGTGTTGGTCGTGAAGTTGCCCGGCTGCGCGTAGATGAGGTAGCTGAGCTCGGCGTTCCCGGTGCTGTCGATCGGGAGATTGGCGGTCAGGCCCGTGATGGTGCCAAGAGGAGTGATGGTGTTGCCATTGCCGGCATAAGGCAGAGCCGAGACGGCGATCTGGCCGGTGATCGAGAAGGTGTCGTTCGTCGAACCGTTGATCGTGGCGCTGACCGGGGTGGCCGTGAAGGTACAGACATAGCGCAGGCCGCCGGTGTAACCACTATTGCCGTTGAAGGTCGTATTCCCGGTCTGGAAGGTGTACTGGAGATTCGTCGTCTGGACGCCGCCGGCATTGAGGGTCTTCAGCGCGGTCACGTAGCTCTCGAAGCTGTGATAAGGTCCGACCGAGTAGCCAGCGCCGCCACCCGGGATCTGCGCCGTCTGCCCCCAGTTGCTCGGGCTCATTACCCGCACAAAGGACGTCTGATTGTCCACGGTGGTCGTGATGACGGACTGCTGGTTGAGGCCATTGACGGTCGTATCCGTACCGAGCTCGCCGGAGGCCGTGAGCGCGTTATTGAGGCTGGTGAAAAGTGAGGCGTTGTCCGTGCTGCCGAAACCGACGGTACCCGCGACCGTGCTGCCATTGTAGTTCTGGATATTCACCGAGCCGCTGAAAAGATTCACGGCGGTGAAGTCGCCATTGTTGGCCGCATCGCCGGGCGAGAAAATCGTGGTCTCAACCTGGAACCACTGGGTGCCATAGAGCGAATCGGTGGTGGATAGCGGAGCCGGAGAAGAGCCGTTGAGGCCCATGCCGTAGGAGACGTAGAAGCCGCCGGACTGGATGTTGTTCACGTAGAAAACGCCGTTTTTCACGCTCGAGAGCGGGATGGACGACGAGAAGCCGCTGCTGTTGCGAGTGAGAGCGACGCTGAGACCGCTGGTTGCATCCACATAGCTCACGTCAAAGACCGGCTGAGTGGTGTTGTTGTTGAACGTGACATAGACGTTCTGAACGCCGGAGTTGTTGATGAAACTCATCGTCACGGGTGCGGCGTCGGCCGTACCCACAAGGAGAGCGGCGAGAAGCGCAAACGCGCCGGAAAATACCTGGCGAAGCGAAGTGGGATGAAGCATATCGGGACGCAGAGTAGGGAGAACAACCGGGAGCCACAAAGGGAAGCTCTATGAAACAGGTTAAATTATCGTCGAATCCGCCTGGGGGTAACTAAGTCGAGGGCTTCCTGTTCGCGCGTTCGGTAGACGGTATTCGCATAGACGCAGAATCCCCAGGGGCGGCGATCTTCGGGTATGAAGACCTCGGGTCTTATGAAACGCCCTGGCCGGAAATTTCCCATGGCTGCGGTGGAAAAAATCGAGACCGCGATCCGCACCCGCCGGTGCGTGGCGTTTACCTATCATGGGCAGCGGAGATTCGTGGAGCCGCAGACTCTAGGGCTCAGCGCGACTCGGAAACTTTTGTTGCGCGGCTACGAGCGGACGGAGACGGATGGGGCGTTGAAGCTTTTCGAGCTGGCGAAGATGCAGCGTCTGCATCGCACGGAGATTGCGTTCCCTCAGGCCCGTCCGGGACACAACCCGCACGACAGTGCCATGTCGCCGGTGATCGCGAGCCTCCCTCCTCCGGAGTAATCGCCGGATTTGTCACAAAGTGCGACGCTCGTCCGTCTGCACTGGTGATGAATGCAACCAAGGAAAAGATGAAGATCGTCGTGATCGGCGGCAGCGGGCTGATCGGATCGAAGCTGGTGACCAACCTGCGTAACCTCGGCCACGAAGCCGTGGCGGCGTCGCCCTCCTCGGGCGTCAACACGCTCACCGGCGAGGGATTGGCCGGGGCGCTCGAGGGCGCCAGGGTCGTGGTCGACGTGGCAAATTCGCCATCGTTCGAAGATCGGGCGGTCCTTGAGTTTTTCGAGACGTCGGGGCGCAATCTGCTCGCGGCGGAAGCGAAGGCCGGCGTGCGGCATCATGTCGCGCTCTCCGTCGTGGGAACGGATCGCCTGCTCGCGAGCGGATATTTCCGGGCGAAGATGGCGCAGGAGAAACTGATCGAGGCGTCCGGCATCCCCTGCACGATTGTCCGGGCGACGCAGTTCTTCGAGTTCGTGGCGGGCATCGCCCAGGCGGCCACCGCCGGGCAGACCGTGACCCTTTCGCCCGCGCTCATGCAGCCGATCTCGGCGGATGATGTCGCGGCGGCGATGGGAGACTTCGCCGTGGCTGCTCCGGCCAATGGCATGGTGGAGCTGGCGGGTCCCGAGCCGATCCGCATGGACGCGCTCGTGCGCCAGTTTCTCACCGCCACGGGAGATCCGCGCACGGTCACGACCGATGAGCAGGCTGGCTACTTCGGCACGCCGGTCAATGACCGGAGCCTGACCCCGGGACCAAATCCCTATCTCGGCTCGACGCGTTTTTCGGATTGGCTTCGCCGCCCGACGACCCAGATATAGGCGTCCCATCCATCTCCACCCGCGCCAGACCTTTCCCGTCGTGATCGAGACCTTCAATGCCCACCGTTCCATGCTCTTCGGCATCGCCTATCGCATGCTGGGGAGCGTGGCCGAAGCGGAGGATCTGACCCAGGAGGTCTGGCTCCGCTGGCAGAAACAGGACGCCACCGAGATAAGGTCGGCCCAGGCTTGGCTCGTCTCGACGATGACCCGCCTTTGCATCGACCAACTGCGCTCCGCGCGCCGGCAGCGGGAAGAATACTACGGGGTCTGGCTGCCGGAGCCGCTGATGGGAGCCTCGGAGACCGCCGCGCCCGATACCGGAGCGGAGCTGGCGGACTCCCTGACGATGGCGTTCATGATGCTCCTGGAGACACTCGGCCCGACGGAGCGCGCGGTCTTCCTGCTGCGCGAGGTGTTCGAATACGACTATGTGGATACCGCCGCCATCGTCGGGAAGAGCGAGGCAAACTGCCGCCAGATCGTCCGGCGCGCGAAAGCGCAATTGCAGCCGAAGTCCCAATCCTCTCCGCCTCCGAACGATCAGGCCCGCCGGGTGGTCGAGAAATTCATCGCCGCGACCACCACGGGCGAGATCGACGAGCTGCTCGCCATGCTCATGGACGACGCCACGGTCTACATGGATGGCGGCGGCAAGGTAAAGGCAGCCGGCCTCCCGATCCAAACCGCCGACCGGGTGAGCCGCTTCATGGTTGGCGTGCAACGAAAGCTGCCTCCGGACCTGGAATACCGCTTCGCCTCGATCAACGGTCAGCCCGGGTTCCTGCTGATCTCGGACGGACGAATTTACAGCGCGCTGTCCTTCGAACTCGCCGGCGACCGGGTGAAAAATATCTACGGGGTCTGGAATCCCGAAAAGCTGCGGCATCTCGTGATCAGCGGATAGCTGAGAGTTCGAATAGCCTGCCTTGCGGGCGGGCGTGTTTTTGCACGGGGGCACCTGCCATGGGGTCCGTTATTTCCGGGAATTCGGGATTCGAGCCAGCCACCGCCGGGGGCGGGAACGAATAGCCTGTCGGACGATCTGCCAACAGATTCGCAAATCGACTTCGCTGTAAGGAAACGGCACTTTATTTGCGATAAGTTGGACGCCTGCTCTCTTATGAATCCTTTTCAAAAACCCCAGCGCCGCTTCGAAGCCCCGAAAAACTGGATTTCAACGAAGGGGCGAGGTTGCCGGTCGGGCTTCCGCGGCAACGTCCTGGGAACAATTTTCGCGGCCGTGGTCCTGCTTGCCATGCCGGCCGGCCGCGCCGTTCCACCGGTCGACGGCAATGGCTTTTTCCATCTGAACAGCGGCCAGAGCGATTATGTCGGCTACGCTCCGGACACCTATGACCCGTCCGTGCCGATCAGCCTTTTCGTGTGGATGCACGGATGCGGAGGAGAGGCGGAGGGTGACATGTATGCGATCGCTCCCTACGCGACCCGGGCAAACCAGAGCTATATCGCCATCTCCATCGGCGGCCGCGATGGCGCCTGCTGGGATCCGAACGTGGATACGGCCAAGGTCCTCGCGGCGATCAACGATGTCTCCCGCTACTTCGCGATCAATCCGCGCAAGATCTACATCGGCGGGTACTCCTCGGGTGGTGATCTGGCCTATCGCACGGCCTTCGAGAACACACTGCGTTTTGCGGGCATCCTGGCGGAAAATACGGCTCCCTTCCGGGACACCGGCGCGACGCAGGCTTCGCTCCTCGCGAGCGCCTCATGGAAAATCAATGTCGCGCATCTCGCCCACCTCTCGGATATGACCTATCCCATCGATGAAGTGCGGGCGGAGCTGGACGTGTTGCGCGCGAATGGCTTCCCCGTGACGGCGATCGAGAAGCCGGGGACGCACTACGATGACGATGCCGGGAACACGGGCACGAACTACGACCTAATCCATTCTCTGCTCCCGTATCTGGACGCCGGATGGACGAGCCCGGCCGTCCCCGCGCTCGCGGTGAACGTGACGAAGAAGATCGTAACCACGAAGACCTCCTACAAATTGAAGGGCACCGTGCCCGATGGGGCGACGGTCATGAAGATCGAGGTGCGCGTGGGCAACGCTAAAAAATACAAGAAGGCCAAGGGAGTGACAAACTGGAGCTTCCTCGTCCACCTCAAGGTTGGCCGGAACAAGATCATCGCCCGTGCGGTGGGGCCGGACGGCTCGCTCTCGACCCCGATCAAAGTGGTGATCGTCCGCAAGCCCACCCCAAAGACGGCGGGGTAGGGCTCGCTCAGACGACAGGCTCCGGACCGGGAGGGATAAGCTTTTTCCGGCGCGCCTCGGTTAGAAAATACGCGGCGGCGACCCCACATGCGGAGACGATCGGCAGCAGGAGGATCGCTTTCCGGTACGACGACTCAGGATATCCGGCCGCGGGATGCCCAATGCCGGGAGTGAAGTAATCGAGGATGAATCCGAAAGCCCACTCGCCGAAGCCGCCGAAGACCATGATCATCATATTCGTGGCCGCGATGGCCGTGCCTGCGACGGCGGGAGGATTGTGCTCGATCGCCGTTACGAAACATACGACCTGCGAGGTGGAGGCAAAGCCAAGGAGCAACATGAGGATGTAGGCGCCAGGCACGGAAACGTGCGGCACGAAAACCACGACAAGCGTCATGAGCAAGGTCGCCACGCCGGCGCCAAGCAGGAGATTTCGACGCTGGCCGGTACGGTCAGAAAACCAGCCCGCGATCGGTCCACCAATCAGCCACCCGACGTAGAGCATGGAAACGGCGCCCGCACCGGTGACCTTGTCCCCGCCGCTCACGGAGATGAGATACTCCACGCCCCAGAGGGCGCCAAGGATGGAGAGCGGCATGTAGAGCGCGGTGCCGGCGATGCCGGCGAGCCAGCTTTGAGGGTTCGAATAAACGATCTTCAGCGACTGCAGCAGGCCCGGTCCGCGCGGCAGAGATGCCTCCTCCGCCCTGGCTTTCCGCTGCCGGGTGTCGCGCGGCACCACGAAGAAAATCACTGCCGTGACCGCGATACCGACGAAGCCCGCAACGACGAGCGCGCGATGCCAGCCGAGGGTCTCAACCGCTCGCGCAATGCCGGAGTTGCCCATGATCGCGCCAGCCATGCCGAGCGAGGTGGTGAGGCCGGAGAGGCGCGCGAGCATGGAGCGCGGGAACCACTCCGCCGCGAGATACATCGTCCCGACGAAGGCAAAAGCGGAGCCGAGACCCTGGCAGAACCGAGCTGCGCTCAACCAGAAAGGCGAATGCCCGAGAATCTCGATGAAGCAGCCCAGCGTGCAAACGAGCGCGGCGGGCACGAGCACATTGCGGGCACCAAAACGATCCAGCAGGCTGCCCGCCACGATCTGGCAGGGCGCGTAGATCAGATAATAGACACCGATCGCCGCGCCCAACGAGGCGGCTGAGAGCTCAAAGGTGCTCTGCAGCTCCGGCTCCATGGTGGAGGGGGCCACGCGAACGAAGAACTCGTAGAGATAGAAAAGCGCGGCCGCCGTCCAGATGAACCACCCGCGGAGGGTGGCGCTGGCGACTTCCTTCTGTCCCGGTGCGGAGGGCGAATCGGCGATGATCATGATGCTTTGGAAAATTTCAAAACGTGGCGGAGACCTGAAAGCCGAGCACGAGCGCATTCGGAACGCTGCTGCTGCCGCCAGGCTGGATGACCCATTGGAGGTCGGGCTGAAGTGAGACGTTCTCCGAGATGTGGATGATGTAGCTGGCCTCGAGATCGGTCTCGACCGTCGCCCAGCCGGAACCGGCCCCGGCCTGCTGGCGCGCGTAGTCACTGCTGAAACCACCGAGGTAATAATTGAAGAGTACGGTGTCCTTGTCCCGGCCAGGGATCACGCCCTGCCAGGCGACACCGCCGTAGGCCATCACGGGCAGCAGCGCGAACGATTCTTGCGGCGAGTAGGTGATGCCGCTCCAGAGGGTCAGGTTGTGATCGGCATTCGCGACGCTGCGCCAGACCATTTGCTGCGCCTGGGTGTAAAAGCCGTAGGCGTTGTGCTCCACGCCACCGGAAAAGGTGGGGAAGGTGTAGTTCGAGTAATAGCCGCCGAAGGAATACTGGCCGGGCAGGCCGGGATTCGCAGGCTTCGCAGGAACGACCGCTTTCTTTCCGTCGGATGAGGCGGAAGCGAGTTCTTCGCTCGAGGCGCCGAAGGTCGGCAGCCAGCCGGCCTCGGCCATGATGAGCTCGCCGTCGCCGCGTTCGATCGAGAAATTCACGCCGTGGTTCGAGGGAACTCCAGTCCGCGGAGAGGCCTGGAAGATACCGGCCTGCGCGTAGATCGATTTCGTCGGGAGAGCCTTCACGAAGGCCGCCCACGAGGCGGAACCGGTGGCGTGAAACGGAGCGTTCGTGAAGAGCGAGGTCGGATTGCCATTCACCGCGCCGCCGACCGGCAGTCCCATGATCGGGAGCGTGGCAAAGACCTGGCCTGCGGAAATGCGCCCGACACGGAGATCCAGCCGATCGTCCCAAAGCTGCTGCCGTAGATACAGGCCGTAGAGGGCGAACGTGTCGATGACCACCGCCTGGGAGAGAGTGAAGATATTTCCGACTTTTTCGGAGAGGTTCGACCCGGCGAAATCGGTCGCGGAGACGAAGACGGATCCCCCCTTCCAGCCGAGGGAGTCGAAATGAATCTCGCCGCCAAAGACCAGCAGCTGCGCCCATGCCGAGCCGCGCCGTTCGCCGCCGACCAGATTCGTCAGATAGGTCCCCCAGTAGTTCACAAAGGGCTCGAAGCCGTCGCTCTTGAGCGCCGTGAATTTCTGGTCGATGAAGTGCTCGGCCTCACCTCTGACCTCGGGAAGCGGATAGCGATCCAGCGGCACCGGCTGGTCGGTGATATGCGGCGGGAGCTTTGCTCCCCAGGCCGTCGCGGAACCGGCCGCCAGATAGCCGGCGACGAGCCACCGCCAAAGGGCGGCGGATTTCCTTGCGGGATGGGGAGAACCGAAATTCACGCGCGCGTAACGGAGCCTATCTCGTGCCAGAAAGGCCACGATTGTCGATCTCTCGCCGCGGGCTGCGGAAAATTCCGAGCCCCCCCGGCTTTCTTATATGCACCGGAGATTTCCCTCGGAACGAGGGTCAAAACAACTCGCCCTGAGTTTTGGGCAAGGGAGGAGGCGGCAGCAGTGGCGCGATTTTCCCGGGAGAGCCATCGGGACTCAGCTCCCCAAGCAGCGAAAAGCGCTCGTGTCGGAAATAGGCGACCTGAGCGGGCGTGGCGGCGGTCGTGACCATTTTGGCGAGACGGTAGTTCTTTCCCGGAGCCATCGCTTCCAACACGAAGAACAAACGGGCTCCGGGAGGGGCAGCACCCCAGATCATCTCCTTCGTGTCGTCCGCCTTGACCGCGATCTCGGAGATCACTTCGCTCTGCGCGAGCTGATTGCCAAACGGGCGAAGCCACCAATCGAGCTTCTCCTCCATGGCCGACCCGGCCCAGATGCCGCTGATCTTCGTGCCATCGGCCAGCGTCAGCGGGATCTCGTCGCTGGCTTTCCAGGCATGGCCATCAGGCGTGCGAAACAGATTTGGCATCGGGGGATGCTAGCACGGGGACAGGTGCTGGTTGAGAATCTTTGATTGAAAGCCGGAGAAGGCTTGTCAGGAGCTGTATCTACACTGGGCTGAAAATTCGGTCCGGTGAGAGCCGCCAGCATCGGTCCTTGCGTCCTCCTCTAGACGACGGTCCCACGCGTACGCGGGACGACGTGGCTAGTGGTGCTTTTGTGCCTCGCGGGCGTGCATCCGGGCCTCGGCCTGGGCTCGAATTTGCGGCGTGATATGGAGGTTCGGTTTCTCAACCACGTCGATACGGCGCAGCAGCTCCACTTTCACCGGGGCAACTCCGGCGGCGATCATGTCGATCTGGCGGGCCGCGCCGCGACTCAGGTCGATGATGCGTCCCCGGACGTACGGGCCACGATCATTGATGCGCACGATCACCGACTTGCCGTTACGGTCGTTGGTGACCCGCACCCAGCTCTGGAGCGGGAAGGTGCGATGGGCGGCGGTCAAGGCGTCCTTGTGGAACCTCTCCCCGCTCGCGGTGCGGAAATCCTCCCAATAAAACGAGGCTTTACCGTGCTGCACGTACACGGGCTTGGTCGAAAAAACCGCCGGAGGCATGCCAGGGCGATCGTCGGGACGGACAATGACACGAGGCCCCAGGCAACCCGGAAGCAGCCCAAGAAGGAGGGCCGCGACCAGCAAGGCGGGCGCGCGACCGGATACGAATGTGAAGCGTCCCAGGAAACTCAAGGTGGGAAAGTCTGCCAGCCGTCCGCAGTTTTGGGAAGCCTCTGGCTTCATCCGCCACCCTGCGCTCTAATGGAGACAATGTTCGATCTGCCGCCCGACCTCGCCGCCCGCATGGGTGAGGATCTCGCGCGAAAACGGCTCCTCCGCGAGCAACGAGTCTGGAAATACAAGCGGGGTGGCAGCTTTCGCGTGATGTGGGGCGCGCGCGTCATCCCATGGATCATCCGCACGGGTCTCCGCGTGACCGGACTCTCCCGCCGCACGCATCGCGAGTTCCTGGACGTGCAGATCGTCGAGAATGTCGTCGCGCTTCCCTCGCTCCCGGTGGAATTCGACGGATTTCGCCTGCTGCAGATCAGCGACCTGCACTCCGACCTCGATCCTGCCCTCATCGACCGCGTGATCGAGCGGCTGGGTGAGGCCCGCTTCGACCAGGCGGTATTGACGGGCGACTACCATGACGAGATCGGCGTCCCCTGGGACGAATCGCTCGCGCTCACCCTGCGCCTCATGCCGCATCTCGGCACGAAGCCGCTCGCCATCCTGGGCAACCACGATTTCCTCGCCAAGGTGGAGCCCTTCGAGGCCGCCGGCCTGCGTGTATTGCTCAATGAATCCATCGCTCTGGAGCGCAACGGGATGTGGATCTGGATCTGCGGCGTGGACGATCCGCATATCTACGGCACGCACGACCTCCACGCGGCGATGGCAGGCATCCCGGGAGACGGATGCCGCATCCTCCTCTCACACAGCCCGGAGACCGCGCGCGAAGCCTCGGAGCTCGGCTACGCCCTGCACCTGAGCGGACATACCCATGGCGGACAGATCTGCCTGCCGGGAGGATTCCCCATCGTACGCAAGGCCCCGGTACGCCGCGCGCTGCTCGCGGGGCCATGGCACGAAGGCGCAATGGCCGGCTACACGTCGCGTGGCACGGGGAGTTGCACGGTCGCGGCACGTTTCCATTGCCCGCCGGAAATCACCGTCCATATTCTGCGATGCGCATGAGGTGGCTGCCCTCTCTTTTCCTGGCCCTTGCCCTCGCTTCGCCGGCCATGGCCGAGGTACCGGTGATGCGCGCCCAGGCGATCGCGGCGGCAACCGTTCCTCTTTCCACCCCGCGCCCTTTCAATTTCGCCGACGCCATCGCCATCCCGGCCTCGCAAAACATCCGCTACAACGGTCGTTGGGTGCCACCGGGCGAGAACAGCGTGTGGGTGATGGATTGCTCGAACACCTCGCGCTGGCTCTACCGGGAGGTGCGCGGCATCAACCTCCCGCGCACCGCCTCCGACCAATACGAATGGCTGCGGGCCCGGCACCGGCTGTGGCGCATCGGGCCGAACGAAGCGGCCCTCCGCAAGCGGCTGCGCCCGGGTGACCTGCTTTTCTGGGAACACACCTACAAGCCGCCGCGCCGGCCTCCGGTCACGCATGTGATGGTCTATCTCGGCACCGACGAGCATGGCCGGATGCTGATGGCGGGCTCCCAGGGGGCGAGCGGGCCGGACACCTACCAATTCAAGCCCGCGAAGAAGATGGGCGGCTATCGATTCTTCTTTTTCTTTCACCGCGACGGGCGATTCGTCGCGTACGGGCGGCCTTGATTCTTCCCAGCGGCCGTCCGGCACGCTAAAAGCGCGGCGTGCTGGAACGGATTTTCAAGCTGAGGGAGCACGGCACCACGATCGGCCGCGAGATCGTCGCCGGCTTCACGACGTTTGCCGCGATGGCGTATATCCTTGCGGTCAATCCCGAGATCCTCGCCCAGGCGGGCATGCCCGAGGGCGCCCTGCTGACAGCCACGGCGATCGGCGCCGCGCTGGCCACCCTGCTGATGGCGGCGCTGACGAATTTCCCCATCGCACTGGCCCCGGGCATGGGCATCAACGCGTTCTTTGCCTTCAGCATCTGCGTCGGGATGGGCGTGCCCTGGCAGAGCGCGCTCGGCCTCGTCTTCGTCAACGGATTCATCTTCCTGCTGCTGTCGCTCACGAAGGTCCGGGAGAAGATCGTCGATGCGATCCCGCCGTCGCTGAAGATCGCGGTCACCGCGGGCATCGGGTTTTTCATCGCTTTCATCGGCCTGAAGGACGGCGGGCTGGTGGTCTCGAATCCCGCGACCATGGTCACGATGGGCAATCTCGCAAGCCCGCCGGTGGCGCTCTTCTTCTGCGGCCTGCTCGTCATGGCGGCACTGATCACCCTGCGGATACCGGGGGCGATCATTCTCAGCATCCTCGGGATCACCATCGCGGGGGTTTTCATTCCCGACGGAAAGGGGGCCTTCATCACGAAATGGCCGGACGCGATTATCTCCGCGCCGGCGTCGATCGAGCCTTCCTTCCTGAAACTGAACTTCCACCTCTTCACGAGCGACCCCCTGCGCGCCGTTGCCCTCACCCTGACGCTGCTGATCGTCGATATGTTCGACAACATCGGGTCGCTCATCGCGGTCACGCGCCGGGCGGGTCTGACGGAAGCCAACGGGAAGATTCCCCGCGTCGGCCGGGCCTTCATCGCCGACTCCACGGCGGCGATCGGCAGCTCGCTGCTCGGGACGTCCACGGTGGTCACGTATATCGAGTCCGCGACCGGGGTGCAGGCGGGCGGGCGCACCGGCCTCACGGCGGCCGTCACGGCGCTCTGTTTCCTGGCCGCCCTCGTTTTCACCCCCATCTTCCTTGCCGTGCCGGCGGTCGCGGTGGCGCCCGCGCTGGTGATGGTCGGCGTCTTCATGTTCGAGGAGGTCACCGCCCTCAAGAGTGACGACATGGTGGATTTCGCGCCGGCCGTCCTGACGATTCTCATGATGCCGCTCGCCTTCAGCATCAGTACGGGCATGGGGGTCGGCATCCTCGCTCTCGTCGTTCTCGCGGTGGCGACCGAGCGCCGGGAGCGGCTGCATCCGGTCATCCTGACCCTGGCGGCGGTCTTCCTTCTCCACTTCCTGCAGGAACCGCTGCTCGCCGCGCTCAAATAGTTTTCGTTGGCGGCGGAACGTCCCCGGGCCTAGCATTCCTGGCAAATGCCCAAGCTCGACGCCCTCGAGGCCATTTACCGCCGCCCATTCTTCGATCTCATCGCGGACTCCCGCCGCGTGCATACGGACCATTGGCGCGACAACGAAATGCAGCTCTGCACGCTGCTCAGCGTGAAAACCGGAGGCTGCAGCGAGGATTGCAGCTATTGCGCCCAGAGCGCCCGCTACAATACCGACGTGAAAGCCGGGAAACTGATGACGACCTGCGAGATCCTGCCGATCGCCCAGCAGGCAGCGGCCAGCGGCGCGACGCGCTTCTGCATGGGCGCGGCGTGGAAAGGCGTGCGCGATGGCGACGCGAAGTTCGAGCAGGTCCTCGACACGGTGCGCGAGGTAAGCAAGCTCGGCATGGAGGTCTGCGTGACCCTCGGCCAGCTCGGAGACGTCGAGGCGCAGAAGCTGCGCGAGGCAGGCGTCACGGCCTACAACCACAACATCGACACCAGCCCGGAGCACTACCGGAACATCGTCAGCACCCACACCTTCCAGGATCGCCTGAATACGATCGGCGCGGTCCAGCGCGCCGGGATGGCGGTCTGCTGCGGCGGCATCCTCGGCCTCGGCGAGAGCGAGACCGACCGCCTGCGCATGCTCGAGGTGCTTTGCTCGTTCGACCCGCCGCCGGAGAGCGTGCCGATCAATTGCCTGATGCCCATGGCGGGCACCCCGCTGGCGGGCCAGAAGCCGATCGATACCTTCGAGCTCGTCCGCCTCATCGCGACGACGCGCATCGTGCTGCCGAAGGCCAAGATCCGTCTCTCCGCGGGCCGATCGCTGCTCTCCCGCGAGGCGCAGGCGCTTTGCTTCTTTGCCGGGGCAAACTCGATTTTCTACGGGGAGAAGCTTCTCACGGCTCCGAATCCCGAGGCGGACGAGGACATCGCTCTGCTCCGCGAGCTCGGTCTGAGCCCGCAGGCGCCCTACAGCGACCTGCCGCGTCCCGAAAGCCTCTCCGCCGATCTCGCGACGGCCTGACCATGAGCCGTATTCCTTCCGCCACGGATTGGGGCCGTCCCCTCACGAATCGCGACCAAAAGGAAGCGGTCGCCACGCGACTGGCCTCGCTCGTTCTCGATGGCCAGACGATCGGCTTCGGCTCCGGCTCGACCTCCTATCTCACCGCGCTGGCCATCGGGCGGCGACAGAAGGAAGAAAACATCCGCTGCCGCGCGGTGCCAACCTCGATCGAGATCGCGGCCATCTGCGTGGAACTCGGAATCAGCGTCATCCCGATGGGCGCAGCCCAGCCGGAATGGTGCTTCGACGGCGCCGACGAGGTGAACGACCGAAACTGGCTGATCAAGGGTCGCGGCGGCGCACTGTTCAAGGAGAAGATCGTCTTCCGGTCCGCGCCCAAGCGCTACATCGTGGTGGACGCCTCGAAGCGCGTGGAGAAGCTCGGCACGAATTTCGCGGTGCCGATCGAGGTTTATCCGCCGGCGCTGCTCCTCGTGAAAGACGAGCTCAAGGCGCTCGGCGCGGAATCGATCGAGATGCGCTCCGGAGAAGGCAAGGATGGACCGACCATTACGGAGGCGGGGAATCTCATTCTGGATACGCGTTTTGGCACGATCGAGGAGGGGCTGGAGAAGGCGATCAATAGCATCACCGGCGTGATCGAGAACGGGCTCTTCATCGGGTACGAGATGGAGATCATCAGTCCTTAGGGGTTGGAGACAGATCCCATTGGACGTATTCCAATGGATGTTCGTCCGTCGCGCCGCGTTTCGATGACATGGTAGGGTTGGCACTCCGTGCCGACCGACTTTTTGGAGGAGGAGAAAGAGATCGAAGTAGATTCGAACGCGCATGTCAGGCGATCCCTGCCTACTTCTGCGCGAGATTTGTCCTGAATGAAAAAGTCGGACGGCGACGGAGCGCCGGTCCCTACCATCCAAACGATGGTCCCGCGTGCGCGGGACCTTTTTGACTCCGGGCCGTGTCGTCGTTTGCGACGACGCTCAAGTCGGAATTTCCCTAGTTCCGAACGATGGTCACGGTACGGCCTGAGGTCCGCTGGCCGCTCGCAGACACTCCGCGCAGACGCACGGAGTTTTTGCCGTCGACGAGGTTGTGGACGTGGATCTTCCACGAACCGCCGGCGCTGACGGCCTGGGAACGGAATTTGCCCGACCCGAGCTTCCACTGGATCGTCACGGTGGAGGAGTTGGCGGTACCTTTCAGGACGAACGAGGTCTTGCTCGTGTGCTTCGTTGATTTCCCGGAGGACGTGAACGAGGGCGCCGGCGGAGGCGGTACCGGGGTCGGCGCGACGGCCGGCGAGTAGGTGACAGCGAAGATGTAGTTCGACGCACCGGTGGCGCCAAAATTGGCCTGCGATGCGATGATGCCGCCGTACACGTAGCCGATAACCGTGGGCTGGGTCAGCGAATCGAGATTCAGCATGCCGTTGTCGTAGGTCGGAATGACCGGCGATGGGATGAAATTGGCCTCGGCGCCGAAGAGGAAGGGTGCGTTGGCGTTGCTGGGATTCGGGATGCTCGGAAACTCCCCGAGATAATATTGCGAGTAGGCGCCAGCGTCGGTGCGGACGATGTCGGTGATGCCGTTGATGAAGGGAATCCCGGGGTCGTAGGCGATCTGCTGCGTGGCGGGATCAAAGTACTCCAGGCTGATGCCGCCGAGGGAGATCGTATGCGTCTCGCCGCGGCTCGCCGAGTACAGGCTGATCGTCGCCGAACGGTAGGTGTTCATGCCCTGCTTGAAGGTGGCGGGCAAATTCGGGTCGGCCATGGAGGGAGTGCCATCGGCGCTGATCTCGACCGGCACGGTCCACGCGCCTCCGGTCGCGCCGGGCAGGAAGACGCCCGCGAGCGCCAGGAGGCCCTCGGTGGCGCCACCATCCTTCAAGAACGGCACCACGTTCAAATCGCGGCGGCGATACTCGTCCGCCGGAATGCTCGAGGAGGCGTTCGCAATCGAGAGGGTCACGCCGTCGTCGACGATGTCGAAGGTGCGAACCGCCTCGGTGTAGTTCCCGTTGGAGGCGACGGTGTAGGGTCCCTCGAAGTCCTGGCCGAGGACGAGCAGAGCACGGCCATTGATCATGCGAAGTTCGCCGCCAGCGACCTTCAGGATGGGATCGGTCGTCTGGCGGAGGTGCGAGGCGAGCGTGCCGGTGCCGTTCTGCACCCAGTCGACGACGCCGGCAAGATCGAGCGCGGAAAGGGTCGAGTAAGTCGTGTAGTTATCCGTCGTCCGATCGTAGACGTAGCCGCCGGCGATGTAGAGCCGGTCCCCGATCTGGACGTCCTCAGTGTTCGTCGCGGAGAGGGCATCCACCTGCGAGACGGTGAGGTTGGCCGTGGGATCGTTGAGCGAGCGGCTCCAGGTCTGCTTGTTCACCGGGTCGATCACCCAGATGGTCGTGTTCTGATAGGCAGGCGGGAAATTCTGGAAACCGTCGTTGGTGAAATTGTGGAGCCCATTGGTCCGACCGGCAACGAGCACCCAGAGATTGTTGCTCACGCCGAGAGCGTAGGATTGGAGCGTGGGGACGAGCGCGCTGCCGCCCATGTTATAAACGCTCAGGCTGAGCGTGTAGGGCAGGCTGCCGCCGATCACGATGGGGCTGAAGGTCGAGGTCTGGTTTTGCGCGGAAGCGCTGAAGGCAAGCAGAGCGGAAGCCAGCGCACCGAACGCGCAGCCCCAGCGGGGGAATCGACGAGTCATGCGGGCAGCGTCAGGCGCGCAGGGGAAAATGGCAAGAATACAGAGGCTCCAAGAAAAGTAGGAAGGCAGGAAAAAAACTCAAAACCAGAAGAGCAAAGCGGGATAAATCTCCGGGAGCCGAGAAAGTGGGAGCAGCGCCGAGGGATCATGGCGCGGCAACCATTCCGAAAGACAAAAGTCCGGACGGCGACGGCGCATCGAAACCCTACCACTTGAACGATGGTCTCGCCCTTGCAAGACCATTTCGAGCCCGATGGGCTGTGCTTTGCATGGGCCATCCCCTATCCCAAAGGGCCCTGCCCTTGGGCATCCTCCCATTAACGAAGGGCCCGCAGCTGCGGGCCCTTTTTAGCTTCGGAGTTTCTTCGTCGATCGGCGACGAATTCCTATCGGGGGTGCTTTAGCCGCCGTAGGAGCCTTCCACGCGCTCCGCGACGTCCTTGTAGCCGTAGTCGACTTCGTAGATCTGCTTCATCGCGCCGATGGATTTCTCCTTGTCGCCCATTTTCTCGTAGAGAATGCCGAGGCTGTAGACGATCTCCTTCTTGACGCTGTCCATCGCGAGGAGTTCGCTGGCCGCGTCTTCGAGGGTCTTGGCGGCCAGATCGAGCATGTTGCGCTCGATGAAGCATTTGCCGAGAAGGTTCATCGCCCGGAGGCGGACATTCGGATTCTGGCGAGCCTTTTGCAGCTCGGGGATCGCGTCCTTGTACTCGCCAAGGCGGACGAGGATCTCGCCCAGCTCGAAGCGGAACATCAGGTCGGTCGGGTTGCGCTCGACGCGCTGCTTAGCTTCCTGAAGCTCGATCATCGTCCGGTCACGCCGGATCGTCTCCAACTGCTCGCGAGCTTGCACGGCCTCGGGCGCATTCGGATCGGCGGCGGCGAGGTAGGCCTCGAACTGCGCGATACTCTCGTCGTACTGCTTGATGCGCAGGTCGGAGGCTTTGCGAACGAGCGCGGCGTCGGTGTTGTTCGACAGACCGGCGGCGTAGGTGAACCACTGCACGGCGTTGGCGAGGTCTTCCTTCTGCTCGTAGAGCTCGGCGATCTTGCGGGCCGTATCCACGCTGCTCGGGTCCTGCTCGTATTTCTTGCCAAGCTCACCGAGCTGCTGCTCGATCATCTCGGCGCTGCGCACGACGCGGCCCTGCTGCTCGAGGGAAATGGCCTGGTCCTTGTTCGCGATGAGATCGCGGTAGGTCGCGCCTTCCTTTTCCCAGCCGCCGCTCTTCATCGAGGCTTTCGCCGCGGCATCCTTGCCGGCCTTCATCGCGAGCAGGTCGGTGGGGTTGATCTCGGTGATCTTGTTGTAAATCTCGACGGCCTTGTCGGCCTGATCCTGCGCGACGTAGTGCTTGGCAAGCTCGTGAAGCATCTTCACTTCGCGGGGCGCGCCCTGCACGATGGTCTCGAGGGCGAAAGTCGCGGTCTCGGGCATGCTCGCAGCCATGGCCGCGTCGCGAAGGAGGAGATTCGTCGGCTGGCTGAAGGGATCGTTCTCGAGCAGCTTCTCGATCTCGACGATCGCGCCAGGGGCGTCCTTCTTGATCATGCCGGCGATCTTCATGCCTGAGAAAGACGCTCCGGAGAGCATGCTCTTTTTCCCGGCGGCAGCGGCTTTATTGATCTCCGCCTTGCGCAGGAGCTGGCGGCCGCCGAGGAAATCGGGCTCTTGTTTGAGCACGCCTTGGACGAGCTGAATCACGTAGCCGAAGTTCTTCAGCTGCATCGCGCTCAGGGCTTTCAGCCAGGTCGCGCGATGCTGTTCGGGGAGGTCTTTTTCAGTCTTAACAGGCATAAAACGGAACGCTCAATGTGCGTTAGTCACCGCGCACTTGCAAAGTTGTTTTCACGGCGCGGGTGGAAAATTCGTGCCGGTGCCGCCCTTGACCCAGTCGGCGAGGCTGTGGAACTCCACCTGCGCGTTGTGCGGAAAATCCGAAAAACCGTGTGCGTAGAGCACGATGAAGGCGAAGGTCGCCACGACAAGAAGGGCCAATTGCCCCAGCCAGCTCAGGATCGAGTTCATACCGTTTCCAGCGCGACGTGAATGGAGAATCCGGCCCGCAGCGCGCCCCGCGGCGGAATGATTTGAATGCCATCTTTCATCTCGAAAGGTTTTTGAGGGTTACTATCCGGCAGTCCCCAGCAGGGTTCGATACAAATCATCGACGGGCCATCGCTCCAGAGGGTGCAATACGGGACCTCGGAAAAATCGAGGACCACCGAAGCACCGCCGTCGAGATCGCGCAGAGTGAACATCCGTGTCGGAACACCGGACAGTTCGACGAGATAAGAGCTCTCCAGCGCGGCCTTGTCGAAGGGCATCGGACCGCCGGCATGCTCGATCGTGTCCACCCGGCCATCGAGGAAGTTCCCCGGCGCCCAGTGCCGGCGATAGGTGCCCTCCGGGAACAGCACCTCCGCGGCGTTCACCGAGGTCACGGTGAAGCCCGGGTGCAGGCCAAAGCTCACGTGGGCGTCGAGCTCCGGCTCCTCGTTGGCGAAGGCAAACTCCACCCGCACGCCGTCCGGCAGCAGATGGTAGCTGAGCGCGAGCGAGACTTTCAGCGGGTATGCACCGGGCGGGATGCGGTCCGCCGGCACGAGATAAGTCAGCGCCGAAAGGCCGGGGTCGAAGGTCGGGGCGTCGAAATCGAAATTGCGCAGGAAGCCGTGATTGCCGCCACGCATCTCCACGCCGCGATAGAGCGTCTTCTCGCCGAGCAGCCGGTGGAGGAAATATCCCATGACGGTGGCGTGGTTCCCCCAGCCGCTCGCGGGCGCCCCCGTCTCGTTGTCTCGGTAGAGAAAACCGCGCCATGTGCCATCGGGGGTCTGGCGCGCGAGGCTCACCATCTCGGCGCCGTGGCGCCGCAGACGCAGGCGCATGCCGGTGGCCTCGTTCTGCAGCACGTCGTAGGTGCCGTACTCATCCGTCTCGACTTGGTAAACGCAGCTCATCGGGTGGTCAGGCGGGGTTAACAGAAAGTCATTGTCCCGCGCGAGCTGTTTCGAGCGGCGGAATGCGATCGCGCGTGCTAAAAGCTGGGGAAGATGAAATCGCGCGACTCCGCATTGCAGGAACGCATGGACCGGCTCCGCCTCCGCGAAGCCGACCTGCGGATCATCTGCTGCCGGGCCAGCGGCCCGGGTGGCCAGCACGTGAACAAGGTCTCCACGGCGGTCGAGATCACCCACGCCCCGAGCGGAGTGACCGTGACGTGCAGCGACTCGCGCTCACAGCACACGAACCGGGCCCTGGCCCTGCTCCGCCTCGTCGAGAAACTCGAGCAGCAGCGGGCGGACGCCATCCAGGCGCGGAAGGCCGAACTTTCCAAGCGCCGCCGCCAGCGGGCGAAGCGCAGCTACGGCACGAAGCAGGAAATGCTCCGGGACAAGAAGCACCGCGGCGAGACGAAGAAGTTGCGTGGCCGCGTTCCGACGTAGAGCAGCGTAGTTCCCTGCCTACGGCTGCCGGAGCCGCGAGATGGCGAAGACCGTCGCGGCATGGCGGTTTTCCGTTCCGAGCTTTTCGAGGATGCGGGCCACGTGGTCCTGCACCGTGGCGAGGCTGAGGCCAAGGAGGGTTGCGATCTCGCGGTTCACCTTGCCCTCGGTCATCCAGAAGAGCACCTCGCTCTCGCGGGGCGAGAGGCCGAGATCCTGCAGCCGCTGGCGGCTTTCCAGTTCGCGGCGGTCGGCCCACGGGCTCTCGTGCCGCTGCCACGCGAGGCGCAGATGGGGGCCGAAGGCGTCGAGCAGTTCGCAATCGTCCCGCGTGAAATCCGGATCGCGGCGGCTGAACGACAGCGCCACCACGATGGATTCGTCAATCCTGACGGGCAGCACGATGCTGTGGACGAGCCCGAGGCGCGAGAGGCAATTGCGGTAGTAGTCGCTCGCCAGCCATTCCTCCTCCCCGATCACGTCGGAGATGCGGAGTGCCGGCGCGTCGGGGTGGCGGAAATAGTGGGCGCCAATGGGATGCTCGCCGGGATGCGCGGTGTAATAAGCAACTTCCTCCCCGGTATACGGAGCAGGCGGCACCATGTGCGTAAGGATGCGCTGCGTCTTCGGGTCGAGGACGTGAAAGACAACGACGTCCGCGGCAATCATCCGGCTCAACCCCAAGACGACCGCCTCGCTGAAGCTGGAGTGGCTCGACGCGGAGTTCATCTCGTGGACTGCGCCGAGCAATTGCTGCCAGGTATTTGGATCGATCGGCACGAGGTGGAATCCGGTTTGCCAAGCCTACGATGCGCGGCAGGGAGACTTCGATGCGGAATCCAAGGCAAATGAAAACAGAGGATCGCTCATCGCGTCGTTGACCGAGGATTGGGCCGCACCATGCAAGCCCGACATTCAGCATTTTTCCTCTCAATGAGTAAATTGCACTAGAGAATTCTCCGTATAAAAATTAGTTGCTCTAACCAATAAATTTTGCCAGCTATGGGCATGGCCTTTCTCCCTTTCCGGAAAGTATTTGCAGGTTTGCTGGGAACCCTTTTTCTGGCCGGCGCCGCCTCGGCTCAGGTCATCGGCATCAGTAATCTCGAAACCTCGAAAACCGCCGACTACATTGTCGACCCGGGTCAATCCGTGGGTGCGATGTTTACCACTGGTCCGGATGGGCTCTGGGATCTCAACTCGGTCGACCTCCACGCCAGCGATTTCTCCACGAGCCCTACTGGAGATTTCCACGTCTCTCTCTACACGGTGACCTTTCGCTCTCTGCCCGATCAGAAGATCGCGGATTTCACCGGGCCAAATCCTTCCACTTACGGGAGCTACACCTATACGCCGACGACGACCGTCACGCTCCAGCCCTCGACCAACTACTATATCGTGGCATCCAGCACGACAGATTCCGGCTTCTATGTCTGGGGCGCGACATCGTCGGCTCCGGTCACCGGCTTGCCCGGATGGACCTTGTTTGCGGGAGATGCCACCACGGTGGAGGGCGCGTGGGGGGTGAACCCGGGAGCCGACACTCCCCAGATGTCGGTCAACGTTACGGCCGTCCCTGAGCCTGCAAGCATCGCGCTCCTGGGCGCGGCGGGCGCTCTCCTCGGCGGCCTCGCCTTGCGCCGTCGGCAGCGCTGATCACTTTCCTATTTTCGATCACCGGGCGGCCCGACCTTGGCCCTCGCTCCTGGCCCTCAGGCTTTGCGCGTCGACAACACTCAGCCTCCTAATCTATACTTGCGCTTCCCATGTCGCACAAGTTCCCCCTCCGTTCCCTCGAACCGCAGTTCTCCAATGATTGCGGCGCGAAGATCATGGCCAACAAGTCGAACTTCCCGATCCTCGACCGGCTCTCGATCTACCACCTGACGATCAACGAGGGCTGCTTCCGCGAGCCGCACTGGCATGCGAACGCGGACGAGCTCGCCTACTGCCTGAAGGGTGAGGCGCTGGTGACCATCTTTGCGAGCGGCAACATTCATGCGCAGTTCACGATCTCCGAGGGGGAAATGTTCTTCGTCCCCAGCGGGCAACTGCATGCAATCGAGAATATCGGGGCGAAGGCCGCGGAGTTCGCGATCACTTTCTCGCACGAGATGCCCGAGGACTTCGGCCTCTCGGGATTCGCCGGTTGTCTTGAACCGTCGGTACTGGGCAATACCTGGGGACTTGGAGTCAGGGAAATTTCCGGAGTCACCCGCTCGCCCGTGGATATCCAGCTCGGGCGGTCCGCAGGTGCCATTGAAGTCCCGGCGAATGCCGCGTACGGCAGTCCCTTCAAGTTCCCGATCGAATCGCGCCCGCCGCTCGTGTCCGCCCCGACCGGATCGGCCATCGTCGCCCGCCGGGATACGTGGCCGACGCTGAGGCGGCAGGCCATGTACTCGCTCCGACTCCAGGGAATCGGCATGCGCGAGCCGCACTGGCATCCCGAAACGGCGGAGCTTGGCTATGTCCACACCGGCCATGCCCGGATGACCGTGCAAAGTCCGGGCGGTGCCGCGGAGACCTACGAACTCCGCGCGGGGGACATCTATTTCATTCCGCGGGCCTACCCACACCACATCGAGAATCTCACCGACGGTGAAATGCGATTCCTCATCTTTTTCGACACGCCCGACGTGCAGGACATCGGTTTCACCGGAGCGATCCCGTCGTTCCCGGATCGCGTGACCGGCCCCACCCTCGGCCTCTCGCCGGAACAGACGGCCCGCATCCCTCACCGGCCGGCGGACCTCCTGCTGGTGAACAAGACCAATCCCGTGGCGGCCTAGGGCGCACTTCCGCGCCCGCTCAGTTTTACCCGTATGATGACGCGCCTGCTTCTCGCTCTCTTCGCAACCGTCGTCCCGCTCCAGGCGGGAGGCACCCCTTTCAAGGTCGCCGCGGTCGAGTTCAATCCCCAGCTTTTCGAGTTCCGCAAAAACATCGAACCCATCTGTGGCATCGTCGAAGAGGCCGCGAAAGCGGGTGCGAAAATCATCGTGATGCCCGAGACCGCGACCTCGGGCTACATCTACAAAGACCGCCGGCAATTCGATCCGTATCTCGACACCGTGCCGGGAGAGACCACGGCGGCACTCGCGAAGCTCACGACGAAATACGGCTGCTACGTCACGATCGGCATCGCCGAGATCGATCACACCACGGGTCTCGCCTACAACACGGGCGCCCTCGTCGGCCCGGAGGGTTACATCGGCAAGTACCGCAAGGTCGGCCTGAACCCCGACGACCAGCTCTGGTTCACGAACGGCAATGTCGGCTATCCCGTGTTCGACACGAAATATGGCCGCCTCGCGATGGAGATCTGCTACGACGACACCTACTGGGAGATCGCGCGCACGGCCGCGGTGAAAGGCGCACAAATCATCTGCTTCATGTCCAGCTCCGACCGGGCGCTGCCCGGCAAGCCAGGCTCGGCCGGCAATCACTCCACCATCTCCGCCGTGCAGGAGATCAACTCGTGGAACGGCGTCGCGCTGATCGCGACAGATCGTAACAACAGCGAGACGAATCCCACGACCGGCCTCACCGTTTACTACGGCGGCATCGCCGCGATCTGGTCCCCCACCGGCAAAAAACTCGCCCAGGCCCCCGGGACCACCCCGGAGGTCTCCGCCACGGCACCGCCACGCATCATCTACGCCACCATCGACCCGGCCGAGTTCGACAATCCCATCAAGGCGAGCTTCAAGGAGCGCCGGCCCGACATTTATACCGCGCTCACTTTTTTCCGGGCGCCGACGGATCCGAAAGCCTCCACCGAGCGCCATCCCGTGAGCGCACGGATCGTGCAATACACGCCCACCGCCGGTGATCGCGACGCCAACTACAACAAGATCACCGCCCTCCTCGGCCAGCCCGCATGGAAAAATCCGGGACGCTTGATCGTGCTGCCCGAGTATGCGCTCACCGGTCCGCCGACAGACGCCGCAGCCGCGAAATCCTTCGCGGAGACGCTCGACGGCCGGAGCGTGCAGCGGATGGCCGGCCTGGCAAACCAAATGAATGCCCACCTCGTCTTCAGCCTCGTCGAGAGCGCGGACGGCAAGCTCTATCCCACGAGCGTCCTGCTCGGCCCGGACGGCAAGATCATCGGCACGTACCGCAAGACGCATCTGGACATCGGCGAAGCATCCTGGGCCACCGCGGGCGACCAGTTTCCTGTCTTCGACACGGCCATCGGCCGTATCGGCATGCTGCTGGGCGGAGATGTCCGCTTTCCCGAGGCATCCGGAGTGCTCAGCATCCATCGCGCCGACATCATCGCCATCCCCTCCTCGTGGCGGGGCCAGTACGGCGGCTATCTCGACGTCAGTCCCGACCTCTTCGCCGAGCGCTATCCAGAGCATACGATGAAATTCTGGTATTCCATCGCCAAGACCGCACAGGCCTGCACGCTGGCGGCGAACTACACCGGCGCCAGCTACCTGGGCGCCAGCGGTCTTTTCACCCTCAACCCCGTAGATGCCCAGGATCCCGCCGTCGTCGCCCCGACGGAAAAGGAAGAAGCGCTGGCGGTGGATTTCACGACGCTTGCCGATCCCGCCTGGTGGATGAGCCAGCAAAAGCTCATCGCCGGTCGCCGGGTGGATCTTTGCGCTCCACTGACGTTCCCGACCGACTCGGCGGCGTTCAAGAAATGGCAATCCACTCCGGGGTTCGACCTCTCGATCTGGCAGCCCTTTTCTCAATGAACGCCAGGACCGTCAGCACGGCCCAAAACCGTCGCGCCCGCAAATAGCGACCGGGTCCCAGAGCCCTGGGGTCACGAAAGACGCATCCGCCGCCCTCAGCCCGGCACCCGATCCCGCGACTCGAGCGCGTCCAGTGGCATTCGCCGGATCAGCAGAAGCACGGGCAAGCCCAGCACGGTGAGCGTGAGGAAAAGGGAGGGATAACCCATGGCTTTTTGCAGGTAACCGCTGATCATGCCCGGCAGGGTCCAACCGACATTCATGACGCCTGAAGCGAAGGCGAAGAGAGAGGCGCGATGCGGCCCCTGCGCGCAGACGATGAGCAGATAGATCGAGGGAGCCAGCGCCACGGAGTTGGCCACCCCCTCCACGACCAGCCCCAGGAGAGTGGTCAAAGGGATGTGCATGCCGAGCACGGTGCCACCGACGGCAGGCGGATGCACGGCGAGCCAGAAGAACACGACGTTGGGCAGATTGAGGAGAAGCACCGCCGGAACGAGGGTGCGCCGCAGGCCCCGGCGCTGCACCCAGACGCCGCCAACGACGCCACCGAGGATCGAGATGCCGAAGACGACGATGCCATTCAGGAACCCCACATCCTCCAGGCTGAGCCCGAGGCCGCCCCTTGCGACAGGATCGAGAAGGAAAGGCGCCTTCATCGCGGTCAGCACGGACTCCGCCGCCCGGAAGAGCGCGATAAAGGCCAGCGTCCAGCCCATGCCCGGTGTCCGGACGAAATCGACGATCATGCGGACGAACCAACGGAAGGTGGTGGTCTCCTTCGCACGGCCGGCATCGGTCCCCGCGGCTTTCGGAAAGCTCACCACGTTCCAGAGCATCAATACGGCGAGGACGACGGCGTGGAGCAGAAAGACACGTCCCCAGGCCTCGGTGGGGGTGTGGTGATCGAGAATAAACCGGCCGGCCAGCATCACGTAGAGCCCCTGCCCGATGACGATGCCGATACGGTAAATCTGCAGCTTGAGATTGCAGTAAAACGCTTTTTCGTCAGGGCGAAGCGCGAAGAGAAGAAAGCCGTCGGTCGAGACATCCTGAAAGGCGGCAATCACTCCCGCCAGCGCGAACAGGCCCAGCGTGATCCCGAGCTGCGCGCCGGCCAGCATCGAGAACGCCGCCGCCAGCGCGGCCGAGGTCGAAAGGAGCTGCGTGACGAGCGACCACACGCGCATGCTGCCGTACCGATCCACCGCGAGGCCGGCCAGAAAGCGAAATGCGATCGGGAGCGCGAAGATCGAGGCGAGCCCGACCAATTCGTTGCCGGCGCCCAGACTCTTGAGAAACAGGCCGGGCAACATGCTGATGGAACAGAAGACGAGCGACTGAAAGAGGGTCATCGTCGGCACGTAGCTCCACGGCTGCTGAAACAGGGGCTGGGCGTGAGTCGAACGACTGAGCATGTCTGCTTATTGCGGGGAGCCGAACTTTCTGCAAGGGTGGCCCGCCGTTTGTTCCGCATGAAATCCGATTCGATGTCCCAAGTGTATCAATTGTGGGACGAGCTGAATGCCTTTCCCGCCAGCCGCACCGATGACGCCCTCGTGCACCTCATGCAATGGTTTCGCAGGCACCTCGACGCGGACAACGTGATCTGGCTGGGCGGCCTGCGGATGTTCGATGAAAAAGCGGCGAAAAACGATCCGCTGCTCGGCTGGCGGCTGCGCGTGCGAAAATCCTTCGTGCTCGAGAAAGAGAGCTACCGGAAGCTGGTGGCTTCGTATTTTTCCGACGAGCACTACGGGCGGCTCACACCGGCATTTTTCCGAAAGGGCAAGCGCCCCGACGCCGACGTGCATATCGGCATGGCCACCTGGCAAAGCGTGCGCGAGGCGGGCGTCTTCCGCGTCCACCGGCTGCGCGACGGCTGGATCGACTACGCGAAATTCCGCCAGACGGAACACTACCGGCTCTACTACTCCGAGAACGATATCGCCGACCGCATCTGGACGTTTTTCCCGGTGAGCCCCACGGTGGAGTCCATTTTCCTGATCGACCGCCACACCTCGAGCCCGGGTCCACGGCGGCGGTTCACGAAGAACGAGGCCGATCTCGCCGGGGCCGTACTGCGCGGCGCGGGAGAGTTCCACCGCCGCCTGCTCCTGCTGCACGGCGTATTCCGGAACGTGAAGGCGCTGACGCCGCTCAAACTGCGCATCCTGCAGGAGCTGCTCTCCAGCAAGCCCGAGAAGGAGATCGCCGCCGCCACCGGTCACCGGCCGATGACCCTGCGCAAGTATGTGAAGGAACTTTACGCCGAATTCGGCGTAAAGACCCGCCCCGGATTGATGTCGCTCTGGCTGGGCGAGCCGTGACCCGCGGGCATCGCCCGTCTCCCGAGGGAACCCCGAGCGGAGGGCCGCTCCACTTTCCGAGACTTTTCATTCCAACGATCGCCGCCTGATCGTGTAAGGAAGCCGGAATGCCAGACTCGCGAAAGAACGTGATCGTGCGCACGCTTCTCCTCGCGCTCGCGTCGAACGCAGCCGTGCTGTTCGTGCTGAAGTTCGGACAGATCGTCTGGCCGGAGGGTCTGCCCGCCCACTCCCAAAACGCTTTTTGGATCGCGAGCGGGGTGAACGTGGCCGGGCTGCTGCTGCTCGGGCTGGGGTACTGGCCAGTCATCATTCTCAACGCTTTTCCGGCCTGGTTGCTGGCCGGAGAACCACTCGACCTCACGCTCCCAGGATCGCTGACCAATGCGCTGGAGGCGCTGCTCGCCGCATGGATGGTGCGGAAGTTCGGCGCTTTCACCGGGCGCTTCGACAACGCCCGCGCCGTCGGCTTGCTGCTCATCGCCTCGCTCGTGGCACCCTTGATCAATACGGTCGTGATCCCCGCATGGTTCTGCGTGCGGGGCATCGTGCCGTGGGCGGACTATCCCGACGCCCTTGGCAACTGGAATCTCGCCAATGGCGCGGCCATGCTGATGGTGGCCCCGTTCCTCGTAGCCGTCGCGCGCGGCAACTGGTCCCAACGCGACCGCGGGCGGGAACTTGCCCTTTTCGCCGTGGCGGCCGCGGTGATCTGCATCCTCGCCTTCAACGCACTCTTCGCCAGCTCGCGCGTCAATATCAGCTTCCTGGTTTTCCCCGTGGTGATCTACGCCGCGGTGCGCTTCGGGGCGAGCGAGGTGGCGGCGGTATTGGGCCTGGCCCTGGCGGCCATCTATGTCTCCCTGGCCACCCACGCGCATGCGATCCCAGCCGTACAAATGGCGTCGGCGATCTGGTTTGCCCAGGCATTCTGCTGGGTGCTGGCGGCGACCGGGCTGCTTGTCTCGGCGCTGGTTTTCGAGCGGGGCCGGGCGAAGCACGAGACCCGGCTCGAACGCGAGCGGGCACTGGAGATCTCGCTGAGCGAGGAACGCGCGCGGCTCGAAGCCCTGCGCTACCAACTCAGCCCGCACTTTCTCTTCAATTCCCTGAACTCGATCTATTCCACCCTGCCTGCGGCCGGCACCGAAGTGCCCCGCAAGATGCTCACGGAACTCGCGGGCTACCTGCGCTCGACGCTCGTCGTCCATGAGCACGACTCGATCCCGCTGCGGGAGGAGATCCGGTCGATGGAGCAATACCTCGCCATCGAGCGCAACCGCTTCGGCGACGACCTGCAGGTGATGACTGCGGTCGAGGCGGCGGCGCAGGAGATCGAAATCCCCGCATTCCTCCTCCAGCCGCTCGTCGAGAACGCGATCGTCCACGGCTTCGCGGTCACGAAGGATATTTTCCGGCTCGAGATCCGGGCGGCGGTTCGCGATTCCAAACTCGAGATCGAGGTCGCAAACACCGGCACCTGGAAAGCCGGATCGAACGAGGGCGTGGGATTGACGAGTACCCGGCGCCGGCTGGAGCTGCTCTTCGGCGACGAGGCGACCTTCCGCCTGGAAAACACGGATAACTGGGTGCGCGTGCGGCTCGGCCTCCCCATCGAGAAAGACCATCCGCCGTGCGCTGCCTGATCCTGGATGACGAGCCACCAGCGCGCGAGGGCATGCGGAAACTGCTGCTGGCTCACCCGGAGGTACAGGTCGTCGGCGAGGCATCGCGGGTGGATGCCGCATTGAAGCTCGCGGAGCTGCGCCAGCCGGATGTCGTGTTCCTCGACGTGCAGCTCCGCGGGGAAACGGGCTTCGATTTCCTCGCGCGGGCATCGTTCCCACTGCCGCGAATCATCTTCGTCACCGCACACGATCGCTATGCGGCGGAGGCCTTCCGGGTGGAGGCGGTGGACTATCTGCTCAAGCCGGTGGAACCGGAACATCTGGCGCAGGCTTTGCGCAAGGCAGCCCGGCGGTCAGGCGGTTTCGCCGGCACGGAGATCGCGCACCCCGCCGCGCTGCAATCGCTCGGGCTCACCGCTCGTGAGGCGGAGGTGCTTTTCTGGGTCGCACATGGCAAGAGCAACCCGGAGATCGCCGCGATTCTCTCAAACTCCCCGGGCACCGTGAAGAAGCAGGTGCAGAGTATCCTCGATCGGCTCGGAGTCGAAAGTCGCGTCAGCGCCGCGCTGGTGGCTGGGAGAGTGCTCGGGATTGCCCGGGACAGCGGTTGAGGATACCGGATTTACCGCGAAGAGCGCCAAGAACACGAAGGTGTCGAGCACCAGATCCATCGGAATTTAAGGCTCCAGGGAGGCAGGAAAGCGACGGCTTTTTGCATTGGTATTCCTTCGCGGCCTTTGCGTTCTTCGCGGTGACATTGAAATTGAAGTCGGCTCGTCGGGAGCCTCGCCCTTGTATGCCGGAAATGAGCTACGTTCGGGGCGTTGAAAGCAAAAACGCTCTCAGCCAACCAAAAAGCAAAGGGGCTGTTGCAACAGCCCCTTTGCCACCGCGCCGAAGGCTGC
>Ga0310811_10000611_pt1 | contig 45883 bp, 37 predicted proteins | sample YCmetagenome_FD_207642 | JGI IMG/M metagenome (GOLD analysis project Ga0310811, IMG submission 207642) | Soil microbial communities from experimental microcosm in Duke University, North Carolina, United States - YC | ecosystem: Engineered > Artificial ecosystem > Soil microcosm > Unclassified ...
GCCGGGGCTCCGACCTGGAGCAGGAGGTCAGGCACACCGACCTGCAACTCCTCGTCACCGACGAGGCCGGCCTGAAAGCGCTCGACGGACTCGACATCGGCGTGCCCCGCGACCGCTTCCTCCTCGTCGACGGCGAGGAGTACGCCGAGACGGTGGCCGCGCACGCGTGCGAACCGTTCCGCGACCCGGAGATCACGGCAGGGACCCAGATGTTGCTGCTGTTCACCTCGGGCACGACCGGCGCCTCGAAGGCGGCCAGGTGCTCGCAGGGAAGGCTCACCGGGCTGGGCTACGCCAACCACGCGAAATACGACATCCAGCGGCATGACATCACCTACTGCTGCATGCCGCTCTTCCATGGCAATGCGCTGATGGCCCTGTGGGCCCCGTCGCTGGCGGCGGGTGCGACCGTCGCGCTGGTGCCCCGGTTCTCCGCGTCCGGCTTCCTGCCCGACGTGCGCTTCTACGGCGTCACGTTCTTCACCTATGTCGGCAAGGCGATCGCCTACATCCTGGCGACGCAGGAGGCCATCGACGACGCGGACAACACGCTCACGCACGGCTTCGGCACGGAGGCGTCGCCGGACGACCGGGACGGGTTCCTGCGCCGCTTCGGCTGCCGCCTGTTGGAGGGCTACGGGTCGAGCGAGGGCGCCGGCATGATCAAGCGGGCGCCGGAGGGTCCCGCGGGCGCGCTGGGACGGCCGGCGCACGGCGGCGTCAGGGTCGTCGACCCCGAGACCGGGCGGCCGCGTCGGCCGGCGGTCCTCGACGGGCACGGCCGGGTGGCCAACGCCGAGGAGGCCATCGGCGAGATCGTCGACGTGGACGGCGCGGCGAGGTTCGAGGGCTACTACAACAACGACGCGGCGGACGCGGAGCGGGTCCGCCGCGGCTGGTACTGGACCGGTGACCTCGGTTACGTCGACGAGGCCGGCTACATCTACTTCGCCGGGCGCTCAGGCGACTGGATCCGGGTGGACGGCGAGAACGTCTCCGCACTGCTGACCGAGCGCGTCCTTCGCCGTCACCCGCGGATCGCCGCCGCCGCCGTCTTCGGCGTGCCCGACCCCCGGTCGGGCGACCAGGTGATGGCCGCGATCGAGGTGCCCCACGGGACCTCGTTCGAGGACCTCCGCCTGCCCGAGTTCCTGGCGGAGCAGGAGGACCTGGGCACCAAGGCGGCGCCGCGCTTCGTCCGGATCTCCCATGCCCTGCCGGCGACCGGCTCAGGGAAGCTCCGCAAGAAGGAGATGCGGCACGACGGCTGGCGGACCGGCGACCGGGTCTACCGCTGGGCGGGCCGAGGCGGTCCCGGATACGCCCTGCTGACCGATGAGGGCAAGGCCGCGCTACGTGCGGAGTTCGCCGCCGCCGGACGTCAGCGGTTCCTGCCCTAGCCGTACGGCCACCGAGGAGGAGAGCGGAACATGGATCTGCGCGAGACCACCGCGCAACGACGGCTGCGCACGGAGTTGCGGGAGTACTTCGCGGGTCTCCTGCCCGAGAGCGAGCGACGCCGGACGGGCGAGGAGGGCGTGGGCGGCGACCGTTTCCGCGAGGTGGTCCGACGGCTCGGCGCCGACGGCTGGCTCGGCATCGGGTGGCCCGTCGAGTACGGCGGGCAGGGCCGGTCCGTCGAGGAGCAGTACGTGTTCTTCGACGAGGTTCAGCGGGCCGGGCTGCCCTTCCCGTTCGTCACCGTGAACACCGTCGGCCCGACCCTGATGAGCCACGGGTCGGACGAGCAGAAGAAGAGGTACCTGCCCGGGATCCTGTCCGGTGACATCGTCTTCGCGATCGGCTACACCGAGCCGGGGGCGGGCACCGACCTCGCCTCCCTGACGACCCGCGCGGTCAGGGACGGCGACGAGTGGGTCGTCGACGGCAGCAAGATCTTCACCAGCGGCGCGAACACCGCCGACTACGTGTGGCTCGCCTGCCGTACCGATCCGGACGCGCCCAAGCACAAGGGCATCTCCATCCTGATCGTCCCCACCGCCGCCCCCGGGTTCTCCTGGAGCCCCATCCAGTGCGTGGGCGGCATGGTCGTCACGACCACGTATTACTCCGGCATCCGCGTGCCCGCGGGCGACGTCGTCGGAGAGGTCGACGGCGGCTGGCGGCTGATCACCCACCAGCTCAACCACGAGCGGATCGGCCTGGCGGCCGTCGGCGGCCGGATGATCCAGCTGTGGGAGAACGTCCGGGACTGGGCGAGGGACAACGGGACGATCGACCTGCCGTGGGTCCAGCGCGATCTGGCCCGCACGTACGCGCGGCTCGAGGCGATGCGGCTGATGAACTGGAAGATGACCGGCGCGGTCGCGCGGGGCACCCTGTCCGGCGCGGACGCGGGCGCGGCGAAGGTCTACGGCACGGAGACGCACATCGACGTGCAGCGGACGTTGTCGGGGATCATCGGCGCCGGCGGACGGATCCGGCCCGGGTCGCCGGGGGCGGTGCTCGCCGGTCAGATCGAGCAACTGTCGCGGCAGGGCATCGTGAACACCTTCGGCGGCGGCGTGAACGAGGTCCTGAGGGACATGGTCGCCACCCAGGGTCTCGGCCTCCCCAGGATGGGGCGCGGCGCATGAGCGAGTCACGACCGGTCCTCCGGCCGGCCGGGCAGGAGGGTCACCACTGATGGACTTCACCTTGGACGACGAACTCGAAGCGGTCCGCGAACTGGCGAACAAGATCTTCACCGGCCGTGCGGGCACCGACCGCGTCCGCTACATCGAGAGCACGCCGTCGGGGCTCGACGAGGAGTTGTGGGCGGAGCTGGGCCGTACGGGCCTGCTGGGCATCGCGCTGCCGGAGGAGGCGGGCGGCGCCGGGCTGGGTCTCGGGGCCCTGTGCGTCCTGCTGGAGGAGCAGGGCCGTTTCGTCGCGCCCGTCCCGCTGTGGCCGGCCGCGGTCGCCGCATTCGCGATCATCGGGGACGGCACGGCGGAGCAGCGCGAGAGCCTGCTCCCCGGTGCGGCCGACGGCTCGATCCGGCTCACCGTGGCGCTGGAGGAGTTCGGCTCGCACGATCCGGCCGAGCCGCGCACCGTGGCCGGGCGGGACGGCGACGCCTGGCGGCTGAGCGGGGTGAAGGCCGCGGTCCCCTCGCCCTTCGGCGCGGCCCACCTGCTGGTCTCCGCGACGGCCGACACCGGGCCTGGCCTGTTCCTGGTCGCCGCCGAGGCGGAGGGAGTCGGCTGGGATCCCGTGGAGACCACCGGCCACGATCGTGGCGGCAACCTCACTTTGACCGCCGCGCCCGCCACGGCCGTCGGCGTGCCGGGTGACGGAGCCCTCCTGCGGACCGTCCATCGCGCCGCCGTCGCGCTGGCGGCGGTCCAGCTCGGCGTCGTCCAGGGCGCGCTGCACCACGCCGTGACCTACCTCAGCGGGCGCAGGCAGTTCGGCCGGCCGCTGGCGACCTTCCAGGCGGTGCAGCACCAGCTCGCCGACTGCTACATCGACATCGACGCCATGCGGGTGTGCCTGTGGCAGGCCGTCACCGCCCTTGACGCGGAGGCCGGCGAGCAGGACGCCGCGGCCGCGGCGGTTCTGGTCGCGAAGTGGTGGGCGGGCGACGCGGGGCTGACCGTGGCGCACCGGGTGCAGCACCTCCACGGCGGAATCGGCGTGGACGTCGACTACCCGGTGCACCGGCACTTCCTGTGGGCGCGGCAGATCTCCGGCACTCTGGGCGGGCCCAGCGCCGACCTGGCCAGGCTGGGCGCCGTGCTCGCCTCCGGGACGGCGGCCCCGTGAGCACGGACGGCCCGAGCGCGGGCGAGTGGATCGGCCGCGACCTCGGGAAGCGCACGGCCGCCTACGACGAGCGCGACGTGATCCTCTACGCGCTGGCGGTCGGCGCCGCGCCCGCCGACCTGGACCTCGTCTTCGAGAAGCGGCTGCGTGTGCTGCCCACGTTCGCGCTGACGAAGGCGCAGTGGGCTCCGGACACCCTCGGCTCACTGGGCGCGTTCGACACCAGGACCACCATGCACGCGTCCCAGCGGCTGAGGGTGCTGCGGCCGCTGCCCCCCGCGGGGGAGCTGACGATGGCGTCGCATGTCGCGCGCGTCTGGGACAAGGGCAGCGCCGCGATCTTCGAGGTCGAGGTGGAGAGCGAGTTCTTCGTCGCCACCTGGTCGCTGTTCGCGCCGGGACGCGGCGGATTCGTCGGAGAGCGGGGGCCGTCCGCCCCCGGACGGCGAGACACCCCGCCCCGCCACGAGTTGCGGCTCGCCACCAGACCGGACCAGCCCGCGCTGTACCGCCTGCTCGGCGACCGGCATCACATGCACATCGACCCGGAGGCGGCGAAGGCGGCCGGGATGCCGAGGCCGTTCATGCACGGCCTGTGCACGCTGGCCGCCGTGACGCTGCCGCTGGCCGCGGCGGTGGGGGCGCACCCGGCGGACCTGGTCGAGCTGGAGGGCAGATTCGCCTCCCCGGTCTTCCCCGGCGACCGGCTGGACGTGCGGGGATGGGAGCCGGGAGGCCCGGGGGAGGGCATGCTCTTCGACGCGGCGGTGAACGGCACGTCCGTGCTGACCGGCGGGCGGGCTCAGTTCCGCGTCAGCACGTAGCGGGCCGGGACCTCGCCTCCGCCGTGCACGGGGATGTCCGCACCGGTTACGTAGGAGGCGAGGTCGCTCGCCAGATAGAGGCAGGTGTTGGCCACGTCGGCGGGCACCGCCATCCGGCCCATCGGGATCAGCTCCGCGACGGCGGCGCCGCCGTCCTCGCCGTACGCCCAGGCGGCGGACTCGGTCCGGATGAGGCCGGTGGTGATGTGGTTGACCCGCACCTTCGGCGACCACTCGAGCGCCAGCGCCCTGGTGAGCACGAGCAGGCCGGCCTTGGCCGCGGAATAGGCCGCCATGCCCGGCTGGGGATCGATGGCGGCGACGCTGCCGATGTTGATGATCGAGCCGCCGGTCTCCTGCGCCTGCATGACCTTGTTGGCGGGCTGCGCCACGTAGAACGGGGCGAGCAGGTTGAGATCCACGATCTTCTCCACGAAGCGCGGCGAGACGGTCGTCGCGTCCGCTGGGGGCGAGCCTCCGGCGTTGTTGACGAGCACGTCGAGCCGGCCGAGGTGGCCGACCGCCTGCTCCACCAGGGCGGCGGCGGCGCCGGCGTCCCGGATGTCGGCCGAGACGAAACGGGCCGTCCTGCCGCCGGCGGAGGGCAGGACCTCCGGCTCCGCGCGGCCGCCCACCACCACGTCCGCGCCCGCCGCGAGGAAACTTTCCGCGATCACGAATCCGATGCCCTTGGTGCCGCCGGTGACCAGGACCGCCTGGCTGCCGAAGTCCATCGTCACGTCCAAAGGGGGCCTCCAGGGATGGGGGTCGCGGAGAAGGATCTCTCGGAGGGTACGGCCGGGCGTCCCGGGACGGGGGAGAGGTACCGGCCAGCGGGACGACGGCCCACCCGTCCGGTCCGGCACGGACACCATGGGGACCCATGAGCGACGACGTGGCACTGACGATTCCCGGCGTCCTGCGGCGCGCCGCCGAGCGGTTCCCCGACGCCGAGGCCGTCGTGGACGGCGCGTCCCGGCTGACCTACGCGCAGCTGCGGAGCCGGGTCCGCGAGGCGGCGAAGGCGTTCATCGCGCTCGGAGTCGAGCCGGGAGACCGCGTCGGGATCTGGGCGCCGAACACCATCCGGTGGATCGTGACCGCGCTGGGCGCGCTGAGCGCCGGCGCCGTCGTGGTCCCGGCCAACACCCGGTACAAGGGCGAGGAGGCGCGGTGGCTGTTCGGCCGGAGCCGCGTGCGGGCGCTCTTCGTGGAGGACGGCTTCCTCGGCAACGCCTACGTCGGCATGCTCGGGGTGGAAGGGGACGGGGGAACCCCCGGACTGCCCGGCCTCGCCACCGTGGTGACGTACGACGCCGGGGAACGGCCGGGAGCGACGAGCTGGGAGCACTTCCTGTCGGGCGCGGAGGCGGTCACGGACGAGGAGGCCGACGCCCGGGCCGAGGCGGTGCGCCCCGACGACGTGGCGGACATCCTGTTCACCTCCGGCACCACCGGCAGGTCCAAGGGCGCCATGTGCACCCACCGTCAGAACGTCCGCACCTACCTTGCCTGGAGCGACAGGACCGGCCTCCGGCACGGCGACCGCTACCTGATCGTCAACCCGCTCTTCCACACCTTCGGCTACAAGGCGGGGGTCTTCGCCTGCCTGCTCAGAGCCGCCACGATGGTCCTCCAGCCGGTGTTCGCGGCGGGCGAGACGATGCGGCTGGTCGAGGCCGAGCGGATCACCGTGCTGCCGGGGGCGCCGACCATCTACATCACGATGCTCGACGCGCCGGAGCGGGACCGGTTCGACCTGTCCTCGCTGCGGCTCGCGGTGACCGGCGCCGCGGTGGTGCCGGTCGCGTTGGTCAGGCGGATGCGGGCCGAGCTCTTCCCCGAGGTGGTCACCGCGTACGGGCTGACCGAGTCGTGCGGCACGGTCACCTCCTGTTCCCTGACGGACGACGACACGACGGTGGCGACCACGTCCGGCCGTCCCATCGAGGGCGTGGAGGTGGTGGTGGCCGACGACAAGGGGGACCCGGTTCCGGCGGGGCGGGACGGCGAGATCCTGGTCCGCGGCCACAACGTGATGGTGGGCTACCTCGACGACGAGGAGGCGACCGCCGCGACGATCAGGGACGGCTGGCTGGTGACCGGGGACCGCGGGCGGCTCGACGAACGCGGCAACCTGGTCATCACCGGCCGGTCGAAGGACATGTTCGTCGTCGGCGGGTTCAACGTGTACCCGGCCGAGATCGAGCAGGTGCTGGCCGCCCACGAGGGGGTCGCCGAGGTCGCGGTGGCCGGCGTCCCCGACGCCCGGATGGGCGAGGCCGGCCGGGCGTACGTCGTGGCCCGGCCAGGAGTCGCCCTCGTGCCCGGCGAACTGGTCGCGTACTGCCGGGGCAGACTCGCCGGCTTCAAGGTGCCGCGCGAGGTCGTGCTCGTCGCGGAACTCCCGCGCAACGCGGCGGGGAAGGTCGACAAGGCCGCGCTGGCCCTGCTCGAGGCTTCTGTTCAGGCGCCGTAGACGGGCTCCGGCCGGGCGGCCCCGGCGAGCAGCCCGGCGATCTCGGGACCGAGGCGCGCCGCGTCCCACCGGGTGCCCCCGTCTACGGCGGGGCCGCGGCGGAAGCCCTCCATCACGCAGATCCGGCCGCCCTCGATCTCGAAGACCCGCCCGGTCACGTCAGCGGACTCGGCCGAGCCGAGCCAGACGACGAGCGGGGACACGTTCCCGGGGTCCATCGCGTCGAACTCGCCGTTCCCGGGAGCCGCCATCGTGGCCGCGAAGGCCTGTTCGGTCATCCGGGTGCGTGCGGCGGGGGCGATGGCGTTGACGGTCACGCCGTAGCGGCCGAGTTCCGCCGCTGCGACGAGCGTGAGGCCCACGATGCCCGCCTTGGCCGCCGAGTAGTTGCCCTGCCCGACACTGCCGAGCAGACCGGCTCCCGACGAGGTGTTGATCACGCGGGCGTCCACCGGGCGGCCCGCCTTGGACTCGGCCCGCCAGTGCAGCCCGGCGTGCTTCAGCGGGAGGAAATGGCCCTTGAGGTGGACGCGCATCACCGCGTCCCACTCCTCCTCGGAGAGGTTCACCAGCATGCGGTCGCGGAGGAACCCGGCGTTGTTGACGAGCACGTCGAGCCGGCCGAAACGGTCCAGCGCGGTCGCGACCAGCCGCCGCGCCCCCTCGTCGGCGGCGACGTCGGAGCAGTCGGCGACCGCGTCGCCGCCCAGCGCGCGGATCTCCTCGGCCGTCTGCTCCGCCACGGCCTGCGCGGGCCCGTCCGCGCCGCCCTCACCGGAGAGGCTCACACCGAGGTCGTTGACCACGACCTTGGCGCCCTGCCGGGCGAACTCCAGGGCGTGCGCACGGCCGAGCCCGCGCCCGGCGCCGGTCACGATCACGACGCGGTCCTCGCAGATCATTCTGTGCTCTCCTCCGTGGACCGAAGGCGGCCGGGACGGCGGCCTCGGAGATCATTCGGGACTCTGCTAGCGTATTTTCTAACAAATGTTAGATCGAAAGGCGGTTGTATGGGAATCTCCGCCAGCAGTCACGGCGAGGGCGTCGTCGAGATCGTGATGGACGCGCCGCCGGTGAACGCGCTGACCGTGCGGGGCTGGTTCGACCTGGCCGCCGCCGTACGGGAGGCCGGGCGGGACGTGCGGACCCGGGTCGTGGTGCTGCGGGCCGAGGGCCGCGGGTTCAACGCGGGCGTCGACATCAAGGAGATGCAGGCGGGCAGCGGCTTCGAGGCGCTGGTGGGCGCGAATCGGGGCTGCTTCGAGGCGTTCGCGGCGGTCTACGAGTGCGAGGTGCCGGTGATCGCCGCCGTGCACGGGTTCTGTCTCGGCGGAGGCGTCGGCCTGGCCGGCAACGCGGACATCGTGGTGGCCTCCGACGACGCCTACTTCGGGCTGCCCGAGGTCGAGCGGGGGGCACTCGGGGCCGCCACCCACCTGGCCAGGCTGGTTCCCCAGCACCTGATGCGGGCCATGGTGTACACCTGCCGCAACGTCACGGCCGCCGAGTTGCACGCGTTCGGCTCGGTGCTGGAGGTCGTGCCGCGCGACCGGCTCCGCGACGCGGCGCTCGAGGTGGCGGCCCAGATCGCCGCCAAGGATCCGCAGGTGATCCGGCGGGCCAAGGAGTCGCTGAACGGCATCGACCCGGTCGACGTCAAGCGCAGCTACCGGTTCGAGCAGGGCTTCACGTTCGAGCTCGGCCTCACGGGCGCGGGCGACCGGCATCGCGACGCCTTCGTCGCGGACGGGGCGAAGTGATGGGCGCCGTGATGTCGATCGAGGAGATCGTCGGCTCGCTGGACAGCGGCATGACGATCGGGATCGGCGGGTGGGGCTCGCGGCGCAAGCCGATGGCCCTGGTCCGGGCGATCTGCCGATCCCCGCTGACGGACCTGACCGTCGTGTCGTACGGCGGGCCGGACGTGGGCCTGCTGTGCGCGGCGGGCAAGGTCCGCCGGGTGGTCGCGCCGTTCGTCACGCTCGACTCGATCGCCCTGGAACCGCATTTCCGGGCCGCCCGCCAGAGCGGGGCGATCGAGTTCACCGAGTACGACGAGGGCATGTTCATGTTCGGCCTGCTCGCCGGGGCGCACCGGCTGCCGTTCCTGCCGACCAGGGCGGGTCTCGGCTCCGACGTCATGCGCGTCGTCCCCGGCCTGCGCACCGTCCGCTCGCCGTACGAGGACGGGGAGGAACTGGTCGCGGTGCCCGCGCTGACGATGGACGCGGCGCTGGTGCACCTGGACCTGGCCGACACCCGGGGCAACGGCCGCTACCTCGGCCCCGACCCGTACATGGACGACCTGTTCGCCAAGGCGGCCGCGCGCTGCTACCTCTCCTGCGAGCGGATGGTCGAGCCCGGAGAGCTCGGCGGCCCGCCGCAGACGCTGCTGGTCAGCCGCATGCACGTCACGGGCGTCGTGGAGACGCCGGACGGGGGCCACTTCACCGGCCACGGCGCCGGCGGGGAGCGGGACGAGGCTTTCCAGCGGCACTACGCGGCGTCGGCGGCCGACCCGGAGGCCTGGGCGGCGTTCGCCGACCGGTTCCTGTCCGGTGACGAGGCGGCCTACCAGGAGGCCGTACGGCGATGGCACGAGAGGGACCGCGTGGAAGGGGAGACGCGATGAGCACGGCGTCCGCGGCGACCCGCGCGGAGATCTGCGTGGTGGCCTGCGCCGAGGCGTGGCGCGGGGACGGCGAGGTGCTGGCCGCGGCGATGGGCACCTGCTCCGTCCTGGGGGCCAGGCTCGCCCGGCACACGTTCGAACCGGGACTGCTGACCACCGACGGCGGCGCGCTGCTCACCGCGGAGCCGGTGGCGCTCGGCGCCCCCGCGGACGCGGTCGAGGGATGGCTGCCGTTCCGCGAGCACCTGTGGCTCGTGCAGAACGGGCGGCGGCACGTGATGATGGGCGCCTCGCAGATCGACCGGCACGGCAACACCAACATCTCGGCCATCGGCGAATGGGCGCGGCCGAAGTCGCAGCTTCTCGGCGTGCGCGGCGCGCCGGGCAACACGATCGGCAACCCGACGAGCTACTGGATCCCGCGGCACTCGACGCGGGTCTTCGTCCCCGAGGTCGACATGGTGAGCGGCGTCGGCTTCGACCGGGCGGCCGGGCTCGGGTCCCGCGCGTCCCGGTTCCACGGCCTCCGCCGGGTGGTGACCGACCTCGGGGTCTTCGACTTCGGCACACCGGACGGCTCGATGCGGCTGGTCTCGGTGCATCCCGGGGTCGAGGTCGAGCGGGTCGTCGCCGCGACCGGCTTCGAGTTGGTGATCGAGGGCGAGGTGCCGCAGACGCGGCAGCCGACCGAGGAGGAGTCGCGGCTGATCCGCGAGGTGCTCGATCCGAAGGCCCTGCGCGATCAGGAGGTCAGGGCGTGACCCGGCCGGCGTGCGGCCGGCCGCGGTGGTACGGCGGGGAGGCCGGGCGGTGATCGCCCAGGTGCTGGACACTCCGCTGACCCGCCTCACCGGCGTCCGCCACCCGGTCGTGCAGACCGGGATGGGCTGGGTCGCCGGGCCGCGGCTGGTCTCCGCCGTGGCGAGGGCCGGGGGCCTCGGCATCCTCGGCTCGGCCACGATGACCCTGGACCGGCTCGCCGCCGCGATCGAGGAGGTCCGTGCCCGGACGGACGCGCCGTTCGGCGTGAACCTGCGCGCCGACGCCGCGGACGCGGGCGACCGTGTCGACCTGCTGATCAGGAACCGGGTGAAGGTCGCCTCGTTCGCCCTGGCCCCGAGCCGGGAGCTGATCGCGAAGCTGAAGGACGCCGGGGTCGTGGTGATCCCGTCGGTGGGCGCGCGACGGCACGCCGAGAAGGTCGCCGCCTGGGGAGCCGACGCCGTCATGGTCCAGGGCGGCGAAGGCGGCGGCCACACCGGTGCGGTCGCCACCACCCTGCTGTTGCCCCAGATCGTCGACGCGGTGGACATCCCGGTGATCGCCGCCGGGGGCTTCTTCGACGGGCGCGGCCTGGCGGCGGCCCTGGCGTACGGCGCGGCCGGGGTGGGCATGGGCACCCGCTTCCTGCTGACCGCCGACAGCCCGGTCCCCGACGCGGTCAAGCAGGCCTACCTCGGCACGTCGGAGACCGTCGTCACGCGGCAGGTCGACGGCATGCCGCACCGCGTCCTGCGCACCGCGCTCGTCGACGGGCTGGAACGGTCGGGCAGGGCGTCCGGGCTGGTCCGGGCCGTGCGCAGCGCAGCCCGGTTCAGGCGGATCTCCGGGATGTCGTGGGCCGCGATGATCCGCGACGGGCTGGCGATGAGGCGGGGCAGGGAGCTGACCTGGTCGCAGGTCCTCATGGCCGCCAACACACCCATGCTGCTCAAGGCGGCCATGGTGGACGGCCGGCCCGACCTGGGCGTGATGGCGTCCGGCCAGGTGGTCGCGCTCATCGACGACCTGCCCACCTGCGAGGAGCTGATCGACCGGATCGTCACCCGGGCCGCCGGCGTCCTGCGCGGCCTCGGACCGCTGACCGTTCCGGAGGCCGGTCCAGGCCAGGAATCCTGACCCGGGCCGATCCCCAGAGGACGCGCGTCAGGACGGGCGGCGGACGGGGAGCATGTCGTCGTCGGGGACCGACGACACCGCGTTCCGCTGGAGCGCCGTCACGTCGGGCACCCCTGCCCACCGCCGCAACGTCGTGGTCGCCGCGAGGCGGTCGGCCTCCTCGAGGCGGGAGACGTTCGCCCCGTGGTTGGCGCCGGGCGCGACGTAGAGATAGGAGTCCTTCCTGGTGGGCGTGAACCGCTCGGCGCTCCACGGGTCGTTCTGGCCGTAGATGAACATCATCCGGCTCGACTGCCCGCGCACCCAGTGGTCCACGTCCAGCATCGGCCGGGGATCGTGCCGCGAGCGCAACTCGGCGGGGATGGAGGAGTTGGCCTGGTAGAGCCCGGGATAGCGGAGCAGTCCGCGCAGGTGCGCGAACTTCAGCTCAGGCCAGCCGAGCTGGGTGGCCGCCTGGTAGTAGTACGGCGTGTAGTACTCCAGGCCCTGATCGGTGTAGAAGGCGAAGGACGCCACCTGGTCGAGCCACTCGTAGATCTCGTCGTCGGACGCCGTGGCCGCCGGGACGGCCGGGCAGTCCGCCGCCGTCGAGTACTGCCAGAACGCCCACGGAGCGTCGAGCACGGTCATCTCGAACGACCGGTCGGCGGTGCCGAGCGTCTTGGTGAAGGTGTATCCGTTGTCCGCCGCGTACGCCTTAAGGCGAGGCACCAGCCTGTCACGCCGCTTGAGCGCCTGGATCTGCACGTTCTTCAGCGCCGTGCGGCACGCGGCGTCGCCCACGGTGGCGAAGAAGTCGTCGTAGGCGCGGTCGGCGGGGTTGACCCTGTCGTTCGGTGCGACGTAGGCCACCACGCCGTCGACGTCACCGGGGTAGAAGCGGCGGTGGTAGACCGAGGTCATGCCGCCCTTGCTCGCACCCGTCTGGATCCACTTCCCGGAGTAGACCGGCTTGAGCGCCTGGACGATGCGATGTTCGTCGCTCGCCTCCTGCCAGATGTCGAGGGTGCGCCAGTTCGCGGGGTCGGGCCGGGACGGGGTGAAGAAGCGGTGCTCGACCGAGACCTGGTTGCCGTCGAGGAGTCGGGTCGGCTCCGTCCGGGACGGGCTCGTCGACATCCCGTACCCGCTGGTGTACAGCACGACGGGCGCGTCGGTGGTGCGGTGCAGCAGGCTCAGCCGCTGCTGGAACGTCCCCTTCTTCGGGTTGCGATGGTCGACCGGCTGCGTGTAGCTGAGGATGAAGTACCGGTATCCCGTCGGCTGTGACTCCGAGATCACCGTCAGGCCGGGAATGGCCTTGAGTGCGTCCAGCAGGGGATCCTCCGCCGCCGTGACGGACGACGAGGCGGGGGCCGTCGCCGCGGAAGCGGGCAGGACGACGGGGCCGGTGGTGAGAAGCGCGAGCATGAGTGCGGGCACGAGGGCGGGGACGATCCGGGTTCGCACGATCGTGTCTCCTGGGGGGCGGAGCGCGTCACCAGAGGTCCAAGCCGTCCGGCCGGAGGACTCTCTCCGCCGTCACCACTCGTCGATCCGGCGACCACTAAGGGGCAAAAGCGTGATCATCACCTTAACATCAGATGTTTACTGATTTAAGGATGTCTTGTCGCCTATGTCGCATCCGCAGGGTCGGAGAGCTCACACCAGGGCGGACATCACCCGTGCCCGGTGGGCGGCGGGGGAGCCCCAGGCCGAGTGGAGCGCGCGGGCCTTGCGGATGAGCAGGCTGGGGTCGTATTCGTCGGTGTAGCCGATCGCACCGTGCATCTGCAGGGCGATCCTGGCCGCCGCGTACGCGGCCTCGGCCGCCGAGACCTTCGCCGCCGACACGTCTCTGGCGAAGTCCGGCGTGCCGTACGAGAGGGCGGCGCCGTGCACCAGCGGGCGGGCGTACTCCAGCCCCACGAGCGCGTTCGCCAGGTGATGCCGGACCGCCTGGAACTCGCCGATCGGCCGCCCGAACTGCCGCCGCGTCCGCACGTGGTCCACCGACACCTCCAGGAGTCTGCGTCCCAGCCCGACGAGCTGGGCGGCGCACACCAGTGCCCCCATGTCGTAACCCTCGGCGGCGGCGGCCGCCGCTTCCTCGGCGATCACCTCGCCCGGCGTGACCGCGAACAGCCGCCGGGTGGGGTCGAGGGAGGTCCGCGCCTCGCCGGGCACGGCCGCACGGAGTTCCTGTCCGTCCACTGTCAGGACCAGGCCGGCGACGTCCGCGTCCAGCGCGTACGGCACGGCGGGAGGAAGGGCGAGCGAGACGACCGCCGTGCCGTCCGCGATCGCGGGCAGCCACGCGGAGGCGGGCGAGCCCCCGGGGAGCCGGCCGAGCAGCACGGCGGCCGCGACGGTCTCGGCGTACGGCCCGGGCACGCCGTGCCTGCCGAGCTCGTGGAACGCGGTCACCAGCTCCACCGGGAGCTGGCCGGCGCCGCCCGCGGACTCGGGCACGGCAAGCGCGAGGACCCCGGCGCCGGCCAGCGAACGCCACAGGGCCAGGCCGGGCTCGTGTCTCCCGGCGGCCCAGTCGCGGGCCACGCCGAAGGGGGCCGCCTCGGTCAGCAGCTTGTCCAGGGTCTCGCCGAACAACCTCTGCTCCGCGTCGAGGACGAATCTCACCCGTCATCGCCCCGCTCTCGGCAGGCCGAGCACGCGCTCGGCGATCACGTCACGCTGGATCTCGTTGGTCCCGGCGTAGATCGGGCCGGCGAGGGAGAACACGTATCCCTCCAGCCATTCGCCCGCCAGCTCGCCGTCCGGGCCGAGCAGGTCGAGGGCCGTCTCGTGCAGCGCGACGTCGAGCTCCGACCAGAAGACCTTGTTGACGCTGGACTCGGCGCCGATGTCGTCGGTGCGTGAGATGGTCTCGAAGCCCTTCAACCGATAGGCCCGGGCCCTGATCCACGCGTCCGCCACCCGGTCGCGCAGCGCCGTGTCGGAGGCGTCGCCGCGCTCGCGCCAGAGCTCCACCAGCCGGTCGGCGGCGGCCAGGAACCGGCCGGGGCTGCGCAGCGTGAGCCCCCGCTCGTTGCCCGTGGTGCTCATCGCGACCCGCCAGCCCTCGCCCGGGTCGCCGATGACGTCCCGGTCGGGCACGAACACGTCGTCGAAGAAGAGCTCGGCGAACGCCGGCTTGCCGTCGATGCGGCCGATCGGGCGGCGGGTGACCCCGTCGGCATCCAGCGGGAACATCAGGTAGGTCAGGCCGCGGTGCCGTTCCGCCTCCGGGTCGGAGCGGAAGGGGCCGAAGCCCCGATCGGCGAAGGCCGCCCGCGAGCTCCACGTCTTCTGGCCGTTCAGCAGCCAGCCGCCGTCGGCCCGGGTCGCGATGGCACGCAGGGAGGCCAGATCGCTGCCCGCCCCCGGCTCGGACCAGGCCTGCGCCCAGATCACCTCACCCGAGGCCATCGGCGGCAGGACGCGGGCGAGCTGCTCGGGCGTGCCGTACCGGAACAGGGTCGGCGCGAGCAGGTTGACGCCGTTCTGGCCGACCCGGCCCGGCGCCCCCGCCGCGTAGTACTCCTCCTCGAACACGAGCCACTCCAGCGGCGTCGCGTTCCTGCCGCCGTACTCCTCGGGCCAGGAGACCACCGACAACCGCGCCGCGTGCAGTTCGCGCTCCCAGGCGCGGTGGGCGGCGAAGCCCCCCCCGGTCTCCAGGGAGGGCAGCGGTGTGGCGGGGACGTGGGCGCGCAGCCAGTGCCGGACCTCGGCGCGGAACGGTTCCGCGACCGACAGGTCAAGATCCATCGGCGGCCGCCTTCATGCTCTTGGGATCCATTCCGGCGAGGGAGTCCGCCGAGGTCTCGGCGTTGTGGGCGTGGGCGAGGTGGTGCAGCCCGAAGACCGCGTCCATCCCGGCGTGCATGCCCTGCAGGTCCTCGGCCTGGTTCACGGCCTTCTTCGCCAGGGCCAGGCCCATGCGCGGCATGGCCGCGACCCGCTCGGCCAGCGCGAGGGCCTGTGTCTCCAGTTCGTCGCGTGGCACGACCCGGTTGACCATCCCGACCTCGTACGCGCGGCGAGCCGGCATGCGGTCGCCGGTGAACAGGAACTCCTTGGCGATCCTCGGCGGCATGGCCCAGGGGTGGGCGAAATACTCCACGCCGGGGATGCCCATCCGCACCACGGGGTCGGCGAAGAACGCGTCCTCCGAGGCGACGATCAGATCGCAGACCCAGGCCAGCATGAGGCCGCCGGCGATGCACGCGCCCTGCACCATCGCGATCATGGGTTTGGGGATCTCCCGCCACCGCCGGCACATGCCGAGGTAGACCTCCGACTCGCGGGCGAAACGGCTCTCCGCCCCCTCCTTGCCCACGTGATCCCACCACAGGCTCGCCCTGCGGTCGAAGGACAGATGCGCGTCCCGCCGCGGAGTGCCGATGTCGTGCCCCGCCGAGAAGTGCCCGCCCTCGCCGGCCAGCACGATCACCTTGACGTCGTCGTCGGCCACCGCCCGGTAGAAGGCCTCGTCCAGGGCGTACGTCATCGCCGAGTTCTGCGCGTTGCGGTACTCCGGGCGGTTCATGGTGACCACCGCCACGGGTCCGCGCCGCTCGTAGCGGACCACGGTCATGGCATCCTCGCATTCTTTCTAACAACTATTTGATAGAGTAAACCACGTAAGGCTCAGCGAGGAGGATCCCGGCCTGCCCGGGGAGTCCGTGAAGGGCGGGGCATGCAGCCGACCTACGTTCCCGGTCACGGCCTGCTGCGCGGCCGGGTCGCGACGGTGACCGCGGCCGCCGGCACCGGCATCGGGGGCGCCTGCGCCCGGCGCATGCTGGAGGAGGGCGCGCGGGTGGTGATCAGCGACGCCCACGAACGGCGACTCGGCGAGACCCTGGCGGAACTGCGCAAGGAGTTCGGCGACGACGTGGCGGCGGTGCCCTGCGACGTCACCTCCGAGGAGCAGGTGCGCAACCTGTTCGCGGTCGCCGAGGAGCGGTTCGGCCCGGTGGACGTGGTGGTCAACAACGCCGGCCTCGGCGGCACGGCGCTGCTGGTCGAGATGACCGACGAGCAGTGGAGCCGGGTGCTCGACGTGACGTTGAACGGCACCATGCGCTGCACGCGGGCCGCGCTGTCGCGCATGCAGCCGAGGGGCCGCGGCGTGATCGTGAACAACGCCTCGGTGATCGGCTGGCGGGCCCAGGAGGGCCAGGCCCACTACGCGGCGGCCAAGGCGGGCGTCATGGCGCTGACCAGATGCGCCGCCGTCGAGGCCGCGCCGTACGGCGTGCGCGTCAACGCCGTCGCGCCCTCGCTGGCCATGCACCCGCACCTGGCCAAGGTGACGACGGAGGACGTGCTGGCGGAGCTCACCAGGAACGAGGCCTTCGGCCGCTGCGCGGAGCCGTGGGAAGTGGCCAACGTTATGGTCTTCCTCGCGAGCGACTACTCCTCCTACATGACCGGGGAGATCGTCTCGGTCTCCAGCCGGCACCCCTGAGAGGTCGACCTTCCATGAGCCCACGACGCCGAGACTCCGAGAGCACCGCGGCCGCCCGCGCCGAGCGGCGGGCCGAGTTGCTCGCGACCGCGGCCGAGGTGTTCGCGTCGAGGGGGTACGCGTCCACGACGGTCCGTGAGGTGGCCGACGCGGCGGGCATGCTCGGAGGCAGCCTCTACTACCACTTCGACTCCAAGGAGTCGATGGTCGACGAGATCCTGTCGGTCTTCCTCACCGACATGTGGGCGGCCTACGACGCCGTGATCGGATCCGGCCTCGACGCGCGGGACACCTTCCGGGCACTGATCGCCGAGTCGTTCCGCACGATCGACAGGCATCGCCCCGCGGTCGTGATCTATCAGAACGAGTTGAAGCATCTGGCGACGAACCCGCGTTTCGCGTACCTCACCGACTCGCAGCGGCGGTTTCGCGCGCTGTGGCTGTCGGTGCTGGACCGGGGGGTCATGGAGGGCGTCTTCCGTGCAGACCTCGACACCGGTCTGATCTACCGCTTCACCCGCGACACCGTCTGGCTGGCCGCGAGTTGGTACCGCAGCGACGGCCGGCTGTCCGCGGACGAGATAGCCCGGCAGTACATGGCGATGGTCCTGGAAGGGATCGTGACGACCTGAGGAGTTCTCGATGGCGGAGGCCTACATCGTCGAAGCCGTGCGCGCCCCTGTGGGCAGGCGCGGCGGCGGACTGTCCGGCGTGCACCCGGCCGACCTGGGCGCGCATGTCCTGACCGAACTCATGTCGCGGTCCGGGGTCGACCCGGCGGCCGTCGACGACGTCGTCTTCGGCTGCCTCGACGCGGTCGGCCCGCAGGCGGGTGACATCGCCAGGACCGCCTGGCTGGCCGCGGGGCTGCCCCAGGAGGTGCCGGGTGTGACCGTCGACCGCCAGTGCGGCTCGTCCCAGCAGGCGGTGCACTTCGCGGCGCAGGCCGTGATGTCCGGCACGAGCGACCTCGTGGTCGCCGGCGGGGTGCAGAACATGTCCCAGATCCCGATCGCCTTCGCCTCGCGCGGAGCGGCGGACTCCCTCGGCCTCACCGAGGGGCCGTTCGCCGGCTCACGCGGCTGGCAGGCCAGGTACGGCGGGCGGGACGTGTCGCAGTTCCGCGGCGCCGAGATGATCGCCAGGGATTGGGACATCTCCCGGGAGGACATGGAGGTCTTCGCCTACGAGTCGCACCGGCGCGCGATCCGGGCGATCGACGAGGGGCGCTTCGAGCGGGAGATCGCGCCGCTGGAGGGCGTCTCGGCCGACGAGGGCCCGCGCCGCGACACCTCCCTGGCGAAGATGGCGGGGCTGCGCACCCTGGAGGAGGGCGGACGGCTCACCGCCGCGGTGGCCTCGCAGATCTCGGACGGGGCCGCGGCGCTCCTCATCGCCTCGCAGGAGGCGGTGCGGACGCACGGCCTGCGGCCCAGGGCCCGTGTCCATCACCTGTCGGCGCGGGGCGAGGACCCGATCCGCATGTTGTCCGCGCCGATCCCGGCCACCGCGCACGCGCTGAAGAAGACCGGCATGTCCATCGGCGACATGGACACCGTGGAGATCAACGAGGCGTTCGCCCCGGTGGTGCTGGCCTGGCTCAAGGAGACGGGGGCCGACCCGGCCCGGGTCAATCCCAACGGCGGCGCCATCGCGCTCGGCCATCCGCTCGGTGCCACAGGCGCCCGGCTGATGACCACCCTGCTGCACGAACTGGAGCGCACCGGCGGCCGGTACGGCCTGCAGACGATGTGCGAAGGCGGCGGCCAGGCCAACGTCACCATCCTCGAACGCCTGTAGTGAGGCGCTCGTCGGGGGCACTATACAGCAAAGCAAGCGCTTGTTAGGATCCGGCCATGATTCCCACGATTGTCTGGGGTACCGGCAACGTCGGCCGTGCGGCCATCCGTGCCGTCGAGGCCCACCCGGCCCTGAAACTGGCGGCCGTACTCGTCCACGACCCCGGCAAGGTCGGCCGCGACGCAGGTGATCTCGCCGGGCTCGGCCACGATCTGGGGGTCGCGGCGACCGACGACGTCGACGCGGTGCTGGCCGCCGGTCCGGGCGCCGTGGTGTACGCGGCGTCCGGTGAGATCCGTCCCGACGAGGCCCTCGCCGACATCATCAGGGCGATCCGGGGCGGAGCCGTGGTCGTCACCCCCTCGCTGTACGCGCTCTACGACCAGCGCAACGCTCCGCGGGAACTGCGGGAACCGGTGCTCGCCGCCATCGCGGAGGGCGGCGGCTCGCTGTTCGTCTCCGGCGTCGACCCCGGCTGGGGCAACGACGTGCTGCCCCTGCTGATCAGCGGCCTCGGCACCAGCGTCGACGTGATCCGCTGCCAGGAGATCTTTGACTACTCCACCTACGACCAGCCGGACTCGGTCCGCTACCTGGTCGGCATGGGCCAGCCGATGGACTACGAGCCGCCGATGACCGCGCCGACGATCCCGACCATGGTGTGGGGCGGGCAGATACGGCTGATGGCCAGGGCGCTCGGGGTCGAACTCGACGAGATCCGCGAGACCCTGGACCGGCGTCCGCTCGAGTCCACGGTGAGCACCAAGTCGATGGGCGACTTCGAGGCCGGCACCCAGGGCGCGATCAGGTTCGAGGTGCAGGGCATCGTCGCGGGCGAACCCCGCATCGTCATCGAGCACGTCACCCGCATCCATGCGTCCTGCGCGCCGGACTGGCCGACGCCGCCCGACGGCGACGGGGCGCACCGCGTCATCATCGAGGGCAGCCCGCGCATCGAGGTCACGGTGGAGGCCACCGACGAGGGCGGCAACCGGGCCGCAGGCGGGAACGCCACCGCGGTCGGCCGGCTGGTGGGCGCCATCGACTGGCTCGTGGACGCGGACCCCGGGCTCTACGACGCGCTCGACGTCCCCCTGCGTCCCGCGGCCGGCAGACTCGGATGGAGGCGACCGTGAACATCGACATCCCCGAGGGCAAGGACGCGATCGAGTACGTGTGGGGCGAGATGGTCCCCGGCATCGGGATCGCCGCCTCGAAGTTCTCGATGTCGGTGTACGCCCACTCGACCCTCGGGCTGCGCGAGTTCGAGGCCGCGCGGCTGCGGATCGCGCAGATCAACGGGTGCGCCTTCTGCCTCGACTGGCGCACCGAGCGGGACGGCGAGAAGGTCGAGGTGGAGTTCCTCGACGCGGTCACCGAGTGGCGGACCACCGGCGCCTTCGACGACCGCACCCGGCTGGCCGCCGAGTACGCCGAGCGGTACGCCCTGGACCACCACGGCATCGACGAGGAGTTCTGGACGCGGATGACCGCGCACTACAGCCAGCTCGAGATCGTCGAGCTGAGCATGAGCATCGGCTCCTGGCTGGCCTTCGGCCGGCTCAACCACGTGCTGGGCCTGGACGCGGTGTGCATGCTGCCGTCGGCCCGTCGCCCCGCGCCGAACCGATAGACGCGCCACGACCTGGCGACCACCAGGCGGGCGATCCACTCACAGGCCACTCACGGAGAGGTAGCGGCATCACGCACAGTAACGAGAACTTGTCTGAGAGTAGGGAAAGATCGAAATGGTCGACAACACCTCGGGCGGTACTGGTCACAAAGGATTCTCGCGCCGAAAATTCATCACTGGAACCGGTTCTCTTCTAGGAGTCGCGGCCCTTGCGGGCCGTACCGCCCCAGCTCAGGCGGCGGCCCTCCCCGCAGCCGCCCCGATCGCCTCTGGTGAGCATGTCCCGGTCCTGGTGATCGGCACCGGATACGGCGGTTCCGTCGCCGCCCTGCGTCTCGCCCAGGCGGGCGTCGACGTGCACATGATCGAGATGGGCATGGCCTGGGACACCCCCGGCTCGGACGGCAAGATCTTCTGCAGCACGCTCAATCCCGACCAGCGGTCCTACTGGCTGCGCACCAAGACCAAGCAGCCCCTCAACTACTTCCTCGGCTTCCCGATCGACAGGGACATCCCCCGCTACACCGGGATCCTGGACGCCGAGGAGTTCAGCGGCATCACCGTCTACCAGGGCCGCGGCGTCGGCGGCGGTTCGCTGGTCAACGGCGGCATGGCGGTCACGCCCAAGCGGGAGAACTTCGGCTTCGTCCTCCCGTCGGTGAACCCCGATGAGATGTACGACACCTACTACCCGCGTGCCAACGCCGGGCTCGGGGTCGGCCTCATCGACTCGGCCTGGTTCGAGTCCGCCTCCGCCTACCAGTACTCCCGGGTCGGGCGTAAGCACGCCGGACGCTCCGGGTTCCCGTGGGGCTTCGTGCCCAACGTGTACGACTGGAACTACATGAAGCAGGAGCAGGCCGGAACCGCCACCAAGTCGGCGCTGGCCGGGGAGATCCTCTACGGCAACAACTACGGCAAGAAATCACTGCAGAAGACCTACATCGCCCAGGCCAAGGCCACCGGCAGGGTCACCATCTCCCCGCTGCACCGGGTCACCTCCGTCGCTCCGGCGTCGGGCGGCGGCTACACCGTCTCCATCGACCAGCTCAACACCAACGGCGACGTCACGACCGTCAAGACCGTGCTCGCCGACAGGGTGTTCTTCGCCGCCGGCAGCGTCGGCACCAGCAAGTTGCTGGTCAAGCTGAAGGCCACCGGCGTGCTGCCCCTCCTGAACGACGAGATCGGCAAGGGCTGGGGCGACAACGGCAACGTCATGTGCGGCCGGGCCAACTGGCTGTGGGACCCGACCGGCAGTCTCCAGTCGACCATTCCCTGCTCCGGCATCGACAACTGGACCGCCGGTGGCGCGTTCGCCGAGGTCGCCCCGCTGCCGGTGGGGATCGAGACCTTCGCCTCGTTCTACCTGTCGATCACCAAGAACCCGAACCGCGCCCAGTTCTCCTGGAACGCCGCGACGGGCAAGGTCGATCTGAACTGGCAGACCGCCTGGAAGCAGCCGGGCATCGACATGGCCAAGACGATCTTCGACAAGATCAACGCGAAGGAGGGGACGATCTATCGGACCGACCTCTTCGGCGTCTACAAGATCTGGGGCGACCACCTCACGTACCACCCGCTCGGCGGCGCGGTGCTGAACAAGGCCACCGACAACTACGGCCGGCTCGCCGGCTACCCCGGCCTGTACGTCATCGACGGCTCGCTGATCCCCGGCAACACCAGCGTCAACCCGTTCGTCACCATCACGGCGCTCGCCGAACGGAACATCGAGAAGATCATCGCCACGGATCTGTGACGACGGCCCGATCCCGCACGCGCGTGCACGGCCACCTCAGGTGACCGTGCACCCGCATGTCCGGCCCTCGGCCGCGGTCACGGTCGGCGGAGATCAGTCGGGGATCAGTCGGCGACCAGGCGTGCCCTCCGCCCTTCGAACTCGCGCTGCCGGCGGACGACGTAGGCGCCGGGCGTGCAGCCCGTGGCCCCGTGCTCGGGATGGAGCAGGTAGGCGACGGCCGAGGTCTCGAAGATGCCGATCGCCAACCAGTGGGAGTCCGACACATCGGTCGTCCACCTGCAGGTTCCCGGGTCGGCGACGAGCGTGTGCGGGTTACCCCCGGCCGCGCCGCGAAGCAGTTCGACCCCCTCGGGGGGCACGTCCCTCCACCGCGCGCCGGGCCGTACCCGAACGGATGACGCGATGACGGGAAGCGGGATGACGATGAGGTCGCCCTGGGCCTGAAGCCCGTCGACGACGGGGATGCTCACCGACTGCTCGAGGTGGTCGAGCACGGCGAGTCCGGTCTGCTGGGAGAGCGAAGCGAGAGTCACTGTCATGGAAGGCACCTCAGGTTCGGCGGACGAGGAGGGAGTACTGCTCGGCGGACAGCCCGTAGGTCCAGCCGGCGGCGGCGATCGGATCGTTGAAGGAGCCCGGCACGGTCAGCCCGTACTGGCGGCGGTGCCCGTCACGTTCGACCGACCCGTTGATCGCGAGCAGGACCCTGGTCTGTCTCCGCACGTCGTAGAGCCGCAGTTCGGAGCCGGGGTTGCCCGGGTCCGGCGCGGACGCGACCAGCCGCAGCCCGGCCCGATCGATGTAGGTGCCCCAGCCGATGCGCTCAATCGCGCACCGCCTGACCTCGACGTTGGCCTCCCGCGCGATCCTGTGGACGCTCGGATCCGTGATCACCCAGGACGGCACCCGCGTCCCGTGCCACGCGTACACGTCCCACCCGTCCGCGTAACGGATCGCGGGGCCGTCCGCACTGTGCAGCCGAATTTCGCCGTCATCGCCCCAGACCTCCGTGTGTACGGCGACGGGCCGCTCGGAGATCACGCACACGGTTTGGCGAGGCCACCACCAGCCGCATGACCGGGCGACCGCCGTCCACAGATCGAGTCGCCTGATCTGCTCGGAGGTGAAGACCGCCCCGGCCGCCCGGCGCAGGGCGTCATAGTGGGCGACCCATGAGACGCACTGCGTCTGATACCAGGCGCTCGTCGCGTGGTGCTCCACGTCGTGCGCCGCGCGGAGCGCCATGCGGAGAGAACTGTCGGAGGACCGCGTCAGCGGGTCGCGAACCTCCTGGCGAAACAGCCCGCTCACCGACGGATGAATGCGGGCGTCGAGGTCCAGGCACAGCCGTCTCATTGATGAGGAGAACCGCGGTGGCAGAGACCATTCCGGCATTCGCTCGACGGCTTCCGCCGGCCGTGGTGGCACGCCTGGCGGGACGGTCGTCAGGGCCGCGACCGGTGACGACACCCAGTGGAAGCGCGGGGGATCGAGCCCGATCAGGCGGTACAGGCCCGAGATGGCCGCTTCAGCGGCCGTACGGTCGGCGGGCAGCGTCGACAACGCCCGGCCCAGCCATTCTTCGCGGATTTCGGCAGCTTCCCGCTGCACAAGAGCGCTCACCAGATGAAGGTGACGTCGTCCTTTCCAATGATCATGCTGAAATGGTGGCAGATCATCGCATCTGTTGTCCATGGTCAGCATTCGCAACATGAATCACGTATTGCTCAGGTGGCCATTTGCTCTGCATAGTGAGATCACCGCGGCTGATCACTTGAGGTGCCGCCCCGAGCACATCCTGACGAAGGTGGAGCGGTCACGTGGAAGGCAGAGAAGGGATCAGGCTCCGCGTCCTCATGGAGCCCCGGCACGGAGCCCGTTACGAGGACATCCTGGCGCTGGCGCTGGCCACCGAGCGGGCCGGGTTCGACGGGTTCTTCCGCTCGGACCATCTGCTCGGCGTCGACCCGGACGACCCGGCCTATCGGCCCACTGACTGCTGGACGACGCTCGGCGGGCTGGCCAGGGACACCGAGCGGATACGGCTCGGCGCGCTGATGAGCGCGGCGACGTTCCGGGCCCCCGGTCTGCTGGCGACCGTCGTCGCGTCCGTCGACGAGATGAGCGGCGGCCGTGTCGAATTCGGCGTCGGCACCGGCTGGTTCGCCCGGGAGCACGCCGCGTTCGGGTTCCCGTTCCCGGACACGGGCGAACGGTTCGACCGGCTCGAGGAACAGTTGGAGATCATCACCGGGTTGTGGCGTACACCCTTGGGAGACGAGCAGGGATTCTCCTTCGAGGGAGTCCACTACCGCATCGAGGCCAACCGCACCCCGCCGCGGCCCTTCCAGTCGCCGCACCCGCCGATCCTGATCGGCGGCACCGGGCCGAAGCGGACTCCGGCCATCGCGGCCAGGTACGCGTCCGAGTTCAACGCGGGTCTGGGCGGCGACCTGCGTGAGCAGATGGCGACCTTCACCCGGGCCTGCGAGGAGATCGGCAGAGACCCGGGCGAGCCGCGGCGGTCGGCGTGTGTGCCCGTCGCCTGCGGGTCCACGCCCGCCGAGGCGGAGCGGCGGGCCGAGGGCATCGCGCCGTTCTTCCGCGGCGCCGCGGCGATCGGCTCCCCGGACCAGGTCGCCGAACAACTCGCAGGTCTGGGGGAGTTGGGGTTCGACACGGTCTACCTGTTCATCTTCGACATCCACGACCTGGACCACATCGCCCAGATCGGCGCTGAGGTCCTGCCGCACCTCACGGCGACGAAGGTCGCGGGCCCGTGAGCCGCACCTGAGCCGAGGAACGCAGGCGGACGGGGCCGAACAGACCTGTCACCCGCTGGCCGGGGAAGACGAAGTGGCTGGGGCTCACGGCTGAGAGGTACGGCGCCAGCGTGCCGAGCACCAGGATCTCCACCTCGTTCTCGCCTTCGGCGAGATCGAGGTCGAAGACGTACGGCGAGCACACCCGGATCCCCGCCGGCCTCCCGTTGAGGATCACCTCCGCCGTGCCGCGCACCCGGCCGAGGTCGAGCACGGCGGGGCCGCCGGGCGTCCCCTCGACGGCGACACCGGTCCGGTAGCGGACGCCACCGCTGTACTCCGCCAGCCCCTGCCCCTGCCAGTCGCCGAGCCGGATCGTCGCCGGACGGCAGGTGAAGCGGATCGGTCCCGTCAGCGCCGCGCCGCCCTGGAATCCGGGTTCGGCCACGACCCGGAGTTCCACGCGGGCCGCCGGGCCGTCCAGCGCGACGACCGGGCCCTCGCCCAGGATGACGTCGCCACTGTGCACGGTGACACGGCCGTGCGCGGGGACCTCCATCGCGACGGCGCCGGGAGGTACGTCCACCCAGAGCCGCTCGACCCGCTCCTCGTCGGCGCCGGGAACGGCGAGGACCGCGGGCAGCGCCGTCGCGCCGGATTCGATCCAGCCCGCTCCGGGAAGCGGATGCGGGCGCCTGTGCAGGTGCAGCGAGGCGGGATCGCCGTGTTGCCGCCGTCGCACCCGGGCCTTCCAGCCCGGCCCCGAGACCACGAGGCCGTCGACCAGCACGGCTCCCTCCGATTCGACGGACACCGAGTTGGGGCCGGGGCGCAGCAGATGGGCGACGTCGTAGCGGCGCACGCGGGGGATCTCCGCCTCGGCGTAGGGGTCGAAGCCGCCCTGCCGGCCGGCCTCCGCACCGTTGACCCGGACCACGCACGGAGCCATCGAGGCGACCTGGAGCGGCTCGTACGGAGGTTCCGCGACGTGGACGACGGTCTCCATCACCGAGCCGGTGATCCACTCGGGGCGTCGTGCCGCGGCGGCGTCCCGCACCAGGGAGACGTGCGCACGCAGCGTCAGGTCCTCCTCCGGGGCGAGCCTCAGCAGCAGCAGGTGGCGGCCGGGTTCCACCGGCGTCCGTCCGACGGCGAGATAGCCGGCGTCGTCGAGTGGCATCTCCTCATCGTCGATCCAGGCCGTCTTCGCGGCGGCGGCGCCCACGACCAGCGTCCCCTCCTCCGGCACGTCCAGGAGGGTGCGAACCCACGTGACCTCGCCCGCGGCCACGGCGCCGAAGTCCAGGAACTCCTCCGGCACGTGACCCTTCGGCCCGAGGGTGTCCCGGTGGACGGGGTCGTGGTCGATGCCGCGCGCGGTGGAGTAGACGGCGTGCCGCCAGCCCTCGTGCACGGGCGGCGGCACGGACGCGGGGACCGTGCACCACAGGGCGTGCGGCCCGAATGTGGCCCGGACCGCCGCGCCGTCCGCGTCCTGCAGCGTCCAGCGTTCGAGCTCGGCGTCCTGACCGGCGCGGCCGAAGTCCCCCCAGGTGTCGTCGAGGGTGGGGACGAGCTCCATCTCCCAGACGTCGCCCAGATCGAGTTCACGCGGGTGCACCGGCGCCGGAGGGTCCGCGGGGACGTCGTCGCCGGTGAACAGCAGCAGCGCCGCGGGCCCGTCGTCGAACGGCACGACCACCTCGACGGCGTCGCCGGTCCTCGTGTACGGCAGAGCCCGCGTCCGCCCGCTGAAGGGGCCCACCAGCATGGGCGTGCCGCGGACGCCCCTGACCGTGATCCGCATCTCGGGGACGTACCGGCCGGGGTCGAAGTCGTAGCCGACGTCCAGCCAGCCCAGCTCCACACCGCGTTCGCCGGGGCTGCCGACACTCACGTCGCTCGCCCTCGGGAAGGCCGCGGTGAGGAAGACCACCGTGGTGCCCTCCACCTCACGGACGAGGGGTGGCACAGGCGCCTCGACGCGCGGGACGTACCCGTCGAGAGCCTCGCCCAGGAGGTCGGGGGTGGGGACGAACCTCGCCTGACCGGCGGCGAACCGGTCGCGCAGGCGGGCGACCGGACCGCCCGGTGACGTGGGCTCGGGAAGGGCGCCGACGGCGACGAGCCGGCCGCCGGCCTCCGCGAACGCGTCGAGACGTTCGGCGGTCCGCTCGTCCAGCACGGTGCAGGCGGGAAGGACGATCACCTGGTAGGCCTCGGTGGAGATCGTCAGCCTGCCGTCCACGACCGACGCGCGCCACACCGACTCGTCGTCGATCACGTCGGCGTCGAGGCACAGCCGGTCGAGCGCTCCGGGCACGGTCTGGAACCATGCCATGTCGCCGACCAGCTCGCGGTACACCCGCTGGGCCCGCGCGGCGTCCTCAGACGCCGACAGCGAGCCCGGCGCGACCCCCGCCTGGGAGGTGCCGGTGGGGAACAACACCGCGATGTCGCAGAGGTGGCGGCCCAGGGAGAGCGCCGCGCAGAGCCGGGTGACGGCGTCGGCGAAGACGTGGTGGTGACGCCAGTACGGCTGGCGCCAGTCGGTCGACGGCGGAGCCCATTCCCACCAGCCGGCCTTGGTCGTGTAGTAGACGGCGTGCGGGTTGTAGAGCGTGGCTCCGGCGCGCAGCCACGGCAGCAGCCAGTCGAAGGTCTCCTCCAGCGTGCCGCCCCAGCCACTGGAGTGGAACGACTCGATCCAGGTACGCGGCCGGCCGTACAGGTGGGCGAGCGAGGAGTGCAGACGGGCGTCGCCGTGGTGGTCGGAGCCCGGCGCGCCGAACCAGCGGTGCGTGCGGGTGTAGTCGGCGTAGAGCTGGACGCCCTCGACGGGGTGCCCGGCGCGCGCGGGGTCCTGCTGGTCGCAGCCGTGCAGCAGGCCGTGCTTGTCGTGCCACTCGGCGAGCGGCCGGAAGAACGCCTCCTCCGCGAGCTCGGCCCGGGTGCGGTGGTAGTCGCGCCAGACGGGCGACCCTTCCTCGTGGCCCGCCGCGGCCCGGCCTTCCGGGAATCGGGGGAACTCGTAGCCCCTCCTGGTCGCGAACTCCTCGGCGAACGAGTCCGACCAGGTGGGCACCGAGGGCAGCTCGTCCTGGAAGGACCCCACGATGACGTCGCCGAACCAGCGGCCGAGACGGCGCTCGAACTCGCCGTGGACCCGGTCGATGAGCGTGGCGCAGGCCTCCGGCGACAGGTAGTCGAAGCCGCGGCGGGACACTCCGCCGTCAGCGCCCAGCCACTGCCCGGCGAAGGAGGGGCTCTCCTGGACCAGCCGGGCCTGGATGTCGGCGCCGGAGAAGCCGAGCTGGTCGTAGAACCACAGCGAGACGCCGAGATCGGCCGCGTCGGCGCAGACGCCGTCGAGCAGCTCCCACCACTCCTCGGAGAAGAAGGGCGGGTCGTCGGCGTCCGAGCCGAACAGCGGCCCCGACGGCGCGAGGTTGAGGATGACCAGGTTGTGCACTCCGCCGGCGGTCAGCCGTTCCATCTGCCAGCGGAGCCGGTCACGCCGCAGCGGCTCCCCGCTCCACCACCAGATGGCGGCGGGGGAGTGGCTGCGCGGCGGGTGCCGCAACACGTCGAAGAGGTTCATCCCTTGAGTCCGCTCGAGAAGCCTTTGATCACGTAACGCTGGAGCAGCAGGAAGACCACCACGATCGGCAGCGCGGCGAGGACCAGGCCCGCGAAGACCAGGCCGTAGTCGGACACGTACTGGCCGACGAAGCTGAAGATGCTCACGGGCACGGTCTCGAACCCCGAGCCGCCGAGGTACAGCAGTGGCGTGAAGAAGTCGTTCCAGATGAACACGGCGTTGAGGATCAGCACGGTGCCGGTGATGGGGCGCAGCAGCGGGAAGACGACCTTGGTGAAGGCCGTCAGGTGCGAGGCGCCGTCGATCTGGGCGGCACTGGCGTACTCACGGGGCAGCGCCCGGATGAATCCGGTGTAGAGGAACACCGTGAAGGGCAGTTGCACGCCCGTGTAGAACACGATCATGCCGAGGTGGGTGCCGATCAGGCCGAGGTCGGTGATCAGCCGGTAGAGCGGGATCATGCCGAGCTGGAACGGCAGGACGATGCCCAGCAGGAACAGGATGTACAGCCCGTAGCCCAGGCGGGACCGGACCCGGGCCAGGAAGTAGGCGGCGAACGACCCGAGGGCGATCAGCGCCACCAGGCTGACGACGGTGATCACCGTGCTGTTGATCAGCGACGGGCCGAGCGCGGCCGACGACCACGCCGAGGCGAAGTTGTCCAGAGTCGGCGACGACGGGACCGCGAGCGGCGACTCGGCGATCTGGTCAGGGCTCTTCAGCGACAACGTGACCAGCGCGTAGACGGGGAAGAGGAACGCCACCGCCACCGCGATCATGACGATCTCCAGGAGGAAGGTCCGTGCCTTCACTGGGACACCTCCCGGGAACGCAGGTAGTAGATCTGGACGAACGACACCGCGGCCACGAACAGGGCGAGCACGAGGGCGATCGCCGTGCTGTAGCCGAACTTGCCGTAGACGAAGGCCTGCTTGTACAGGACCGTCGAGAGGGTCTCGGTGGCGTAGCCGGGGCCGCCGTTGGTCGCCGCGAAGACCTGGTCGAACAGCTTCAGCCCGCCGATGGTCGACAACATCAGGTTGATGGTCACCGCCGGGGCGAGCAGGGGCCAGGTGACGTACCTGAAGCGCTGCAAGGTGCCCGCTCCGTCGATCATCGCGGCCTCGTGCAGTTCTCTGGGCACGCCTTCCAGCCCGGCCAGGAAGATGACCATGGAATATCCGGCGTACTGCCACACGACCATGCCGGCGATGGACCACAACGCGACCGACGGGTCGCCGAGCCAGTCCACATGCAGGCCGAACAGGCCGTTGAGCCCGGCGGAGGGGTCGGGGTTGTAGATGTACTTCCACAGGAAGGCCACCATGACCGGGCTCACGACCACGGGCGAGAAAAAGACCACCCGGAGCAGCGCCCTGCTCTTGATCTTGGTGTTGACGCCCAGCGCGAGGAGCAGGCCCACGACGTTCTGCACGACGACGACGGCCACGGTGAGCAACAGGGTGTTGCCGAGCGAGCCGAGCGCCTGGTCGTCGTGCAGGATCGCGCTGAAGTTCGACAGGCCGACGAACGACATGTCCCCGCCGATGCCGCTCCAGTCGGTGAAGGCGTAGACGACCCCGGCGATGCTCGGGTAGAGCACCACGACCGCGTAGACGAGCAGTGCCGGGGCGGCGAACAGCCATGGCGGGGTCATTGCGCCGAAACGGCGCCTTCCGGGCTTCGCCGCCGGGGCGGCGGACGTCCCGGCCTGTTTGGTGATGACGCTCACCGCTCCTCCTCGCCCGGCGCCCCGGCCGCCCGCGGGGGGCGGCCGGGGCGGGCATCGCCCTCGCCGTGCCTGATCGCTCGTTCACTCACTTGGCGTAGGCCTCGTCCATCTTCTTCAGTGCGCCGTCGATGTCGATCTTTCCGGCGAGCAGGTCCTGGATCACCGCGAAGTGGGTGGGCTGCACCTCGGCGTTGGGCCACCGCTGGTCCATGAACGGCACCGCCCGGTCCTTGGTGAGCGGCAGGAACGACTCGAGCGCCGGGTCGATGGTGGAGCCGGCGTCCTGGGTCAGCGGGATCGCCGCGATGGCCTTGGCCCACCGGTTGATGTTCTCCTGCTTGCCGAGGAAGTCGATGAAGGCCTTGGCCTCCTCGACGTTCTTCGACTTCGCGCTCGCGCCGAGGCCGACCACCACACCGGCGGGGATCCAGACCTGGGCGGGGTCGTCCGCGCCGGGCAGGGGGAACATCGACAGGTCGTCGGGCGTCGTGGCCGCGTCGCGGAAGGCCTGCAGCACGGCCGACACCTGGATGGCCATGCCCGCCTTGCCGGTCGCCACCATGGACGTCTGCTGCTCGTAGGTCGTCCCGTTCGGCTTGTCGTTGAAATACCCCCGCTTCTGCAGTTCCAGGTACATCTCCATGGCGTCGCGCCAGCCCGACTGGGCGAAGCTGGTCTGCCCGGCCGCCTGCTTGTCGTCGAAGGTCGGGTCCTTGGCGTACACGGTGGAGGGCACGAGCGCATAGGTGATCAACTGGGTGACCCAGGGGGTCTGCGCGCCGAGCGCGATCGGGGTCACGCCCGACTTCTTGATCTTCTCGCAGACGTCGAGGAACTCGGTCCACGTGGTGGGCGGCTGGTCGACCCCCGCCTTCTCGAAGACCTTCTTGTTGTAGATGGCGCCGATGACCGAGGATCCGGCCGAGTAGATGTAGGTCTTGCCCTGGAGCTGGAAGGCGGGCTTGAATCCGGTCGGGATGGTGTTCGTCCACGCCTGGGAGGACAGGTCGGCCAGCAGGCCGGCTCCGGCGATCTGCGCCATGGACATCGCGCTGCCGTTGCCGGGATACACCACATGCAGGTCGGGGGCGTTGCCCGCGCCGAGCTGGGTGCGGAGCGAGGTCTGCACCTGGTCGGTCGGCGCGTACGACGTCGCGATCGACACCCCCGCCTTGGCCTGCCGGTACGCGGCGACCAGGTCCTCCATGGGGACCTTCTCGTCGGCCACGCCCACGAACTTCAGATCGACGGACGCACCGGCACCGGCGCCCGACGTGCCTCCCGTCGACGGCCGGGTCGAGCAGGCCGTCAGCAGCGCGGCCGTCGCCGCGCCGCCCATCAGGCGGAAGAACTGGGAACGGCTGATCCTGGCTTCGATCAGCCGGTCGGTCTCACGGGTCATGCTGTCTCTCCTCGGACTAGCGTGAAACTGTGGTCCCCCGAGGTCACCCTGCGCGTGGTCCCACCGGGCAGGTGCACGGTGGCGGTGGCGCCGGGCGGGATGGTCGCGTCGAGCCGGAAGCCCTCAGGCGAGCGCTCCCAGCGGACGCCGACCGTGCCGCGCACCGACTCGTAGCTCGCCTCGGCCCAGTCCAGGTCCCCGGGACTCGGCCTGATGACCAGCTCGCGGTACGCGGTCGAGGTGGGCGCCTGGCCTATCCCGGCGACCCCGCTGTACAACCACTCGCCCACCGAACCGAGCGCGTAGTGGTTGAACGAGTTCATCGACGGCGCTCCGACGCCGTCCCACCGTTCCCACACGGTGGTCGCGCCGCTCCTGACCTGGTGCAGCCAGGACGGCGGCCCCGTACGGCCCAGCAGCGCGTGGGCCAGGTCGTCATGGCCGTGCGCGGACAGCACCGGGCACAGCAGGCTGACGCCGAGGAACCCGGTCTGGAGGCCGGAGGCCGCCACCAGTTCCGCGAGCCGGTCCGCCGCGGGCGCGACCGCCTCCTCCGGCAGCAGGTCGAAGGCGAGCGCCAGCAGGTATCCCGTCTGGGTGTCGCCCGCGACCCGTCCCCCCGCGTCGACGAACTCCTCGACGAAGGCCTCCCGGATCCCGGCGGCCAGCGCGTCGAGGTGGTCGGCGTCGCCGTCCCTGCCGACGACCCGTGCGGCACGCGCGGTGAGGGCGGCACTGCGCTGGAAGTAGGCGGTGGCGATCAGCGGCCGGGGGGTGGGAGGCCCGGGGGACAGCCAGTCGGCGAAGTGGGGCCCGACGCGGTGCCGCCAGATCAGGTCGGGGTTGTTCCTGTGCACGAAGCCGACCCAGCGGGCCATCGCCTCCACGTCGAGGAAGGCCGGGTCGCCGTAGACGCGGTAGAGGTGCCAAGGCGCCAGCACTCCGGCGTCCGCCCAGCCGGGCGCGCCCTCGTCGGCCACTCCGGTGAGAAGCGGCGCGACGTTGGAGAAGCCCCCCTCGGGTGACTGCGCGTCGGACACGTCGTCCAGCCATTTCGCGAAGAACGCCGCGACGTCGGCGTTCAGGCAGGCGGTCGGCAGGAAGACCTGGGCGTCGGCGAGCCAGCCCAGCCGCTCGTCCCGCTGCGGGCAGTCGGTCGGGACGCTCACGAAGTTGCCGCGCTGGCCCCAGCCGATGTTGGCGTGCAACCGGGTGATGTCCGGATCCGAGCACGCGAAGCGGCCCGCCCATGGGATGTCGCTGTGCAGGACCACGGCGTGGACGTCGCCGAGCTCGTCCAGACCGGTCACCTCGGCGTAGCGGAAGCCGTGGTAGGTGAAGCGGGGTTCGAACACCTCGGCGCGCCCGGCGGAGATGAAGACGTCGGTTGCGTCGGCCGTCCTGAGGTTGGCGATGTGGAGGCGATCGCCGATACGGGGGTCCCCGTGCGGCGTCGGCCCCTCCAGCGTCTCGCCGTGCCGGACGCTCACGCGCCGGCCCTCGGGCAGGGCCGGTACGGCCAGGCGCACCCGGCCCGCGATGTTCTGCCCGAAGTCCACCAGATGGACGCCGGGGGCGAGCCGGGTGACCGATCGCGGGGCGAGCCGCTCGAACGCCCGCACCGGTTCGTCGCGGGAGGCGACGAGCGCCGAGTGGTCGTCGCCGGCGACCGTCGCCGGAGGCCAGGCGGAGTCGTCGAAACCCGGCCGGTCCCAGCCGGGCGTCTCCAGGCGGGCGTCGTGGCACTCGCCCTTGAGCAGGTCGGCGTACCGGATCGGGCCGCGGGCGGTGCGCCATGCGGGGCCGGTGGCGACCACGCGGGTGGACCCGTCGTCGTAGGAGAGGTGGAGTTCGGCGACGAACTCGGGGAACGGGCCGTAGTGCTGCCCGGCGCGGCGGGGGGCGAATCCGACGAAGCCGCTCCACCACCCGTCGGCGACAGTCGCCGCGAGCACGTTCTCCCCGTCGCGGACCAGTCCGGTGACGTCGTACACCTGGTATTGGATCCGGCTGCGATAGTCGGTCCATCCTGGAGCGAGCTCGGCGTCGCCGACCCGCTCGCCGTTGAGCCGGGCCTCGTACAGCCCCCTGGCGCTGACGTAGAGCCGGGCGCGGGCCGGGACGGGCGCGGAGAACGCGTGCCGCAGCCGGGGACAGGCCAGCAGGCCGTGGACGTCGAGGGCCTGTTCGCCCCGTGTGGGCGGGTCGACGGGCTCGACCCGGGAGGGATCGTGCGTTATCCAGGAGGCCGTCCACGTGTCGTGTCCCGTCTCGAACCACGATTCGGCGCTGCCGCGCGTTCCGTCCTGAGCCCAGACGGTGACGTGCCATCCGTACCGCGTGCGCGGGCGCAGGGCCGGCCCCGCGTACCGGACGCCGACGGACGCGGCGTCCTCGACCCGCCCGGTGGACCAGACGGAGGTGCCCGGCCGGGTGAGGTCGGTGACGTCGACCTGGTAGGCCACCGGGTCGTCGCCCGCCTGCCGCGAGGCGAGACGCCAGGACAGCAGAGGCGCGGGAGCCCCGACGCCCATCGGCTCGGTCCGGTGCTCGCAGCGGAGCCCGTACGGCGCGAGCCTGGCCGGTCGATCGGGTACGGCGGGGACGGGGATCGGCGCGCCGGGGACGGAGGCGCCCGTCGCAGGGACACCGGGGCCGGGCACGTCACCGAGCATGTACTCGCTCCTCGCTACGCTTTTGTTAAATATCACGGACTATGGTGTGATTTTGTGATCGGTGGGTGGAGACTATGAGCCACCCCTTCGGGTGTCAAGAGCATGAGAGGACCGCCATCACACATGGGTTCTGAGAACTTCGCAGGCGATCCTGCGTGGGTTGGTATCGACATCGGCACCCAGGGGGTGCGGGTGACGATCGTCGACTCCGATGGTGTGCCGCTCGCCACGGGGTCGGCCCCGCTGGAGAGCCGGCGCGGCCCCGGCCGCAGTCACGAGCAGGATCCGGAGGAGTGGTGGGCCGCCACCGTCGCTGCGTGCGCCGAGGCGACGGCCTCCGTCGACGCCGGGCGGATCAGGGCGCTCGCGGTGTGCAGCACGTCCGGGACGGTCCTGCTGGCCGACGGCGACCTGCGCCCCATGTCTCCCGCGCTCATGTACGACGACAGCAGGGGCGGTCCCTACGTCGACCGGGTGACCGAGGCGGGCGCGGCGGTCTGGGACGAACTGAGCGTGCGCATCCAGGCGTCGTGGCCGCTGCCCAAGCTGCTCTGGCTGGCCGACCACCACGGATTGCCGTCCGGGTCCCGGTTGCTTCATTCCGCGGACTTCGTGGTCTCGCGGCTGGCGGGAGAGCTCCTCGCCACCGACTCCAGCCACGCGCTGAAAAGCGGATACGACACCCTGGCGGAGCGCTGGCCCGAGGAGGTGCTGCTGCGCCTCGGCCTGCCGCCCTCCATGTTCGGGCCCGTCGTCCGGCCGGGCAGCCCGATCGGTCGGGTCGGGGCGGCGGCGGCCGCGCGGACCGGGCTGCCGGCCGGATGCCTGATCGTCGCCGGCATGACGGACGGCTGCGCGGGGCAGATCGCGGCGGGCGCGCTCGCTCCCGGTCAGGGAGTGTCCGTGCTGGGCACCACGCTGGTGCTCAAGGCGGTCAGCGAGCGGTTGCTGCACGACTCGGCGGGCGCCGTGTACAGCCACCGGCACCCCGACGGCGGCTGGTTGCCCGGCGGGGCCTCCAACGTCGGCGCCGGAGCGCTCACCGCCGCCTTCCCCGGACGTGACCTGGCGGACCTCGACGCCCGTGCCGCCGCGTACGAGCCCGCGGCCGAGATCGTCTACCCCCTCACCGCGAGAGGCGAGCGGTTCCCCTTCTACCGGCCGGACGCCGACCCGGTCGCCGTGGGAAAGGCGCGCGACGAGGTGGAGCACTACGCGGCGCTCCTGCAGGGCGTCGCCTACGGCGAGCGCCTCGGTCTCGCCGCGCTCGCGCTGCTCGGTGCACCGGTCACGGGCACGCTGGCGCTCACCGGAGGCGCCACGCGCAGCCGCTACTGGTGCCAGCTCCGCGCCGACGTCCTCGGGATGGCCGTGGAGATCCCCCGATACCCGCAGGCGTCGGTCGGCATGGCGGTGCTCGCCGCCTCGTCGGGCGGTTCGCTGAGCGGTACGGCAGGCCGGATGGTGCCGCCGGGAGAGCGGATGGACCCGCGTCCCGACCGCGTCGAGCGGTTCGACAAGAGCTTCCGCCGCCTCGTCGAGGCACTGGCGGAGCGCAGGTACCTCACCTCGGAACTCGCGGAGAAGGCGGTCGCATGACCACGATCTATCTCGCCCGGCACGGCCGTACGGCCTGGAGCGTGCAGGGGCTGTACACCGGAGTGAGCGACATCGGGCTCGACGACGAGGGGGTCCGCCAGGCCGGAGCGCTGGCCTCCTGGGCGGCGAGGGCCGAGCCGGACGAGGTGGTCTCCTCGCCGCTCGTGCGCGCCGTGCGCACCGCCTCGGGGGCGGCCGCGGCGGCGGGGGTGGAGCTGCGCACCGATCCCCGGCTGCGCGAGCTCGACTTCGGGATCGCGGAGGGACGGCGCCGTTCGGAGCTGGACGCCGAGGTCGTCCGCGATTTCGAGGCCGATCCCGCGGCCTGCCCGTTCCCCGGCGGCGAGGATCCGGCGGCGGGGGCGGACCGGTTCACCGCGTGCCTGGCGGAGCTCGGGCCGGGCCGGATCCTGGTGGTCGCGCACAACACGATCCTGCGGCTCGCACTGTGCCGACTGCTCGGCATCCCCCTCGCGGACTACCGCAGGCGGCTGCCGCGGATCGATCACGGGTCGGTCACCGAGGTGGGCTTCGGGCCGGAGGGAGCGGCGCTCCGTAGCTTCAATGTGCCCCTGGGTGGTTAATATGCCTGATCTACAACGTCTTGGAGCGCGACAGGTGAACTCCCGTCAGCACGCCGCCACAGGTGCCGCCCGTCGTCAGGCGATGGCCGAACACGTGATGCGGCAGGGTTCGTCCTCGGTGACAGAGCTGGCCGAGACCTTCTCCGTCAGCGTGATGACGGTGCACCGCGACCTGGACGAACTCGAGCGCCAGGGGATGGTGCGCAAGTTCCGCGGAGGCGCGACCGCGCAGGCGTCGTCGGTCTTCGAAAGCAACATCGTCTATCGGCTGACCGCCCACCAGGAGGAGAAGGAGGCGATCGCCCGTTACGTCGCCGGGCTCGTCGAGCCGGGGAACTCCATCATGCTCGACGACTCCACCACGGCGCTGGCGGTGGCCCGCCACCTGGGGGACGTCACCCCGCTGACGGTCGTGACCAACTTCCTGGAAGCCATCAAACTCCTCACCGGCGTGCCCGGCATCCGGCTGATCGCCCTGGGCGGGGAGTACCACCCGACGCACGACTCCTTCCTCGGCGTGGCCTGTGTGGACGCGGTGGAGGCGATGAACACCGACCTCGTGATCGTGTCGACCTCGGCCGTCTCCGACCGCTACGCCTTCCACCAGGAGCAGGAGATCGTCCTGGTGAAGAGGGCGATGCTGCAGTCGGGAACGCGGCGGATCCTGGCGATCGACCACAGCAAGCTCGGCCGGGTGGCCCTGCACAGGGTGGCGCCGTTGGACGTGTTCGACACCATCGTCGTCGACTCGCTCGCGCCCGGCGAGGCGATCGACCGACTGCGTGAACGGCATCTCAACGTCGAGATTGCGGAGATTTAACACCCGTTCTGTTATTTATCACATCACTCCGGTAGCGTCTGTGGACATGTCAGGACTTAATGTGCTTGTGGCTGGAGATCACTTCATCCGGCCGCGTGCCGTCTCCGGGGCGCTCAGGGAGGCTCTGGGCGACCATATTGCGGTCACCGAGTTGGTCGGCCCCTGGCCCATCGAGCCGTTCGGCACGGTGGCCGAGGTGAGTGAGGCCTCGGGAGACGAGGACGAGCTGATCTCCAACCTGTCGGGCGTCGAGATCGCGATCACCCAGATGGCCCCCTTCACCGCGCGGGTTCTGGCCGGTGCCCCCGACCTGCGGCTGCTCGTCGTCACCCGAGGCGGGCCCGTCAACGTCAACCTGGAGGAGGCGGCGGCCCGCGGCATCGCGGTCTCCTCCACGCCCGGACGCAACGCCCCCGCGGCCGCCGAGCTCGCCGTCGCGCTGACGCTCGCCGTGCTGCGCCGCCTGAAGGACGTGCACGCGACCATGGCCGCGGGCGAGTGGCGCTCGGACCTCTACGCGTACGACCGGTGCGGCGGCGAGCTGGACGGGACCGAGGTCGGGATCGTCGGGTTCGGCGCCATCGGCCGGCGCGTGGCGGCGGTGTTCGACGCGCTCGGCGCCAGGGTGCTGGTCGCCGACCCGTTCGCGGACTCCGTCCCCGAGGGCATGACCCTGGTCGGGCCGGCGGAGCTGCTCGACCGCTCGCAGGTGGTCAGCCTGCACGCGAGGCTCACCCCCGAGACCCACGGCATGATCGGCGGGGCGGAGCTGGCCCGGATGCCGGAGGGCGCCGTGCTGGTCAACACCGCACGCGGCGCGCTGGTGGACACCGACGCGCTCACCTCGGCGCTGAAGTCCGGGCACCTCGGCGGCGCGGGCCTGGACGTCTACGATCCCGAGCCGCTCCCTGCCGACCACCCGCTGAGGGCCCTGCCGAACGTCCTGCTCGTTCCGCATCTCGCGGGGGCCACCCGGCAGACGGCGGACCGGGCGATCCGCATGGCCGTCGAGGAGGTGGCCCGGTGGACCGCCGGGGAGCCGCTCGCCTACGGGGTCACCGGCCCCCGGAGGAGGTCCCGTTGATCGTCGGAGTCGATGTCGGCACATCCGTCACCAAGGCGGTCGCCTTCACGATGGACGGCGAGGTCGCCGCCGTGGAGGCGCACCCCACTGCGCTCGGTCATCCCGCGCCTGGACAGGTCGAGCAGGACGCCGAACAGGTGGTCACCTCGGTCGGGAACGTCCTCGCGGGGCTCGGCGTGCAGCGGCCGCGGGCCGTCGGGATCACCGGGCAGGGAGACGGGCTGTGGCCGCTCGACGCCGCCGGCTCGCCCACGGCGCCGGCCGTCTCGTGGATGGACGGCCGCGCGGGCGAGGTCGTGGACGCCTGGATGGCGGACGGCACCTTCGAGACGTTGTTCCGGCGCACCGGCAACGCGCCCTTCCCTGGCGCGGGAGCGCCGCTGCTCGCCTGGCTCGACCGGTTCCGGCCCGGCGTGCTCGACCGTACGGCGACCGCCGCCCACTGCAAGGACATGGTCATGCAGCGGCTCACCGGAGTCCGCTGCACCGACCCGTCCGACGCCTCCAACCTGTTCACCGATCCCCGCACGGGCCTGCGGGACCACACGCTCGTGGACCTGTGCGATCTCGGGCACCGGGCCGATCTGCTGCCCCCCGTCGCGGACATGCCGGTCGGGGAGTTGCAGGCCGCCGTCGGAGGCCTGCCCGCGGGCCTGCCCGTCTCCGCGGGGCCGTACGACCTGCCCGCCTGCGCGGTCGGCGCGGGTGTCGCGAGACCGGGCGACGGCCTGCTCATCATCGGCACGACCCTGGCCTGCGAGGTCCAGGTGGACCGGCTCGACCTCTCCGGGGAACCGGCAGGTCAGACGCTGCTCTACGGCGGGCAGGGGGGAGCGGGCGGATGGCTGCGCGCCATGCCGGCGATGACCGGCACGGCGGCGCTCGACTGGGTGCTCCGCCTGGTCGGCGCCCGGCACGACGAGCTGGACGGCCTGGTGGCGCAGAGCCCGCCCGGCGCGAACGGCGTGAGATTCCTGCCCTACCTCTCCCCGGGAGGCGAGCGCGCGCCGTTCGTCGACCCCGGCGTACGCGGACGTCTCGACGGGCTCGAGCTGGCCAAAACGCGCGCGGACGTCGTCAGGGCCGCGTGTGAGGGCCTGGCCTTCGCGGCGAAGCACTGCTTCGAGGCCGCGGGGCTCACCGGTGAGGTGGCCGTGTGCGGCGGGGGCACCGGGTCGGAGGCGTGGCTCCAGGTCTTCGCCGACGTGCTCGGCCGTCCGCTGCGGGTGGCCAGAGGTCCGGAGGTGGGCGCCAGAGGTGCGGCGCTGGTCGCCGCCCGCCGGTTCGGCATCGAGTTGGACGAGTCCGAATGGACCCGGAGCACGCGATGTTACGAGCCGGGTCGTGACTACGAGGACGGCTACAGGCGCTACCAGGCGGACGTCACCGCTCTCCGCTCGTCCATGTGATCCCCCGGTATTCGGGGCGGCCGATCGCCTCGTCCGTGCCCGCTTGCGGAGATTTCCGGGCCGGTACTGCGGAACATCACATACCGGAACCGTGACGGTGCGACGATGCTCCGTACCCGTGAGTCACCCCAGCGTCTGGTGAGAGGGGATTTCCATGGGCAGTCCCACCAAGACCGCCGCCGAACACGACGACGGGGCGGTCGGCCGGCGCCGGTTCCTGACCTTCCTGGTCGCCGCCCCGACGTTGACGCTCGCGACGACGAACCTGGCCCCGGACGGGATCGGCACGGCGGCCGCCGAGGCGGGAGTGCCCGGCCTGCCGCAACCCGCGGACATCATGGACCTCGGCGACGTCCTCATTCTCGCCGGAACGCCGACGGCGCACCTGCTGGTGCTGGAGGTGACCGAGGACGGCGAGGCCCACTTCGAGTTGCCGCGCGCCGAGGTCGGCCAGGGCATCACCACGGCGGTGGCGATGCTGGTCGCCGAGGAGCTGGACCTCCCGCTGTCGAAGGTACGGGTACGGCTCGCCGACGCGCGGCCCGAACTGCTCATGAACCAGCTCACCGGTGGTTCCAACACGATCCGCTCGGTCTACGGTCCCGTGCGCCGGACTGCCGCGGCCGCGCGGGCACGTCTGGTCGCCGCGGCGAGCACGCGATGGGACCTGTCACCCGACCGACTCGTCACCCGTGACGGCGCGGTCGTCGCACCGGACGGGCGGACGGCCTCCTACGGCTCCCTCACGGGCCTCGCGGCGACGCTGCCGCTGCCGGGCCTGACCGTCAAACCGAAGCCGGAGTCCGAGCACACCCTGGTGGGCACCCCGACCTCGCGGATCGACGCCCGCGCGATGGTCACCGGCACCATGCGGTACACCCTGGACCTCGACGTGGCGGGCGCCAAGCCCACGATGGTGCGGCGGCCGCCGACGATCAACGGCACCGTGCGATCGGTGAACAACGAGACCGCGGTGCGGGCCATGCCCGGCGTGATCGACCTCGCCGTCGTCCCGACCGGCGTCGCGGTCATGGCCGAGACGTTCGGGCAGGCGCTGGACGCCAAGGACGCGCTGGACGTCACCTGGAACGACGGGACCGTCGACGCCCTGTCCGACGCCGACATCCGCAAGCGGCTCCGCGCGGCCGCCCTGCCGTTCGTCGTGCCGCCGCTGCTGACCCGGCACGTCGACGCGGAGTTCGACTTCGCCTTCGTCAGCCACGCGCCGCTGGAGACCAACTCCGCGATCGCCGACGTGCGCGATGACCGGGCCGAGATCTGGGCCGGGCTGAAGTCCGCGATCGTCGCCAAGCAGACCATCGCCGCCGCGATCGGCCTGCCGGAGGATCGTGTCACCGTACATGTGAGGCAGAGCGGCGGCTCGTTCGGCCGCAGGCTGTTCTTCGATGGTGCGCTCGAAGCGGCGCAGATCTCCAAGGCCATGGCCAGGCCGGTCAAGCTGATGTGGTCGCGGATCGACGACATGCGGCACGGACGGGCCCGTCCGGCGACGCATCACAAGATCCGCGCCACCTACGCGCTCGGGCAGGTGCTCACCTACGAACATCGGGTGGCCGCCGTGGAGACCGATTTCCGGCACGGTCTCGGCGAGATCCTCACGGCCACCGCGGCCCGGCTCCCCGTCGCCGGAAACCTGAGCTTCGCGCAGACGGTGTTCCTCACCACCGTGAAGGTGCCCTACGACTTCGGCGTCGTGACCGAACTGCTCAACGAGGTGCCGCTGAAGATGCACACCGCGAGCTGGCGGTCGGTGTATTCGGCCAACACCCGCGGCGCCGAGGAGATCCTCGTCGACGAGCTGGCGAAGCGAATGGGCAAGGATCCCGTCGCGTTCCGCCGCGCGTTCCTCAAGACCGACCGGCAGCGGAGGGTCCTGGACAAGGTCGCCGCCGCGGGGAACTGGGGACGCACCATGCCGGCGGGGTTCGCCCAGGGAGTGGGCTTCCACGACGAGTACAAGTCGTGCACCGCGTGCCTGGTCGAGATCGACGCGCGCGACCCGGGGAAACCGCGGGTGGTCCGAGCGGTGATCGCGGCGGACGTCGGCCGCCCGATCAACCCGCGCGGGCTGGAGGCGCAACTGCTCGGCGGCCTCACGGACGCGATCTCCACGACCCTGCGGGCGGGCCTGCACATCGACAGGGGCCTGCCGCTGGAGGGCAGCTACTCGCAGTTCCACTACGCGCGGCAGAAGGACTCGCCGACCGACGTGCGGATCTTCATCATGCCCGCCGACGGTGAGCCGGGCGGCGCGGGCGAGCTGGGGGTTCCCGCCGCGGTCGGTGCGATCGCCAACGCCTACGCGCGGGCCACCGGGACCAGCCCGCGCAGCTTCCCGATCAACTTCGACGTCGACTTCACCCCGTTCCCCCGCTGAGGAGGCAGACCGTGCCGACCTACACCTTCGCCGTGAACGGGAAGACCGTCACCGTAGAGGCGCCCGCCGACATGCCCCTGCTGTGGGTGTTGCGCGACAAGCTCGGCGTGACGGGTCCGAAGTACGGCTGCGGCATCGACGTCTGCAAGGCCTGCACCAGCCACCTCGACGGGGAGGCGGTCAACCCGTGCGTCGTCCCAGTGTCCGAGGCGGCGGGCAGGAAGGTGACCACGATCGAGGGGCTCGCCGACGGCGACACGCTGCACCCCGTGCAGGAGGCCTGGCTCGAGGAGGACGTGGCCCAGTGCGGCTACTGCCAGCCCGGGCAGATCATGGCCGCCGTGGCGCTGCTCAGGAAGAACAGGAACCCCACCGATGCCGAGATCGACGCGATCCAGAACGTCTGCCGCTGCGGCACGTACTTCCGCATCCGGGAGGCGATCAAGCGGGCGGCGGCGAAGATGTAGCGCTTTCCGCGTTCCGCGTGCCATCACGACAGGTGTCATCACTGCAGGTGCCATCGCAATCGGTTGCATGACATGACCCGGAACACCGATGGCAGGGTGTCGAAGGTTCACCTGCTGCGGCTCGTGCGGATCACGGCATCTTGGCGTGCAACCGATTGCGATGGCCGTTCACCTGAAAGACGAGGCCCGGCGTCTCACCGGGCCTCGTCGTCAGAGGCGATTACGCACGCGCCTCCTCCATCAGCGCGGCCAGGGCCGGCTCCGGCTCGAGCACGAACAGCCCGCCATGGGTTCGGTCGGTCACCCAGATGAGCCCGCCCTCGTCGACGAACAGGTCGTTGGCCTGCGGCGCCTGCTGACCGGGCGGCGTCTCGGAGACCCAGTGTGCGATCTCACGGGGTTCATCCGGATCCTCCAGGTCGTAGACGCGCACGCCCGCGTTGAAGTACGTCGCGAAGATGAGGCGTTCGCTCCGGTAGGACCCCTGTCGGTTCTCGTGCAGGTTGTGCGGTCCGAAGCGCATCGGCAGGTCGTCGTACGGACCCTCCGGATGCGGGACGGCGCCGCGGTACGACGGCTCGGCCGGATCGGCGACGTCCACGAGGTGGATCCGCCGCTCGGGAGCGCGTGGGCCGTCGTGCTGCTGCTCGTCGGTGACCACGAGGAGGTCGCGGCCGGGCAGCGGCAGGCACGTGTGCGTCGCACCGCCGCCCCACTGGCACCGGCCGATCATCTTCGGAGAGGCCATGTCGGAGACGTCGAGCACGACCAGATTGGCATCGTCGAAGCCGAGATAGGCGACGTCGCCGGAGGTGAGGGCATGGTGAGCGGCGTAGCGCCGGTCGGCCGGCCAGTCCGGACGCTCGCCGCCCGCCTCCCACTGGCCCGGCCACCACCAGCGCCCGGCCTCGACGGGACGCGCCGGATCGGAAAGGTCGACGGCGACCCAGATGCGGTCCCTGAAGCCGTCGGGCACCGCCGACATGTGGGCGTACCTGCCGCCTTCCCACACGATGCGGTGGACGCCCTTGCCCCCCGACTCCCAGAACGCGATCTGCTCCGGGGCGAAGGGGTCCTTCAGGTCGTACACCGCGAGGCCCGCCGAGTGCGGACCGAGCGGCCCGGTCGGCCGGTACGGAAAGCGCTCGTGGTTGACGAGCAGCAGTCCGCCGGCCACCTGGACCTTGTGCGTGTGGGTGTTGTCAGGAGCGGGCCACTGGTCCACCAACCGGGGACGCAGGGGGTCCGCCACGTCGAGGATCGAGGTGCCCATCCGGGACGTTCCGCTGTGGCCGACGTAGAGGGCGTCGCCTTCGCGCATCACCTGCATGCCGTCGCCGCTGCCGGCGAGGTCGTGGTGGGCGAGAAGCCGGAGTCCCTTGGCGGCAGCCGTTCCCACGCTCATGGCTCACACGTTCCCGAGAGCGGGCCTGAACGGCAGGCCCAGGATCTTCTGGGCGCGCCAGAGCGGGACGAGGTAGGTGTACGCGCGCCAGTCCGTGCCCTCGGGGACCGACTTGAACCCGATCTGGTCCGCGATGAACTTGTCCATGTCGGCGGGGTCGAATCCGCCGTCGGCCACGTGGTAGTCCGTGGCGTTCTCCGCCGAGTACGCGTCGGCGAACTCCGGCGGAACGTCGAAACCCTTCTTCACCATCAGCGCCAGGACCTCGTCCTTGTTCGCCTGGTTCGTGATGAACTGCCGTGCCTTCAGCGTGGCCGTGAGGAACGCCGTGACGGTCTCCGGGCTCTCCGTCAGCAGCTTGTTGGCCGCCCACCCGTTCTGCGGCACCTTGCGCGTCTCCTCGAACAGGAACTTGCCGCCCTCCTTCTCCAGCACCTTGCGGTGGCGGAGTTGCAGGCTGGCGCCGTCGACCACGCCGGCGATCACGGACTGGAGCCGCTCGTTGGACTGGCCGCCGGTGCTGACGATCTTGACGTCCTTGTCCGGGACGACACCGTTCTTGGTCAGCAGTTCCCGCAGGATCGCGTCGTTGCGGCTGTTGAACTGGCCGCCCGTGATCGTCTTGCCCTTCAGGTCCGCTGCCGTGTTGATGCCCTTGTGGACACCCAGGATGTTGGCCTCGCCGCCCAGGTAGACCGACAGGAACCGGACTCCCGTGTTGCTCTTCTTGGCAGCGGCGATCGTCGTGTCGGAGTCGTAGAGCGACATGTCGAGCGAGCCGCCGATGAGGGCGGGCAGCGGGTCCTCGATGGTCTTGATCTCGACGTTGTCGATGCCGACTTCCTTGAAGTACCCCTTCTCCTGTGCCACCAGGATGTCCTCGTGGAACAGGTAGTACGGGTTGTCGACGCCGACCACTAGGTTGTGCTTGACCTTGGTCGTGTCGATCGTCGCGTCGATGTCGTCGGCGCTCGCCGGGGCGCTCTGGTTCGCGGCGTTCGGGGCCTTGTCGCCTCCGCCCGCGCCTCCGCAGGCCGCGACGAGGACGGTGAGGCTGAATACGGTGAGTAACTGCTTGGATCTGTGCATCGTGACTCCTGGGCGTCGTCCCACGGAAGCGGCTGTGGGAAGTGGGGGATGGCGAACCGCGCCGGCCCTGGGGGGTGAGGAAATCCGAGAGATGCGGGTGGAGAGATCTATGCGCGTGAGATGTCGCGCCACGGCGCCGCGTGCTGTTCGAGCCAGCGCATCGCCTGTACCAATCCGACGGACATGACCGCGAGAAGAATCAAGGTCGCGTACAACATCGGGGCGTCGAACTGCTCGCCCGCCTTGTCCAGCAGGAAGCCGAGTCCGTTCCCTCCGCCACCGAGCAGTTCACCGATGAGCATGCCGACGAGTCCGCGGGCGATGCCCTGGTTGACGCCGGAGATCACGAACGGGAGCGTGTACGGAAGGATCACCTTGAGGTAGATCTGCGGCCTGCTGGCACCGAACACCTCGCCCGCTCGAACCAGTGAAGGTTCGACCGTCTTCACGCCTGCCATGCAGTTGACCATGATCGGGAACACGGCGGACAGAACGATGATCGTCAGCTGCATGGAATTGCCGAATCCCATGATCAGGATCAGCAGGGGGATCAGGGCGACGCGGGGGAGCGAGGTCATCGCCCATACGTAGGGACTCAGGATCA
>Ga0310811_10000612_pt1 | contig 45867 bp, 38 predicted proteins | sample YCmetagenome_FD_207642 | JGI IMG/M metagenome (GOLD analysis project Ga0310811, IMG submission 207642) | Soil microbial communities from experimental microcosm in Duke University, North Carolina, United States - YC | ecosystem: Engineered > Artificial ecosystem > Soil microcosm > Unclassified ...
CTTTTTGTTGCTGTGCCCGGTGTCCGCGATTATTTGGGCTACGGTGGACATGGCTTACTGGTATTTGACATGGATCATGGTCACCGTTTTGTGAAAAGGATCTCGACGCGCGGACTTCATCCCAATGGAAAACCTTCTAATGTAAAAGGGATAGCAGTCAGCATTTCGCTGAATAGCATTTACATAAGCACTCTGGAATCGCTGCAACGAATTGACCTTTCTACAGGAAAAATAATATGGGAGAAAATGATCGATGGCGGCTGCGACCGGATGGCCATATCCCCTGATGGTAAAACCATGTATTTACCTTACCTGGAGGGAAAGGTGTGGAATGTATTAGATTGTAAAACGGGCGAGATCATCAAAAAGGTTGATGGATTTAAAAGATCACATAATACGCTTTATAGCTTGTCCGGTAATCATGTTTACCTGGACGACATAGGATCGCAATGGTTAACGGTCGTGGATACGAAGACTAATGAGATAAGTGGAAAAATTGGACCCTTTAATAATTTTATCAGACCATTTACCATTAATGGGAAGGATACAAAAGCATTTGTTACAGTGGACAGTCTGCTTGGCTTTGAGGTAGGTGATACGAAAACTCTTAAAAAGCTCGCCCACGTAGAGGTAGAGGGTTGGACTACCGGCCCTGTACGCCGCCATGGTAATCCTAGTCATGGCATTGGGCTTACTCCCGACGAAAAGGAATTATGGTTATGCGATGGCTTTAATATGCGTATGCATGTTTTTAATGCTAAAGCACCCTACCAGCAATTGACGACTATCCCATTACAGGATATGCCGGGATGGATAACTTTTAGTTTGGACGGAAAATATGTTTATCCATCGAGTGGAGAGGTGATCGACGTAAAAACGCGGAAAATACTAACCACACTTAAGGACGAGTTTAACAATAGTGTGGGTAGCGAGAAGATGGTTGAGGTAGATTTTAATAATGGTAAAGTAATTAAGGCTGGGGACCAGTTTGGTATTGGCCGTGTAACTAAATGAAGATCAGAATGTAAACGGATAAGGATATTATTAACATAAAATTCAGGTATTCTTTTTTTAAAAAATATTTGCGGAGAAAAGATTAAATCTTACTTTTGCAGCCCCGACGGGGTGTAGCGTAGCCCGGTATCGCGCCACATTTGGGATGTGGAGGCCGCAGGTTCGAATCCTGCCACCCCGACGAAAATTAAAGCTCTGACGATAGTTGGAGCTTTTTTGTTTTTCACCTATTTGAAGTTTTAGAAGATATGACTACCTCTTTCGACGAAACCAACAACAAACTTGAAAAGTTAACCAATCTTAGCCAGGGTTATAAAGCTTACTTATATGATTGCGATGGTACTCTTGCTGATAACATGGGCGCACATAAGGAAACCTACATTCAGGTTGCTGCTGATAAGGGTCATAAAATTGAAGGAGATATTATAGATGAGTTGGCGGGTTGGCCGGTGATCAAAGTGATCGAGGAGATCAATAAGAGATATAATACTTCGTTTGATCCGCAGGAATTTGTAGACCTAAAATATAAACTGTTCCTTGATCATTATATTGAAAACACGCTTCCTGTTGTTCATGTGATGGAGCATTTGAAGAACCACGCTCAAAAAGTTAGAATTGGTGTGGTCTCAGGGAGTAAACGCCCGGCAGTTGAAAAGACATTAAAAGTACTTGACATATACGATTTGATAGAAGTAATGGTTTGTGCCGGAGAAACCGAACACGGTAAACCACACCCCGATCCGTTTCTTAAAGCTGCCGAATTATTAAATGTCGACCCCAAAGATTGCCTGGTATTTGAAGATGGCGAAGCAGGAACAATATCCGCAGAAGCTGCTGGGATGAAATGGGTGAGAGTAGATAGGCTATAATCTAATTTAGTACGATCTTGAAAGCTTCCAGGTACTTATCAATATAAAACTGCTTTGAGGCGGTTTTATACTGCATGATAAACCGCGGATGTTCCAACGCAATGATCTTACCAAAGAACTTATGCTCGTCGTTTAACTTCTTAAGGAACTTCTCATTTTTACCTGTTCCGAAACAAAAGCAGGTGTCTGTTTTAATGCCCAAATCGATCTGCTTGTGAATATTTTCGATCATGAAGCTCCGAACAGCTTCAGTTAATTCTTTACTGTCGTAATAATTGTAGTTGGTTTCTTTCCCTTTGGAGTCTATAGAAGTAAATCCCAGTGGGCAAGGGGAATTGATATAAACATCTTTATAAAAAGCCTCAGGGCCGCCATAGGCGTTTATCATTTCATAAATAAATACTGACGATGGCTCGTGCGACATTTTACCTGAGTACGGTATATGGCATTCGCTTATCAGGCGCTTGGGGTCAGTAAAGGGGATACCTGTTAGGCCGGCGCCAAATCTTCCCGGATTAATACCCAGGATGATGTGCCGTTTGTTGTTGTCGTTATAATATTTGTGATAAAAAGCTTCAACAATCCCCATCACATTGTCATGTTCCCTGAAGGGGTTCATAATACGGATGCCATTGGGAAGAGGATCACCGGTATAGGTTAGTTCGCGGTTGAATTGGATGACACGATCAGCAAAATTCATGCGATCAATTTACCAATTGCTTTTTAAACTGGTTAGGACTCAACCCGGTTTCTTTTTTGAATAATCTCGAAAAATAAGGCAGGTTCTCAAATCCTAATGTGTACGCTATTTCAGAAACATTCTGTTTTTCGCCTATTAATAGATTCTTTGCCTCATTAACAAGAAAGATATGGATCAGTTCGATAGCCGTTTTGCCTGTTTCCTGTTTTAACAAATCACTTAAATACCTTGTTGATAAGTTCAATTCAGATGCCATAGCGTTTACAGTAGGCAAACCTTTAGTTTGCAATAACCCTTTGCCGAAATACCCAGACAAAGCATTATTGAATTTAGAAACTGTTTTGCCCGACAACTCAGACCGATTAATAAATTGGCGCTTATAAAAACGTTGTGAGTATTTTAGCATAGAATCCAGGTGGGAAAGGATGATTTCACGGCTATACTCATCAGTATTAGTTTTATATTCAGCGTCTATCTTGAAAAATAAGTCCCATATGATCTGCTCTTCTTTGGGTGAAAGATGCAATGCCTCGTTTGCCTCGTAATCAAAAAAGCCATATTTCTGTATTTCATCATGCAGAGGAGAGCCATTCAGAAAGTCTTCATGAATAAACATGATAAATGCATCTTCATCAAATTCTAAATTTTTAAATTCAATGATCTGCCGCGGTTTCACAAATATCATACTGCCGTTATCATGATCGTATTTAGTGCGACCATACATAATAACGCCCGCTTTGAGTTTTTTAAATCCGATCATGTAAAAATCAGAAGTAAACTCCCGGTCGCCTAGGCCACATGTTTGTGTACACCTGTAAACGCTGATCAGCGGGTTCTCTGGCGGTGGGAAACCGTTGAAACGATGCATATCTGCTAAACTTTTAAAATGCTGCATGTCAATATAAATTAAACAAATCTACACCGAAATACAGTGTAGATTTGTCAATATAAAACCATTAAATAGATTATTTACCGTGAGCTGCTGCTGAAACTTCATTCCATTCATCCCATTCAGCAAAACGGCCATCATAAACCTGTTTGATAAATGGATAGGCTACTTTGCCCAGGAACAAACGAAGCGGCGGATTTTCACTGTCAACCAGTTTTAATACTGCATCAGTTGTGGCTTCAGGGTTGCCAAAAATATCCTCAGTTAAGCCTGATTGGAAGGCTGCTTTTACACCGTCATATTCAGGCATGCTTTCAGTGTGGAAGGCTGATGCACCCGCCCAGTCGGTACTAAAGCCATTTGGCTCGATCAAGCTAACGTTGATACCAAAGCCTTTTACTTCGGAAGCCAATGTCTCGCTCAAGCCTTCTACTGCAAATTTTGACGCATTATAAAGACCCAGTACAGGCAATGTAACTAAACCCAATATGCTTGAAAGCTGAATAATGTGTCCGTGACCTTGCTCGCGCATTACAGGTAATACAGCCTGTGAGAGCCATAATAAACCAAAAAAGTTGGTTTCCATCTGATCGCGGGCTTCTTTTTCAGAAGTTTCCTCAATACTGCCGAATAAGCCGTAACCAGCATTGTTGATCAACACGTCGATGCTTCCAAAATGCTCTTTTGCTTTTTTGATTGCTGCAAAATCAGCATCGCGGTCATTTACATCCAGTTGAAGCGGCAAGATATTATTGCCATATTGATTTACTAAATCATTCAAAGAGTTTAAGTCGCGTGCAGTAGCTATTACTTTATCACCTCTTTTTAAAAATGCTTCAGCCCAGATCTTTCCAAATCCTCTTGAAGCGCCTGTTATAAAAATTGTCTTTGCCATTGTTTTTATCTTTTATTTGATAAGTCAAAGTTAGATGGCCTGCTTTAGACAGATTTATACAGAAGTAAGGAAGACTGATACATTTTTACCGTATCCTTCATTACATTTGGAACATGCCTGTTATTCCTATACATCAGCTACAAGAACGTGTCGATTCAGGACTTGAAATAGAGTTTTTTGGCACTGGCAGTAAACCTAAGGAAGATGAGCCTCGTGGTGCACACCGTGACGATCATTACATTTTCTTTGTGTTGATCGATGGTTCAGCAACATTAATGATCGATTTCCAGGTCCTCAAGTTTAAAGAAGGGACGCTTTATTATATCCTGCCGGGACAAGTACATCATCGGATCACTAATGAAGCCGCAGGAGGTTGGTTTCTAGCAGTGGATACCGGTTTGCTTACAATGGATCAAAGAAATGTACTTGAAAAGGGATTGAACTTGCAGCAGCCTATACAGCTAGCCGGAGAAGAAATCGCGCAATATCATTCGCTGCTTACTTTACTACTTCAAAAATATGAGGAGGCAAAAGAGTTGCCTTTTTCCCGGCCAATAATGTATTCATTGCTTCAGGCATTTACAGGGATGGTTGCATCAAGTTATTGCCAGGCGACGTCAACAGAAAATAAGCCATCCCGGAAAGCACAATTAATACAGGAATTTAGAAAGGAGCTGTCATCCGACTACAAAACCATTAAAAGCCCCGCTGTTTATGCGGAAAAACTGAATGTCTCTTTATCTTACCTGAACGAATCGCTCAAAAAAGTGACCGGCCTTCCGGTTAGCTACTGGATTATCCACGAAGTTATGCTGGAAGCGAAGCGCCTGCTTTATTACAGCCAGCTAACTGTTAAAGAGATTGCTTTTGAAATAGGGTATGAAGATCATGCATATTTTTCGCGGCTATTTAGGAAGACTACAGGGGTAACTCCACTGGCATTTCGTCAACACTACCGCGAATAGTTCTATTTTTACCGTAATGACTCCATTGTTTTAAGTGTATTATCACACTTTCTTTGTATTCATAAAAACTGAATACATCGAAATGTCTACTATACAAAAATTAAAAAGCAAAGCCGGGCGTCTTTTTGAAGACCGCTTTTTGCAAACCGGAACTATTTTAGAAGTGCGCCCCTGGGAAGCCTCATCCATGATCGAGATCGATCTCCACTTACCGTCCGCAGATATAGCCAGTTGGACAGCTGTTCCCTATATCAAATTTAAAGTGGCCGATCTTACTTACCGCGATTACACGCCTTCGCGCTGGGACGCCGAAACATCGACCTGTTCGTTATTTATTGATGCCAGGCATAACGGCCCGGGTAGTAACTGGGCCAAAACGCTTAGAAAAGGAAATTCAATAAGCTATCTGAAAGTTCGTAGTACAGAACACCGTCCATCGGCAACTTCCGCTATAATCGCATTAGGAGATGAAAGCAGCCTGGGGCATTTACTGGCATTAGAGCAAATGACGATACCATCAGGTCGCTTCTCAGCAGCCATCCTAATGGATAATGAGCAGCAGCGCAAACTGCTCCCGGAATACTTTCCAATAAATATTCAAGCGCTACCACGCAAAGATCAGCATGGCCACCATACCTTAATGAACTGGCTTATTGATAAATATCTCACTATAGATAATACCCTGTTTTATGTCGCGGGAAATAACCTGTTTGTCGATAAATTAAGAAAGGCGTTGCAGCAATACGGTTGTGAGAAGAAGCAGCTTTTTGTGCAAGGGTTCTGGTCTTAAATTGCTTATTTAAAATATATTATCAACTGCAATTCAACTAATAATTCAATTGCAGTTGATTTTTGTAATAAGTAACAATATTATTGCTTCTAATCTTATTATAATACGTTAACAGAATTGTTACCTGAATCAAAATATGTTTTTGCCATTTTTGCAAAACACATCTGGCCTGATATGGTATTAGTGATATTGTGAATGTAATCTTTTGATTATTATAATATTATTACTTTTATCAATACATATTTTATGAGAATTAATTCTGTAAAATAGCCGGTGGGTTTTTAAATATGAAAAAGTTCACTTTCAACAAGAACCGGACCCGATTGCTATTATTCACACTGGTTTTATCTTTTAGCGCAGCTATATCCAACGCGCAACAGACAACAACCAGCCCAATAGCCCCGCCAGTAACCGCTCCGGATACAACCAACACCAATTTATTAGCTCCGGTAACAGTGAAGGACAGTTCGGGCACCGGCGCAGAATCACTCACATTGCGACAATGTATTGATTATGCCATGCAGCATCAGCCGGGTATCAACAAAGCATTGATCAATGTTGATGTCGCCAAAACCACCAATGCCATTAGCCTGTCGGGCTGGCTACCGCAAGTGAATGCCCAGGGAACATTGAACCATTATATTCAAACATCTTCCAGCGGGTCCTCCGGAGCTATAAGTAGTTCAGGTAGTTCGGTTAACCGGAATACGTTTATCCCGGGTGTTTCGGTGTCTCAGGCTATATTTAGTCCAAGCCTTTTGTATGCTGCCAGAAGTGCCAACTTGTATATTAAACAAGCTCAACAAGTCACCGATAGCACCAAAATATTCCTGGTTTCGTCAGTAAGCAAATCGTTTTATAATGTGCTATTGACATTGGAACAGATCAACGTTTTAAAAGAAGACACTGCACGTCTGGGAAAAAGTGTTCGCGATGCTTATCATCAATATAAAGGTGGTATAGTCGACGAAACTGATTACGAAGAAGCTACTATTACGCTTAATAACTCGATGGCGCAATTGAAACAAGCTAACGAGAATGTGATACCTCAATATGCAGCGCTAAAACAGTTGATGGGTTATCCGCCTAACAAGCAATTCAATGTAAGTTTTGATACTACCGAAATGGAGCAAAATATCCATATCGATACCTTGCAGCAATTACAGTATGAAAAACGCATAGAATATCAGCAGGTAAAAACGGCACATGATCTGCAGGATGAAACCATTCATTATTATAAATATTCATTCCTGCCTACGCTTTCAGCCTTTTATAATTATAACCTGGCATTTCAGAATAGCCAGTTTTCTAATTTGTTCGATAAATCCTATCCAAACCAGTTAGTAGGCGTATCTTTCAGCATTCCGATTTTTACCGGTTTTTATCGTACCAATAACTTGAAAAAGGCCCGGTTGGAGCAGAAAATAATAGATTGGAATACAGTCGATCTGAAATCACAGATATATAAAGAATATGCCACTGCTTTAGGTAACTACAAAGGTAACTTCTACAACCTGCAGCTTTTGCAAAAGAATGTAAACATGGCGCGCCGTGTTTATTTTGTGGTAACGCTTCAATACAAACAGGGTATCGTTCCGTACCTGAATGTGATCACTGCCGAATCGAATTTAATATCATCAGAAATAAGTTATTTAAATGCTTTGTTCCAGGTAATGTCTAATAAGATCGACCTGCAAAAAGCAATGGGAAATATTACATACTAATGCATTACAACCAACCCCTCTCCATGAATAGAGTATTGTTAAGCACAATTCTTGTCAGCTGCCTTATCCTGGGCGCATGTAAAAAGAAACAATCCCCGCAGAATACCGAGGTGCCTGTTAATTTAATGAAACTTAAGCCCACGACCGTGCTGTATTACGATAAATATCCTGCAACTACGCGTGCATTAAACCAGGTTAATTTATTATCGCAGGTATCAGGCGCAGTTACCGGTATATTTTTTACTGAAGGTACCAAGGTACAAAAGGGGCAAAAGCTGTATGAGATTGATGAGCGTATATATAAGGCAGCTTATGACCAGGCTTTGGCCAACTTAGAAGTATCTAAAAGCGGCCTGGTTCAGGCGCAGCAGGATGCTGATCGGTATGAATACCTCAACAAATACAACGCCGTAGCTAAACAACAATATGATCATGCCGTGGTAACCCTGGCGCAGGCAAAGAGCACCGTACAGGCATCGCAGCAGATGGTAAAGTCAGCCAAAACCAATTTATCTTATTCAACAGTTTACGCACCGTTTACTGGCACTATCGGAATAAGCCAGGTAAGGATGGGCGAGGTTGTTACTCCGATGGTGACTACGCTCGACACTTTATCTACCGATGACCCGATGGCAGTTGATTTTATAATCAATGAGAAAAATCTGCCTATGTTCGAGAAGCTACAGCGTGAAAAAGTAAAAGTAGATTCTCTTTTTACCCTTTTGCTGCCCGATAATTCACTTTACGACCACTTGGGCAAACTTTCTATTATAGACCGTGCTGTCGACCCGCAAACTGGTTCTATTCGAATAAGACTGGTTTTTGATAATCCCAAATTTGCTTTAAGGGCAGGTATGAGTTGCGTAGTACGTGTGCATAACCAGGATGTGGGGCCGCAATTGGTAGTTCCAAATAAAGCTGTTATTGAGCAAATGGGCGAGTATTTTGTATATGTCGCAAAAGATACTTTGATAAAAGTAAGTGCTGACAGTTTGAAAAAAATGGATCAAAAGGCCGCTGCCGATGCAAATAAATCAAAATTGATCGCTGTACAGAAAAAGGTTAAAACCGGACAGGTAATAGGGCCTAATATTATTATTAAAAGCGGCATTGAGGCTGGCGACAGAATAGTTGTAGATGGTTTACAATCATTGCATGATGGCGCCCCAATTACAACTGCAAATAAAGTAGGCCCGGGCGGGGGCAAACGAGGTAGATGATTCGGATTTAATATCCAGGACATCAGACCGCATACTTTAAATTTTACAAAGAATGATTGCTAATACCTTTATAAAACGGCCAGTAACTGCTATAGTGATTTCTATTGTATTGGTAATTACCGGTACAGTTAGTATTTTATTGTTGCCTATTGACCAATACCCTGACATTACCCCACCAGTGGTACAGGTGAACGGACAGTTTATTGGCGCTGATGCGCAAACTGTGGAGCAGACCGTGGCAACACCTATTGAAGAACAGGTAAACGGTTCGCCGGGTATGGAGTACATGCAGAGTAACAGCACCAATAATGGCGCTATGCAGCTGAATGTAACCTTCAAAATAGGTACTAATATAGATGTAGCCGCGTTGGATGTTCAAAATCGCGTAAGTATTGCCACGCCACTACTGCCTACAGCTGCCAGTCGCTTAGGACTCACTGTACGTGCGGTTAACCCGAGTATGCTGATGATGGTAGCGATATATGCACCTAAGGATTCGCACAATATCACCTTCCTTGATAACTATACCAATATTTTCGTGCAGGATGCGCTTTTACGTGTGCCAGGTGTGGGTACAATAAGTCGCTTTACTGATGATTTTAGTATGCGTATCTGGATGAACCCGCAAAAAATGGCCGCTCATAGCATAGAGCCGCAGGACATCATAACCGCGCTTACAGCACAGAACGTACAGGTGGCCGCTGGTACAGCCGGTTTGCCCCCCCAGGCGCCAACACAAACTTATGAGCTCGGTATTTTGGTGAACGGACGCTTAAGTACTGTTCCTGAATTTGAAAATATCATTGTAAAAAATAACCCGTCAAAAGGCGAACTGGTTTATTTGAAAGATGTTGCCCGCGTAGAACTGGGTAAATTCACCTTTTCGAGTAACTCATTTGTTGATGGTCATCGCGCATCCTATCTTCAGATATACCAGGCACCGGGCAGCAACGCACTTGAAACCGCTAATGGTGTTTACGCAGAGCTTGCCAAGCTGAAACAGACTTTCCCAACTGATGTGGCTTACAGCGTTCCGTTTGAATCTGTAACAGTGGTAAAAGTGTCGATGACCGATGTGGTTTACACATTATTAATGACGCTTGGACTGGTAGCAATCGTTGTGTTCCTCTTCCTTCAAACTTTCAGGTCGACGCTTATCCCAATCCTGGCCATACCTGTATCTATTTTCGGTACATTCTGCTTTTTCATCCCGCTTGGGTTCACCATTAACACGCTGACCATGTTTGGCTTTGTGCTGGCTATCGGTATCGTGGTGGATGATGCGATCATTGTAGTGGAAGCAGTGCAGCATTATATCGACCATGATAAAATGTCGCCCAAGGAAGCTACTTACCAGGCGATGAAGGATATCTCGGCACCGGTTGTAGCTATTGCACTTATTCTTGCAGCTGTATTCGTGCCGGTAGGGTTCATTCCCGGTATTGTGGGCAGACTGTATCAGCAATTTGCGATAACCATTGCGATTTCTGTAATTATATCAGCTTTCATAGCACTTTCGCTAACACCGGCATTGTGTACCATGTTGCTAAAGCCAACAGACGAAAGCGCAAAAAATAAAGGGCTTACCAAATGGTTCACCAAATTCAATAACTGGTTCGACAGGGTTACCGCGAAATATACAGAAGGTGTGCGCCGCAGTATAAAAGGGGCGAGGTATATAGTTATCCTCCTGATTTGTGTTTGTATAGGCACTATCTTTCTGTTTAAGTCGAAACCAACTGGCTTTATCCCTTCTGAAGACGATGGCAATTTATACGTAACGTACCAGTTGCCGCCGGCATCGTCAACGGCCCAATCGGTTGAGATCATGTCTAAGCTGATGAAGGTAGTTGCAAGCACTCCGGGTGTTGGTCACTATGCTGCGCTGTCAGGACTCAACGTAGTAACTAATGCAACTAATTCCAACAATGGTACCATTTATGTGCAGCTTAAACCCTGGGATGAGCGGTCGGGCGAAGATCAAAAGGTGCCCGGTATTATCAAGGTAATGCAAAAACGCATTGAAGACGCCGGTGTAACCAATGCTTCAGTTGAAGTAATACAGCCTTCGCCGCTTCCCGGCGTTGGTTCAACGGTTGGTTTCAGTATGCAGATAGAACAGCGTAGCACCAACGACAATCTGCAGGACTTTGAGCGGGTTGTTAACCGTTTTGTTGATTCTGCAAATAAAAACCCTGCAATCACCAAGGCTTTCAGCTTTTATAGCGCCCATACACCTAACATGAGCTTAACGGTTGATCGTGAAAAGTGTGAGAAGATGGGGGTGAGTATTTCTGATGTATTTACAACTATACAAGCTTTTACGGGCAGTTTGTATATCAATGATTTTACTACCTATAACCGTACATTCCACGTGGTGGTGCAGGCTGATACCGTTTACAGGGCGTTAATATCTGATATGGAGAAGTACTATGTGCGCAACTCAGGTGGTAAAATGGTGCCTTTAGGTTCGCTTATTAGTTTTAAGCCTGTCGAGGCAGCTCCACTGATATCGCATTTTAATATTTTCCGCTCGGCTGAGATAGATGGTTCATCTCCACCTGGTGTCAGCTCAACCGATGCACTTGAGGCATTACAGAAATTGGCAGCAAAACAATTACCACAGGGCTATACTTACGAATTTTCAGGGTTAAGTTATGAGGAATTGAAAGCCGGATCGGTAACCATGTACATATTCGCGTTCTCAATCACCTTCGTATTCCTGTTTTTGGCAGCGCTATATGAAAGCTGGTCGGTTCCGTTTTCGGTGTTACTGGCCGTGCCGATAGGGGCATTCGGTGCGATCCTCGCTTTGTTCTTTGTGCCCGAACTGACGGACAACGTGTATGCTCAAATTGGTTTGATAACACTTATAGGGTTAGCGGCAAAGAATGCCATCCTAATCGTAGAATTTGCTAAGGTAAGGGTAGACCGTGGGGAAGATCTGCTTGCTTCGACACTCGAAGCTGTAAGTCTCCGTTTGCGCCCGATCATCATGACTTCGCTGGCATTTATATTGGGTGTACTCCCATTAGTTTTTGCAAGCGGTGCGGGCGCAGTAGCACGGCGTACAATTGGTATGACGGTGTTGGGCGGTATGTTTGCAGCATCAACAATTGCCATTTTTGTTGTTCCTGTGTTGTTCGTATTGATAACCCGTGCAGCTTATGGTAAGGCGAAATTAGAATACCTGAAAGCGCACCATAAGGACCTGATGGAAAAAGCGAAAAAGGTTGAAGCGCAAAACATCGACCCGGAACTGGAATTTGAATTACAGAAGTCACGCGAACTGCATAAACCAGCATAATCATGATTGCTAACACTTTCATAAAACGGCCGGTAACTGCTATCGTCATTTCGATTGTTTTGATGATATCGGGGATAATATGCATTTTCAATTTGGCTGTTGATCAATATCCCAATATATCGCCGCCCAGCGTAAGTGTAAATGCCAGCTATACCGGCGCCGACGCCCAAACTGTAGAGCAAACTACTGCTATCCCTATTGAGGAGCAAGTGAATGGTACACCAGGCATGGAATACATGCAGAGCAGCAGCAGTAATAATGGCGGTATGAACCTGCGGGTAACCTTTGATGTTGGTACAAACCCTCAGATCGCTGCGCTGAACGTGCAAAACCGCGTGGGCATTGCGGCTCCTCTTTTACCGGCGGTAGTAAGTAAACTGGGTGCTACCGTACGTGCCAGTAATCCCGATCAGTTGATGCTGGTCGCTATTTACTCTCCGAAAAAGACACATAACATCACGTTTCTCGATAACTACACTAACACATTTATCCAGGATGCGATATTACGTGTACCGGGGGTAGGTGATGTGTCAGCGCGTACCGACCAATTCGCAATGCGTATATGGCTCGACCCTGATAAGATGGCTTCGTATAACCTGATGCCATCTGACATAACTACCGCACTTAGCGGGCAAAACGTATATGTTGCTGCCGGCTCAGTAGGTGCGCCGCCGCAAAATCCAAAACAGGCTTTTGAAACGGGTATATTGGTGAATAGTATGCTCAGTAAGCCCGAGCAATATGAGAAGCTGATTGTAAGAGCCATTCCCGGAACAGATAAAATGATCTATCTGAAAGATATTGGCCGTGTTGAGCTTGCCAAATTCACTTACTCAGGTGGTTCTTTTGTAGATGGTAATCGTTGTTCGCTATTAATGATATTCCAATCACCCGGTAGCAATGCACTCCAAACTGCTGACAACGTTTACGCCAAACTAGCAGAACTGAAAAAATCATTCCCGTCGGATGTGGAGTACGTGGTTCCGTTTGAATCGGTTACCATTATACAGGTATCAATGGATGAGGTGATCGGTACATTGGTTAAAGCGCTGATATTGGTTGCTGCGGTAGTATTCCTTTTTCTGCAAAACTGGCGATCCACTATTATACCCATATTGGCGATACCGGTATCTATTTTATCAACCTTCTGCTTTTTCATTCCATTAGGGTTTACCATCAACACGCTCACCATGTTTGGCTTCGTGCTGGCTATCGGGATAGTGGTAGATGATGCCATTATTGTTGTGGAAGCCGTGCAGCATTATATTGACGAAAAGCACATGTCGCCCAAAGAAGCTACTTACCAGGCTATGAAAGAAATTTCAGCGCCGGTTATTGCCATAGCGCTTATTCTGGCGTCGGTGTTTGTTCCGGTTGGATTTATTCCTGGGATTGTTGGTCGGCTTTATCAACAATTTGCTATCACTATTGCTATATCGGTAATTTTTTCGGCCTTTACAGCACTTTCGTTGACACCGGCCCTTTGTACACTTTTGCTCAAACCCTCACATCATGGCGAAAATCCGACAACCTGGGCCGGTAAATTTTTTGCCTGGTTTGACCGCGTTTTCTTTGAACGTTTCAACCGGGTGTTTGACAAACTGAACGGCAAGTATGCCAACGGCGTTAGGCGAAGCATAAAAGGTGCAAGATATATTATCATTTTGCTGGTTTGCATTTGCGTGGGCGCCTGGTTATTATTCAGAAGCAAGCCCTCGGGATTCGTGCCTTCAGAAGATGGCGGCCGCTTGTTTGTAACCTACACTATGCCAGACGCATCATCAACCACAGCCTCCAACCAGGTGCTGGCAAAGCTGATGAAGATCGTGGGCTCAACACCGGGTATAATGCACTTTGTGGGTTCATCGGGCTTCAATATACTTGGCGGTGGTGGTAATAATAGTGGCACCATGTTTTGTATGTTAACCCCATGGGATCAGCGTACCACCCCGCAAACTTCTGTGCAGGGGATTATGGACAATATTAGAAAGCGCGTAGCAAAGGCAGGTATAAAAAATGCTACCGTTGTTGCCATTCAACCGCCGCCGATAAGAGGCATCGGTATTGCGGCTGGTTTTTCAATGCAAATAGAACAGGGAAACTCAACAGATGATATTCATGCATTTGAAAAAAATGTCCAGAAGTTTGTTGCTGCTGCCAAGAAAATGCCCGCCACTTCAACGGCATTTTGTTCTTTCACAGCTCATACGCCAAGTTATACCGTTACAGTCGACCGTGAAAAATGCCAAAAACTTGGCGTAAACATCTCCGATGTATTTTCTACCATGCAGGCTTTCATGGGTAGCTTGTTTGTAAATAATTTTACTTTATATAATCGTACATACCACGCTGTTATTGAGGCCGATACTGCTTATCGTGCACTGATTAGTAATATTAACAGGTATTATGTGCGCAACCAAAGCGGGAAAATGCTGCCATTAAGTACCCTGATAACTTATAAGGCGGATGCAACGGCAACGTCCATATCTCACTTTAACATATTCCGGTCGGCCGAAGTAGATGGCTCTATTCCGCCTGGATACAGCAGTGGCCAGTCTTTAGCTGCTCTTAAGGAGGTTGCGGCAAAAGTGTTGCCCCGTGGTTATACTTATGAATTTTCCGGGCTGAGTTACCAGGAAATCAAGGCGGGAAATATTACCATCTATATATTCCTGTTCTCCATCATTTTTGTGTTCCTCTTCCTTGCTGCATTATATGAAAGCTGGTCCGTGCCATTTTCCGTAATGCTGGCAGTACCGATAAGTGCATTCGGTGCGATTGTCGCTTTATGGATGGCCCCAACCATTACCAATAACGTTTATGCCCAGATCGGACTCATCACATTGATTGGTCTGTCTGCAAAAAACGCTATTCTTATTGTTGAATTTGCCAAATTGCGTGTTGACCGCGGAGAACCATTGTTGCATTCGACCATTGAAGCAGTTCGCTTGCGCTTCCGGCCGATCATTATGACATCTATGTCTTTCATCTTCGGTGTGCTGCCGCTGGTATTTGCTACTGGAGCCGGAGCGGAGTCAAGGAATACTATTGGTATAGCCGTTTTGGGCGGAATGATAGCTTCGTCAACGATATCTATTTTCATTGTTCCGGTATTATTTGTACTGTTTACACGCTTCTCTTATGGTAAAAAGCAGCTTCAATGGCTTCAGGATCATCACGAAGAGTTGCTGGAAAAGGCAAGAAGAGTTGAGGAAAGTAACATTGACGCCGAACTGGAATACGATATTGCTGAATCCCGTGCAGCAAATACCGCCAGCAGGGCTGAACATGAAAGAAATAAAGGACAGGGTAGTTAATCCCTGGTTTTTGTTCCTGGAATGATATCAATGAGCCAGACGCTAAGTGCAGAAACAATTATGGAAGGGAAGATAAGTCTGGATAATTCAAATATTCCGTGTGCATAAATCTCTCCGCTGAACAGCAAATAGTAAAATAATACCGGAAAACATAAAGGGAAGGCAAATAAGAAGATTATTGCCTTCTTTTTGTTTTCAGCGATATCCAGGTTGATTACAATAAGTGTCGTAAGTGCCACTGTAATGAAACAAGCTACTGATAAGCTGAATTGAAAATTGTATCGCTCCAATATATCCTGGGCAGTTTTGGCGGTTGATGATGATTTAAAGTCTTTAGTGATGATCCATATTAATATTGAAACAGGAGTGGAGAATAGAAAAGTAAACAACCATACCGTCAACCCATAAATAATAGAATACTTTACTGTTTTTGATGAGGTTTTGGGAAATTCGATTGTAGGCAAATCGGACTGGTACAATCTGATAAACAGAATCGTACTCACAACATAAGCTAATGCCAACAAATAGCCACCACCGTAACCTTGTAAGGCATTGATGCAATTGATCATCAACATCGTTGCAAATGGTATAAAAAAACCTGCAAGTGATAGATAGCGTTTGATATATGCAGAATTACCAGATAATTGTATGGTAGCTAATAAGCCTAACGCTACCCAGATTGACATCAAAAATGTATAGGGAACAGTATAAGTAGTAATTATTGTGCCTATGTCCTTAGGAAAATGGAATCCTGAAAATATAGTGAGTAATAAGAGATAAATGACAGGTGTAAACAATAAACCAGAAAGCCAAACTTTAACTGTATACTTTATTCCCTGCATTTAATAATGGTTTCACAGCTAAGATAATGCTTTGGCTGCAAAGGTTATGAACCGAGGTTATCAGGCGTAAGCAATATCGTCAAACACATCCTTCATAATCGGTTTGGATATAAAGGTGGTAACGAACGGATAAAGCTTTGAGCGGTTGATATCTGCAGGATTAATAGAAGAGCTGACAATATAAACTTTGATGTTTTTCTCGAGAGATTTATAGAGCTTCTGAAACCTGTTAAGGAAGTCCCAGCCGTCAAACATTGGCATATACAGGTCAACGAAAATATAATCGGGAAGAGACTGGGCGTCCAGTTTCTTTTCTTCAAGATAGTCCAGTATAACTTCTCCGTCAAAGGAGTAAGTGGCTTCTTTAGATAGCTCCGTATTCTTGATGGTCATTTGAACTATTTTGTGAAAAACAGGTTCGTCATCAATAAGCACAAGCTTGCTCATAGGGTTTGGGTTTTAGTATAAATTAATAGGTGGCAGTACTAATTAAAATAACTACGGTACTAATTTACCTATTTAATAATCAATAAGTTAGTTTAAAATATAACAATCTTGATACAATCAAGATGCGTTTCAAAGTTATTAATTTTTGAAATTAATGCTGTTATTTTTTAACTAAAAAGATAATTTTTCTGGATTTTACACCAATTTCATGTTGACCGGATCCCAATGAATGACTTTATTTTGGAAATAACTTTCGTTACAAGCCAGGGCAGGTGCAGCTGCTCTGAAACCGAATTCAGCATCTTCGACCACAGGTTTCCCAGTACGCATGGAGTCGAAGAAATTAGCAAAGTGTTCGTTTGAGGCATTATATCCATCGGGCGCCATAAATGTAATCGGATCAAATTTTTTCCGTTGCTGGTCTGCCGATGAATATTTTTTATTATAATCATCCATCAGGGCTTTTTGCATGGATGTAGGATAAGTAGAAAATGAATCCCATCCATCGATACCAGGTGCCACCGGCAATTTGTTTTGCTGAATGGTAAATCCATCGCCCTCACCAGAAAGATCGATCACACCTTCCGAGCCGATTACTTTTGTGGAAGTCCGCTCACCCTCACCGCTGACAAAATTAACCTGGAGCGATACCTGGAAAGCTGGGTGCTCTGGTGTATCCGGATAATGAATAACAGCAGTCATCACATCAGGTACATTACGGCCGTCTTTCCAATAATCGAGATCGGCTACTGAAAATATTTTGGTAGGTCCTTTTGAGTTTGTCAAAAAATTGATCCCTGTTAATAAATGTACAAATAGATCACCCGCAACGCCCGTTCCGTATTCCCGGTAATTTCTCCATCTGAAAAAGCGGTTGCTATCGTAGGCATGCTTCACCTTTTCAGTACCTTGAAATACATCCCAATCCACAGTTTTAGGGGATGCATCCAGTGGTATTGTATATTGCCAGGCTCCTAAGGCGCTTTGTCTGTTGAAGGATGCTTGTATAGTATTTATTTTGCCTATCGCACCAGCCTGCAACATCTCTTTCGCTTTTTGGAAAGACACGCTGCTGATTCGCTGACTGCCCACCTGGAAAACAGCCTTAGTTTGTTTCTGAACAGCTATTTCCTCCAATCCTTCGCTGATGTAATGCACCATCGGCTTTTCGCTGTAAACCGCTTTGCCTTTGCGCATGGCGTCTATCGCAATTCGGCTGTGCCAGTTGTCACTTGTGGCGATAATCACCGCATCGATATCTTTTCTGTCCAGAATTGCGTGGTGGTCATTTGTTGTGAATATATTTTGACCGAAAACTTCTTTTGCTCTATCCAATCGCCCTTTATACAAATCGCAGCATCCTACCAGTTCAACGCCTTGTGAGTGCAGTGCAGCATTGGTATCATTAAAACCCATAATACCCATCCCGATAGTGGCTATGCGTATTTTATCATTAGCTGAAATGCGTTTTTGTGCCTGAAGGATTCGTCTTTCATGCTCCTCTTGTGCAGCTAATGAAGTAAGTCCTGCTGAGGTAAGAACGATGGTACTGCCTAACTGCTTAATGAATTTTCTGCGATCAGATGACATGGCGTTATATTTAAGTAATTAATAATTGGTGATTTAAGCCGGAGAGAGCTTCCGTTACGCAAGATAATAAAAGATAAATAACTGTATACGACACATTAAAAATTTTAATAAATGGGTTAAATCACTATTTTCATGCACCAAATTAATCCTATGGAAAGACGTCATTTTATAAAACTATCCGCATTAACATCTGCATCTATATTATTCAGCAGGTTAACTTCTTTAGCCTCTGATAATTCATCAATAATAAATCCTCCGGATGAAGTTTGGGCGAAATCAGGAGAGCAATGGTTTAAGCTCGCTCATCATTCAGCATTATCCTATTCACACGGACCTGTCAATGTAGCGATGAAACATGTTGGCAATGCACTGGCGGTTGAGGCACGGTCGCCGGGCATGCCGTTGAATGCTGTTAAGTTGAAATGGAAACATCATACGGGCAATGGCACAAAAGTTTTGGGCGATCATTATGAACGCTCTTATGGCGATCTGGCCTGGAGAGGTGTTGATGCTGCAAATAAAAATCCATGGTATGTTTTGCTGAATGACGGAAAAGATACTGCTTGTTTTGGTGTCAAAACGAGCTGTAATACAATATGTTGGTGGAATGCTGGTCCCGAAACGCTTGAGTTGACCATGGATACACAATCAGGCGGTGTCGGTGTGCAATTGGGAGATAGAACCTTACATGCTGCTGAAATAGTCACAATGAAAAGTAAGGAAGGCGAAACACCTTTTGCAACTGCACAGCGCTTTTGCCATTTGATGTGCCCAAAACCACGTTTGCCGAAACAACCGGTTTATGGTATTAACGATTGGTATTTTGCTTATGGTAACAATTCGGCAGAGCTGATCAAGCAGATAACTTCTTTAATGACTGATCTGGCAACTGATACGAATAACAGACCCTTTTCCGTGATCGATGCAGGTTGGGCCACTTATTCGCCATTATTACCTGGCGATGGTGGTTTTATGGATGATTTCTCTAAACCGAACGATAAATTTAAGGATATGCATCAAATGGCTTTGGATATCGAAAAGCTAGGTATGCAGCCTGGTTTATGGACAAGGCCGCTTTGTGCCAGCTACAAGGACAAAGCTAGTTTGCTGTTGCCAAAAATTCCGGGACGCGATGATCCGAAAGCACCTATTTTGGATCCAACCATTGATGAGAACCTTGCGCGTATAAAACATAATATCGCCATATATAAAGAATGGGGTTATAAACTCGTTAAGCACGATTATACTACCTACGATATTATGGGTAAATGGGGGATGGATATGAAAAATAATCTTACAGATCCTGGTTGGCGGTTTCATGATAATACACACACTACTGCCGAGATCATTAATAAATTATACCGGTTAATCCGCGAAACGGCTGGTGATACGTATATAATAGGATGCAATACCATGAGCCATTTGTCGGCAGGTGTATTTGAGCTGAACCGCATTGGTGATGATACCAGCGGTAAAGAATGGGATCGCACGCGCAAAATGGGCGTAAATACATTAGGTTTCCGTGCAGCACAACACAATTCCTTTTATGCGACGGACGGGGATTGCGTTGGTTTAACTAAAGATATCTCCTGGAGCAGGAATAAACAATGGATGCAACTGGTAGCCGAGAGCGGTACACCGTTCTTCATATCACCCCAGCCTGAAGCATTAGGACAGGAACAAAAAGTTTATATTAAAGAATGCTTTACTAAAGCAGCCAAAGTACAACCAACAGGTGAGCCTTTGGACTGGATGACCAACCCACAGCCGACCAAATGGAAACTGGATGGAAGAGAAATTACTTTTGATTGGAGTTGATGGATAAGCAATCCCACCGCAAGATCATCCACATTGATATGGATGCCTTTTATGCCTCTGTAGAACAACGGGATAATCCCGAGCTCAGAGGCAAGGCAATTGCTGTGGGAGGCTCTCCGGAAGGCAGGGGTGGTGTGGTGGCTACTGCAAGTTATGAGGCCCGGAAGTTCGGAGTGCGCTCGGCGATGCCATCAAAAAGGGCACTGCAACTATGCCCGCATATTATTTTTATCAGGCCGAGGTTTGCTGCATATAAAGAGGTATCACAAAAAATTCGGGAAATATTCAGGCGGTATACTGATCTGATCGAACCTTTATCGTTAGATGAGGCCTATCTGGATGTGACACTGGATAAGCAAAATATCGGCTCAGCTATAGATGTTGCTAAGTTAATTAAGGAAGCCATCAAAGATGAACTGCAACTAACCGCATCCGCCGGAGTATCCATCAATAAGTTTGTGGCCAAAATTGCCTCAGATATGAATAAGCCGAATGGACTAACTTTCATTGGCCCTTCATCTATCGAATCCTTTATGGAAAAGCTTCCGGTGGAGAAATTTTTCGGAGTAGGGAAGGTCACCGCTGATAAAATGAAACGCATGGGTTTGTTTTCAGGAATAGATCTGAAAAAACTCACAGAAGAGGAAATGGTAGCTCATTTTGGTAAAGGGGGCAGATTCTATTACCAGATCGTTAGGGGAATTGATAACCGCGAGGTGCAGCCAAACCGCGAAACAAAGTCAATCGGAGCAGAGGATACATTTGCCTATAATCTAACCGAGGTTAATGAGATGAATGCGGAGTTGGATAAACTGGCCCAAACTGTTGCCAGTCGTGTGCAGAGTTACCAGTTAAAGGGACGAACCATCACCCTAAAAATAAAATATAGCGACTTCAGGCAGATCACCCGCAATTATTCGGTTACCGAACCTGTAAATGATTTTATAACTATTGCTAACGCTGCCAAAAAACTCCTGCTTGCCACCGAACCGGAAGATAAGAGGATCAGGTTATTAGGTGTCACGCTGTCGAATTTTGGAGAAATAATCCCGAAACAAAAAAGCTCTGATAACCCGGAGCAGCTGGAATTATTTTAGTGTATAGTAAACACCTAAAAACCAGAATAATCCCCTAAAAACATCGAAGAAATATCCTATTCGCATTTTTTTAAATTGCATAAAACAAAATTTTTTTTGGATTGTAACGAATCTTTTATATTTTCACCAGCATAATAACCTAGTATTAAACCAACTTCTTGAAGAAATTAATCGCCATATTGCTCTTATGCATGCACCTGTTTTACCTGGGTGGTTATATGCTGGCGTTTCAATATTTCATGAATAGGTCTGATGATCAGATGGTTAGTCAATTATATAGCAATGGGACTAATTCATCCAAACTGATCAAACTGAAAATACCGGTTCACATGCCGACATTGGATGACTGGACTGATTATGCCAACATCCAGGGACAGGTTCAGGTAAAAGATGCGTATTATAACTACGTAAAGCTGAAGATGACCAAGGATACTTTATACTTGATCTGCTTGCCCAACACGGTTAAGGCAAATCTTGCAAAGGCAAATGTCATCATGACCAAGAACCTGAATGATATTCCCTTGAGTAAAAAAGGCCCTGGCAATTCATCAACTAAAAAAGCTGAATCTACTTCTTCATATGATCATTTTTACCAGATCATAAAGTGCGATTATGCTCCTTTGGCTGAATTAATTAAAACAACCCCACGCTCGGAGATCACGCACCTGAGCAATCCTTATATTGAATCTCCAGGCAAACCGCCGAATGCTACCTGCTAAGCAGCTTGCTTATTTCCCTCGTATTTGAGTTTATCACGTATTTTGAAGGAATTGATCATGATTTCATGTAAATGATTTCATAATAGCCTCCATAAACTTTCTTGAAAATTCTAGCGGGAGATGATCTAAAGCTTCGCTTTCCCTCTTTGTGCGTTGTGTGCTGATTGGTATACCGCGCGCGTCCCTGCATCACCTATTTAGCCTATTAACTACTTAATACTATTGATAAATAATTTATGATGAAACAATTACTTACGCATTATTACAAATGCATCGCCATTGCAGCTTGCTTGTGTGCTTCTATTCAGCATGCATCGGCACAAATGGAAAACGACGGGATCATGATCCCCAAAAATTACATCTGCGCGGGACCTATGTTCAGCACATCCAGCTGGACTAACTATTGGGAAGGTACTTTCAAAAGGGACAATGGAAACATTGGCAAGGTGACTACCAATATGTATTCCTTTATGGCTACTTACGGTATCACCAACAACCTGGTAGTAACAGCTGGTGTACCTTATATTACCAGCAAGGCTTCAGCCGGAACTTTGCACGAACAAAGCGGCATACAGGACCTTTCAGTTAACCTGAAATGGAGGGCTTATAAGCTTAAAACAGATAAGAGTGCTTTATCCTTATTCGCAAGCGTAACAGGCTCAATTCCATTAACCAATTATGAGGCTGATTTTCTTCCATTGGCTTTAGGTGCACACAGTAAGGACTTTACAGCGCGGGCAGTAATTGATTACAGCTATGGCAAAGCGTTCGTTACAGGATCGGGTGCTTATACGACAAGAAGCAATATCACCATTGATCGCAGCTCGTACTACACAACAGAGCTGATCTACAGCAACCAGGTTGAATTGCCAAAAATGACTGATTATAACTTCAGGGCCGGTTACCGTAGTAAATACCTGATCGTTGAAGGTATCGCTGATATCATGACATCATTAGGCGGTTTTGATATCCGCAAGAACGATATGCCTTTTCCAAGCAATCGCATGAATATGACCAGTGTTGGCGGAAATATAAGATACCGTTTGAAATCATTTTACGGGCTTGAATTTGAGGCCGGAGACAATTACGTGGTAAAGGGTAGAAACGTAGGCCAGGCCAATATGATACACGGCGGTTTGACTTACATATTTGGTCTTACAAAAAAGAAAACGGTTCAGGATAAAGACAGCTTTAAAAACTAATGACGATGAAAAGAATTATACAAAATATAGCAACAGTTCTTTCAATTGCGGTGATCGCTTCTTCGCTTTCATCATGCAGAAAGGAAGTTATCAGCAAGGTGAACCAATATCCATCATTGGCTCCTGCAAACCTGGATCTGAATGCAGATACCTGGAAGCCTGTTTTGGTTACCGATCCAACTGTATTTACCGTGGCTGCGCCCGACGCAACAACTTCGCCAGCTTACATTGCCGATCTGAATGAGATAAAAGGATATCAGCGCAGTTTGACAGATGATCAAAGAGCTATAATTAAATACTGGAGTGCGGGCGCCGTTTTAAGATGGAACGAGATCATGCGTGAGTTGGTAGCGAAGCACAATGTCCCTCCATACCAAAACCCGGACGGTACTTATCCGGCGCCAAGTTCAACCAATCCGTTTAATTATCCGGAGTTCCCGTTTTCAAATCCACCATTTGCAGCACGCGCATATGCATATTTAAGCGCTGCTGAGTACGATGCATTAATTGTGGCCTATCATTACAAAAATCAATATAACAGACCGGCTCCATATAAAAATGACACAACGATAAAGGCATTGATACCTAAATCTGACCTTCCATCTTACCCAAGCGAAGATGCGGTTGTTGCAGGTGCTGCGGTGCAGATCATGAAGATGATGTTCCCGACTGAAATAGATTACATAGAGCAAAAAGCGGAAGAAGAAAAACAATACCGTATTATGGCCGGTGCCAATACCCGTGGTGAATTGAATGCCGGGGAAGCATTGGGTATACAGGTTGCAAATGTTTTTACCGCAAGAGCACGTACGGATAAAGCAGGCACAGCTGGCGGTAATAAAACAGTATGGGCAAATTTGGCAAGTCAGACCACTGCAAAAGGTGAAACTGCCTGGGTAAGCCTTGAAACTCCGAAAAGGCCACCGATGCTGCCTTTATTTAATAAAGTAAGTCCTTTCTTGTTTGATACACTGACCGTGGTAGCTTTAAGACCAGGTCCTCCTCATTCTACAGGTTCGGCAGAGTTTGCGGCAGACCAGAAAGAAGTATTGTATTATAGTCAGCATGCTACACGTGCCAATGAAGCATTGGTTGCTTTTTGGGCAGATGGCGTAGCTACCTATACCCCTGCAGGCCACTGGAATGCTATTGCTGCTGATGAATTTGTAAAGCAACACTATAGCGAAGTACGCTGGGCCAGAAATTTTGCTTTATTGAACATGGCCGAAATGGATGCTGCTATTGTGTGCTGGGATACCAAATATGCTTATTTCAACCCCCGCCCTTCACAAGTAAATAACGTTGTTAAAACACTGACTGGTGTACCAAACTTCCCGTCGTATACTTCAGGTCACTCTAACTTCAGTTCTGCAGCAGCAACAGTATTGACTTATTTGTTGCCAGACAGAGGTACCAAGTTTACAGATATGGCACAACAGGCATCACTATCAAGATTGATTGGAGGTATCCATACCCGCCAGGATATCGAGGTAGGACAAACCACGGGTAAAGCTGTAGGGCAATATGCTGTTCAAAGAGGTCAATCAGATGGTGCGGGTATAGGTAATTAATACGTTCAGTAAATGAAGTATCTGTTTAAAATTTCACTTGTTTTACTTTTTGCTGTTGCTGCGGTTTCATGTCATCACAAGCAAAGTGGTTCTATCGACGATGCAGCCGTTCTGCATGAGAACGAGGCTCAGCTGACGAACGTGATCATCTATGATGTGTTCACCCCGCCGGTAGCAGCCCGTATTTATGGCTATACCTCGCTGGCGGCTTATGAAGCCATCCGTTATGCTGATCCGAAATATAACTCGATCACCAACCAGCTCAGGGGCTTTGATAAGGCTCCGGAACCAGAGGCAGGCAAAAAGTATAACTATACTTTGGCAGCCACCAAAGCCTTCTTTACGGTGGCCCATAAAGTGACTTTTTCTATCGATACCCTTAAAAAGTACGAGGATAAAGTATACGCCCGCTTTAAAGATAACCTGGATGAAGAAACCTATAACCGCTCGGTAGCGTTCGGCGAAAAGGTAGGTACTATGATCCTGAAAAGGGCCAATGTAGACCATTACCCGCAAACCCGTGGTAAACCCAAATACCTGGGCAGTGATGATCCGGGTAAATGGCGGCCAACCCCACCGGATTATATGGATGGGGTAGAATACTGCTGGGGAGAGATGCATACCCTGCTGCTCGACTCATCAGGCATGTTCCCTGCACCAGCACCACCGGCTTACAGTGATGATAAAAACAGTGCTTTCTTTAAACAGGCAGTAGAAGCCTACGAGCAAAATAAAGCCCTGACCAAAGAACAGAAAACTATAGCCAGTTACTGGGATGATAATCCTTTTGTCGTGCAGCACAATGGTCACATGATGTTTGCCGATAAGAAGATCACTCCCGGAGGCCACTGGATGGGCATCACTTCAATCGCCTGCAAACAAAGTCATGCTGATGCGATAAAAACTGCACAAGCCTATGCACTGACCTCAGTTGCACTGTTTGAATCATTCATCACCTGCTGGCAGGTGAAATATAAGTTCAGCACAGAAAGACCGGTAACGGTGATCAATGAAAAGATCGACCATAACTGGCTGCCGCTATTGCAAACACCACCGTTCCCGGAATACACGGCGGGGCACAGCATCAGCAGTGGTGCTGACCCACGTGTTTGGTGATAACTATGCTTTCCAGGATACGAGCGATTTGAAATACATCGGGATGCAAAGACATTTTGACTCATTCAACAAAGCGGCCGAAGAGGAAGCGATGAGCCGTTTCTATGGCGGTATCCACTTCAAGAACAGCTCGCTGATGGGAGCAGAGCAGGGCAAGAAGGTGGGCGAATACATCTGGCAAAAACTAAAACTGACTAAATAGCATTTACTTACTTGATCGATAATATATTAATGGAAAATACACTGCATTTAGATTCTAAAATACATTACACGCTACGTTTTGCTGCGGCTATGTGCTTTTTCGGCCATGGTGCCTTTGGTATCATCGGAAAAGCAATATGGCTTAATTACTTTGCCGTGTTTGGCATAGGCCCGGATATGGGTATTTATATGATGCCGATAGTTGGCGTATTGGATATCCTGATGGGTATATCATTACTGCTTTACCCAACCAGGGCAATCCTGTTATGGCTGGTAGTATGGGGATTTATAACAGCTATGTGCCGCCCGTTATCAGGTGAGCATGTTGCAGAAGTTATTGAACGTGCCGGTAATTATGGTGCGCCATTAACGCTTTTGATCTTATCAGGCTTTGGTGGAAAAAGCATAAAAAACTGGTTCAGCAACATTAGTCCGGACGCCTTTTTAACTAATGAAAAGGTATTAACTACAGCTACAACCTGTTTAAGGATCGTGGTATTTCTGCTATTGGCAGGCCACGGCTGGCTTAATCTATCCGAAAAAAAGGGGCTACTTGGTCAATATACCTCGTTGGGTTTTTCTGACCCTGTACAAATAGCGCATATCGTTGGCATATTTGAGATACTTGCTGCATTCAGTGTATTAATTAAACCTATTCGCCCGGTAATCTTAACCTTGTTCATATGGAAAATGGGAACGGAGTTATTCTATCCGCATTGGGAAGGATTTGAATGGATTGAGCGCGGTGGCAGTTATGGCGCTATCCTGGCCCTTTGGTTCATATTACCTCAATTATCTATTAAAACTCAAAAAACTATAATAACAACTTAATCTTTAACCTTAAAAAAAATCAATCTTAACCCCAAAATGAAAACTATCTACAAATTATTATTTGCTACTTTCTTTTTACTAATTATTAGCCACTCCAATGTTTTTGCCCAGGGTTGCGTAGCAATACGCAGTACTGGTGGTGTTTGCACAATGGATGAACACCCCGATTCGGCTATTAAAGGCGGGTCATGGCTGTTTAACAGTAATAGCCGTTACTACAAGTCATTCAGACACTTTGTAGGCAAAATGGAGCAATATAAACGTATTGATCAATTACATAATAACGTAATCAATAAAGTTGTCACCCAGGATTTTGGCTTTACCCGCATATTTGATGATCGGTGGTCGATAGCTTTAGACATTCCTTATGCTGACAACAGCCGTTCGCAAGTATCAAAAGGCGGCACCAGGTTTAGCACACACACTTTTGGTTTAGGTGATATTCGTGTTACAGGGTACTATTGGTTATTGAACCCAGCTAAAGTTCACCAGGGTAATATCCAGGTGGGTTTAGGTGCTAAGTTTGCAACAGGTGCCTATAATTTGCAGGATTATTTCTTAAATGCCGACGGTACAAAAACTTTAGGACCTGTGGATCAGTCTATTCAATTAGGCGATGGTGGTACAGGTGTGAGTGCAGAAGTAAACGCTTACTACAACCTGTCTCATAAATTTGGATTCTATGGTAACTTCTTTTACCTGGCTAATCCAAGAGACGTGAATGGTACACCTCGTTCATCTACTGCTGCATCAGCTCAAACCATTGCAACGACAGGCGATATTGAAAGCGTGCCGGATCAAATGCTGATCAGGGCCGGAGCAAGCTATGCTGCTGGTCGTTTTAACTTCTCTGCAGGTTTCCGTGATGATTGTTTACCGGTTCGTGACTTGTTTGGAAATAGCGATGGTTTTAGAAGACCAGGACGAATTTTATCTGCTGAGCCAGGTATTACTTATCGTTTTAAAAATATCGCGATCTACGGATTTTTCCCGATCGCAGTCATTCGCGACCGTACGCAAAGTGTTCCAGACTTGCGTACTCAGGCATTAACCGGTGTTTATACCCAAGGCGATGCAGCGTTTGCAGACTATGTGGTGAATATAGGAATTACAGTAAAATTTTAGTTGAACAAATATTTACTGGTTGATTAGTTGAAAGCCGGGTGTGAGATACCCGGCTTTTTCTGTTTGTATAGCATCAGATTTTAAATATAAGTTCAGCAAATCGGTAAATCTTCCTAGTTTTATGAAATGAATACTCCCGAGCAAAACTTTGCAGCTTTGGGCCTCAATCTGCCCCCTGCACCACAGCCATTAGGCGTTTATAAACCATACTTAATCGACGGAAAATATCTCTACGTGTCAGGACACGGTACCGTAAAAGATGATAAGACCCTGATCATAGGCCGTATAGGTGAAACTATGACTGCCGAGGACGGCAAGCTAGCCGCGCGCCAGGTAGGTCTGGCGATTTTATCAACAATAAAAACAAACCTGGGTAGCCTGGATAAGGTAAAGCGTGTTATAAAAGTACTAGGAATGGTAAACTGCACGCCCGACTTTGAGAAGCATCCTTTTATCATAAACGGTTGTAGCGAGCTATTTGCTAAAGTTTGGGGTGAGGATAATGGAATAGGTGTTCGCAGCGCGGTAGGTATGGGTTCGCTGCCAGATAATATCCCGGTAGAAATTGAAGCATTATTTGAATTGGTTTAATTTATAGTCCGAAAGTCGGAAAGTCCGCAAGTCCGAAAGAAATGATCAATCAAAATTGGTATATAATCAGTGATATTGATAAACTGGATACACCGGCATTGGTAGTTTATCCTGACCGGGTAAAAGAAAATATCGATATCCTGAAGAGCATTATTGATGATGTGTCGCGCTTGCGGCCGCATGTAAAAACCCATAAATGTAAGGATACAGCATTACTGATGCTGGAAGGTGGAATAACCAAATTTAAATGCGCCACTATTGCCGAAGCCGAAATGTTGGGCATGAGCAAAGCGCCTGATGTTTTGCTGGCGTATCAACCTATCAGCCCAAAACTTAAGCGTTTTATTGGGTTGATAAAAGCCTACCCGGAAACACGATATTCCTGCCTGGTTGACAACAATGCTGCTGCCGAACACATATCAGAAGCAGCACTCGAAAATAATATTAACATACCTGTTTATATCGATTTGAATATTGGTATGAATCGTACGGGTATAAAGCCCGAAGAGGCGCTTGAGCTTTATCGGCATTGTCTTGAGTTACCCGGAATCAAAATAATCGGTTTACATGCTTATGATGGTCACATACATGATAAAGAACTCAGTGTACGCGAGCAAAGAGCCAATGAAGCCTATGTCAAAGTGGAGGATCTGATACAACGCATCAGGGAGAAAGGCTATGTTGAACCGATAGTCATCGCCGGAGGTTCGCCAACATTTCCAATTCATGCGGCAAGGAAGGATATAGAATGCAGTCCGGGGACATTTATATATTGGGACAGGGGCTACAGTCTGAATTGTGAAGAGCAGCCGTTTTTAACGGCAGTGCTTGCTATTACAAGAGTTATCTCATTACCGGAGGAAGGCAAACTTTGTCTGGACGTGGGTCATAAATCCATTTCAGCCGAAAATGAATTGACTAAACGGATATACTTTTTAAATGCCCCTGAGCTAACTTTTGTTGGTCAAAGCGAAGAGCATTTGGTGGTAGATGCCGGGAAGGATCATCATTATAAAGTAGGAGATGTTTTATATGGATTGCCTTATCATATTTGTCCGACAGTCGCCCTTTATGAACGCGCGATAACAATTGAAAATAACCAAATAAGCGGCGAATGGCATAATATTGCCCGCGACCGGAAGATCACTATTTAATTACGTAGAGACGCGATGCATCGCGTCTTTTCTACAACATAACCTAATCGACTAAATCTATGTTCACCATCGATGCCCACCTTGATCTAAGTATGAATGCCCTGGAATGGAACCGTGATTTGCAGAAACCCATCACAGAAATAAATGACCGCGAAAAAGGATTAACCGACAAACCGGATCGCGGTAAAGGTGTAGTGTCTTTGCCCGAATTAAGGAAGGGTGAAATAGGGTTGGTGGTTGCCACCCAGATAGGGCGATATGTTGCCCCTGATAATCCATTGCCCGGCTGGCATTCGGCTGAACAGGCCTGGGCTCAAACACAGGGACAATTAGCCTGGTATAAGGCTATGGAAGAAGATGGCGAAATGGTACAGATAACCGATCTTGAAAGCCTGGATAAGCATGTCGAGCTATGGAAATACGCCAAATCGACCCCAAAGAAGCCGGTTGGTTATATTTTGAGTCTGGAAGGTGCGGATTCGATCATTACTATAAAACACCTGGAGCGGGCTTATAGATATGGTTTAAGGGCGATTGGTCCGGCACATTACGGTCCCGGCAGGTACGCTAATGGAACAGACGCAACCGGAAAAATGGGTAAAGAAGGTCTTGAACTATTAAAAGAGATTGAACGGTTAGGAATAATATTGGATGCCACGCATTTATGCGACGATGCATTCTGGCAGGCGCTGGATAATTTTAACGGTCATATTTGGGCAAGCCATAACAATTGCCGCGCATTGGTGGATCATAACCGCCAGTTTAGTGATGAAATGATCCGTGAGCTGATCGATCGTGGCGCTGTGATTGGCGCGGCCTTAGATGCCTGGATGATGGTGCCGAATTGGGTGAGGGGTGTATCGACACCCAAAAGAATGAACTGTAACCTGGAAGTGATGGTGGACCATATCGACCACATTTGCCAGATAGCCGGAAACTCCTTGCATGTAGGCATGGGCACTGATCTTGACGGCGCATTTGGAAAAGAACAATGCCCTTATGACCTGGAGACCATTGCTGATCTGCAAAAAGTGCCAACACTATTAACCAAACGTGGTTATAATGAACAGGATATTGAAAATATGATGCATGGCAACTGGCTGCGCTTTTTGCGCAATGCCTGGACCTGAAGTAATTACAGTTGATTGAGTTGGATTAAGTCGATTAGGTTGAATATGTTATATAGCTTAACTATCCGTCCACTTAAATGAAATTAACCGCTTAACTCAATCAACTTATTCAACATAATCAACTAAAACTATGAATGCTGAGCAGGCACGTTTGCAGGATAATGATTGGAAAAAATGGGGCCCTTATGTAAGCGACCGCCAGTGGGGAACTGTCAGAGAAGATTACAGTGCAAACGGCGACGCCTGGAACTATATCACTCATGACATGGCCCGCAGCAAAGCCTATCGCTGGAGCGAGGAGGGTATTGCCGGGATATGTGATGATCTCCAATTGCTTTGTTTTTCTGTCGCCCTGTGGAATAAAAAAGACCCGGTTATCAAAGAACGTTATTTCGGACTAAGCAACCCCGAAGGAAACCATGGCGAGGATGTGAAGGAACTTTACTATTATTTGGATAGTACGCCGACGCACTCCTACATGAAGATGCTGTATAAATATCCGCAGCAGGAGTATCCTTATAAATGGTTGGTTGACGAGAATAAACGCAGGACACGAAATGATCCCGAATTTGAACTGATCGACACAGGTATCTTCGATCAGGATAAATATTTCGATGTAGTTGTCGAGTATGCCAAATGTACTCCTGGTGAAATACTGGTAAGAATTACTGTTCACAACCGTGGTGATGAAGATGCGTCACTGCATGTATTACCAACGGTTTGGTTTCGCAATACCTGGGATTGGGGCTATGATGATTATAAGCCACATCTAAGGCAAGATTCACCGGGTATAATGGATATTTATCACAAAGATTTGGGCCAGTATTGGTTGAAAGCAGATGGAGCAGTTGAATTGCTGTTTTGTGATAACGAAACCAATAGCAAACGATTGTATAATTTCGATGATGGCAAACCTTTTTATAAAGACGGTATAAACGATCACCTTGTTTACGAAGCAAATAGCGTAAATCCACAAAATTCAGGTACAAAGGCCGCCATAAACTACGATATTACTATCCCGGCAAAGCAAAATGTAACTATTCGTCTGCGGTTAACACAGGATGCTAAGAATGCCTTTGAGGACTTTGATACAGTTTTCAAGAACCGACAGGCCGAAGCGGATGAGTTTTATAATACTGTTCAACAACACACAAGTGACAGCGATCACGGTATGATACAGCGGCAGGCATTTGCAGGCATGCTTTGGAGTAAGCAATATTATCACTACGATATTCATAACTGGCTCAACGGGGATCCTGCTGAACCCAAGCCACCCGTTGAACGCTTGACCGGACGAAACAATAGGTGGCAGCACCTGAATACCCGGGCCATTATTTCTATGCCTGATAAATGGGAATATCCTTGGTTTGCCTCGTGGGATCTGGCTTTTCACTGTCTTCCGCTTGCCAACGTGGATATGGCTTTCGCCAAGCGACAGTTACTCCTGCTGACGCGCGACTGGTACATGCATCCCAACGGACAATTACCGGCATATGAATGGGACTTCGGCGATGCTAATCCACCTGTGCATGCCATGGTCACCTGGACAATATATAAACAGGACAAAGAAGCTAATGGAGGCAAAGGCGATCTTCGTTTCCTGGAGCGCATTTTTCATAAGCTGATGCTCAACTTTACCTGGTGGGTAAACCGCAAAGATGCGCAGGGCAATAATATTTTTGAAGGAGGATTTTTAGGGCTGGATAACATTGGTGTATTCGATAGAAATGCCCGTTTGCCTAATGGTCAATATCTTGAACAGGCTGATGGCACAAGCTGGATGGCGATGTACTCGCTTAACTTGCTTCGGATAGCATCTGAACTGACGGCCAACAATAGCGCGTATGCAGATATCGCCTCTAAATTTTTTGAGCATTTTATTTATATAGTTGGCGCCATGTCAAATTTGGGGCAGGATAAGGAAGGCTTATGGGACGACCAGGATGGCTTTTTTTATGATCAGCTTAAATCGCCTGACAATACCGTTCAAAAAATGAAAATCCGTAGCGTTGTTGGCCTTATCCCTTTATTTGCAACCGAAATATTGGATGATAAAGAGATAACTGACAGCCCGATATTTAAGGACAGGATGAAATGGTTTACTGATAATCGCCCTGATCTGGCAGCACTGGTATCTCGTTGGAATGAAAAAAACGCCCAGGGTAAGCACTTGCTGAGCTTGCTTCGTGGTTATCGCATGAAATCGCTCCTAAGGTACATGCTGGATGAAAATGAATTCTTGAGTCCTTATGGTATACGGTCAGTATCAAAATATCATTTGGATAATCCATACACGATAAAGGTTGACGGTCACGAATTCAGTGTAAAATATCTGCCTGCTGAGAGTGATAGTGGTTTGTTTGGCGGAAATAGTAATTGGCGCGGACCGGTTTGGATACCGATCAATTACCTGATCATAGATAGCCTGCACCGTTTTTACCAATATTATGGAGATGACTATAAGGTAGAATGCCCAACCAACTCCGGTGTTTTTATGAATTTAAAAGAGGTGGCAGATAATTTATATTATCGCCTGCTCAAAATATTTCTTCGGGATGGAGATGGTAAGCGTGCTGTATTCGGGCATTACGACAAAATGCAGTTTGATCCGCAGTTTAAAGACTATATTTTATTTCACGAGTATTTTGACGGCGATAACGGTCGGGGGATAGGTGCTTCTCACCAAACCGGATGGACAGGGTTGATCGCCAATTGCTTGTTATAATAGATCTGGCACTACAATGTAAATAAAAACTTTATTGGTATTTGGTATGTAAACTGCTGGTATTGGGTATTTTCAAATACTTGCTGATTATTTTATAGAGATTTGCTTTCATTATCATCAAAACAGTTCTCTATATTTACGTATTAATGCTATGTAAATAGTGCAATAAACCTTTATTAAATGAACTCGCAAATTACAGCTATTGGTGTATATGCACCCGACCAGGTTATAACAAACGATTGGTTTGCAGATAAGATTGAAACAAACAATGAATGGATCATATCGCGAACCGGCATAAAACAAAGAAGGTTTGCTGCCGCCGACGAATATACCAGCGACATGTGTATAAAGGCTGCCAAAAAATTACAGGCTGAAAACCCCGGTACATCTTTCGACGACGTAGATTTTATCATTGTAGGTACAACCAGTGCCGACCAGGTGATGCCGAATATGGCAAGCCAGATACAAAATGCTTTAAATATACAAAATACCGGTTGCCTCGACATTATGGCCGCATGTGCCGGGTTTGTATATGGAATTATATTGGCTAAAGGATTAATAGCAGCGGGAACTCACAAAAAGGTATTGGTATTTGGCGCAGAAACATTGTCCAAATTCACCGATTTTACTGACCGCACCTCATGCATATTGTTTGGCGATGGAGCAGGTGTTGCCCTGGTTGAATCTGCTGAAAAAAGCAAAGTATTTAGTACGATTAATGGCACAGACGGTAGCCATGGTAAAGATCTTTACTTATCGCAGCATGCTTCTGTAGTTAATGGGGAGGAAATTGTTCCCAATGGTAAAATACATCAGAATGGGAAAGTTGTATTTAAATGGGCCATTCAAACTATTACCAATAAAGTTGGCGAATTGCTTTCCAAAAACGCTATAACTTTAGAAGACCTCGACTGGATCATACTACACAGCGCCAACCTGAGAATTATTGAAGCTGTTGCACAAGAACTTAATGTTCCAATGGATAAAATGCTGACTAGTATTGAATTATATGGCAATACATCTTCGGCATCAATACCTCTTGCATGGGACTTGGCTGCAAAATCAGGAAAGATCAAATCGGGCAATAAGATGCTATTGCTCGGCTTCGGCGGCGGCTTGACTTATGCAGGAGTCATCATTGAGGTATAATTGTTGATTAGTTTTTTAATCCCGATCACTGATTAACTGATCACCGGTTAACGAATCTACAGTCAATCCTGAATGTAACTTTGTACAAAGTCATCATTGCTGATTGCATTTACAATTGCTGTAACGATGCTGTACTCTTTTGATTTATTATCTAGTGAATGAGCATAGCTATCTAATTCATATGAATAATCTATAGCTTCCTGCTCATCTTCAAATTTCATGATGACATCATTATTTTCTTCCGAATCGAAGCCATTGGGCGGCACCGGAATATTATATTTATGGAGCTCGGCTAACGTAAATGGTGATTGGCCACCCGGACTTATTTCTATGACTAACATCTTTTTATAATCTGATTATCAACTCAACTTACAACAATCTTACAGCGAAAAAGTTTAAACCTGCTTTCTGGCGTTAACAATTTGATAACCTGTGTTAATTTTGATTTAACAGCCATATTAAGTATTTTAAGCGGTAATGACTCATCAACATAAAGAGCACCTAAAGAAAGTTCTGAAGCCTGTTCATTTATGGGCCATAGCTGTTGGCCTGGTTATTTCGGGCGAGTACTTTGGCTGGAACTTGGGTTGGGGTGTTGCGGGTACTGTCGGGTTCCTTATCGCTACGTTGGTGATCACGCTGATGTATATCACTTTTATCTTTAGTTATACCGAATTAACTACTTCTATACCACATTCGGGTGGTGCTTTTGCTTATGCATACCGCGCTATGGGGCCAGTTGCTGGTTTGATTGCCGGCTATGCTACCCTGGTTGATTTTTTATTCGCCACGCCGGCTATTGCCTTTGCTTTAGGTAGTTACCTTCATTTTCTGCATTCCGGGATACCTATTTTACAATCGGCTATAGCTTTTAACCTCGTATTTATGGCTATTAATATATGGGGAGTAAAGGAATCTGCCTGGTTTTCAGTGTTTATTACAATTCTTGCGGTGGCTGAGCTGCTTCTGTTTATGGGGATTATCTCGCCACAATTTAAAATGAGCAATTATCTGAGCCACCCTATGCCATTTGGATGGAGTGGGGTATTTGCAGCCCTGCCTTTTGCTGTGTGGTTTTACCTGGCGATAGAAGGTGTCGCTATGGTGGCAGAAGAAGTTAAGGAGCCTAAACGCAATATTCCCAAAGGATATTTGTATGGAATTGGGACACTGATGTTTTTGGCTTTGGGCGTGATGATTCTCACCGGAGGTATAACAGATTGGCGAAAGCTGAGCAACCTGGATTATCCGTTGCCCGAGGCTATTGCTATAGTATTAGGTAAGGCTAGTGGCTTGACAAAAATATTTGCCAGTATTGGCTTGTTCGGTCTGATTGCCTCTTTTCATGGCACTATATTAGCTTCTTCCCGACAAGTATATGCCATGGCCCGGAGCAGTTATCTGCCGGGCTTTTTGTCGGCCGTAAATCACAGATTTAAGACACCGCATTGGGCTATCGTAGCAGGTGGGGTAATCAGCTTTATCGCGTTGTATACTGGCACTACCGCGCAGATCATCATTTTGTCGGTAATGGGTGCAGTGCTGATGTATATGATGAGTATGATCAGCCTGTTTATTCTTCGCAAAAAGGAACCAGATTTGGAAAGGCCATTCGCTTCACCCTTTTATCCTTTTTTTCCTGCTATCGCTTTGGGGTTGTCAACAATATGCCTGGGCGCAATTATTTATTACAACTGGTTTTTAAGCCTGATCTTTATAGGGGGACTCATAGTTGCTGCCCTGATATTTGTATTGATGGGTAAACACAAAATAAGGATAACAGGCGATGTCTTATTAGAAAAAGCTGAACTATTAGCCGAAACGGAATAGCTATGTCATACCATCATACAATTGGTAGAATGACTTACAGATTTAATGATCTGAAGACTTTACTTGCTAAAGCCTCGCCGTATCGCTCCGGGGATGTGCTGGCAGGCCTGGCTGCCGGAAGTTACGAAGAACGCGTGGCTGCGCAAATAACATTAGCAGATGTTCCATTAAAAGTATTTCTAAATGAAGAAGTAATCCCATACGAACAAGATGAAATAACAAGATTGATTATCGATAATCATAATCTTGAAGCATTTAGTTTAATAAAAACTTTAACCGTTGGTGAGTTCAGAGATTGGCTGTTAAAGAATGAAACTGATACACTTACACTGCAGAAGATTGCACCTGGTGTTACCCCGGAAATGGCTGCAGCGGTTTCCAAATTGATGCGTAACCAGGATTTGATCGCGGTAGCAAAAAAGTGTGAAGTGGTTACCTGTTTCCGGAATACTATCGGGATGAAAGGGCATTTCTCCACCCGGTTACAGCCAAATCATCCAACTGATGATCCAAAAGGAATAGCAGCAAGTATGATAGACGGCTTGTTGTATGGCAGTGGGGATGCCGTAATCGGGATCAATCCGGCTACGGACAGTCCCGCGGAAGTAAATAACTTGCTATTGCTAATGGATACACTTCGTCAGCAATTTGATATTCCTACACAAAGCTGTGTACTTTGCCATGTTACAACAACCCTGGAATTGATCAGACAAGGCGCTCCAATAGATCTTTGTTTTCAATCGATTGGCGGTACAGAAAAAAGCAATTCCAGTTTTGGGATCAACCTTGCCTTACTGGATGAAGCTTACGAAGCCACACTCTCGTTAAACCGGGGGACCGTGGGTAACAACGTGATGTATTTTGAAACAGGGCAGGGCAGCGAGTTATCTGCCAACGCACATTATGGGGTTGATCAGCAAACCTGCGAAGTGAGAGGATATGCTGTAGCGCGCAGGTATAATCCCTTATTGGTAAATACAGTGGTAGGATTTATCGGTCCCGAATATTTGTACGATGGCAAGCAGATAATCCGTGCCGCTTTGGAAGATCATTTTTGCGGAAAATTACTGGGTTTGCCAATGGGGGTTGATATTTGCTATACTAATCATGCGGAAGCGGATCAGGACGACATGGACAATTTGCTGACGCTGCTTGGAGTGGCAGGTTGTAATTTTATTATGGGGGTGCCCGGATCGGATGATATTATGTTGAATTACCAGTCAACCTCGTTTCATGACGCTTTATACATCAGAAATGTATTAAGGCTGCGCCCGGCACCTGAATTTGAAAATTGGCTGGTCATACAAGGTATAATGGATAGTAAAGGTTTGTTGACTGTCCCAGGTAAATCTCGTCTATTAAAAGAATTAAAGGGAATATGGACGAAATAAATCCAGGCGAAGTAGTTCAGGAGGATGACTCTTTAGAACAGCTAAAGCAGTTTACCCTTGCAAGGATTGGGATCGGTCGTGCGGGAGTAAGCATCCCTATTAAACAATCGCTTGAATTAAAGCTGGCCCACGCCAATGCCCGTGATGCCGTTTATTCCGAATTAGATACTGATAAAATACTATCCGATCTAAAGCAATTTGAAATGCCTGTTTTATTATTGCATAGCCAGGCCGCTTATCGCGAAATGTATTTGCAGAGGCCTGACCTGGGACGTCAGCTTGATGAGAAGTCTGTTGTTATGCTGAAAGATTATTCAGACAATAAAACAGATATAGCCATTATAATAGCTGACGGTCTTTCAGCTACCGCAGTCAATCATCATGCAGCAAATCTATTAAAAGTAATGATTCCTCAGCTACGGTCTGCGGGTTTAAAGCTAGGTCCGGTAACGATGGTTAAACAGGGGCGGGTCGCCGTGGCAGATGATATAGGCTCACATTTAAAAGCTAAATTATCTTTGATCCTGATCGGAGAGCGGCCTGGCTTAAGTTCGGCTGACAGTATGGGGTGTTATATTACTTATAGCCCCAAAATTGGTTTAACCGACGAATCGCGTAATTGCATTTCTAACATCCGGCCGCATGGACTTACGTTCAAACATGCCTCAAAAAAGATACTCTACTTAGTACTTGAGGCTTTCAGACGTAAGTTATCCGGAGTAGGTTTGAAGGATAACGCAGGACTTTTAGATAATTAGCCTCTAATTCTTCTTAATACGCTCTCTACTTTAAATAGCCATCGTAGGAGATAAAATCGCGGTTTATACTGTTTATCGATAGAGTGGCATAACCATCCGGAGAAATATTCAATATTAGCTTATCGATGTTTTTTGCGTCAGTAGGTTTTATAATAATTTCCCAGCCTTTCTTCTTCGCCTTTGCATCATAACTGAATTTGGTCGAAGTAAATTTCATGCCCATATCACCATTATAAGGCACATCAAAATAAGCCCGGCCATAATAAGGGAGAAAAGCGATCACACTGTCCTTGCTTACTTTCAGATCATAATAGGTTTCGGTGAGTTGCTTACCACCTCCTCGTTGCGGCAACACATAATTGGCCATGAAAGTATAATTTTGACCATCGACATTTTTCTTTATTGTCGCTTCCTTTTCGGCTTTTTTGTCTTTCTTGGTGCTTTGTGCAAATGCGGTGTTTGATCCGGCGCTAACTATCAGCAGCAGGATACATAGATATCTTAAAGTCTTCATGATATTGGTATGATGCGTAATCAGGGGAGATTCCATAAAGTTACCCAAACTTAATTTAATAAAAAAGCCCCGGGAATGCCGGGGCTCGTTATATCAATTTTAACCCGATTATATCAGATTCACGCTACGGTTGACAAACTCGGTCAGATCAGCACCAGTCAATAAACCTTGTGATAACAAGGCTAGATCAAATGCCTGACGGGCCAGTTGGGATTGTTCCTGCTCGTTTTCATCCTGCAAAATGCGGCTGATCAGTTTGTGATTAGCATTGATCACTACTTTGTAGTTATCAGGCATGTTGCCATAAAAGCCCATGCCGCCACCCATTGCAGCCATTTCTTTCATGCGACGCATAAACTCATCCATAGTAACAGTCACAGGTAACTCCTCTGGATTAAGGCTTTCCAGCTCAACTCTGTATGCCGGGCGGTTGATCGCTTTTTCAAAAATGGTTTTCACTTTGGCTGATTCATCTTCAGTCAGAATATGTGCAGGTGCATCTTCTTTTTTGATTAGCTTATCAGCTACGTCAGAGTCAACACGTTTTAACGAAGTCTTCTCCAGTTTCTGTTCCAGGCTGCTTACGAAGTGGTTATCGATAGGCGAATTCATTAGCAACACATCGTATCCTTTTTTTGCAGCGGATTGGATAAATGCATCCTGCTTTTGCGGATCATTAGTATAGATATAAACTAACTGACCATCCTTGTCGGTCTGCTCAGGAGCTACTTTCTCTTTGTATTCTTCCAGCGTGAAGTTTTGCTTTTCCGTATTGGTTAGCAAAGCAAATTCTTTTGCTTTATCATAGAATTTCTCTTCGCTCACCATTCCATATTTTACGAACAGACCGATATCAGGCCATTTTTCTTCGTAACCTTTACGGTCGTTCTTGAACAGCTCTGCCAGTTTATCCGCTACTTTTTTGGTAATGTAGGTATTGATCTTCTTTACATTGCTATCCGCCTGCAGGAAGCTACGCGATACGTTCAATGGGATATCCGGTGAATCGATTACACCATGGAGCAACATCAGGAATTCAGGCACAATATCTTTTACCTCGTCGGTAATAAATACCTGGCGCGAGAATAGTTTGATCTTGTTGCGCTGAAAATCGAACTCGTTTTTCACTTTCGGGAAGTAGAGTACGCCTGTCAAATTAAACGGATAATCCACATTCAAATGGATCCAGAACAAAGGCTCTTCAGAGAATGGGTAAAGTTGTTTGTAGAATTCCAGGTAATCTTCGTCCTTGAGATCGTTCGGCGATTTTGTCCAGATCGGGTTGGTATCATTGATGATATTTGGGACATCAACCTGTTTGTATTTTGGTTTGCCTTCTTCATCCTCACCATCAGGTTCATCTTCAGTCTTGGTCCCGAAAATGATTGGCACAGGTAAAAAGCGGCAATATTTATCCAAAATCTCCTGCAATTTATACTGGCTCAGGAACTCTTCTGAATCTTTATTAATGTGCAGGGTAATTTCTGTGCCCCGTTCAGTAAGATTGCCTTCGCTGAGCTCAAACTCGGTACTGCCGTCGCATACCCAGTGTGCAGGCTCAGCGCCTTCTTGGTATGATAAGCTTTCAATCTCGACCTTATCAGCCACCATAAATGCAGAATAAAAACCTAAACCAAAGCGACCGATGATCTCATTAGCATCCTTTGATTCCTTGAACTTTTCCATGAATTCAGTAGCGCCGGAGAAAGCGATCTGGTTGATGTATTTTTTGATCTCTTCGGCAGTCATACCAATACCGTTATCGGATATGGTGATGGTTTTTGCCTTTTCATCAAATGCCACTTCGACACGCAAGTCGCCTGTTTCACCATTGTATTGGCCCAACGACGAAAGGCGCTTCATTTTTTGAGTAGCATCTACCGCATTAGATACCAGCTCGCGTAAAAATATCTCGTGGTCTGAGTATAAGAATTTTTTAATGATCGGGAAGATGTTCTCGGTATGGATCGAGATTGTTCCTTTTTCTTGCATAATCTATAATAGTTTTAAAATTAAATTGTCTGAACCGGAATTGTCAGAATTAATGAATTTCCAGAATTCAAAATCCATCCGGCAACCACTGCTCATCAATGCTTGTTCCAAAGTCAATATATTGTCAAATTGGCAGGGGAGACAGCTGTAATAGTTGTACTAGTTTTAAAATGAATTGATGAATGCTTCGATTAGAGTTTTCAGTTTTTGAGTTGTATCAGGATCTGTAACGTTCCCGTGTGTATCTATCTTCGACCGAACAAATTGTATAAGCAGGGTAGTCTCCGGCGAAAGTTTGGCATCAATAGCTCCAAGAATTTTGATCAAAGCTTCATGTGCATTTTTACCGCCGGTAGATGCGGTGATCAAAGCAGTCGGTTTGCCGGAAAATGAGCCACTGAATACCGTCCAATCCAGGGCATTCTTCAAAGCACCTGGCACTCCGAAGGCATATTCTGGTGTGCAGATGATAATACCATCGGCTTGGGCCAGTTTTTCTCTTAGATCAACGACCTCAACGGGAGGAATATCATTATCAATCCCGGGATCAAAGGCAGGAATGTAGCGAAATCCACCATAAATGGTATAATTTATATCATTAGGCATCATTTTACCTAAAAACTGTAAAATGTTATGGTTAGATGAACCTTCCCTAAGGCTACCGGATATAGCTAGTATGTTTTTCATGAGTAGGGCTAAACTAAATAATATTTCAGGACGGAATTAAAAGCTTTGCTATTTTTACAGCCAGTTTACTAAGCCCCTGATATGATACTTAAACCAACACAATTACTTGCGATATTTCTTCTGCCTGTTTTGCTTTATTCATGTGCCACAACAAAACCCTTAGCCCCGGCAAAAACGGCAGCTGATATTCCAAAGTTGATTCAGCCTGTTTCCAATATTGATGTGCCGGTTACGGTTGATTTGAAAAGCTATTTTGTTCAGGCCGAAAACTCCGTTCCAACCAAATATTCAGATAATCAACAGCCTTGCGAAGGATTACGCTACTTTTATACTTTTACCCGCACTCCGTTTACCATTACAGGCAGCAATAATGTAGTGAATTTAAAGTTTGTGGGCAGCTATGGCTTTAACGCGTCATATTGTGCTAAATGCTCTTTGATGTTCGGATCCGGTCCGCAGTGTGTCGTTCCTGTAGTATCAGCGCAATGTGGCATGGGAGGGGAGCCGCCCCGCCGGATGGAAATATCTTATCAAACTACCATATCCGTATCTCCTGATTATCATCTCAAATCAAAAACCATACTATATCCCGCACCACGGCCTATCGATCGCTGCAATGTTTTTATGGGTAATATTGATGTGACTGATCGGCTGATTCAATACATCAGCGGTCCGCTGAATGATTTGGGCAAACAGGTAGATGATAAAATAGCAGCCTATAATATCAAACCTATTATCGACCAGATATGGAAGAATATTGCCAGCGAAACTAAAATGGGGGATGTGGGTTATGTTTCTATTAATCCTGAATCGGTGCGATTGAGCAATTTTAGTTTAAATGGTTCGCAGCTTAACTTTTCGGTTGGCTTATCAGCTAAGCCGGTGGTGACTATGGTAAGTAACCCGCAGCCTGCCAAACCTGTGCCTAATCTGACCGCCTACACGCCCGCAAAAGGATTTAATGTTTACCTTGATTTACTTGAGAATTATGACCATCTAACCAAAATGGTGAATCAACAAGTGGTTGGGCAACGTGCAGATGTCGCCGGTAAGGAGTTCATTGTAGACAATACTAAAATATGGGGTAGCGGCAGCCAGATCGTCATGCAGATCGATTTTAAAGGCTCCAGTACAGGTACGATCTACCTGGTTGGAACACCGACATACAATCCAACGACACATGAACTTTCTTTCCCTGATCTTACTTTTGATCTGCAAACTAAAGCATGGATGCTGAAGGCTGCCAAATGGATGTTTAATGCGAAGATCACTGAAATGATACGTCAGCGTGCTTTATATAATTTCACCAGTTTTATTGCCGACAGTAAAAAACGGATACAGAACGAGATGAGCCGCGATATGGGCAATGGTGTCCATACAGATGTAAGCATACATGGGCTGGATATAATGGCAATTTATCCAACAGAGGAAAAACTGATCGTTAGGACATTATCAGATGGGAAGATAAAGGTAAAAGTAGTGATGTAATTGCAACTTCAAACTTATGGACACAGAAAAGATCATCCACGTAATCACCAATATTTTTGAAGGTGCCGATGAGCGTGACTGGAAGAAGGTAAAGGCTTCATTTGCCGATGATGTGTTGCTGGATTACTATTCCATGAGCGGAAATCCGGCTGCAGTTTTAACTTCGGATGATATCATTAATGCCTGGGAAGGCTTTCTTCCGGGGTTTGATATTACTCATCATTATGTAACTAAATTCCATATTGAACAATCAGGTGGAATTGCAACTGCTCATTTCTCGGGTAAAGCCAACCATTTTATTGATGGCGAAAGCTGGACGGTTGAAGGCACTTACGATCTGGAATTGGTTATATCAGATGATGGTCATGCTAAAGTGACCAAGTTCAAATTCAACCTGCAAAAGCAAAGCGGGGATACCGGATTACCGCAAAAAGCTGTTGCAAGGGTATCGAAAAAATAGTTTTAACCCGCAAATACCAGTAAAAACGCCGAACCCACACCCTCAGCAGACTGCACCTGGATATTGCCCTTATGTAGGAGCATGATCTGTTTACAAAGACTTAAACCAATACCACTGCCGGTTTTTCGTGTGCTAAAGAATGGTATAAATATTTTATCCAGTAACTCGGTTGGGATACCTGAACCATTGTCGGATACTTTAACCACAGTACGATTGTTCTGTTGAGTTTCTGCAGAAAGAGTAATACGCGGGTGCTCCTTATCCTTTACCGCTTCAATAGCGTTGACCAACAAGTTGATCATTACTTGTTCAAGCAGGTTAATGTCGGCCTCGATAGCCAGGGCGGGATCGCGTAATACAATCTCGAGTTCGATGTGCTTTTTCTCCATCGACGGGTGCATCAAACTGCTCAGGTTTTCGAATATGTCACGCACCATTATCTTCTTCAGATCAAGCTTGGTGATCTTATTCAGATTACGATAGCTTTCGGTGAACTTTAACAAACCTTCGCTGCGTCGCTTAATGGTATCAATGCCTAACTCCAGATCTTCCAGTTGTCCGCCCATCGAGCTGTTAACTATCTCAGGTGATTGAAGCCGGTTTTTTAAAGTGTCAGCCAGTGACGAAATAGGAGCCACCGAGTTCATGATCTCATGAGTCATTACACTTAATAGCTTTTGCCATGCCTTTGATTCTGTTTCGTCGAGGGCTTCGCTCACATTTTGGAATGCGATCAATTTGTAAACTTTGTCATCGCTTCTCATCAAACTGGCAGTGATTAATACCTTGATCAGTTGCTGATTACGTGTAATGGTGATAACCTTGTTTTCGCCGGGTTTTATTTCTGTAAGCTCTTTGTAGAGAACTTCTTCCCGCTTTTCAAGTGCAGTAATAGTCTTAACGTAAGGGATACCTATAATCCTTTTAAAGGCCTCGTTGATCCATCCGGTTTCACCTGTTTCCAGTTCGTATGATAAGATGCCGGTATCAACAATCTCCAATATCTTTTGCAAATAGTGATACTGCGTTTCGCGTTCACGGCTAATGAGTTTAAATGTAGAGTTGATCTCGTTAAATCCTTTTCTGAGCGGCTTTAATTCAGTAGGGGCCTTCCGCACATCAAAGTGACGCGAGAAGTCGCGATAGTGAATCGATTCAACAAACTGGCTTACCTCATCCTGTGCTTTTTTCTGGAAGCGGATCATGTCGATCAACTCATACACCAGCAGTGGGCAGGCCAGAACCATATAAATGATTGGTCCCTGTACGGCAATAATCGCCGTTCCGGTAAGGGTAACAAACAATATCAATACACGCAGCAAAAGCCGCCATTCGTAACGTTTAAATATCATATTTGCTTAGTCTGCGGTATAACGCGGTGCGAGTTAGTCCCAATTCTTTGGCGGCGCGGGTAATATTGCCGTTGTTCTTTTCGATCACTCTTAAAATGGCATTTTTTTCCAATGTGCTTAAAGGCACGTTATCCGCATCTACCTCATTTTCTGTTGGTGTTTCGAGTATGGAGAATATCAGGTCATCAGATTTTAAAAGATGATCGTCGGCCATAATTACTGCCCGCTCAATCGTGTATTGCAGCTCGCGCACATTGCCTGGGAAATTGTATTGTTTCAATTTTTGTAGGGCAGCATTATCAAAGTCCATCGCCGGCTTCAGGTACTTGTTGGCATACATTTTCGCAAAGTGTCTTGCCAGGATGACAATATCATCATTGCGCTTACGTAATGGCGG
>Ga0310811_10000613_pt1 | contig 45801 bp, 37 predicted proteins | sample YCmetagenome_FD_207642 | JGI IMG/M metagenome (GOLD analysis project Ga0310811, IMG submission 207642) | Soil microbial communities from experimental microcosm in Duke University, North Carolina, United States - YC | ecosystem: Engineered > Artificial ecosystem > Soil microcosm > Unclassified ...
CGGCAACGGTTCCTGCGCAACGACGAGTGGCACTTCCCGAACGAGATCTGGGTCGGCGACGAGGTCGCCTTGAGCCTGGCGCGGCAGGACGTGCCCGAGGTTCCGGTCAAGCTCGTCCCGAACGCTTATTTTCTCGACCTGCGGGACGAATTGGAAGCGCTGGGTTTGAGACTTCGCCGCGCCGGGGAGGGGCTTCGAATCCTCTATGTCTGCGAGCCTCTGCGCGAAGATGGCATTGCGCTGCACAACGACGAACGGTACTGGGGCTACACCGAGGAAGACGCATTGCGCTACTTCATGGCTCATGTCGGCAATTTTGCGGAACTGATCGAGCGCATCGTCGTTCGCGCCCATCCGCAGGAAGCGCGCGACAAGTATTCGTGGGTGCTCGATGAATTCGATCTGCCGATCGTGACCGATGAGGACAAGACCCTGCTTCAGCAGGTTGCCGAGAGCGATATCGTGGTCGGGTGCGCCAGCATGGCCATGGTGGTTGGACTGATCGCAGGCCGGCGTGTCTTCAGCGCGATCCCGCCCGGTGGCAAGACGATCCCCTTGCCACATCCGGATATCGAGCGGCTAGAAGCGCTAATGCCGGCGGACGTGCCGGAATGCTGACGCCGGATTCATGACATGGCCGCGCGCAATGGACGGCGCCGTGGGCTGGAGAGGATGAGCGATGCTTAAGCAATGCACAGCGTGCAATCTGCCCGAGACTTACGAGACGATCGAGTTCGACGCCAAGGGCGTTTGCAACATCTGTCATCAAAAGGAATACAAGGACCAGTCGATCGATTGGCCTGCGCGCAAGCAGCAGCTCGGCGAACTGATCGAGCAATATCGCGGCAAATACGACTACGACTGCATCGTGCCGTTCTCGGGCGGCAAGGACAGCACCTATACGCTCTACTATCTGATGAAGGAGTACAAGGTTAAGCCACTGGTGGTTCAATTCAACCACGGGTTCATGCGGCAGAATCTGCTGAAGAACAACGAGCGGACATTTCGACAGCTGGGCTGCGATGTCATCTCGTTCACGCCGAACTGGCAGCTGGTGAAGCGGCTGATGCTGGAAGCGCTGATCCGTAAGGGCGACTTCTGCTGGCACTGCCACACCGGCATCTATTCGTATCCGATGCACGTGGCGATCCAGCAGAACGTGCCGCTCATCTTCTGGGGTGAGCCGTCCGCCGAATACACCGCCTATTATGACTACAGTGACAACGAAATCGAGGAAGTCGACGAGGTGAAATTCAACCGGTCGACGAATCTCGGCATCACCGCCGAGGACATGGCCGGGATGATCGCCGGTGACTTCGAATTCGATCCGCGCGACCTCAAGCCGTTCACCTATCCGGCGCTGCGCGACCTGAAGAAGCTGCGCTATCGTTCGGTCTGCCTCGGCTCCTACATCCCGTGGGACGTGAAGCGGAACGTCGCCCTGATCCAGAAAGAGCTCGGCTGGAAGGGCGATCAGGTCGAAGGAATGCCGTGGGAGGAATACCCGTACGAAAAGATCGAATGCCACATGCAGGGCGTTCGCGACTACATCAAGTATTTGAAGCGCGGCTACGGCCGGGTCACCCAGATGACGGCGCTCGACCTGCGCAATGATCGCATCACGATGGAGAAGGCGCGCGAGTTGATCGACAAATACGAAGGGCGCAAGCCGCCGTCGCTCAAGCTGTTCCTTGAATACGTCGGACTCAGCGAAGACGAATTCAATACAATCGTGATGAAGACGGTTGTCCCGCCGCACAAGCCTGATTTCAACGCCGCGGAGGCGCCGAGGACCTGGGACTACGACACCTGGTATCGCGAGCCGGAGAGTAATCGCGGTATCCAGCGGAAGGCGCCGGTCGCCGGCAAGGCATAGGTGGCAGGTCTCGTTCAGTCATGATCGGCATCCTCGCCGTCGGGCTCGGCAATCTGCGATCAGTCGAGAATGGCGTTTATCAGAACGGGTTCGATCCGGTCATCGTGCGCGATGCTTCGGTGCTCGACGACCTCAGCCATCTCATCATTCCCGGAGTTGGAAATTTCGGCGCAGCAATGCCGGAGATCGACCGCCGGGGGTTGCGTCAGCCGATCCTCGCCTTCGCCGCCAGCGGCCGGCCGCTGCTCGGCACCTGCCTTGGCATGCAGCTTCTGATGTCGGTTGGCGAAGAGGGCGGGCTGCACGAGGGGCTCGGGCTCATCCCGGGGCGCGTCGCGCGCTTGACGCCGCCGCCCGGATTTCGCGTGCCTCATGTCGGCTGGAACACGGTCGCAATGCGCCGCCTGCATCCCGTCTTTGACGGCGTGAAGGAGCGGCGCGACTTCTATTTCGTCCACGCCTATGCCGCGGCCTGCGACCGCGACGACGATGTGCTCGGACTCACGGATCACGGTACATCGGTCATCGCGGTGGTTGGGCGCGCCAATGTCATCGGCGTCCAGTTTCATCCGGAAAAGAGCCAGGTGAACGGGCTCAGGCTCCTGGAAGACTTCTGCCACTGGGACGGCAAGTGCTGAAGCGCCGGGTCATTCCGATTCTGCTGCTGTCGAACGGCCGCCTGATCAAGACAGTGGGCTTCGCCGGTGAGCGTGACGTCGGCGATCCGGTGAAAAGCGCCGCTGTGTATAATTCGCAGTACGCCGACGAGCTGGTGCTCCTCAACATTGATCGTGGTCGCCAATCGATTGAGCCGTTGATTGCGCTGCTGCACAAGATTTCCGAGGCATGCTTCATGCCGCTTGCCGTGGGCGGGGGGATCACGACCATCGACGATGCTGCGCGGCTCATCGAGAATGGCGCCGATAAGGTCGTTGTGAATAGCGCCGCTTACGGATCGCCCGAATTGCTCAGGTCGATCGCCGACCGCTTTGGCGAGCAGTCGCTGATCATCGGCATCGACGCGCGCCGGCAGCAGGACGGTTCGTTTGAGCTCTACGCGAACAGCGGCCGCGTGGCTCAATCCGTTACCTTAAGTGAACACATTCTCGCCTGCGAATGGGCCGGCGCCGGCGAGTTCCTGATCCAGTCGATCGACCACGATGGACGCATGGACGGGTTCGACCTCGATTTCCTCCGGCAGGCGTGCGCGGCCGCCAAGGTGCCCGTTATCGGATGTGGCGGCTCCGGCCACTACAATCACTTGAAGGACGCCTTTTTGCAGACGGACGTGAGCGCGCTCGCCTGCGGCAGCCTATTCAATTTTTCGGACAGCAACCCGATGCGGGCGAAGGCCTATCTTACGAATTACGGCCTGTCGTTCAAGGTGGTCTAGGGACGGTTTGCGATGAAGGTCGCTGCGATCGAAACCGGACGGCTGCTGTTGCGCAACCTTGAGGCCGAGGATATTGGCGCGCGCTATCTCGGTTGGATGGAAGACCCCGAAGTGACCCGCTTCCTCGAGGTCAGGTTTGCTGGCGTGAAGAGTGTGTCCGAATTGCGGGACTTCGTTGAAAGCGTGAATGAAAGCCCCGCCAATGTCCTTTTCGGTATCTTCGAAAAGCACAGCGGTACCCACATCGGCAATATCAAGATCGGGCCGATCATCCGCGAGCACGCGCGCGCCGATATAGGCTACGTGATCGGCGAGCGGGGGAGTTGGGGAAAAGGTTACGCCAGCGAGGCGATAAAGCGCGTCGCCAAGTACGCCATGGAAGACCTCGGTCTGGTGAAGATCAAGGCCGGTTGTTACGAGAACAACATCGGCTCGGCGAAGGCGCTGGCGAAGGCCGGGTTTGCGCACGAGGCGACGGTGCCGTCCGATTGCATCAGCGACGGCCGCCGCGTGGCCTCGCTGCTTTTCGCAATGAACAAATAGTTGGGCGCAGAACGACCAGCATGAATGTCGTGAACAAGATAGGCGACTTCGTCGCGCCGTTGCGGCCGCCCCCGGCTGTCCGCCGCTTCATGGATCACAACCGTCGGGTCTTCCCTCAGCCCGCCGTTGTGAAGGCGCGCGAGCGCGTCGTGCTGTTCGAGATCACACAGTTCCGCTCCGCGCACATCGCCTACAGCTACCTGGCGAACGTGCTGGAGCAGGAGCACGACGCGCGGTTGATCGGTTACGTTCCCGAATTCCTAGCCGGGCGCCGGCAGGAATTGTCCCATGCCGTGCGCCGCTTCGTCGGCACCGATCCGATCAACGTGTTTCGCTCTTTCGGAGCGAGCGAGATTCTCGTGCTGTCGGCGACCGATGCGATCAAGGAGAGGGCGCAAGCGCTCCATGCGGAGGTCATGCCGGCGCTGCGCAGCAATCGCGATGTCGAACTGTTGACGGTCGACGGCATTCTGATCGGCGATCTGATTTACGACAGCTATCTGATGCGGCTGCGTAGGCCGACAATCGACCTCCATTCGCGTGAGTTCCAGGGCTTCCTGCTGCAATCGCTCGAGTTGTTCGTTGCCTGGCAGCTTTACTTTGAGACGCATGACGTGAGGGCTGTAAGCGTAAGCCACTGCGTCTACAACGTCGCCCTGCCGCTGCGGATCGCGGTCTCCCGGGACATCCCGGCCTACCAGGCGACGGTCACGCATCTATATCGCCTGACCGAGCGTAACCTGTTCGCTTACAACGATTTTTTCTACTTTCCGGAGCGGTTCGCCGCCCTTCCGCGGGAGGTCCAGGACGCCGGCTTGGCGGAGGCTGAGCGCCGGATCGCACGGCGATTTTCCGGCGAAGTCGGTGTCGACATGAGCTATTCGACGAAGTCGGCGTTCGGCAAGTCGACGCATGCCCGGCTGTTGCGGCCGTCTTCGCGCAAGAAGCTTCTTGTCGCGACGCATTGCTTTTTCGACAGCCCGCACAGCTACGGAAACAATACGTTCCCCGATTTCTTCGAATGGCTGTACTTTCTCGGTGAGATATCGAAAGAGACCGACTACGACTGGTACATCAAAACCCATCCCGATTTTCTGCCCGGCACGAAGGAAATCATCGACACCTTCGTTGCCAAATATCCGAAATTCACGCTCTTGCCTTCCGACGCCTCGCATCACCAGATCGTCGCGGAGGGCATCGACGTGGCGCTGACGGTCTATGGCACGATCGCGTTCGAATACGCTGCTCTCGGCGTGCCGGTGATCAATGCTTCGCCGAACAACCCGCACATCGCCTACGACTTCAATCTGCACGCCAGAACAATCGAAGAATATAGGTCGCTGCTACTCGATCTCGGTCGTGTATCGAGGCTGAAGATCGATCGCCGCAAGGTCGATGAATATTATTTCATGCGGCATATTTTCAATACCGATAACATCTTCTTCGAGCACTACGATCGGATGATCCACAAGCTCGGCGGCTACTACGGACAGTTCGAGCCCGGCGTGTACGATGCCTGGCTCGCCGAATGGACGCCGCATCGCCATCGCGCGATCGTCGAATCGTTGACGAGTTTCGTGAGGTCCGGCGACTTCCGCCTCGACGTCCGCCACACTGGCGGCGAATTCAGGGTTTCATCGAAGGGCACCGAACAATGAAGGCTGTCATCCTTGCCGGCGGCATGGGCACCCGCATCTCGGAAGAGACCCATCTGCGCCCGAAGCCGATGGTGGAGATCGGCGGCAAGCCGATCCTGTGGCACATCATGAAGATCTATGCCGCGCACGGCCTGAACGACTTCGTCATCTGCTGCGGCTACAAGGGCTACCTGATCAAGGAGTACTTCGCGAATTATTTCCTGCATACCTCGGACGTCACGTTCGATATCGGAAAGAATGAGATGCAGGTTCATCGTCGCGCCGCGGAACCGTGGCGCGTCACCTTGGTCGACACCGGCGAAACGACGATGACTGGCGGCCGCCTGAAGCGGGTCGCGGATTATATCGCCGACGAGGACTGCGTCTGCTTCACCTACGGAGACGGTCTCGGCGACGTGGACATACGTGCCTCCATCGCTTTTCACCGTCAGCACGGGAAACTCGCCACCGTGACGGCGGTACTGCCGCCCGGTCGCTTTGGCGCGCTGGAGCGGAATGGCACCCAGGTCATCGGCTTCTCCGAGAAGCCGCGCGGCGATGGCGGCATGATCAATGGCGGATTCTTCGTGCTGTCGCCGAAATGTCTCGCGCTGATCGACGACGATGCGTCGCCGTGGGAGGTCGGGCCCATGGGCAAGCTCGCCGCCGCCGGCGAATTGATGTGTTTCGAGCACCACGGGTTCTGGCAGCCAATGGATACTCTGCGCGAGCGAAATCTGCTCGAGGAGGCGTGGGCCAGCGGCCGCGCGCCGTGGAAGATCTGGCCGTGACGTCGGTGACTGGCGCTTCGAAAGCACCCGCCGTGGTTGGAGACGTTGCCGCGCAATGACGCCGTCTGTTCAAGTCCTGTACCGACAAGACGACTATCCGATCTTCCAGAACCGGATGTACGCCAGCGCGGCGGAGGCGGCCGCCTGTCCCAAGGGTGATATCATGCTCGTCGAGGACGAGCGCAGCGGCCTCGTCTACAACGCCGCGTTCCGGTCCGAGCTCATGGTCTATGACGCGGAGTACCAGAACGAGCAGGGGGTCAGTCCGCTCTTCCGCCGGCATCTCGACGATGTGGCGGACATGATCACCCGGTGCCTCGGCCGCGAGAGGCTGGTCGAGGTCGGCTGCGGCAAGGGCCTGTTTCTTGAGCTTCTGCTCGCGGCTGGCGTGGACATTCTCGGCTACGACCCGACCTACGAAGGCGACAATCCGAACATCGTGCGTGAGTACGTGCGGCGCGGGCTCAATCTGAATGCCAAGGGCTTCGTGATGCGCCATGTGCTGGAGCACATCGAGAAGCCATACGAGTTCCTGACACTTCTGCGCGATGCCAATGGCGGCGGCGGGTTGATCTATATCGAGGTACCCTGTTTTGACTGGATCTGTCGGCACCGGGCCTGGTTCGATATCTTCTACGAGCATGTAAACTATTTCCGCGCGTCGGATTTTCGTCGCATGTTTGGCCGGGTCATCGAGGCGGGTCACAGTTTCGGCGGTCAATATCAGTATGTCGTCGCCGACCTTGCCAGCCTCAGACCGCCGCAAATCGATCAAAACGATCGTGTGACGTTCCCTCGCGACTTCACACGGACGCTCGACGTCGCGCCTGTGTCGAGCAAGATGGCGATCTGGGGCGGAGCCTCGAAAGGCGTGATCTTCGCGCTCTTGCGATCGCGCCGCCAGCAGACGGTTGATGCGGTGATCGACATCAATCCTGCGAAGCAGGGCAAGTACCTGCCCGCGACCGGGCTGCTCGTGAAAGCGCCGAAAGAGGGCCTAGCGCGCCTCCCGGCCGGGTCGTCGATCTATGTGATGAATTCGAATTATCTCGAGGAAATCAAAACTATGTCCGGCGACGCCTACAACTACGTCGTGATCGACCATGACTGATTTCAACAGCGAGGTGGCCGATCGCATCGGGCAGGTTGCCTCCAACCGCGAACTGATATCGGCGGCCGCCGGATTCATGCGCGCGTCAATACCCGCGAAGTACTCCTATAACTTCGCCTGGCAGGGCCGGCCGATCATCCAGTACCCGCAGGATATCGTCGCCATTCAGGAGCTGATCTGGCAGGTGCGGCCGGATCTCATCATCGAGACCGGAATTGCCCACGGGGGCTCGATCATCTTCAGCGCCTCGATGCTGGCCCTGCTGGACGTGTGCGATGCGATCGAGGCGGGGGGATCGATCGATCCCGCGAAATCCAACCGCAAGGTGTTGGCTGTCGATATCGACATCCGCGCGCACAATCGCGCGGAGATCGACAAACATCCGATGAGGTCCCGGATCGAGATGCTGGAGGGATCGAGCATCTCGCCGGAGATCGTGAAGCGGGTGCGCGATGTTGCCAGGAGTTACCGCCGCGTGATGGTGGTTCTCGACAGCAACCACACGCACGATCACGTCCTCGCCGAAATAAAGGCCTATGCGCCGCTCACGAGCGTCGGCAGCTACTGCGTCGTTTTCGACACCGTCATTGAGGACCTGCCGAAAGAGATGTATCCGGATCGGCAATGGGGACCGGGCGACAATCCGAAGACGGCGGTGCACGAGTTCCTCAAGTCGAATCCCGGTTTCGAAATCGATAAATCGGTTGAGCGCAAACTTCTAATCACGGTCGCGCCGGACGGATTCTTGCGGCGAACTCGCGCTTAGCCATTTCCCCCAAAAAATCGCGACACGACGTGACCGCTTCGGTTCCAACAGTCTCGATCGGTGTGCCGGTATATAACGGCGCCGGCACCATCGGTCCGATGCTTGACTCGCTCCTTGCGCAGACCTTCTCCGACTTCGAGATCGTCATTTCGGACAATGCGTCGACCGATGCGACCGCCGAGATCTGTCGCAAGTACGGCGAGGCCGACCGGCGCATCCGATATTTTCGCCAGCCTGAGAATTTGGGCCCCGAGCAGAACTTTCGGTTCGTGCTGGAGCAGGCGTGCGCGCCGTATTTCATGTGGTCCGCCTGCGACGATTACCGGTCACCGGAATTTCTCGAGGAAAATGTCCAATTCTTGCAGAATCATCCGGATTATGTCGCTTCCACCTGTCCGACGCTGTTGACGGGGGGCGGGCCGGATCGCCGCGTGACCTTCGCGCTCGACGGAGATATCGAGCAGCGAATCGGCGCGTTCTTCGATAATTGCTGGACGTCGCACGGCATCTTCTACTCGGTCATTCGCAGCGATGCCCTCAAGCGGTGCCCTTTCGTGGGCCAGTCCTTCTATGCTTTCGACTGGGCGGTCGATCTCTATCTCGTCGGTTACGGCAGGATCCATCGGACGCGCAACGGCCAGATGGTCTATGCAATGTCGGGCTTGAGCAACCAGGCGCGACCCTGGCGAAGATTTGGTGGGGGAATGGTCAGCCGGCTATTGCCGTTCTATCGCGTCAGCCGCTATGCGCTCGAGGTGGCGTCCGCGACGTCGCTGCGGTTCCGGCTCGGCCTGATGGCGCGCCTTCTGCGACTGAACCTGACGGCGGCCCGCGTTCATGCCATGCGCGATCTGCGGTCCGCGCTGCAACCGGTTAATGGACGGGCCTGATCGGTCATGTCGCTGTTGAAGCCCTTCGTCGCTCGGCTGTCGCGAAAGTTCACGGAAGGGTTCGCTCCGCTGAAGGATATGGCCGAGCGGTCGCTCATCATGCAGGCGCAGGCTCTGGCCAGGACCAATCGCGACTTAAACCGGCTGCCAAGCCTAGCAGCCGTGGAATTTCGGGCGTTCTCGCAGTTCGGCGAGGACGGCATAGTCGATTGGCTGATCGAACGGCTGCCCGACATACCGCGAAATTTTGTCGAATTCGGCGTGCAGAACTACCGCGAGTCGAATACGCGGCTGCTGCTTCAGTTGCGCAACTGGCGGGGCCTCGTCCTCGATGGGGCGGCGGAGAATATCGCAGATATTCGACGCCAGGATATTTCGTGGCGGCATGATCTGACGGCGGTCTGCGCCTTCATCGACAAGGACAACATCAATACCTTGCTCGAGCGCGCGAAGTTCGCAGGGCCGATCGGGCTCCTCAGCATCGATGTGGACGGCAACGACTACTGGATCTGGCATGCGATCGGCGCGGTCAGCCCCGCCGTCGTGATCTGCGAGTACAATGCGGTGCTGGGGGACAGGCATTCGCTGACCGTTCCCTATCGTGCGGATTTTGATCGGTCCGCGGCGCACCATTCCAATCTCTATTTCGGTGCATCGTTGCCGGCTCTCGCCGGTCTCGCCCGACGCAAAGGATATGCGTTCGCGGGGACGACGTCGAGCGGATGCAACGCGTTCTTCGTGAGGGATGACCTGGCGCCCCATGTTCTCTCGGTGCTCGATCAGGTCCTCGCGTATCCGTCGGCGGTGCGCGAGTCGCGTGATGCGGCCGGCCAGTTGACATTCGCGCGCGGGCCGGCGCGCAAGGCGATTATCGAGGGTCTGCCGCTGCTAGACGTCCAGTCTGGGTCGCTGACGACTCTGGCGGACCGCGAACTCCTCTATTCACCAGAGTGGACCGACGGTCGGCCGGTCAGGTGGCGGTGATTGGATAATGGCCAAGCGCGCGCTAATTTTCGGAGTGGCGGGGCAGGACGGGGCCTATCTGTCTCAGCTTCTATTGAGTAAGGGCTACGAGGTGTTCGGTACCTCACGCGACATCGACGTGGCGCGCTTCGAAGGCCTGCGGCATTTGGGGATTTTCGACAAGGTCAGGGTGCAGTCGGCCAACCTGACCGACTATCGTAGCGTGATTCAGGCGCTGCGCACCGTGCAGCCAGATGAAATCTACAACCTCTCGGCACAGTCTTCGGTCGGGCTATCGTTCGACCAGCCGATCGAAACGCTCACAAGCATCGTCAATGCGACCTTGAATCTGCTCGAAGCCATCCGCTTCATGGGCCGCGATGTACGCTTCTACAACGCCTCGTCGAGCGAGATGTTCGGCGATACGGGCGGCAAGCCCGCGGACGAGACGGCTTCGTTTCGGCCGCACAGCCCCTACGGCATCTCGAAGACGGCGGCGCATTCACTGGTGGCGAGCTATCGGAAGGGCTACGGCCTCTATGCCTGTTCCGGCATTGCCTTCAATCACGAGTCTCCGTTGCGCAGCGAGCGGTTCGTAACGCAGAAAATCGTGCGGGCGGCATTAGACATCAAGCGCGACACTGCGCGGCGACTGAAGCTGGGCAATCTTGCGATCGTGCGTGACTGGGGCTGGGCGCCGGATTACGTCGATGCAATGTGGCGCATGCTGCAGCAGCCATCGGCCGAAGATTTCGTTCTCGCGACGGGGAAGGGCTCGAGCCTCGAGGCGTTCACGCAGGCTGCATTCGCACGCGTCGGTCTGGATTGGCGCGATTTCGTCGATTACGAGCCGGCATTCACGCGTCCCTATGAGCTTGAATATTCGGTCGGAAACGCAGAAAAGGCCCGGCGGCTGCTTGACTGGCGCGCCACTATGACCATGCCCGAGGTCGTGAACAAGCTCGTGGACGACGAGTTAGCCAGGGCCTGAGCGTGAAGGTTCTTTTCGACGGACAGATTTTCGGCGAGCAGCGCGCCGGCGGTGTCAGCCGCTATTACACGACGCTGGCAGAGCGGTTGGATGCGGTGTCCGGTGTGTCGGCTCAAATCGTCGCACCGTTGCATCGCAATGAAATCTTGTCCGCGAGCCCTACCGCGCGCGTGTTCGGGATCGGCTTACCTGACAGGCGGGGCGTGTCGCGGCTCTGTCGGCTGACACGAAAGGTGGCGTCGCCACTGCTCAGGCATGTCTTCAGCGGCGATATCGTGCATGAGACGTTCTTTTCTCCGGAGCCCGGTCTCACGGGAAAGCGTCGCATTACTACGATGTATGACATGATCACCGAGCTCTATTACCCGGGCATCGAGACGACGGCGCACAAGAAGGCCGCCTTGGCGCGTTGTGATCACGTCATCTGCATTTCGCACAACACCAAGAAAGACCTCTGCGACATCTTCGGCTTTCCGCCGGAACGGGCCAGCGTCACGCATCTTGCCTATCAGGACTTCAGCAGCTTTGTCGGCAGCGCACCACCGCCTGGCGTGTCTGGTGCGCCGTATTTTTTCTACGTCGGCAATCGCGCGGTTTACAAGAACTTCGCCGCACTGCTCAAAGCTTTCGCCGGCGCGACGCGCTTGACGGATACATTCAAGATCGTCTGCTACGGGGGTGGGCCGTTCACGGATGCAGAACTTGCGGTCGCGGCGGCGCTGAGTCTGCCGCCCGACTCGCTTATTCATCTCACCGGCGGCGACGACGTGCTCGGCGCCGCTTACGCCAATGCGACGGCGTTCGTCTATCCCTCGCTTTACGAAGGTTTCGGCATTCCGCCGCTGGAAGCGATGTCGGCCGGTTGTCCTGTACTGTCCAGCAATACCTCGTCATTGCCGGAGGTGATCGGCGATGCCGCGCTGTCCTTCGATCCCAAGGACATCGAGGCGCTGCGCAATGCGCTTCTGCGGATTGCGGAATCGTCCGAGCTGCGGGCCGATCTAGCGCACCTCGGCCATGCGCAGCGCCAGTTGTTCACCTGGGAACGCTGCGTGCAGCAGACGCTCGATATCTACCGGCGTGTGCTGTGAGCCAGCGCAGCTTGGCGCAGCACATTCTGGAACATCGGGCGCACGCGCTTTTCGTCATGATTGACGGAAGCCTTGCGGGCGGCGTCCGAGAGCGCCTGGCGCAGCGGCATATCCTCGACGATGCGGCGCAGCGCGGCCTTGAGCGCCGGCAGCGAGCGTCCGGCGATCACGTGGCCCCAGCCGGCGTCGCGCGCATATTGCACTTGGGCGGTGTCCGCCGATCCGTAGACCAGGCACGGCGTGCCGGAGACGAGATAGGACGGCACCTTGGTCGGCATCGAATAGCGCATCAGGCTGACGCTGTGGCTGTCGAAATTGACCGGCAGCAGCAGCGCGTCGGCACGAGCCAGCATGTCGAAGAAGGTGGGTTCGTCGAACTGGGACGGCTCAAGCGTGATCGACGGGTGCAGGTCGAGCAAATGCCGGTAGCGCGCGATGTTGCGGGCCTGGGTGACGATCCGCAGCGTCGCAGGGAAACCTTCGCCGTTCAGTTCCGTGATCGCCTTCGCGCAATCGATCAGGGACTGCAGTTGGGCATCGGCGAAGATCGACCCGACATAGAGAAATTCCGGCGGTTGCGCGGTCGCGAGATCGCGTTTGGCGGTCGCCGCCCAGCGCTCGGTGTCGAGCGTGAATTGAATGGCGGTGAATGGCCGGCCGTAGCGCTTCGAATAGGCGTCCTGCATGGCCGGCGAAATGCCGAGACAGGTCTCGGCGACCTTGAAGAAATGCGCCAGCCACCGGTTCATCTTGAAGCGCTCGAGCGGCGCGAACACGCCGCTGCGATGCGCGCTGGTCGACCAGTCGTCCATGATGTGCACGACCAGCGGCAGATGGAACGTCGCGTGAATGTTCTCGATCAGCGCCATCATGCCGTTGCTGCCGAGGATCGTGTAGATGACCGCCGGACGGAAGTCGGCGATCCAGCGGTGCAGCTCAGGCGTCAGCCGGCTACGCTCGGGAATGCTGTCGCGTAGAAGGTAGTTGCGGATCCTGTCGATCGTGCCGGGCGGCGAGGGCGGCGTGTCGTCCGTAGCCGCGTTGGCGACCTGCGGGGCGGATCGCCTGCGGCGGCGCAGCCAGCCGAACGGCTCGATGAAATCCAGTTCGTCGGGGCCGAGCACGTAATAGTTTTCGCACACGTCGTTGGTCGTCGGATCGGCGTCATTGTGGATGGTGGCGAGGCGGTCCTTCGGCCAGCCGGCAAACAGCGACGAAAACGTCGCACCACCGCCGGTAAACGGATTGAAGGCGACCGGTGTTATAAACAGGACGCGGGGGAAATCTTGCATGGCCGGTACGGATATAGTCAATTCGCCAGCAAGGCAAACCGTCGCATCGCCCTCGTTGTGCGCAGCATAGAGCTGCCAGAGGCGCTTCGAGAGCTTTCATGAAACAGGTCATTCTGACGCGTGCCGGTGTTGAGGTGCACGACGTGCCGGCGCCACGGGTGGCGGCAGGCTGCGTGCTCGTCAAGGTGTCGCGCTCCTGCATCTCGACCGGCACCGAGCTGAGCGGCGTTAAGTCGAGCAACCTGCCGCTGTGGAAGCGCGCGTTGCAGCGGCCCGATCAGGTACGGCAGGTGATCAACATGGTGCGCACGCAGGGGCTGGCGCGCACGCGCGAGACCGTGCGCTCGCATCTCGATTTGGCGTCGCCGATAGGTTATTCGGTGGCGGGCACGGTCGTCGCCGTCGGCGTCGGCGTGGATGATGTCTTTCCGGGCGACCGTGTCGCCTGCGCCGGCGGCCAAGCCGCCTATCATGCCGAATATGTCTGCGTGCCGCGCAATCTGACGGTGCCGGTGCCCGAGGGCGTCGACGACGCGGCGGCGTCGATGGTCACGTTGGGCGCCATTGCCTTGCAGGGCGTGCGCCGCGCCGATCCGACAGTGGGCGAAACCTTCGTCGTCATCGGCCTCGGCATCCTGGGCCAGCTCACCGCGCGCCTGTTGAAGGCGTCGGGCATTCAGACCGTTGGAGCCGATCTGAGCGCCGAGCGCATCGCGCAGGCGCGCAGCCATGGCCTTAATCTCGCCATCGCCGCGGATGGCGGCGAGCCGGAGCAGCAGGTGGCGCGGCTGACCGGCGGCGTCGGCGCCGATGCGGTGATCGTCACGGCGGCCTCGGCGTCCGCCGACCTGCTCAACACGGCGCTGCGCATGTGCCGCCGCAAGGGCAGGGTGGTGCTGGTCGGCGACGTGCCGATCACCATCGATCGCGCCGATATCTACGCCAAGGAAATCGACTTCCGCATTTCCACGTCGTACGGCCCTGGCCGCTACGACCGCAATTACGAAGAGAGCGGCCTGGACTATCCGGTCGGCTACGTGCGCTGGACGGAAAACCGCAACATGCAGGCCTTTCTCGGCCTGCTGGCCGGCGGCGCGGTCAAGGTCGACGATCTCGTCGCCACGCGTTTTCCAATCGCGGAAGCCGCCGCGGCTTATGCTGCCCTGCAGTCCGAGGCCAAGCCGCTCAGCGTCATTCTCACATACCCCGATGCGCCTGCGGCCGAACCGATGCGACGGGTCGCCAATCCGCAGGTCGGTATAGATCACCAGGGGGCCGTGCGCCTTGCCGTCATCGGCGCCGGCGGCTTTGCCAAAAGCACGCTGCTGCCGATGCTGCGCGAGGACAGCACGCGCTTCACCTTGAGCGCTATCTGCGCGCGACAAGGACATACGGCGGCCGCCACGGCGCGCCAGTTCGGCGCGGGCTATGCGAGCACCGACTATGCCGCGGTGCTGGCTGACCCGGCGATCGATGCCGTGTTGATCGCGACGCGTCACGATAAACATGCCCAGATGGCGCTGGCGGCCTTGCGCGCCGGCAAACACGTTTTCGTCGAGAAGCCGCTTTGCCTCAATGCGAGCGACCTCGCATCCTTCATCGGGTTCTATGACGGCGACGAGCAAGGCAAACCATTGCTGATGACCGGCTTCAATCGCCGCTTTTCGCCCTTCGCGCGTGCCATCGCGCAGAAGACGGCGCCACGCACCAATCCGCTGGTGATGAACTACCGCGTCAATGCGGGCTATTTCCCGCCCGACACGTGGATACACGGGCCCGAAGGCGGCGGCCGCAATATCGGCGAGGCTTGCCATTTCTACGATCTGTTCGTGATGCTGGCGGGCGCCAAGGCGGTGTCGGTGCAGGCCGCGACTATCCGGCCGCAGACGGCCTACTACACGAAGCGCGACAACTTCGCCGCCATCATCGGTTTCGCCGACGGATCGGTCGCCAACCTCACGTATACAGCGCTCGGCTCGGCCGACTTCCCGAAGGAGCAGTTGGACGTATTCGTCGACGGCAACGTCTACAGCATCGACGACTTCAAGAGTCTGTCGGGCAAGGGTACCGAGGCTGCAAGGCTGGTCAGCGTCGCCGCCGGCAAAGGGCATCGCGAGGAGCTGGTTGCCTTTGGCGATGCCATCAAGAACGGCGGCGCCTGGCCCATTCCGCTGTGGCAGCAGGCTGAGGCGATGCGCATCGCCTTCGACGTCGAAGCTGCCATCGCTCAAGCCGGCGGAGGGCCGGCCGGCGCGTGAAGTCATGGTGTCAGGCCGGCGTGAGCTTGAAGCAGGCGTTGATCCCCGCGACGTCGCCGTTGTGCAGCGGGAACTGGCGGTTATCGAACGTGAGATTCAGCAGGAAGTCTCGCGACTCCGCATCCAGTATTTCAGACTTCAGCGCCTCGGCGCGGCGCTCGATCCATTGCATCTCGTTCAACGACATGGCCGCGCCAAGGAGCTCGCACTTGAAGCCGGCGCGCGCCGCCATCGCCTTAAATTGCTGCGGCGTGTAGCAGTCAACGATCGGGCATTCTTCGCCGTCCGTCGTGATCTTGAAGATGTCCATCTTTGAGTCGGACGCCTTCCAGGCGAACATCTTTTTGTAGATGTACGAGCAGTAAAGATGCATCCAGATCGAGTTGTAGTTGTAGACCATGACTTGACTGTAGCCGTCCGGCTTGACGATGCGGCGGAACTCGCGAAGCGTCGCTTCGACGTCGGGCAGCACCATCAGGACGCCCGCGCAATGAACGATGTCGACGCTCTGGTCCGCAAAGGGCAGGGGCCCCATCGGATCGCTGAGGTGGACGAACTCGACGTTCTGCGCGTTATGAAGAGCAACGCGCTTGCGCGCCTCGGCCAGCGAACTCGTCGAGACGTCGACGCCGATGAGGCGCTTGGGCTTGGAGCGAATGCTGAAACCGACCAGATCGTTTCCGGGACCGCAGCCGTAGTCGACAACGACCTTGCCGTCGGCTTGGTTAACCGGAACGAGTTCGATGTAACCGGGATATTGCGCGTTGCGCCAATCGAAGAAGTTCTCGGACTCCGCCGCGCTCTTGAACTGGCGATGCTCAGTGACGTTGTGGCGGGTCCAGTACTCGACGGAGCTGAGATTGCGCAGCCGGAGGTTCAGAATCTTGCGAAGCGCGTAGCGCGCCGGCCCGGGCAAAATGGGCCGCAGCAGGTTCTTCGCGGTCTCGACGAAAGCCATCATATCGATCCTCAACGTTCGGCGTTCGTATACAGAGAAGTTCATTGACTGTCATCTCAAAACGGGTCAGAAGCCCCCGTAAATGCAGCGTTTCCCAGCTCCCTTCCGGCGGTTTCGCGTCTCGGGTTTGGCTGCAGTCGACAAGCGCGGCGCCGGTGCGGCCGCTGCCGGCGCCACCCCCGAATTCACGCACATAACTGGTCCATGCAACCCTCCTCCGCGCAATCGCTCCAAGTGCAATGGCTTCCGGTGAATGAGTTTACGACCACGTCATGGCCCGGCCGGCCCCCGCTGCCGGAAGAGGATATTTTCGGCAACGCCAAGAAGATCCGGTTCATCCTGCCGATCATTGCTCGGTTGCGCGAGAAGCTCGGTCGCAACGTGTCGATCCTGGACTTCGGCTGCGGCAATGCGCTCGGCGTCGGTCAGTATCTGATCGGCGACGGCATCGAATATGTCGGCGTCGACTTTCATGAGCCGTCGCTGTCGTTCGCCCGCGAAAACTTCGGCGGCCCGAACGCGGAATTCCTCGACGCCGTGCCGGCGGACCGGATGTTCGACGTCATCATCTATGCCGATGTGCTGGAACATGTGCACGACCCGCTGTCGATCGTGAAGGCCTACGCGCACCAGCTTGCGCCCGGCGGTATTCTCATCTGGTCGATACCGAACGGTTACGGGCCTTGCGAACTGGAAAAGAAGGTCGACCAGCGTTTGCGTCTCTATCCGCTGCTGCGTTTCGTCAAACATCTCGGCCTGCGTCTCGCCGGCAGGTCGGCGCAGATGCCGCCTTCGGTGCCGTACAACAATGAATGCGGCCACGTTCAGTTTTTCACGCTGCGCGCGTTGCGTAAGCTCGCGAGTGATGCCGGCTTCAAGATCGTACAGATCGCGCACGGGGGCTTTGTCGGCGCCGATCTCACCGGCAACACGATTTTCCGCAGCCGGCGGGTCGTCGAATGGAATATCCGGGTCGCGGACCGGCTGCCATCGTGGATGGTATCGAATTGGTACCTCATTCTGGTGAAGGCTTGAGTGCCCGTGTCCGGTGATCTGCGCCAGCTCGACAGTCATTTCGCCTTCGGCGAAAACTGGAAAGCATTCGTCGAGACGCTGTCGGATGAAAGCATTGCCGAAGCCGTGCGCGGTTTGGCGAAGCTGTTCCCGGCGGACGAATTGCGCGGCCGCGATTTTTTGGATGTCGGCTGCGGCTCCGGCCTGTCGATGCTCGCGGCGCTGCGGCTCGGCGCAAAGTCGGTCACCGGCATCGACATCGATCCGAATTCGGCGGAGGCGGCGCGCGCGGTGTTGACGCGGCACGCGGCCGGCCAAACCTGGCATGTGCAGGTGACCAGCGTGTTCGACTTCACGCCGGAGAACGGCCGGACTTACGACGTGGTGCACAGTTGGGGCGTGCTGCATCATACCGGCGACATGTGGCCGGCCGTGCGCAAGGCCGCGGCGCTTGTTTCGCCGAAGGGCTATCTGGCGCTGGCGCTCTACCGCAAGACGCCGCTGTGCGGCTTCTGGCGCGTCGAGAAGAAGTTCTACACCCGGTCCGGCGCCGCCGCGCAGGCGGGGATCGCCGCGCTCTATCGTGGCGTCTACAAGATCGCGCTGCTCGCGACCGGGCGCAGTCCAACCGCTTATATCGGTGCTTATAAATCCGCGCGCGGCATGAGCTGGTCGCACGACGTGCACGATTGGCTCGGCGGCTACCCTTACGAGTCCGTCACGCCGCAAGAGGTCGCCGCGGTGCTCGGTGAGCTTGGCTTCGATGAAGTTCGCTCGTTCGAGAAGCCGGCCGCGATTCAGGGCCTGTTCGGTTCGCACTGCGACGAATTCGTTGCGGTGCGCCGGGTATGAGCCGGCGCACGGCCTGACACGCATGGACGTCAGCGGCTATCTCCGGCAAATGCGGAGCCTTCCGGCACAGGTCGTGCTGCGCAAGGCGGTCGCGCTCGCGGGGCGGACTGCGAAGGGCTGGACGCGGCTGGCGCAGGACTTGGCGGCGGGGAGTTACGGCACCGGGACCGCCTCCCTCAATCCCGCCGCACGCATCGTCATCGCGGCGAGCGATATTCCGCCGGACCTGGAAGAGACGCTGCGCCGTCTATCGCGGGAGTACCTCGCGCATCGGTTCGATCTGCTGGGATCAGGGTGGACCGAGCCCGCCTACGGCTTCAAAGCGGAAGGGTTTCTCGGCCATTCCTATGCGAGGTCCGGTCCCAAAGCGCCGGATCGCGCGGGCAACGGTCTGGAGGCTATCGTCAACCGCGCCAACCTTGCGCGGTCGCGTGACATTTGGCGGCTGATTGCCCGGCCGGACTACACGCCGATCGACTGGCAACTGGATTGGCGGTCGGGGTACCACTGGTCGGCCTGGCGTCCGAGCGCCACTTTGCCGATCCCGATTGACCGCGGCGCCGATATCAAGCTGCCGTGGGAACTGAGCCGGCTGCAGCATCTGCCGCAGCTTGCCTTGTGCGCCATCCTGGCGCGCGACGGCCGGCCCGGCTTTCAACCGGCGACGCGTTACGTCACCGAGATTGCCGACCAGCTTGCGGACTTCATCGCCACCAACCCGCCGCGCTTCGGCGTCAACTGGATCGGCGCGATGGATGTGTCGATCCGTGCGGCGAATGTTGCGTTGACACTGGCCTTGCTGGCGGGCGCCGGTTTGGCGCTGTCGCCGGCGATAGCGTCGGTCGCGGCCAACACGCTCGAAGATCATGCGGCCTTCGTCGTCGAGCATCTTGAATATTCGGAGACTGGCCGCAGCAATCACTATCTCGCGGACATCGGTGGCGTCCTCTGGGCGAGTTGGGCCTTGACGGGGCCAGCCGCCGATGCGCGGCGAATCTTCGCGATTGCCGAAATCCTGAAGGAAGCCGATCATCAGTTTCTGCCCGACGGTGGCAATTACGAAGGCTCCACCAGCTATCACCGGCTATCCGCCGAGATCCTGCTGTTCGCGCTCGCGGTCATACTCTCGTTCGACCGAACGACGCTGGAGCGGCTGGAGCGCGCTTCGCCGCCGCAACGGCCATGGCGCGCGGCCTTTCCGTCTTTGCCGCTGCGTCGCTACGGTAGCGGCGGGGCGACCATCGTGCCGCCCGTCGTCTGGGACAAACTGGGTGGCGCGGCGCGGCTTTGCCGCGCGGTGCAAGGCACGGACGACACGATCGTTCAGATTGGCGATACGGACTCCGGACGCTTCTTCAAGCTGCACCCCACTTCCCTCCCGGATCAAAGCGGCTTTGCCGAGAACAACCTCGATCACGGCGGATTTGCCGATGCCGTCGATGGTCTGTTCGGCGCCGCGCCGCAGGGCCGGCTGGATGCTGTCGTCGTGGCTCGCCTTGCCGGCGCAGCGGCGGCTCAGGCCCCGCAGCGCACGGACACAAGCGTTGCCGACCTCGGCGACCTCGACGCGCTGATGGCGCGCTGGCGGGCGGCGCCCGCGGCGTCGCGGTGCGTGCGTCACATTCCGTTCGGTACCGAAGTCGCTCCGGCGACCTGGAGTCGCGCGGCATTCCCCGATTTCGGCCTGTACCTGTTCCGGCATAACGATCTGCTGGTGTCGTTTCGCTGCCATGGCGCGCCGCATCCGGCGGCGCCGAATGGTCATCGGCATGATGACAATCTCGGCGTCGAGTACCGGCTCGGCGCGGCGCAACGCCGGGACCCGGGCTCGTTCGTCTATACGCCCAGCGTCAAGGACCGGAATCGCTACCGCGCCGCTGCCGCGCACGACGTTCCGCGCGCGCGCGGAAAATCGCTCGCCGAGGCCGGCAGCGCGTTGTTCGAACTGAAGCTCAATGCCTATGCCCGCTGCCTGTACTGGCGGCAGGACGGCGTGGCGGGCGAGGTGAGCGGCCCGTCGGGCGAGATCCTGCGCGTTCTACGCATCTCGTCCGGCCAACTGTCGATCTACGATTGCGTTACGCCGCCGGCCGAAATCGAAGGCCTGTCGCCCGCGCTGCCGGTCAGCCTGGGCTATGGCCGCAACTAGTCTGCGAGCTCTTCTGATGTCGCGCGAAGCCAAGAAAGAATAAATCGTTCTATGTGTGGTCTCGTCGGTTGCCTGACTTCCTCGGATCGGTTTCGCGTCACCGCGCCTTATCTCGATCGCATGCGCGATACGATGGCGCACCGCGGGCCGGACGGGGCCGGCACCTGGATTTCCAATGACGGCGCGGTCGGGCTCGGTCACCGGCGTCTGTCGATCATCGACCTCAGCAACGCGGCGTCGCAGCCGATGGCCAGCGACGACGGTGCCGTGCAGCTCATCTTCAACGGCGAGATCTATAACCACGCCGAGATCCGCCGCGAGCTCGAATCGCTCGGCCATCGCTTCCGCACCGACCACTCCGATACGGAAGCCCTGCTGCGCGCTTATTTGCAATGGGGGCGCGACTGCGTCCATCGCTTCCGCGGCATGTTCGCTTTTGCGCTGTGGGATCAGCGCAGTCGCGAGCTGTGGCTGGTGCGCGACCGTATCGGCGTAAAGCCGCTGTACTTCAGCCGCCATCACGGACGACTGACCTTCGCCTCCGAGATCAAGGCGCTGCTTGCCGATCCGGAGCAGCCGCGCGCGGTCGACGAGACGTCGATGTATTATTATTTCTCGTTCCTGGTGCCGCCCGCGCCGCGTACCATGTTCGAAGGCATCGGCAAGCTTGCCGGCGGCACCTGGATGGTAGTCGCCGCCGACGGCACCACGCGCACCGAGCGCTATTGGGACGCGCTCGACAACCGCCAGGACCTAAGCGGTTGGAGCGACACGCAGATCTCCGAGCAGGTCCTCGACACGCTGACCGACGCGGTGAAGCTGCGCATGGTCAGCGACGTGCCGGTCGGCATCTTCCTGTCGGGCGGTATCGATTCCAGCACTAATGCCGCGCTGTTTTCGCGTTGCGGCGGCAAAGTGCGCACCTTCTCGATCGGCTATGATGACGAGTATGCCACCTACCGCAACGAGTTCGCCTATTCGCGCCAGGTCGCGCAAGGGCTGGGCGCCGAGCATCACGAACTGCGGTTGAAGCAACAGGATCTGGTCGATTTTCTGCCGCGCATGGTGGCGTTGCAGGACGAGCCGATCGGCGATCCGGTCTGTGTGCCAGTCTATTACGTCTCCAAGCTGGCGCGCGACAACGGCGTCACCGTCTGCCAGCTCGGCGAGGGTGCCGACGAGTTGTTCTGCGGCTATCCGAACTGGCGGCGCGCGCTCAGGCTGCAGCATCTCAGCGACAGCCTGCCGGTACCGAACTCTTTGCGACAGGTAGGCCTCGGGCTATTGCGGATGGCGAACAAGCACGAAAGTCTTCCTTACGACTGGCTGTCACGCACGACGCAAGATCGGCCGATCTTCTGGGGCGGCGCCGAGGCGATGCCGCATCTCAGTCGCGAGAAAATTATTTCCGGCCGTCTGCGCGAGAAGTTCGCTGGGCATACCTCGTGGGACGCGGTAGCGCCGATCTGGGAGCGCTTTGTCGCGCGCGGGGATACCTCGCGGCTGCATTGGATGACCTACCTGGACCTCAACTATCGCCTGCCGGAATTACTGCTGATGCGCGTCGACAAGATGAGTATGGGCGTGAGTCTGGAATGCCGGGTGCCATTCCTCGACCACAAGCTGGTTGAGCTAGGCCTCTCGATCGACGAGCAGGTGCTCACCCGCGGCGGCGTGCTGAAGACGGTGCTCAAGCGCGCCGTGCGCGGCATCATCCCGGATGAAATCATCGACCGGCCGAAACAGGGCTTCGGCGTGCCGGTGCACGAATGGATGATGGGTGGCCTCGGCGACTATGCCCAGGACGCGATTCACTCTTTCGCCAAAGGCACCGACTATCTGGACGCTGCCGGCATCGCCACCATGACGCCGGAGCACCGCTGGAATGTCCTGAACCTGGCGCTCTGGTGGCGCGAGTATATCCACTGATCGGCGGGCAACGCCCCGCCGGTCAGACCGGATAGAGGCGGTAATAGCTGTTGACGCCGGCGACGTGGCCGCGATGCAGCGGGAAGCCGCGCTGATCGAAGGTCATGTTGAGCAGGAATTCGCGGCCCTCGGGATCGAGGCTCTCGTCCTTAAGCGCCTCGAACCGTTGCGGCAGCCACATCATCTCGCTCAGCGACATGGCCGCGCCCTGAAACTCGCAGCGGAAACCGCAGCGCCCTGCGATAGCGGCGAACTGGTCCGGCATGTAACAATTGACGATCGGGCACTCTTCGCCGTCGGTCGTGATCTTGAAGATGTCCTGCTTCCGGATCTGCTTCCGCCAGGAGAACATCTTCTTGTAGATGTAGCCCGCGTAGAGATGCATCCAGATCGAGTTGTAGTTGTAGACCATGATCTGGCAGTAGCCGGCGTCGGCGATGACGCGCCGGATTTCGCGCAGCGCTTGCTCGATGTCGGGCAGGTGATGCAGCACGCCGGCGCTGTGGACGATGTCGATGCTGCGGTCGGCGATCGGCATGGCGACCGACGCGTCGGAGAGCGCGATGAGTTCGACGTCGTTGAAGCCGTGCGTCGCGAGCCGCGCCTTCGCTTCGGAGATCGAACTAGTCGAGACGTCGGCGCCGATCAAGCGCTTCGGCTTCGAATAGAGCGAGAAGCCGACGAGATCGTTGCCCGGGCCGCAACCGTAGTCTAATACGACTTTGCCGCTGGCCTGATCGAGCGGCAGCAATTCGATCGACCCGGGGTACTGCGAATTCCGCCAGTTGAAGTATTCGATGGACGACTGGGCGTTCGCAAAACGCCGGTGCTCGGTGACGTTGTGTCGCGTCCAGTATTGCGCCGAGCTCATGCCGCGCAGCGGAGCATTCAGGATCTGGCGGATCATATAGCGGCCGCGCGCCGGCATGATGCGTTTCGCCAAATTCTTGATTAGATCGACAGTGCCCATCGCGCCGGTTCTGGCCTTTCCCGGGGTTCTATACAGAGAACTTTATTGACTGTCACCATCGCGAAACCTCCCGCGACGATGCGCGGCGCCTTCGTCTTGTTTGAAGGCCTGCTGCCGACAGTGATCGACTCGCAAGTGCTCGCGCATGTCCGCATGGTGCGCGAAATGCTGGGTATCGACCTCACGGTAGTCGCCTTTGCCTGCACGGCGGACGTCTTCGCACAGTCGAAGGCGGCGCACGAACACGCGCGCCAAACGGCCGGCGGCGAGGTGCATCTGTTTCGCGGTATCCGGCCGGCGTTGCCCGGTTCGCTCGTTATCAACCGCCAGCGGCTTGGCCAAGCGCTTGACGCGGTCGGGGCGGTCTCGTTCCTGCATGCGCGCGGCGACTACGCAGCGGCTGTCACCGGGCCGCTGGCGCAAGAGCGCGCGCTGCCGATGCTGTGGGATTGCCGCGGTGATTCGCTCGCCGAGCTGCGCGAGCGCATTGGCACAACGTCCCCCGCGCGGCGGTTGCCGCTGGCGGCACGCGCTTGGATGTCGCAGCAGGATTCAAAGAGAGCGGGGCGCACCTGCGCTGGCGCCTGTTTCGTGTCGCAGGCACTGCGTGAGTTGATGGCGGACTACATCGGCGCCAAGCCGAGTTGGGTGCTGCCGTGCCTCGCCGACGAGAACGCCTTCTTCTTCGACGTGGCTTTGCGCCAGCGCATGCGCGCGCAGCTCGGCTTTGGCGACGGCGAGCCGGTCTATGCTTATTCGGGCAGCCTGGCCGGCTATCAGTGTTTCGACGAGGTGGTCGATACGTTCAACGCGACCTTGCGGTTGCAGCCTTCGGCGCGGTTACTGATCCTGACGCCCTACGCCGAAGCGGCGCGCAAGAAGCTCGCCGACCTGCCGGCTGATAGAGTGGTCTGCAAGGCGGTCGGCTATGCCGAGGTGAACAGCCATCTCAACGCCGCGGACTTCGGCTTTCTCCTGCGGGACAATACACCGGTCAATCACGTCGCGTTCCCGACCAAATTCGCCGAGTATGCGATGGCGGGCTTGCAGGTCATCATGAAGCAGTCGCCGCCGAGTTGCGTGGCCGAGGCGCAGGCGCTCGGCAATCTGCTGCCGCTGGCGGAGGCGAGCCGCGCGGCCATTCTTCCTCAGGCGCAACGGGCGGCCCTCGCGCAGGCCGCGCGGGAGCGCATGGGCCGCCGCGCCAGCATTCAGCATTTCGCCGACATCTATCAAACGCTGGCGGCCCTTACGCCGCCGTCCGGACGGTAAAAATGCCGAAGATCAAAATTCATCTCGTCGCCGGCGCGCGGCCGAACTTCATGAAGATCGCGCCGCTCTATCACGAGCTCAAGCGCCGTGATTGGTGCGAGCCGGTGCTGGTGCACACCGGCCAGCACTACGACCTCACGATGTCCGACGTGTTCTTCCGCGACCTCCACCTGCCGGCACCAGACCATTCGCTCGGCATCGGCGGTGGCAGTCACGGCGAGCAGGTCGGCAAGGTCGTGACCGCCTATGAGAAGCTGCTGGTCGATACCAGGCCAGCTCTGGTGACGGTGGTCGGCGACGTGAATGCCACCGCCGCCTGCACGCTCGCCGCCAAGAAGTTGAACATGCCGGTGGCGCATGTCGAGGCTGGCCTGCGGTCGCGCGACCGCACCATGCCGGAAGAGATCAACCGGGTGGTCACAGACTCGATCTGCGACCTGCATTTGACGCCGTCGTCCGACGCCGATGACAATTTGCGCGGTGAGGGCGTCCCGGCTTCGTGCATCCATTTCGTCGGCAACATCATGATCGACAGCCTCATCGCCATGCGGCCGGCGATCGAGCAGCGCCCGCATCCGTTCTCGCAGGCGGTGCCGGGACACTATGCGATTGCAACCTTCCACCGCCCGTCCAATGTCGACGACACGGCCACTCTGGCGGCGTTGGCGGAAGGCCTCATGGCCTTGTCGCGTAAGTATCCGCTGATCTTCCCAGTGCATCCGCGCACCCGGCAGCGGCTCGAGGTGGCGGGTCTGCTGGCCGCGCTCGAGGACAACGAGGCAATCACACTCAGCGAGCCGCTCGGCTATTCGGATTTCATGCGCTGCCTGTTCGGCGCAGCGCTCGTCGTGACCGACTCCGGCGGCGTGCAGGAAGAGACCACCTTTCTCGGCATTCCCTGTTTCACGGCGCGGCCGTCGACCGAGCGGCCGATCACTGTGACGCAAGGCAGTAACCGGCTAATCAAGGTTGCCGATATCGGCGGCATCGCCGTGGGCGATCGCAAGCCCGGCAATGTCACCACGCCCGCGCTGTGGGATGGCAAGACGGCCGTGCGCATCGCCGATCTATTTCAACGCTATCTGGCGGAAGGAGCACCCCTCCGTCAGGGGTAAGGCACGGTGGCGAGCCCAAATAACGCCAAGGTGCTGTTCGTCATCAGCGACCTTGCCGTCGGCGGCACCGAGCGGCAGGTCGCGACGCTGGCGGCGGAACTGGCGCGGCTGGGCTGGGGGGTCACGATCTACAGCTTTGCCGACGGCAAGCTGCGGCAGCAGCTCGAACGGGATGGCATCAAGGTCATTCTGGTGCCCGGTAAGCGCGGCTTGATGGATCGGTCACGTCTCGCGCGCGTGCTGTCGGTTGGCATCGGCACGTTTCATCTGTTCTGGCTCATGCTGACGCTGCGGCCGAGGATCGTTCATTGCTTCCTGCCGGCCGCTTATCTTATCGCGGCGCCTTCGGCGTTCTTGGCGCGCGTGCCGGTGCGGATCATGAGCCGCCGCAGCCTGAATAATTATCAGACGAGCGCGACGGTTCGCTGGACCGAACGGTACCTGCATCGCACGATGCAGGCGGTGCTCGGCAATTCGCGCAAAGTCGCGGAGCAGTTGAAGGACGAGGGCGTGCCGCTGGATCGGCTCGGCCTGATCTACAACGGGTTCGACTGTTCCGCTTATACGAATGCCGGCGCGCGCGCCGTCCATCGCGAACGGCTAGGTCTTTCGGCGGACGCGTTCGTGATGTGCATCGTCGCGAACCTCATTCCCTATAAGGGCCATCGGGAATTGATTGCGGCGCTCGGACTTGTGGCGACGAAGCTTCCGGCGAAATGGCGATTGCTGGTGGCCGGCCGTGACGATGGCATCGGCAGCGCACTGCACCAGCAGACCGCGCAACTCGGTTTGCAGGATCACGTATGCTTCCTCGGCGCGCGCGACGACATTCCCGCGATCCTCGGCGCCAGCGATATCGGGCTGCTCTGTTCGCACGAAGAAGGGTTCTCCAACGCCATCCTGGAAGGGATGGCATCGGGCCTTCCGATGATTGTGACCGATGTCGGGGGCAATGCCGAGGCCGCTGTCGATGGCGTTACCGGGATGGTGGTGCCAGCGCGCGACCCGGTTCGTCTGGCCGATGCGATTGTGAGGCTCGCGTCCGATCCTGCGTTGCGCCAGCGGTTCGGCAACGCAGGCCGTCTGCGCGTCATCGAACACTTCGGCTTGGTGCCGTTCGTGAACGGCCATGACCGGCTTTATCGCGGCCTCCTCGACGGCATGCGAGTCAGTGACATTCCGGAAGTGCGCTTCAGCCCCAGCGCTCGCGCCACGATTCAAGCATGAGCACGTTCCAGAGCATGTATTCGTGATTGCGTTGGCCGCCGAGATGGGCGGCCCAGATCTGGCGGACGCGCGTTGCCTCCACCAAGCCTGCCTGACGTAAGCGCTGTTCGTCGAGCAGGCTTTCGGCCCAACCTCTTAAGGGCCCGCGCAGCCACTGGCCCAGCGGAATGCTGAAGCCCATTTTCGGCCGGTCGATGATGGATTTCGGCACGTGCCGGTCCAGTACCTGCCGCAGCAGCCATTTGCTCACTCCGCCGCGGATCTTGGCCTCTCGCGGCAGACGCCAGGCGAAGTCGACCACGCGGTGATCGATTAGCGGCACGCGCGCTTCCAACGCTACCGCCATGCTGGCGCGATCGACTTTGGTCAGGATGTCGTCAGGCAGATAAGTCACCAGATCGAGATACTGCATGCGCTCGAGCAGGTGAGGGAAGTCCGCGGTGACTTGCGGGTCCCACAGCACGCCCTTGGCTTCGGTGACGCCGGGCATGATCTGCGCCGGCTCCCAATGCGTCACCAGCCGACGATAGAGCGCGTTGTCGTCGTCGACCGGCAGCACCGAGGCGAACTTGTGCAGCTTGTCGCCGATCTGACCGGGGCGCATATGCGCAGGAATAAACGACAGTAGTTTCGACCAGCGGTCCGCCGAGACGCTGGTGATGGCGCCGGCCATCGCGCGGCGCAGCGGTCCCGGCAGCAACGCCATCGCCTGCCAGGTGCGGGTAGCCAATTGATAGCGGTTATAGCCGGCGAACAGTTCATCGCCGCCGTCGCCCGACAGCGCCACCGTGACGTGCCGGCGCGTCATGGCGGAGACGAGGTACGTCGGGATCTGCGACGAGTCCGCGAAGGGCTCATCGTAATACTCCGGCAGCTTCGGCACCACGTTGAGCGCGTCTTCCGCCGTCACAACCAGTTTGGTGTGCTCGGTGCCGATATGGCGCGCCACGGTGGTGGCGTGTTCGGCCTCATCGAAGGCGGCATTCTCGAAGCCGATCGTATAGGTTCGCACCGGACCGACATTGGCGGCCTTCATCAAGGCGACGACCGTCGAGGAGTCGATGCCGCCGGACAGGAACGCGCCGACCGGCACGTCCGCGACCATGCGACGGGCCACCGCGTCGCGCAGCAACGTCTCCAGCTGGTCGGTCAGTTCGCGATCGCTCGCTTGCAGCGGATTGGCGAGACCGGTCTTGGCGACCTGGCGGGCATCCCAGAAGCGCTCGATCTGCGGCTCGCCGTTCCACGGCAGCGTAAGAATGCAGCCGGGCTCGAGCTTCTGCACGCCTTCGTAGATTGTGAAGGGCGCGGGAATGTAGTTGTGTCGCATAAAGGCGGCGACGGCCGAGCGGTCGATGCGCGCGGTCCAGCCCGAATGCGCGCGCAGCGCCTTGAGTTCGGAACCGAACAGGAAGAGGCCGCCGAACTTCGCCCAGTACAGCGGCTTAATGCCGAGGCGGTCGCGCACCAATGTCAGCGTGCGCTCGCGGCGGTCCCAGACGGCCAAGGCGAACATGCCGATCAGGCGCTTGATCGTCGGTGCGATGCCGTGAACGGACATCGCCTCCAGCATCACCTCGGTATCGGAATGGCCGCGGAACGTGACGGCGCGCTCTTCGAGTTCGCGCCGCAGCTCCTGGAAGTTATAGACTTCGCCGTTATAGGTGGTGACGAAGCGGCCGTCGGCGGAGGCCATCGGCTGATGACCGGCTGGCGACAGATCGACGATCGACAGGCGGCGCTGGCTGAGCGCGACGCCGGCTTCCGGATCGCTCCAGGCGCCGCGGTCGTCCGGCCCGCGATGCGCGAGACACTCGCACATGGCGGTTGCGGTGCGTTCGAGGGTGTCGCGCGCGCCGGCCGTCGAGGTCAATAGGCCAGCAATGCCGCACATCGTCGTCGAAATCCAGAAGCGTGGAGGCCGCGCGCCAACGCCAACTGTCTAACCTGCCGCGTTCAATCCAACAACGGCAAATTTTGCGAGCATCGTGGCGCCGCTTGTCGCTCAAGCGAGCCGTGCCGCGCGTGCGCGCAGACGTTCGATCAATGCCGCCAAGGGCTCCGCCGCGAGCAGGATCAAAAGCGGCTCGATGGGAAACCGATAGCGCAGCGATGCGATCGTGACGATGTGCACGAAGGTGAAATAACTGACGATCAGATAAAGCGGTGCGAGCAGCCGCCAATGCCGCCGCAGGCGTAGCATGCAGAGCAACGCCAGTGCGAGCACGGGCGTGAAACTCACGGCGCTGACGACGGCGTAGATTGCTGTGCGAAATTCCGGCGCGTTCGACACCGGATTCCAGAAGCGGACGAATTTCTTGAGCGCGCCGCGTATGAAGGCCGCGGGATTGCGTTCGATGTAGTCGACTGCGATGCGCGAAAATTCCGCCTGCCGCTTCACCTCGTTCGGCATCGCTAGCAGCTTCTTCACCAGCGCGGTGTCCGTATCGGTCGACCAGTCGATGCCGGCGTCGAAGTTGTGCGCGTTGTTGCCGAGATAGAGGTTCTGTGCGCTGCCCGTCGTGAATGGAACGAACGCGTCCAGCACCACGGCGTTGCGCACCCACCAGGGACCGAGGAAGGCGCCGTAGAGACCCGCGCTCACCAATAGGATCGTGCCGGCGCGCCGCAGCGATGCGCCGGCGGTGAAGGCAGTCGCGGCGATCAATAAAGGCGGCAGGATTGTGAGCGTAGCCTTGGTCAGCGTGGCGGCGGCGAAGCAAAGGCAGGCAACAACGAGACGCCCATCGATGCGCATGCCGCGTTCGCGCCACCAGTACAGCGATGCCACTGACGCGACAAGAAGCGTCGTGAATAGCGTCTCGCTCAGCATCAGGCCTTGATAGAACAGCGTGAAGGGGTAGAGCGCGGCGACGCTGGCGGCGACGAGCACGGGAAGTGGTGACGCGAACAGGCGGCGCGCGGTCATTGCGATTAGGCCGGACTGGATGATGACCAGAATCGACTGGGCAAAGCGGATCGGCAGCACCTCGGCGCCGAACAGGCGCACCATGGGCGCGAAGAACAAGGCGGTGCCCGGCATCTCCCAGGCGCGGTCGCTGCCGACCCAGAATTCGCCGGAGGCGGCGAGCTTGGCGGCCGACGCCATGAACCGCTGCTCGTCCGGGAAAACCGTCGCATGCGGGAAATAGAAGACGTTGACGAGGAAGCACGCGACAAGGCATGCAAGCCACGGTATCGCCAGATAGACGTAATTCGGGCGCATCGAGCCACCGCGGCAATACGTGTCTTTAGTCGGCAGAATCCAGGCGGCATAGGGCAGGCTCTTTCGGAAAAAATCAATGGTTCCCGACCCAAAGCCGACACGCGCGAAGCCGGTGCTGGTCTATCTCGTCACCGAGGACTGGTACTTCATGTCGCATCGCCTGCCGATGGCGCTGGAGGCGCAGCGCGCGGGCTACGATGTCCATGTCATCACACAGGTGGATTCTGACGGCGGAGCCATTGAGGCGTTGGGCTTCCGCTTGCATCCGATCGCCTGGCGGCGCGGTAGCATTAGTCCGCTCGCCTTCCTGGCGAGCCTTATGGCGGTGAGGCGCCTCTATCGTGCCATTGCGCCCGATCTGGTGCACCATGTTGGTGTCCAGCCGAGCATCGTCGGCTCGCTTGCCGCTACCGGGCTCCCGTGTGTCCGGCTGAACGCCATGGCCGGTCTCGGCTTTACTTTTACGTCAGCCAGCCTGAAGGCGAGGGTGGTGCGGCCGGTGCTCGGCGCCCTGCTACGCCACTTGCTGCGGCACCCGCGCGCCGCGGTCCTGGTGCAAAACCCAGACGATTATGGGGCCGTCAGCCAACTCGGGGTCGCCGCAGACAGGTTGTTCGTGATAGGAGGGTCCGGTGTCGATACCGACCGGCTGGTCCCGATCCCGGAGCCCGGGGGTCCGATGACGGTGGCTTTCGTCGGCCGGCTGCTCGACGACAAAGGCGTGCGCGCACTGGTGCAGGCGCACGAAATCCTGCTCGAGCGCAATGCTGGAGTTCGTTTGCTGATCGCGGGCGAGCCGGATCCAGCTAATCCGGTGTCGATTCCGCCGGCTGAACTTGCGCAATGGTCCAGCCATCCGAACCTCGGTCTACTCGGCCATGTCGCCGACATTCGCGAGGTCTGGAAGGTAGCGCACATCGCCGTGCTGCCGTCGCGGCGCGAGGGCCTACCGAAGAGCCTCTTAGAAGCCGCCGCCTGCGGACGTCCGATTGTCGCGTCGGACGTGCCGGGTTGCCGTGAGATCGCACGGCACGATATCAACGCCCTGCTGGTGCCGCCTGATGACGCGATCGCGTTGGCCGGTGCCATCGAACGTCTGTGCGGCGATGCCGCCCTGCGGCGCCGTTTCGGCGAGGCGGGGCGTCAGATCGTCCAGAGAGAGTTTTCCGCCCCGCATGTCGGCCGACAGACGGTGGCGCTGTATGATCGCCTGATCGGGCGCAAGCCACCTGGCCACGGGCGTTCCTGATGCAAAACCTCCGGCGGAGAGACAACTATGTTATCGCGGCATGCGTGCTGTTCTATTGCCTCGTGGTGCTGGTGGTGCCGCCCTATACGCCGCTCGTAGAGCCGGACAGTACCGGATATATCGAATTCTCGCCGCTGCGCTCGGCGCTATATCCGGCATTCCTTTATCTTTGCCGCGCGGCCGGGCTGAGCTTGGTTCAAACCACGTGGGTGCAACTCGTTATTTTCGGCGCGGCGCTAAGCTATCTCTTGTGCGCATTGCGCAAAATCTACATGCCGCGAGCGCTGCTGGCAGCTTTCGTTCTGCTTCTCGCAGCCAATGTATTGTTCTCGTCATTCCACCGCTCGATCCTCACGGAATCGTTGTACTTCTCAGGCACGGTCCTCGTGCTCGGCGCCTGGCTCGATTATTTCCGCACGGGACGCGTCTGGTTTCTTGTGATCGCCGGTCTCGTGCTGGGCCTGATGATCGGCCTGCGTCCAGCGGGCATCGGCGTGGTGCCGATGCAACTCTTCGCCGTCTGGCTTCGGCGGCCGCGGGCGTTCTCGAGATGGATGGCGATCGTGCTAGCCATCGTTCCGGTCTTGATCGGCGCGGGCAGCGAACGCTTGCTGTATCGAGCGGTGCACGGCAACAAGAGCGAGTCGACCGCGCCGAATCTCCTGATCGGCATGGCGGCGATGCTGGTGCAGCCGAACATGACCTTCACCGGCCCACATGCAGCTACGCTGACGCAGCTTTCGGCCCGCCTCTATGAGACCTATGGTCCCACACAGAAGTATCTTGCTGAGGCACCGACGATCGCTGTGCGGGCGCAGTTGAGCGCGGCTTATGAGGCGCTGTCGCAATTCCAGGCTCTGGCACCCGAACTTGACGAGGCGGCGAAGAAGGAAAGCACGACGCCCGACGCCCTGCGCTCCGAGCTGGGCAAGCAGATCATTCCGCAGAATATTTCTGGCTACGTGCGCCTTATGCTGCTCAATTATTTCGGCCAATGGTCGATTGCCGCACAAAACTTTCCGCCGACGGCGCGCGCGCTAGCAGCCTACGCTGACGCCAATCCGGCAATTTCGTTCAATGGAAGGCTGTCGCAGCAGTTTCTACATCCGCCGGCGACCAAGGTGGGCCTTCTGGTCTACCCGGCGTTCCTGATCGCAGGCGCGGTGAGCCTCGTCCTTAGTTTCGTGTTTCTGCTGTTCCTGGTGCGGCCGGTTCTGTTCAACACGCCTGAGGGCTTCTATCTCGGCATCGCAGCCTTCATGAGCATTATGTGTCACGGCTACACGATCTTCATCAGCCTGATCAATGAATGGACGCCGCGTTTCCTGATGGCGGTGGTGCCGCAGATCGAGATCGTCGCGCTGTGCGTGCTTCTGCTCGTCCTGACCCGCTGTAAGCTGGTCGCGCTGCGTCGGCCCGACTGATGCTCAGGCGCGTTTGCTGTAAACCGCTAGCAGGCGGAAAGCGGCGAGGCGTCCGAACAAGTGCCGGCTCAGCCACTCGAGCCTGAGCAACGGCCGCGCCATCGCGTTCGGCAACGCGCACCAGGGCTGAAAGCCGCCGGACAGCGCATAAGCGGCGAACGAGAACCAATCGAGACTCTCGAACTTCAGCCCAGGTATCGCGTGGGCAACGACGTCGCGGTATTTGCCAACCAGAAGCGTGGGGATTGCCTGGTTCGAGTCCCACGGGTCCTTGTCGGCGCTGATGGTTTCGACGCCGAGTGGATCGACCGCCATGTCGACCGGCTCCTCGTGAAAGAGGCGGTAAAAGATGCCGCTCAACGGCGTGATTGCCGGTTCGCAGAAGATCAATCGGCCACCGGGCTGCAGGACGCGGTCGATCTCGCGCAGAAACCGGATCGGGCTCTCGACGTGATGCAAGACGTCGATCATGACAAGGTTGGCAAAGCTCGCATCGGGGAACGGGAGCCGCTGTGCATCGCACACCAAGTCGAGCCAGGGTGCAGGCATGATGTCGCTGCTGATCGCGTGCGGTGCGAAGGCCTTGAAGTTGCCTGAGCCGGCGCCGATCTCGAGTATCGAGCCGGGGATGGCGGCTGCGACGATGCGACGATAGATATCGGCATAGATCTCGCGCAGCGCAGGCTTGCGCTGCCAGATGTCGCGATATGTTTCCGGTGTTCTTTCCACGAGCGCTTCGCCTAGAAAGCCTTGAGCTTCATGAAAGCGAACACCACCATCTGAAGCAGAAGCCAGCCGTGTCGGAAGCGCGAGATATTCGTCTGACCATATTCGCGCGCCGCATAGCGAATCGGCACTTCTGCGGTCTTCAGGTTCATCTTGGCGGCCCCGAAGATCAGATCGAAATCGCCGAATGGATCGAAGTCGCCGAAATAGGCGCGGCTTCGCGCGATTTCCTCGTAATCGCGCCGCAACAGGACCTTGGTGCCGCACAGCGTATCGGTGTAGCGCTGGTTCAGCAGGAAGCTGAACATCTTGGCGAACAGATGATTGGCGATGTGGTTGAGAAACTGCATCGCTTCGCTTTCCTGTGGATAGACGAGCCGCGATCCGTTGATGAACTCGCCTTTGCCCGATGCGATCGCGTCGTAGTACTTCGGAAGGTCTTCCGGCGGCATTGTCAGATCGGCATCCAGTATCAGCAGCACATCGCCGGTCGCCTCAGCAAACCCTTTGCGAACGGCGTCGCCTTTGCCCTTGCCGGTCTGTTGAAAAATCTTGATGTTGTGCTGCGGGAACGCAGCCTTGACCCGTTTCGCTTCCTCCCACGTGCCGTCGGTGCTGTTGCCTTCGACGAATATGATTTCGATGGAAGGGCAGAATGGCGGCAGGCGCCTTACGGCGGCCTCGATATTACCGCGCTCATTGCGACACGGGATAATGACTGATGCCGATAGCGGACGTGCAAGTTGTGGCGAGCGAGGGCGCGCCACCACGTAATTGCGCAGCGACAGTTTGCGGATAACCGGCAAAGTGGCAATGAAGCGGTTGATCAACCGTCCCAATCCAAACAGCCGGAACGGCGACAGCATGCGCCATTCGCGTTTGATCACGTCGAAGTCGGCGAGCTGAAGGATGTTTGCGATGTCCTGACTTGTCAGCCAGTTTCGACGCACGAATCGATGGCCGGCGGCGATCTTGGTATAGAGGACCTGGAAAGGATCCCAGAGGCGAGAATAGTACGACACCACGAGGCGCGTTTCGGGCGTGCAGTAGCGATGCAGACCTTGAAAGGTGGCGAGGCAGTCGTCGAGCGAGCCGATGGTGTCCGACATGACAATCACATCGAACGTGCCGGTGAGTTCGTTGGATTTCTTCAGATTTTCGACGTCGTCGCAAATGAACGTCAGGTGTGGATGAGAGGTCCGCGCGCGCGCGATCTTGGTCGCGCTGAAATCGACGCCGACTCCGTCAGATGGTTGCAGGGCATTGAGCAGATTGCCGTTGCCGCAACCGAGTTCCAGAATGCGCTTTCCGGCCGGCACCAGAAAGCGCATGTAGCGCCATTCTTCTTCGTAATAGTAGGGATGTCGGTTGACCCAGCTGTCCCGCTCGTAGGCGAGCTTCTCGGCTTGCTCGCGCAGCAGGGTCTTGCGGGCGGAAAAAGGGCGCGGCGGTCCGGCAACTTGGCCATCTGCGTCGAGCGAATGTCCTTGCCCGTTACCCTGTTCTGCCGTTGGCATTCTGCAACCCGCGAAAACGGCGCCGAAACCGCGCTCCGGGCCCATCGATACGATTTAATCTTTGGACTCGGCAAGTGCCCATGGCCAAGTTTCTATGCTCCCAACCCCCGTAGGAAGCACATGATGATTTTCGCGCCTCCCGCCCACAGACGCTATAGACTCGGCGGGTGAATTGTGAACTTTAGCAGCGCCGGAACCGGCAAGACCTCCGACGATTTCAAGCCTTAGCAGAATGTCTGAAGCGGCTTTCCTTAACAGCGCAAATGCCGTCGCCGATGCAATGGCGAGCGGGCAATTCGGTCCGTCCGCGCTCAAGCGCCGCGTGCGAGAAGTGCGGGAGCACTACGACCGTGCGGCCGATGCGCGTGCCCGCTACGTTGCGAACAACGCCTACTATTACGAGCAAATCTATCGTCAGCTCCGCACAATCGTGCCGCCGGGCAAGCGCGTCCTCCAAGTTGGCTGCCTGACGCCCGACATCCTGAACGCGCTCGAGCCATCCTACGGCGTCGGCATCGACAGCAGCGCGCGCCTGGTAGATGCGGCCGCACAGCGCTTCCCACATTTGCAGTTCCGCGTGCACGAGGATTATCGCGTAGAGGCAGATGCGCCGTTCGACTTCATTTTGATCGTGGACATCAACGACCAGGTCGATCCGATTGCGACGCTGAAGACACTTCGTCCGGTGATGAACGGGCGGACGCGTCTCGTTATTTATCACTACAATCATCTCTGGGAGCCGATCGTCCGGTTCACCGAGCGTCACGGCGCGAAATTTCCGCTGCCCCAACAGAACTGGCTGTCACCTGGGGACATCGCTAACATCCTGACACTCTGCGACTACGAGCCGTTGCAGATCCACCGCGCTGTGCTTGCGCCGAAATACGTGCCCGTCGTCTCGTGGGTATTGAACGCTTTTTTCTCGCGCCTGCCGCTAATCCAGCATCTGAACATGATTAACCTGACGGTGGCGCGACCGATCGAACCTCGCCGCGTAGACGCAAAGTACAGCGTCTCGGTGATCGTGCCGTGCCGCAATGAGGTCGGCAACGTCGCCGCAGCCGTCGAGCGCATTCCCGACATCGGCCGGCACACCGAGATCGTCTTCTGCGACGACAAGTCGACCGACGGCACCGCGGACGAGGTGCGTCGTCAGCAGCAGCTGCATCCCGGACGTGACATCAAGCTCTACGAGGGCCCGGCGATCTGCAAGGCGCTCAACGTGCGCACCGGTTTCGACCGCGCCGAAGGCGACATCCTGATGATCCTCGACGCGGATCTCACGACGATGCCGGAAGAGCTTCCGTATTTCTACGACGCCATCGCCTCAGGCAAGGCGGAATTCGTCAACGGCACGCGCTTCGTGTTCCCGATGGAAGGCGCGGCGATGAAGCCGCTGAACATCATCGGCAACCGCTTTTTCAGCGCGACGTTTTCGATCCTGCTCGGTCAGCGGATTTCCGATACTCTATGTGGCACGAAGGTGATATGGCGTCGCGACTGGCCGGCGATCCGCGAGCTCTCCGGCACTTGGGGCACCGATGACCGCTGGGGCGATTACGACCTCCTGTTCGGCGCGGCGCGCCTGCACCTCCGCATCATGGATCTGCCCGTGCACTATCAGGAGCGCTTCGCCGGCATGACCAAGATGACCGGGCGCTTCCGCAATGGGCTCATCATGTTGCGCATGTGCTGGGCGGCATTCCTCAAGTTCAAGCTGACATAAGGCGTTGCGCAATGGAAATCATCGTCACCGGATCAAGCGGGCTGATCGGCTCGGAAGCGGTCGAGTATTTCGCCCGAAAAGGCCACAAGATCCACGGCGTGGACAACAACATGCGCGCCGACTTCTTCGGTCCGCAAGGGGACACGACTTGGCGCCTGAAGCAGCTGGTCGATACGGTGCCGCGCTACACGCATCATGCGATCGACATCCGTAACCGCACGGCGATTCTTGACCTGTTCAAGACGACCCGTATCGATGCCATCGTCCATTGCGCCGCCCAGCCTTCGCATGATCTCGCCAAGTCGCGACCGTTCGACGACTTCGAGGTCAACGCCACCGGCACCCTCAATCTCCTCGAGGCGACGCGCCAGCACTGCCCCGAGGCGCCGTTCGTGTTCATGAGCACGAACAAGGTCTACGGCGACGCGCCGAACGAGATTCCCTTCGTTGAGATGCCCAAGCGATGGGACTTTGCGAACAAGGAAGATTGCGAAGGCGTTGACGAGTTGATGCGCATCGATCAGAGCAAGCATAGCCTGTTTGGCGCTTCGAAAGCCGCGGCCGACGTCATGGTCCAGGAGTATGGCCGCTACTTCAATATGCCGACGGTCTGCTTCCGCGGCGGCTGTCTGACTGGCCCGAACCACAGCGGCGTCGAATTGCACGGCTTCCTCAACTATCTCGTCAAGACAGCGGTACGCGGCAAGACCTACACGATCTTTGGCTACAAGGGTAAGCAGGTCCGCGACCAGATCCATTGCATCGACGTGGTGCGCGCCTTCGAAGCATTCATCGAGGCGCCGCGCGCCGGCGAGGTCTACAATCTCGGTGGCGGCCGTGAGAGCAACGCTTCTATCCTCGAATGCTTCGACATGATCGAGGCGGCTTCAGGCCGGAAGGTCTCGTCGAAATATGACGAGAAGAACCGCGAGGGCGACCACATCTGCTACATCTCGGACATGGCCAAGTTCCGCGCACATTTCCCGGGCTGGTCCCTGACGCGCCGAGTCGGCGACATCGTCGAGGAAATGGTCAAGGCCGAGCTCGAGGCCGCAGTAGCCTGACCGCCAAGTCAGCGCGTCTTGGCGTAGACGGCAACCCGAGGGTTGATGTGTTCCCATACCAGCGGGAAAGCATGTGGCGACAGCCGGGGGCCGAACGCTTGCGCCAGCGTCCACCCCGGTCCGGTGGGCTTGGGATCTTGGTTGCCATCGAGCACGATCAGCCACCGGCAGCGTGACATGTCGCCTTCCGGCGTGACCACCGTGTAGCGGTCGAATCGGAAAGGCGGCAGCGAGAAGGGTGCAGGCGTGCCCGTCCAGATGCAGACCGGGTCGCTCGCCGGCACATGCGCGTCGATCCAGGCCGCCGACGTCAGGCGCGTCGAATGTGTGACGCTGTTCTCATCGAAATAGGCAAGCTTGAGCGGGGCGGCCTGCAGGATCGAAGCCACGGCGGTGAGCGTTATCGCCACACGTTTGTACGGCCAGTCGGCGCGGGTGAGGAACAAGATCATCAGCGGCAAGGCGTAGGGCAAGTAACGGAAGTTGGAGTGCCAGTAGGAGTAGCCGGCCAGCATGACAGCCATAATGGCCAGCGGGACGACGACGCCGAGGCCGAACAGGCGCACACCCAACGTCGCAGGCCGCGCGAACTGGCGCACCAGCGCGTACGCAAAGACAAGCGTCGTGCAGATACCGAAGCCCGCCATGATCGAGGTCACGAAGAACTGCGCGACGGTCTGCGGTTCGAACGACGGCGCGAACCAGGTAGCGACTACGGCGCGCTCGCCGCGCATGGCCGGCCAGTTGAGCAGGTAATAGGGGTTGGTCAGAAGCAGGGCAACAAGCGCCACGGCCGGCACCAGAACGAGGGCGGCAACCGGCGCGCGCCGAGTGGCGACAAGATAGACGAGGCCGCCCCAAACGAGAACGGCGAATAGACCGAATGTTATCGCCGAGCCGACCGCGAGGCCGAGGGCGGCGCCGAGCACGATTTGCGAGCGCAGACTCAGCGTGCCTTTCACGGCGGCGCGGGCGCCGAGCAGCAGCGCGGTGTTCGCGAACAGCAAGGCGTACCAGTGCGGCTTCAGCACTTGCGAGAACATGATCGTCGCCGGGCAGAAATAGAATATCGCCAGTCCAGCGAGCGCGACCGGCGGTGACGCGACGTAGCGGAGTGCGAAAAAAAGGAGCAAGCCAGCGAGTGCTGTGATCGCCAAGATGAAGGCGCGGCCGGCGATCCAGATGCGGTCGATCCGCTGCGGGTCGGACAGCATGGTGTCGAGGGAGCCTATCGAAACGACGCCCAGCTTCGACAGCGCAAAATAGTATGCGCCGAGCGGATAGAGGAAAGCTCCGCCGTACTGATAATAGTGAGGGTCGAACTGTAGCTGCGCGGGCCGTATCCGTGCCAGCGCCATAACGCTGTACACCTCGTCGGCATCGATGGTGTAGAGTTTGAACCGCACCATCCAAAGATCCAGCGATTCAGCGCGGACACCCTGCGCCGCGACGATCGTCTCGCGATCAAGAGACGAACCGGCGGTCACGCCGGGCGCCACTTTGTATTCGCGGATGTAGGGCAGGTCATTGACACGCGTGCCGTAGTCAAGGGTCAGCAACTGGAGGGCAATGAAGACGGCGCTCATCGCGATTGCGAGCACGCTTGTCCGCGACAACCGCTTCAAGGCCCTCATGGCTGGGCCATCGCAATGCCATTGATGCTGCCGAACCGCGGGATTTTCGCGGCGAGTGCTTCCGGATCCGACGGGAAGGGGCGCAGCTTCAGATCGTGAAGATGGTAGCCGCAATCGCGAAGCACCGTGAGCAAGTCCTCGAAACGGGCACCTTTTTCGGCCAGTTGGTAGGGCGAAAGTTCGAGGATGATGGCGGGCCGGTCGCGCTTGAGCGTCTCCATGCCGCCGCGCAGCACAGAGACCTCATAGCCGTCTACGTCGAGCTTGATGAAGTCGACGCGCGACAGGCCCTCGTGCCGCACGAGGTCGTCCATCGTCAGCGTGACAGCGCCTGCGGTCGATTTGGGCTTCGCGCGCAGCTTCGGATGCACCGTTGCATCGTGCAACGGCCAACTCGCGTAGATCGCGTCTTCCAGGCGGTCCTGCGGCGAGGCGACCATCATGGCCTGACGGGTGGTGACCATCGGGCTCAGCGACGGGTTAAGCGCAACATTGGCGCGAAGCTTTTCCAGCGCCCAGGCGGTCGGCTCGACCGCGATGACGCGGCCGCCCGGGCCGACAAGGCGGGCCAGCGGCAGAGTGTGTGCGCCGATATTTGCGCCGATGTCGAGCACGATCATGCCGGGACGCACTAGCCGGGTATAGGCGGCCATGGTACTGCGTTCGAAAGCGCCAAGCAGCCAGATGGCGAAATCGAAGCCCTCGTTAAGATCGAGTGCCCAATTGATACCGGACCGTTTGACATTGACCCGTTCGCCTTCGGTCAGCGCGGGGATCGTGAGGACGATCCGTTGGAGCACTGCGGCGATTGCTGTTTTAACGCGCGTGCTCAGCATGTCGCACAGTAAGTCCGATGGCGGTGAGGTACTTTCCCGCCGAGGTCCTTGTGGTGTACGTGTTGCGCTGCAGGGAAGATCATACGAAGTACGCTATAAGCGCTCGACATCAGGTGTATTCCAATATGCTTAGCCGGAGGCTCTTTGGCACACAATCGTAAAGTCGCAGTGGTCGGCCTCGGCTATGTCGGCCTTCCGGTTGCGGTGGCCTTTGCCCGCTCAGGCGTTCCGGTCGTAGGCTTCGACATCGACAATATGCGCGTCGATGAGCTGCGCGCTGGGCGCGACCGGACGCAGGAGGTGGAGGCGAGCGAGCTTGCCGCTAAGAGCCTAACCTATGCCAGCAACCCTGACGTTTTAAAGCGCGCGGACTTTTTCATCGTCACCGTTCCGACGCCGATTGATGCGGCCAACCGGCCCGATCTGGGGGCCATGCAGGCGGCCTCGCGCACCGTCGGCGGCGTCCTGAAAAAAGGCGACATCGTTGTTTATGAATCGACTGTCTACCCCGGCGCTGTCGAGGAAGATTGCGTGCCGGTGCTGGAAGAGATTTCAGGGCTGAAAGCGGGTCGGGATTTCGCCGTCGGCTATTCGCCGGAACGGATCAATCCTGGAGACAAGCAGCACCGCTTCGAGACGATTAAAAAGGTAGTATCTGCGCAGGACGCAAAGACGCTCGACATTGTTGCCGCCGTCTACGGCTCCGTAGTAACCGCCGGCATTCACCGCGCGCCGTCGATCAAGGTGGCGGAGGCTGCAAAGGTCATCGAAAATACCCAGCGCGATCTCAATATCGCGTTCATGAATGAGCTCGCCGCTATCTTCCACCGTCTCGGCATCGACACCGGCGATGTTCTCGCTGCCGCAGCGACCAAGTGGAACTTCCTTCCCTACGCGCCCGGTCTGGTCGGCGGCCACTGCATCGGCGTCGACCCGTACTATCTCACGTACCGTGCAGAGAAGGCCGGCTACCACCCGCAGGTCATCCTGTCGGGACGTCGCATCAACGACGGCATGGGTCAGTGGATCGCCCAGGAGACAGTGCGGGCGCTGACACTGCGCGGGTGCACGAACGCGCTCGTCACCGTGCTCGGCATGACGTTCAAGGAGAATGTTCCGGATATCCGCAATTCGAAGGTCATCGACATCGTGCGCGAGCTCGAGCGGTTCGGCATCCGCGTGCAGGTGGCTGACCCCCTCGCGCTCGCCGACGAGACGAAGCACGAATACGGCGTGACGTTGACGCCCGTCCCGAACTTGCAGCCGGCTGACGCCGTCGTGCTCGCGGTCGCTCATGCAGACTATATCAATAGCGGATGGAGCCTGATCGGTCAGCTCCTGAAGGGCGGGAAGGGCACGGTGGTGGACGTCAAGTCGCGCCTCGACCGCGCCGTCAAACCGGAAGGCATCGATCTGTGGCGCCTGTAAGTCCTGTTCTCGTCACCGGCGCGGCCGGGTTCATCGGCTTCCACGTCGCACGCCGGCTGCTCGATGCAGGTCGACCGGTGGTTGGGCTCGACAATGTCAACAGCTATTACGACCCAAAACTGAAGCAGGCGCGGCTTGCAGAACTTGAAAGACTAGATGGCTTCTCCTTCGTCAAGCTCGACCTCGCCGATCGCGACGGCATTGCGACTCTATTTGCGAAGGAGCGCTTCGAGTTTGTCGTACACCTCGCCGCGCAGGCGGGCGTTCGCCATTCGCTGATCGACCCGTTCGCCTACATCGACTCCAACATGGTGGGGTTCACCACCATCCTAGAGGGCTGCCGCCACAACGGCTGCAAGCATCTCCTCTATGCCTCGTCGTCATCGGTCTACGGCAATAACACGCACATGCCGTTCTCGGTGCACGATAATGTCGACCATCCGCTCAGCCTCTACGGCGCCTCAAAGAAGGCGAACGAGCTGATGGCGCATGCCTACTCGCATCTGTTCCGGTTGCCGACCACGGGCCTGCGCTTCTTCACTGTGTACGGTCCCTGGGGTCGCCCCGACATGGCGATGTGGCTGTTCGCCGAGGCGATCCTCGCCGGCGAGCCGATCAAGCTGTTCAACAACGGCGATATGCGTCGCGACTTCACCTATGTGGACGACATTGTCGAATCGATTCTACGACTCGTGGACCGGGCGCCGAAGCCCGACCCACACTTCTCCGGCGATGCGCCGGATCCCGGAACGAGCAGCGCCCCCTGGCGCGTCTACAACATCGGCAACAACAACCCGGTCGAGCTGCTCGAAGTCGTCCGTCATCTGGAGGAAGCGCTAGGCGTAAAGGCGAAACGTGAATTGATGCCGATGCAGCCTGGTGACGTTCCGGCCACCTATGCCGACGTCGACGATCTCGCACGCGAGGTGGGTTTTCGGCCGGCTACGCCGATCCGCGAGGGCATTCAGAGATTCGTCGCGTGGTACAGGGAATACAGCGTCGCACGGTGATGTCTGACGGCCGTGCGCAAATGTGAAGCGCGGACTTCGTTTTGCTCCGCAGCGCATGAGTGTATCGCAAGCGGCCAAAGTGACGGTGCTCCGCCACTTATGTTGGTCTGGGTTCGGATGGATTGGGGGCTGAGCGATGCATCTGCAGAAGCGTATTCTTGTGACCGGCGGAGCTGGTTTCCTCGGGTCGCACCTCTGCGAGCGGCTGCTTGCCGACGGAACCAATGTTATCTGTGTCGACAATTATTTCACCGGCACGCGGCAAAATATATCGCATCTTCTTTCCAACGGAAACTTCGAGGTGCTGCGTCACGACGTGACATTCCCGCTTTATGCGGAGGTTGACGAGATCTACAATCTTGCTTGTCCGGCTTCGCCGATTCACTACCAGCGCGATCCGGTGCAGACCACCAAGACGAGCGTGCACGGCGCAATCAACATGCTCGGCCTGGCCAAGCGGGTAAACGCCAAGATTTTGCAGGCCTCGACGTCGGAGATCTACGGCGATCCGTCCGTCCATCCGCAGACGGAAGACTATTGGGGCCATGTCAATCCGATCGGGCCGCGGTCCTGTTATGACGAGGGCAAGCGGTGTGCCGAGACCTTGTTTTTCGATTACTGGCGGCAGAACAGGCTCCGCATCAAGGTTGCGCGTATCTTCAATACCTACGGTCCGCGCATGCACCCCAATGACGGCCGTGTGGTGTCAAACTTCATAGTCCAGGCCCTGCTTGGGCGCGATATCACCGTTTACGGCGACGGCTCGCAAACCCGCTCGTTCTGTTACGTCGACGACCTCATCGATGGTCTCATTCGCCTGATGAACACCGGCGACGACGTGATTGGTCCGATCAACATTGGCAATCCGACGGAATTCTCGATGCTCGAATTGGCCGGCATTGTCATCGAGTTGACCGGCTCGAAATCCAAGGTCCGGCACCGGCCGCTGCCGACTGACGACCCCAAGCAGCGTCAGCCGGACATCGGCCGAGCCAAAAAGCACCTGGACTGGCAGCCGCGTACACCGTTGCACGAGGGGCTGGGCAGGACTATTGAGTACTTTGAACGTCTCCTGTCGCACGAGACGACGAAAGCCGCGATACTCACTGAGATTACCTGAGTTTCACACCGGAACCGGCGGTGCTTGGTGGATAATCGGAAGATGATGGATCGATGGATATGACTGCCCGAACGTTGAACGACTTGAAGGTCAAGCTCTTCACCGACGGCGCCGACAAGGCGCAGATCGTGGAGATGGCGAAGAACAAGTGGATCGCCGGCTTTACCACCAATCCCTCGTTGCTCAAGAAGGCGGGCGTCGTCGACTACGCCGCCTACGCCCGCGATCTGGTCGCCACGGTTCCGGACCGTCACATCTCGTTCGAGGTGTTCTCCGACGACATTCCGGAAATGGTCGCGCAAGCGCGCGTCATCACGACCTGGGGCAAGAACGTCTACGTCAAGCTGCCGGTGATCAATACGCGCGGCGAGACGCTGTTCGAGGCGGTGCGCTCGCTCTCGCGCGACGGGGTCAAGATCAACATGACCGCGATCTTCACATCCGAGCAGGTGGAAAAGGCGGTCGCGGCGCTCGACGGCGGCGCGCCCTCGTGCGTCTCGGTATTCGCGGGACGACTCGCCGACTTCGGAATCGACTACCGCCCCATCATGGCTGATGCGATCAAGCGGGCGCGTGCGACCCGCACTGTCGAGATCATCTGGGCTTCGACCCGCGAGGTCTTCAACGTCGTCGAGGCGGACCAGATGGGCTGCCACATCATCACCGCGCCCTTCGACGTCCTGAAGAAGCTGCCGGCGATGGGCACCCAGACTGGGCAGGAACTTTCGCTCGGCGCGGTAAAGGCGTTCCGCGACGACGCCGTCGCCAGCGGCCTCCATATGGAGGTCCGGTCCTCGCGCGCCGCCGAATAGGGTCCGGGGCGGTTAATTTAAGCACGTCTGTTTACCTGTAACGCTCTGACGCAAAACGTGTTCATCCCATTGGGGACAGGCGGTCGCTAGTGCCCCGCGAAGCATGCTAGGCAAGGGCCGGGCGCCCGGATTGGGCGGGGGAGCCATCGCGAGCATGAGTGAACAGACCACAATTGGCACTGAACGGCCGCTGCGCGTCGGCGTCATCGGCGTCGGCGTCATGGGCTCGAATCATGCCCGCGTGTTCGCCGGTCTGCCGGGCACCGAGCTCGTCGGCATCGCCGATCCGGACGCCAAGCAGGCGGAGTTCGTCGCCAATACGCTGGGCTGCCGCGCCGTCGGCGACGTCGACGGGCTGATCTCGCTCGGCGTGGACGCCGTCACCGTCGCCGCGCCGACGCACCTGCATCGCGACATCGCCATGGCCTGCATCACACGCGGCGTGCATGTGATGGTGGAGAAGCCCATCGCTTCGACAGTCGAGGAAGGGCACGAGATCATTTCCGCGGCGCGCCGCGCCGGTCTCACGCTGATGATCGGCCATGTCGAGCGGTTCAATCCGGCGGTCGAAGCGATCAAGGAAGCGATCCGCAACGAGGACATCCTCTCGATCGGCATCACGCGCGTCGGTCCGTTCCCGCCGCGCATGTCGAATGTCGGCGTCGTCATTGACCTCGCCGTGCACGACATCGACCTGATCCGTTGGTTCACCGATTCAGACATCGTCGAGGTGCAGCCGCAGCTCTCGAGCGCGGTGGCCGAGCGCGAGGACATCGCGCTCCTGCAATTCCGCACCGCTTCCGGCGTGCTCGCGCACATCAACACGAACTGGCTGACGCCGTTCAAGGCGCGCAACGTCACCGTCGCCACGCGCGGCAAATACGTGATGGGCGACCTGCTGACGCGGCAGGTGACCGAATGCTTCGGCTTCCAGCCGGACG